>Ga0326727_10001393_pt1 | contig 89768 bp, 95 predicted proteins | sample MB2enrmetagenome_FD_207643 | JGI IMG/M metagenome (GOLD analysis project Ga0326727, IMG submission 207643) | Lab enriched peat soil microbial communities from McLean, Ithaca, NY, United States - MB29MY | ecosystem: Environmental > Terrestrial > Soil > Wetlands > Peat | place: USA: New York...
TATGCGTGGTCGAAGCGACGAGTTGGGAACTCGAATTCGTGGAGATCACGTTCGCCGATGCCGGCACGCTTGCGCCGTTCACCTTGCCAACCGTCGTCGCCAGGGATCCTGCTGTGTTCGTCACATCTCCCGTTAGGGCGGGCATTGCCGATGTGGGCAGAGTTGTTACAGATTGCAGTTGCGAATTCGAGTTTGTTCCAACCAAAGGCGCGCTGACCGGCACTGAAGCGCCGTTCACTTTGACCACGCTGGTCGCTGATTGCGTCCCCGTCACATCCCCGCCCAGCGAGCCGGTAAATCCGGCTGCGGTTCCCGTCGTGTTTGCCGCATTCGCGGGAATGTCGCCGCTCAAAAGCGTCGGCAACTGCGCGTGTGGCAGCGTTCCGCTGTTGACCTCGGACGCATTAATCGATTTGTTGGTCAGCGTCTGCGTATCGCTGATGCCGGCAATTGCGCTCGCCGGCGCCGTAAGCGACGTTCCCCATGCGCTGCCCGTCGATACTGCGATCCCCGCGCCGGGGTAGGTCATTGAGCCGCCGCCTGAGTACTGTGGGATATTCAGAACTCCCCCGCTCAGCGTGGCCGCGCCCGATGTTCCGGTTGTGGTCAGGCTCTGGAAGGCAAGGTTGGATATCTGCGAGCTGCTGATCTGCCCGCTGCTATTGCCCAGCGGGATCCCCGCCCATGTCCCCGGCGTGCCTGCCGCCACGTTCACCCACGCCGCTACCCCGTTCGCTGTAGCACCGGAGTTCTGTTCCATGTCTCCTTGCGACCACGCGAGCGTTGTCGGCGCGCTCGACGACTTCGTCGGCATCTGAATCTCAGGTCCCAGCACCGGAGCGGAAAATGAGAGCAGCTGGTTGGTATACGTTGCGCCCAGGGTGCTCGTCATAGTCACCAGCACCGCGCTCGGATTAGTCGCGTCCACGTAACGTATCGTCTTGTTGGTGTCCGTGCCGATACTGATTCTCTGGCCTGTCGATAGGTCCGTGGCGCTCGAGCATGTTAACACAGAGGTTCCGCTTGATCCCGAGCAGCTCGTGGACCCGCTATTCGGTGTGCCCGTCGTTCCTGCCTGGTACACAACGTCGAGCGCGTATCTCTTGCCGTTGGCCCCGTTCCAATAGCTAGGCGGTGCAAGTATCTGGCCCGCGCGCAGCGTCGTTCCATTGGGCAGCGCCGCATACGCCGTGTCCGAATACAGATAATCAGAGGCCTGGATGCCGTAGTGGAATACCTGGTTGAAATTCAAATCGTTCAATAATTGTGTTGGTGCGGCGGCTGCGGAGAATGCCGTGCTTAGTCCTCCTGCGCTGTTGACTGCGGGTGAATAGCTGAGGAGTGGGATGAATCCGTCGTTTCCGGCCAAATCGTTTCTCGTCAACCCGGGCAGCCCAACCCACCTGCCGCCATACCCGCCTCCGCCGCTGATCGTGCTGTTCACAATGCTCAGCGTAAGCGCCATGTCATTGGCCGGCGTCATCTGGATTCCTGGTGCGTTCATGCCCGAGCCCGGAGACATCCAGACTTGCTCAAAGTCAAGAAAGAACTGTGCCCCGTTTGAGTTCGACGGGCAATCCAGCAATGTGTACACGCCCAGCCCTGGCGTCATTGTAGTGTTGATTTCATGCTTGACGTTCCTGACCGTTAATCTTGCAAGAGTTGAGGGTACGCAGGACGAATTGTCCAGCAATACTGCGCTGCCGCCGGTTGACGATCCATTCTCTGTACTATTGTCGGTAGTCCCGTTGGCGAGGCCAAAGTTATCGCCGCCAGATACGCGCCAATAGATTCCCGCGATCCCGGCGCCGTCCGACCTCCAGCCTTTGTCAAAATCCACATTGATGCCGCCCGCCGCGAAATAGTAGCCGTACATCGAAGCGCCTGCCACTTCGGTGTGCGCCATATGCGTGCCCGTGTCCACGCGCGAGCCAAAGTAAAATCCCACCTGGTAAGCATCGAGCGTCGTTGATGCTGTGGTGAGAACTATATTGCTGATGGCTGTCTCGTACCGGGAATTGGCATCAAACGCCACCATCACATTCACCGTCGTCGCTGTCCCAGTGTCCGTAAATGTTCCCGCGGTAATAGCCATTGGAAATGTAACCGTAAAGGTGCTTCCGCTGGTTGCCGCCACCTGCGCAATAATCCTGTTGAGGTACATGCCCGCGCTCGTGCTCAGGCCTTCAATGTCCACCCATTGCCCCACGGATGGAACACTGCCGCCGCTTACCGTAAAGGTGGCCAGATTGCCCTGGGGTACTGGATTTGGTGAGGATAGCGTATACAGTGGCGTTGTGTTGGCCGCGGCGGTAAAGCCTGTGATCGTATATACAGTGCCTGCCGTTGCGCCATTCCATACGATGGACGGTGGTGAGACTCCTGAATTGCTCTTTCCCGCTGTCCCCTCGATGCGGCATCCGTCGTAGGCGTTGATGGTCGAGCTGATCACATAGGAATGAAGGCCCGGAAACTCGACAATGCCGCCGTAACTGCCCGTCAGGGTTTTCGTCGAAGAAACATAGTTTGCGCAGGCATTAAATGCCGCCTGGATAGCGGCCGTGTCGTCTGTGGATCCGTTTCCCACCGCTCCAAATGCCGCGTTCGTTACATCGTAGCGTGGTCCCATGCTGCTGTTGTTCGCCACTGACAACGTACTGATCGTGCTCACTGGGCCGGTAAACGCCGCTCCCGTTAACGGAGCGCCGCCCAGGTTCGATAGCGCTCCCGAGGCCGTGCTGGCGCCCGTGCCTCCCTCCGATACTGAGACCGCGCTTATCCCCGACAGAGTCGTCCCACTGCCGTTGTAATACGCAATCTGTCCGCTCGTGCCCGTGTTCACAGTGCCGTTGCTGCTGCCGGTTCCGCAGGCCGATCCCGTATTGGTGATGTAGCCCGAGCTGTCGATCTGCACGCAGCTGTGACCGCTGCTCGCCGCCAGGCCGGGAAACTTGATCGTTGTCGGGCTCGTGAAGCTGGCGTATAAGTTGCTGCTGCCGCCGCCATAGATGTTGAATGCCGTCCCCGAACCTGATTCGTAATTCACGCGCACAATTCCGCTGGAGTTCGAGGTGTTGATGTACGTGTCCCCGCTGTTCGTGCTCTGGTAGGCCTTGAAGCTGTCCAGCCCGCCCGTTGCCGAATTCAGTGACCAGTTATTGCTCGAGTCCTTCACCATGTACCACTGGCTGTTCCCGTTCCAGTCCTTGTAAGTGTAGGAGCCTTTCTGGCTGGTCGTGAGTCCCGGCCAGAGATAGTAGTCAACCTCGGCATCAGCGTTATTCCGAACGGTCATCGTCCCCGTCGACTGCGCTGTCCCGCCCACCATAAGCGTCCCGTTGAACTGCGCGTTCCCCGCGTTGTTGATCGTCGCTACGGTCGTCTCGCTCGCGCCGCCCGACCCAATCACCACTCCGCCGGTCCCCGCGTTGTTTGAACCGTTCAGCACCACTGCCCCGGTCCCCGCCGCGTTGATCACCGTCTGGTTGTTGGTGCTCGACTGCCCGTTGTTATACTGCCCGATCGCCAGCCGGCCTACGTTGTTGAGCAAATCCTGAACCTGATAGAACTGCTCGCCTGCCGTCGCGTCCGTGAATCCATACATCCAGCGGTATCCGTAATCCGTCTGAATCTCGTTCAGCAGCCCGCGTTCGTTGCCCGTCCCAATTCCCAGCCGCAAGTGATTCGTCACCGTCGCGTCTGCCTGGCTCCCGTACCAATCACCATTCAATCCGTTGAAACTCCGGTGAAATGTATCGAGGAAGCTGTTGCGCGTTCCGTTGTCCGTCAACCGGCCGGTAAACATGGTTCCGCCCGTTATCCAGTTGTTGTACGAGCTGCCCGCGTCCGCCACCACCTGGTTCGTCGAGTTTTCGTTGCGCACTCCCACAATCGTGTTGTTCTGCGCATTTGCTCCCAAATGCAATGCCGTCGCGCATCCCTCTACGTCTCCGCCCGTAAACGTGTTTCCATCGCCCTGCTGCAAATTAATTCCGTATGTTCCGCTGATAGGGTTGCCCCCGCTCGTCGGGCAATCGATGTGCAGCCGCAAAAACGTGCTCGCATTCATCCAGTCCGTCGTCGCCGCATTCGCCACCTGGTGACCGATAGCATTCACCGCCGTCTGGAATCCCGTAAACTCGTTGTCATAAAAACTTCCGCCCGTGTAATTCCCCGTCCCGTCCAGCGTCATGCCTGTCTGGTTCGAGTTACCAAGAAAATACAAGCTTTCCAGGTCCAGTTCCTGCGTGCGATAAGCCACGAACCCTTTTGCGCTGGCGCTCGACGACAAGGTGGTATTGATCGCCACGTTGTCCAGATGAAAACCCAGCGTGTCCGCCGCATACGTCGGGTCGCCAACCTGCACCATCGCTCCCGTGCCTGAGTAATAAAAAACCGTCCCGCCCTGGCTGCCGCTCGCCGTGCTCGTGCCGCGCAGCGCGCACCCGCGCAGCGACACATTTCTCGTTCCCGCCGTCACCACAATTTGGTTGGCCGTCGAAATCGTCGCGCATGGCAGCAGCACCGTCGCATTCCCCGTCGAAATCGTCAGGCTAGATCCCATCCCCAGCGTCCCGCTGAAATTCCGCGCATCGCACGTTCCGCCCTGCGTCGCGCTCAGTCCGCTCAGGCACGCGCCCAGCTTGGCCCCGAAATCCGCTCCCGCAAACTGATCTACCTGGTAGAGCGCGCCCAGTTGGGTCGCCGTCAGCGCCCCCGCTACCGCACCGCCCGACAGGGTTACTCCCGATGCGACGCTCGCATCCACGTAGCGCTTGTCCGCCGCCTGCATCGGCGTCACCGGATCGCAGCACAGCGTCAGCGGCCCGCTCAGCGTCCCGCCCGAGGCCGTCAGCAAACTTCCCGTCAGCTCCTCTATCGCCTGGTCCACATAAGTTTTGCTCACCGCCTGGATGGCCTGCGTCGCCGGCATCACCTGCGCCTGCACCTGTCCCAGCGTCGCCGTGGTTGTCGCCGGCACCAGCCAATACTGCGTGTTCACCGACCCGTCGCTCATATATAAGGTCGCCGTGTAATACTCGCCCGCCGGCGACGATCCCTGGTTCGGCGCAAGGTTCACGCTGACAAATCCATCTGGCGCAATCGTCACCGTAGTGCTGTCGGCCGCCACCAGCTGACCACTTGCCGTCGTGAACGTCGGCCAGCTCACCACCAGTGTCCCCGCACCCGGCTGGCCGTTCGCCAGGTACACCGTCCCCTGAACCGTCGTCGTGCTGAACGTCTGCGAGTGGGCCATGCTTCCCAAACCCATCAGGCACAACTCAATCAACAACAGGCCCAGCACTCCGCTGGCGCGCAAAACCTTTTGATTCGTGAGCTTCATCTGTCTCTCTTCTTTCTTCTTGGGAGCAGGGCGTCGAATCCTTCCTCTCCGCCCCGCTCCCGCAAAGTCATGTATTCCGTTGCAATCAACAATCCGTTAACTCTGCGTAGCTGTTACTAACTCCGCTTCCTCGCTGACTTGCTGACTCGCTGCCTCGCTCTTGCCCGTTTCTTCCTTCACGTCCTCTGCTACCTGCGGCTCCGATTTCAACTTCTCCGCATAACTGCAAAGTTGGCTCATCACCTCTGGGTTTTCGCAATCGATGAGTTCGTCCGCCAGCGCGCACAGCATCCTCATGCTTGTCGCTTTGCCGGCGATAAAATCGGCGATCAGCTTCTTTACCATCTCGCTGCACTGCTCGCCGATTTGCTTGTCCAATTCCGCAATCAACTTCGCCTTGCCTGGGTTGACCGTCTTCACCTGTGTCCCTGTTCCGCGCAGCCTGACTCCGGCCGCCTGCCTCGTCCTTGAAAAAACCATCTTTCCGCCAATCCCGTCCCGCCTCCACGGCCCTTCGCTCTCCGCGGAAAGGGAAAGGGGTGATTCCCCTTGGGAACCACCCCTTGCATTCGCCGAATTGGTCTCTCCCATCGCCGCGATTACGCGACGGCTCATCGCCTCAAACCGCCTTGCTCTGCCCCTCGCAGCTCCGTCTCAACTCGGAGAACTTTCTGATCTCCTCCAGAGTTTGCACTGACCATGCTGTTTTGCCTCTAACCGCTTCCTGCGCTTCCTCGTGCGGCTCTACGCCAAGGTCAAAACCCGCCACCGTCCTCTGAAGACGCTCTCAGCCTCTCCCTGCGCTTGCGAATCCGCGGAAGTGGTCCGTCTCAAAAATGGAAAGCCGTTCTCGCTCTCCTCTACTATCCTGCTTCGTCATTCCCGTTCGTTGTTCTAAGCGTATCGAATCTCTACGTTATTACATGCAAAAATCTTGACCCCTATTATTCCTGTACTTTCAATCACTTAACTGTTTTTCCCCACCCTCCGCCCTTTGACACGTTTTCCAAATAGAAACAAAACAGCCAAAAAAAACTTTCTATTCCCAAAATGGGCAACGGCCCGGCTCGAAGGCTAAAGGCTTCTGGTGAAGGGTACGGGCTTCAGTCCGCACACCAACAATACCCAAAAAGATAGTGCGAGCGATCAGCGAGCGTCTGCTGCACTGCAAGTGCCCTGCGCTCACCCGCCCAATGTTCTACGATAATCAGGTGACCGCTGCCGCTTACTCCCCTACTCTCCTCGTTCACGGTGGAGCATGGGCCATCCCCGCCGACGCCGCTCGCGCCCATGAATCCGGCGTTCGCCGCGCCCTTGAAACCGGCTACACAATCCTCTCGCGCGGTGGTTCGGCTCTCGACGCCGTTGAAGCCGCCGTCACCGTCCTCGAGGACGATCCCACCTTCGATGCCGGACGCGGCAGCTTTCTCACCTCCGATGGCCGCGTTCAGCTCGACGCGCTCCTCATGGACGGCGGCCGCATGAAGGCCGGCGGTGTGGCCTGTGTCGAGCGCCTCCGCAATCCCATTCAGGCCGCCCGCCTGGTCCTCGAAAAAAGTCCCCACGTTTACTTCGTCGGCCCCGGCGCCGAGCAATTCGCCCACTCCCACGGCATGGCCCTCATCTCGAACTCCGAACTCGTCCTCGACCGCGAGCGCGATCGGCTCGCCCAGGCCAAGCTCCGCGAAGCTGCCGGCCTCACCGACGACACCTTCTCCGGCCCCGATCTTCCACATCCCGTCCTCCACGACGACAAAAGCCCCGAAACCGCCTTTTTCTCTCACCATGATTCTTCGGGTGCCCCTGGTCCCTCGCATTTGGGGACCAGGGAATCGATGAATCTCGCGTCTTCGCCTGACCGCGCCGAAGAAAGTCTTGCGTCAGGGCATGACTTTAGTCGTGCCGATTCAAGCGCAAAAAAAATTGATGGGGCTTTAGCCCCGGAGAAAAAGCTCTTATCCCAAAAATTCCAGGACCACGACACCGTCGGCGCCGTGGCCCTCGATTCTCACGGCAATCTCGCCGCCGCCACCTCCACCGGCGGAACCCTCAACAAGACTCCCGGCCGTGTCGGCGACTCCTCTCTCATCGGTTGCGGCTGCTACGCCGACAATCTCTCCGCCGCTGTCTCTCTCACCGGCTGGGGCGAACCCATCATGAAGCTGGTCCTCGGCAAGTGGGCCACCGACCGCGTCGCCTCGGGCATCGCCCCCGATCTCGCCGCCCGCGAAGCCATCGCCTACCTCTTCAATCGTCTCGGCGGCCACGGCGGCATCATCCTGTTAGGTCCCGACGGCCGCTTCGGACTCGCCCACAACACCCCCGCCATGGCCTGGGGCCTCGCCACAAACAAAGGCCTCCAAACCGGCCTCACGATCTGACCGCTGACTTGCGGACACGCTGACTTTGCAATAATCATCCTATGCTTGTCCTCGCCTCCGCCTCCCCCCGCCGCCGCGAACTTCTCGCCCAGGCCGGCTACACCTTCACCGTTCACCCCGCTCACATCCCCGAAGACCCCTTCCCTAACGAAGACCCCATCGACTGCGCCACCCGTCTCGCCCGCGAAAAAGCTGAAGCTGTCTATCGAGAAATTCTGGGTGCCCCAGGTCCGGATTTTCGGACCTGGGAATCAACGAACTCCATGGCGCGTAAGCGCCTTCCGCCTGGACGGCCAGTCCCCGCACCGCAGGTGCTCACCGTTTTAGCCGCCGACACCATCGTCACCCTCGACAGCCAAATCCTCGGCAAACCCTCCGATCCCGCCGACGCCGCCCATATGCTCCGTCTCCTCTCTGGCCGCACCCATCAGGTCATCACCGGCGTCGCCCTTCTCACCGCAACCTCCACCCAGGTCGCATCTGAATCCACCGCCGTTACCTTTCGCGCGCTCACTGATGATGAAATCGCCGCCTACATCGCCACCGGCGAGCCCTTGGACAAAGCCGGCGCCTACGCCATCCAGGGCCGCGCCATCCGCTGGATTCCCCGCATCGAGGGCGACTACTTCAACGTCGTCGGCCTTCCCATCGCCCTTGTCTCTTCCCTCCTCGATTCCCTTCGCTGACCCGCTGACTTGCTATAATCTCTCGACTCCCCTCCTGACACAGTTGTAAAATTCTCGCAATCATTTTCACCATCTCGCTGAGCGCTCTATTTTTCTGCACGCCAAAGGAATGTCCATGCGGATCTCTGCTCTCCTGTGCTGCCTGCCCCTGCTGCTTGCCTTCTGCCCGCCCGCTCACGCCACCTGGCTCGGGGGCAAGCAGGATCTCCCCCAGTGGGGCCTTGACGCCGCCAAAACTCCCACCCCCGCCTATGTCAAAGACGCCGCCTCCATCGTCCTCTTCGACGAGTACCTCGAAACCGTCGACGCTCAGGGTCGTGCCGTCGAGCGTGAGCGCGAGGCCATTCGCATCCTCAAGCCCCAGGGCCGCGGCGTCTCCTGTGAAGTCGCCTACGACGTGGACGAGAAGATCAACTACTTCCGCGAGTGGACCATCGCCGCCGGCCAGAAGCAATATCAGGCCCAGGACACCGACTTTGTCGAAGTGGGCGACACCGGCGTCCCCATAATGCTCTCCACTCACAAAGTTCGCGTAGTCCATCCTCCCGCCGCCGATGTAGGCGCTGTCATCGTATGTGAATCCGAAGAATTGCTCAAACCCTACATCAAGGAAACCGTTTGGCGCATCCAGAGCAGCATTCCCATCGTCTTCCAGGCCTTGGAGGTTGATCTACCTCCCGGCCGCCCCTACTCCGCGGCATGGCACAAATACTCGCCTGTCAAGCCCGTCGAGGTCGCTCCCAATCACTGGCGCTGGGAGATCAAGGATATGCCTGCTCTCGACCTGCGCGACGTAAAATCCCATCCTGCCTGGGGAGCTCTCGCCGCCCGCATGTCCGTCCAGTGGGGCGATGCCGCCATCGACGGAAAGGATAACCAGTGGCGCGCCATCGGCCAGTGGATTACCACTCTGGAAGCAAATCGTCCCGATCCCTCCCCGGAGATCACCGCCCAAACCCAGAACCTCATCGCCGGCGCGCCCGATTTCTATGCAAAGCTCAGTCGCATCACCGAGTACATCCAGAAAAACATCCGTTACTTCATCGTCATGCGCGGCATCGGCGGCTTGCAGGCCAACCACGCCGCCGACATCTTCCGCAATCGCTATGGCGACTGCAAGGACAAGACCACCCTGCTTATCTCCATGCTCCAGGCGGCCGGCATCAATGCCTTCTACATGCCCGTGGACAGCGAGCGTGGCGTCGTCGATCCCGATGACCCCTCCATCTATGGCAATCACATGATTACCGCCATCGAAATTCCGCCGGATGTGCAGGACCCGCGCCTCAAGGCCATCGTCAAAGCCGGCGACGGCAAGCGCTACCTCATCTTCGATCCCACCGACGAGCGCACTCCCGTGGGCAATCTGCGCTCCGACCTCCAGGGCAGCTACGGAACTCTGGCCGCCGGTCCCTCCAGCCAGATCATCGCCCTACCGGTCCTTGATCCCGGCCTCAACGGAACCGAAGAGAAAGGTTCTTTTACACTTTCTTCGGACGGCGCCCTGACCGGCTCAATCGATACCTCTCACATCGGCCCCGAAGGCGCCGCATTTCGCCGCTTCCTCAAGTTCACCGACGAAAAGGAGCGCCGCGAATATTGGGAAAAGTACATTGCTTCGACCCTTCCCGGCGTCACCCTCGATGCTTTTCAATTCACCCAGCCCGCCGCCCTCGACAAGCCCGTCGAGTTCCACTACAAGATCACCGCCCGCCAATACTCCCATCAGGCCGATCCGCTCCTGCTCGTTCGCACCTGCGTCATTGGCTCCGTCGCTTTGCCCTTTGACGACAAGCCGCGCGTCTATCCCATCGACCTCAACGCCACCGGCCGCTGGCACACCACCTTCGACATCGCCATCCCTTCAGGCTACGTCGTCGATGAGACTCCCGATCCTGTCTCGCTCAACCTCGACTTCGCCAGCTACCACTCCTCGGACTCGGTTCAAGGCAATCTCCTCCACTACGAGCGCGAATACGTCGTCCGCCAGGTCGAGATCCCGCCCGCCCGTGCCGCCGACTTCCGCCGCTTCGAGAGCGCCATCCGCGCTGACGAAAAAAATTCCGCCGTCCTCAAAAAGCGTTAGCGGAATATCAAAGTCGCATGATGTGAGGAATGAATTTATGGAATCGCAAGAAGCGCACGCCTTCGCGCAAAGCCTTCAGATCCGTGCCTATTCCCTGCTTTTTCGCCATCTTCCCCATCACCGTTCTCTTTAGAACAGTTTTTCCTGCGCTCCCTCCCTTACAATGGCGTTGGATGGGTGGGCGCGTCGCCACCCTCCTGGGACTTCCCCCTATGGCTTCCGTCGCAACAGCACCTGCTCACGTCGAGATCCCTGAGCCTTCCGCCGCACAGTCCGCCGCGCAGATTCCCACCGCCCCTCCCGTGCGCCCTCAAGTGTGCATGGGCCGCGCCCCAAGCATCGCCGCGGGCATCAACTGGCTCACCTTGAGCGTCATCGTCCTCTTTCATCTCGGCGCGGTGGCCGCGCTCTTCTTCTTCACCTGGCAGCGGCTCACGGTAATGGCGGTGCTTTACTTGCTGGCCATCAATGTCGGCATCGGCATGTGCTACCATCGCCTGCTCACCCATCGCGGTTATCAGGCGCCCCGCTGGCTGGAATACGCTATGTCCGTCTGCGCCACGCTCTCTCTCGAGGGCGGACCCATCTTCTGGGTGGCCACGCATCGCGTCCATCATCAGCTCAGCGACCGCGAGGGCGACCCGCACACTCCCCGCGAAGGCGGCTGGTGGGCGCACGTCGGATGGATCGTCTGGGGCAATGCGCTCCACGCCCAAACCCGGCTCCTTGCCCGCTATGTCCCCGACCTCGAGCGCAACCGTTTTTACGTCTGGCTCAGCAAGTACCATTGGATGCCGATCGCCGTCAGCGGCGTGCTGCTCTTCGGCCTCGGCTGGCTCTTCGGCGGATGGAAGAACGCCGTCGGCATGTTGCTTTGGGGAGGCTTTCTGCGCGTCACCATCGGCCTGCACTCCACCTGGCTGGTCAACTCCGCCACTCACCTCTGGGGCTCCCGCCGCTTTCCAACTCGCGACGATTCGCGCAACAACTGGTGGGTGGCGCTGCTGACCGGCGGCGAGGGCTGGCACAACAACCACCACGCCCACCCCGTCTCCGCCCGCCACGGCCTCGCCTGGTACGAACTCGATCCGAATTATTGGGGCATCTGGCTGCTCTCCAAAATCGGCCTGGCCCGCAAAATCCACGTAGCCAAATTCAACCTCGCACTCCCCAGTCCGTCAGAAAACTAAATCGGTATTACATTATTGGATGCATACGTGGTACCCTAGCTCGCGTTCTTGAGGCTTGGCAGTCCTCTTAGCACGTATCCTCCGGCAGAGTTGGAGGCTTCTTGGTAGTGGCCCCTCAAAGGGGCCTGAGTAGAAGCTCTTCTTTCTGGTACCAATCCATCTTCCGCGCCGGAGGCGCAGTGGTTGTTAGCCCCGCGCTTTAGCGTGGGGATGGTGAAACCAACAATTAATCCGGAGTCCTGTAAGGACGGTGTTTATGCTCCGTCTGTTTAACGATTTTATTAGAAGAATGAAAAATTCAAACCTGTTGCGACTCCCGTAAATGTCAAACTTCTATTGTTACCGGCAAAGCCGCTGGTTCTCACACTCAATTAGCTATTGCCTATTCCCTAGTCCCTTGCTCTTCACCCACAGCACCGCAAATACCGGCAGCCCCACCACCAGCACCAGCACTCCCGCCGGAAACCCCGCATACCGGTAGCTCGCCGCGTAGCTCACCGCGTGGTGCCCCAGCACATTCCATCCCAGCAGCGCGAAGATGGCCGCCGTCGTCACCGCGAAAAACGTGAAGAACGCCGCCGCAAATGCCAGCAGCAGGCTGGTTGCCAGCCCGAATCCCTTCAGCGGAAATCCCAACACTGTTCCGCCCTCCGCGCCTCTCTTTTCTTCCGCCTGCGCCATCATCGCCCCCTCATTTGGTCTCGTGCATTTTCACTGATAGTGTAAGGATGCTCTGTGCCCCATCCATTTCACGTTCTTTGTCAAATGGGTGGGAAACCACTCAATCCACCTTACAGGTACTGTAACAATGCTCTAGAATACAGTCTGAATGGCGAGCATTCCACAAGTCGAGCTTTGGCCGGCCGAAAAGGTCGCCACGCAGGTGGCTGTCGCCGAAGCTCCTAACGGCATTCACTACGCCATGTGGGGCGAAACGCGCATCTCCGACGCCGACCTCGAGCATCTCATCTGCGCCGTCCCCGCCCCCCTCGCGCCCGCTATCCGCCAGCGCGCCTATTATTTCGTTCCCCTGGCCATCGCAGACACCAACGACCCCATGGTCGCTCCCGCTTACACCGTCGATCTCGGCGACCGCGCCATCTGCCATCGCAACGCCGTCTTCGGTTCCACCGAGGCCGTCTTTCTCTCCACCCGCCTGGTCGAGGACCGCTTCGGCCTGGCCTTCGAGTTCTTCATCAACGTGGCCCACAACTTTGTCGATGCCACCGGCGTTCCCGATAGCTTTTCCACCCTCGTCTGGCAGCAGGCCGAGGCTCAGGTCCGCGGAGAAACCAGTCAGGACGCCTGGGAGACCCGCCGCCGCGCCCAGGACGTTCGCATTCCGGAGATTCGCACTCCCGACAACCGCCCCCTCAACGGCCGCGCCGCCTCAGCTCCCATCGACGAGCGCGCCCGCAGCGCCTTCTTCGAATCCGCCTTCTCCGACGCCCTCGCCATCTACATGCTCTCTCTCGCCGTCGACTTCGACTACCACGATCTCCGCGAGCGCGACTACCCACTCCTCGCCGCCCCCGCCTTGGCCGAGCGCCTCCGCCACGTAGCCTCCCTCTTCCCCGCCAACCAAGGCTACGAGTTCCAGGTCCTCTACCGCCGTAAAGGATAGTGACCGAGGATGATGCCCGTAACCGCGTATCTCGATACTGTTTCGCGAGTCGACAAAATAGCGAAGCGAAAAGAAGTCCAGAGTTGTAAACGAAAAATCAGGAATATGAGGGACTTGCCAAGGCGCTTCAGTATACAATTCAATGCTGGATGGGAACTATGGGAACTTTCGATTTTAGCGTTGATCTTACTGAACTCCAGTCAGACCTACGTTCCAATGAATTAGCTTACAAAATCTCAATCCAGAATCGCGGAATACAGACGCTGCATCTGCTTTCAATCACACCGTTTTTGCCTGATTCGGTTAAGTTAAGTGAAGCCCGGGATCAGTCTTTTGCCGCAGTATCAGAACAGCACGATACCATAGCAAAAGAACTCGACACCATTGTCCAAACAGTATTGGATACTGAAGAATCGATTTTATTCGCAAAGCGGGTCGAAATTGGGAAGGAATGGATTAGGCAGGTGTTTTCAGGCATGGGATTCTTGGGAATCTATGTCAGTATGTTCAGTGGTCAAATGGCGAAGCAAATGGGTGAGCGGCTTCGCAAGGAACGCGCGTTCCGGTATTCAATCGAGAATTATCAGGATGGCTTGAATGCTCAATCGGTTTTCATTAACAAATCATCCCTCGCCGAAGCGTTGAAGGAACTCTATCGGCTTAAGCTCGAAAAACTAAATCGATTAGAACAGCGAATTGGCGGTGGCATCCAGGCTTCAACACTGGCGAGCATTCAGCCTAGTTCGATTTTCTCTACCACATACGTACTCTGCTTTAAGCGCCGTCCCTTGAGTGCTCGCAAATATAATATTTCATTTGAAGTTTCGGTTGCTGAGGAAGGTAAATCGGAAGGTCAAGTTTCTATCGCAAGTGCTTCCCCAATAATAAGTCCACAGGGCTATGTCCTGAATCTTATTGTGGTTCTATCGTCAATACTTGGAGTTATTCTGAAAACCGCTGTGGACCCGATTCTTCGGGCTGCCGCGATGAAGATATGGACAGAACCGTTTGGATTAGGATGGCCGCTTGCATATGCAGTGATAGTAGCGTTGGTATTTTTCAATGTGTATGAATTCAGCAATCTGGCTGATCGATTCAAAATGGCACTGAGTTGGCGAAGTGCATTGCTGATTGGCGTGCTATGTGGTCTGATGTCAGATCGTGTAATTGCTGCATTACAGGCATTTCTCAAGTAATCATTTAAGTTTGCGCTCAGATTTGTCCACAAACGTCGGTTTACTGGAGACAAATGGGTATACTGTTTAGTCCGCTGGATTGAACCCAATCTACTATTCAAACAGCGTCCCCACCCTCGCCAACACCTCCTCCAGAATCTCCGCCGGAAGCGCCTCCACTTTCCCGCGATTTTGCGAATCACACGAATGGATTCCTTACCTGCAATCCTCCGAACCGCTGACCATGCTGCAACTCCTCCGTGAAAAGCAGATTGCACCGCGCCTCGATCGCAGCCGAAACAATCAATGCGTCGTACCATGAAAGCCCGCTTTGAGCTTGAAGATGTAACGCCTCCGCATACAGCGCCTGAGACGAATGGACCGCCAGCAGCGGCCGGAAGACCATGCTCAGATATTGCTCAGCCTCCGCCGTCTGCATCGGTTGTGTAAACCGCCGCAGCGCCACATTGAAGAATTCCTGCGCCACCTGGTAGCTGATCACGCCCTTCTGTGTCGTCAGCGCCTCGCGGATCAGTTGCCTGGCCTTTTGGGATTTCACCGGGGCGTTTTGATCGAACGTATAAACGAAGATGTTTGTATCCAGAAAGTATCTATCGCTCATTTAATTCGTCCCTGCTGAAGTGATGCCCTGCATCCACATGTTGCAGGCGCTGCATCAGAGCGTCGAATCCCTGGGCGTCTCCCGCGCGCTGGGCAAATTGCGCCAGCCATTCACGGAATGCCTCGTTCAGCGTTCGGCGCTGGCCGCGCGCAATCAGCCGCGCTCGCTCGATCAGGTCATCGTCGGCGCTCAAGGTGATATTTTTCATACGAAATCAGTGTACACGATTATCGTGCACTTGTCGAGACCACCACAGCGCGTCTCTCGATCCGAAGCCGTTTAAGTACGCTCGAGAATATGCCCTACTCAAACAGCGTCCCCACCCGCGCCAGCACCTCCTCCAGAATCTCCGCCGGAAGCGCCTCTACTTTTCTGCCTCCGCGCGCGGCAATGTCCAGCACGCGCGGCTGATCGCAGCGCACAACTCCTGTCCTCTTGATGCCCGTGATGGGGACCGTGAAGCCGATCCGCCGTACAAACTCCCTGCCGCTGGTAATCGGCAGAACCACCGGCAGATCGGTCGCATCGTTGAAAGCGGTTGGCGAGACGATCACAACGGGCCGCTGTCCCTGTTGCTCATCTCCGAAGATGGGGTCGAGCGTAACCAGATAAATATCACCGCGCTTCATAGATGCTCACGGCCAACCGGCGGGGCGTCGAGCCACTCCCGTTCCTTCGCCGTCATCGGCTCAGAAGAGTCGCCTTTGGTCAGCAACTCCTCCAGCTTGTAGCGCGGCTTGCGGGGCCGATATATTGATAGATATTCCCCATTCAAAGCCAGAGCAACCTTGTCCCCAGCCTTCAAGTGAAGCTGCTCCAGAATGGCTGGCGGAATGGCCAGCATGACCGATCCGCCGACTTTCCGCAAATTGGTGGTGTGCATGGTAAAACCCCAAAAAATATTATATCATAATATAACATTATCGACAGACTTCACTCGTCCAAGAGTAAGCCAGTTTGAAGGGTACGGGCTTCAGCCCGTACATAAACCGTACAAAATCAATGGGCTTTAGCCCCTGAGGGTTGTGCCAGTTTCACTCCTCGTGCGCCTCCTCCTCCACATTCTCCAGCGCCGCCAGCGCCTCATCCGGCACATCCCACTGCCGCAGAATCTTGTAGATCACGCCCGTCGAAAACCCCGCCGCCACCAGCCGCCGCATCACCCGCGCCGTCTCTTTTTCGTTCTCCGGCTTGCGCAGCCGCCGGCGCGCCAGGTGTTCGCGCGCCAGTGCCTCCTCGTTGGTCTGGCCATAGCGCGCTTCCAGCGTCTCGGCAATCAGATCGCCGTGAACGCCTTTCTGCTTCAAATCATTTCTGACCCGCCGCTCGCCCAGCTTCTCATTCTGCTGCCGCAGCCGCGCATAGGTCTCGGCAAAGGACTGATCATCCAGATAGCGCCTCTCTTTGAGTCGTGCAATAGCCGCCTCTACCGCCGCCTCGCCCCGTTCCCCCGGCTCGGCGCGCTTTTCCATCAGCCGCCGCAGCTCCGCCTCCGTGCGCATTTGCCTGCCCAGCGCCCTCACGCCGTACTCGTACAGCCCGCCTTCATTCAGAAACGCGCGCGGTTTCGCGGATTTGCGTCCAAACGGCATAACATCCTATTCCGTGATCTCTGACCCCTGATCTCTATCACTTCGTCCACTCATCCACCCAATCGTTCACCGTCTTCCACCACAGCCTTGCGTTCTGCGGCTTCAGCACCCAGTGCCCCTCATCTGGAAAGTACAGCATCTTGCTCGGCACCTTCAGCCGCTGTAGCGTGGTGAACATCTGGTAGCCCTCGCTCACATCCAGCCGGTAGTCAAGCTGCCCATGCACCACCAGCATCGGCGTCTTGAAGTTCTTCGCCGCCAGCGCCGGAGACCACTTGCGATACGGATTCTCCGCATCCGGCTTGCCGTAGTAATCCCACGGCTTGCCCCCTTGGGTGTTTGGAAATTTGAACTCCCACTCGTTGAACCACAACTCCTCCGTCGTCCCGTAGGCCGACTCGGGGTTGAACATTCCGTCGTGGCTCACAATGCACTTGAAGCGGTCCGTGTGCCCCTCCACCCAGTTGGCCATGTATCCGCCGTAGCTCGCCCCCAGCGCGCACTCCCGCGTCTTGTCGATGAAGGGATAATGTTGCTCGGCGTAGTCCAGCCCCTCCATCAAATCGGTAAACGGCTTGCCGCCCCAGTCGCCGTTCACCCCATCACAATCGCCTGCCCGTATCCCGTCGAGCCGCGCATGTTGACCATCACCACTACGTACCCATTCGCCGCAAACAGCTCCGCATTCCAGCGATAGCTCCAGTCGTCGCCCCATGCCCCCTGCGGCCCGCCATGAATCAGAAACTTCACCGGATACTTTTTTTGCGCATCAAATCCCGGCGGCCGAATCAGAAACCCTTGCAGCTTCGTCCCATCCCTCGCCGTAAACCAGAAGGATTCCATCTCGGGCAAATCGAGTTGGGCTAGAAGGGAATCGTTAAAGTGGGTCAGTTGGGATTCGTGGATAAATTGGGGAATTTCGATGTCCTGCGGCTCTAAGAGAACCGTAAAATACACATGCCCGACCTTTCTAGAGTCAATCCCAACAATTTCGCCGGGAGCGCGAACTGTCATTCGCGTTGCGATGAGCAGTTTTCCGTCTGGAGTCGGATGCAGGTTAATATATTCGCCCAGGAGATTCCGGCCTAGAGGTTTGGTCTTTGTAATATCGATCGCTTCCTCAGACGCAAGTACTATCGGAACTCGTAAGGCCGAATGGCCGTTGAAGATATTCATGGCATAGACTGGCTGTTCACCTGTGTCCTCAGCGGTGAAGTAAATCACACCTGAATTTGTCGGTCCCCACGCAAATTCATCCACCCATCGATCGAACTCCGGCATCAAATCTCGCACCGCTGATTCGCTAACTCGCTGACTCGCTGACTTGCTGCTCTTCGCCCGGTCATAAATCATCAGCCGGAACCTGTCGCTCTCGTACCCCGCCCGCTCCTGTGAGCGCCACGCCAGCCACTTCCCATCCGGCGAGTAGGCGGGATTGAAGTTGCCACCCTTCGACGTGCTTACCTTCACCGGCTTTGCCGCCGGGCTCGTCAGGTCGAGCGTAAAAATGCTGGGGCTGGTCGAGATCGCCGGCTCCGGGTCCAGGTTCTCGGTAAACGCCAGCTCCTTCCCATCCGGCGCAAAGGCGCAGCCGCACCCTCCGCCCTCCAGCGAAAACGGCGGGACGTCATGCGCATCGTTGGGCGTCAAATCCCTCACCGCGCCCGTCCCTACCGCCGCCAGAAACAGATGCGTGCGCTTCTCCCCGGTAAAGTGGTCCCAATGCCGGTAGAGCAGATGCGTAAAAATCTGCGCCTTCACCTTGCTGGCTGCGGCAGCCGCATCCCGCTCCGCATTACATTTATCTCCCGTCGCAAAATCCGCCGCCGTCATCGCCGGGCAATCCGGATACACCGCCGAAGTAAACAAAATCGAATTCCCGTCGGGCGACCAGATAGCGTCTCCGGCCTCCGTCGAAATCGCGGTCAGCTTCTTCGCGTTTGCCGTCGCCACCGTCACTGCATCAAAATCCGCGATCCAAACCTGCTCCGACCCGCCACGCCCGCTCAAAAACAAAATCCGTTTCCCATCCGGCGCAAACTGCACACCGCTATCATGCGGCTGCGCCACCGCGATCTTCATCGGAGATTTGGAATTTGGGCCGCCTCCGTCAGGCGGCGCAATCGCCTGCAGCCACAACTCCGGCGTCTTGGTGTTCTGCTCCAGGTCCACGGTTGTCACGCTGTACGCCAGCCATTTCCCATCCGGCGAAACGGCCGTCTCGCCCAGCCGCTTCATCTTCATCATGTCCTCAAAGGTCATGGGGCGCTTTGTCTGAGCAGTCGCCGCGGCCGGCGCCTTACTCTGCGCGTCTTGTGCAAATGCCATCGGCGCCAGCACAACTGCCATCGCCAGTGAGACAAAAATCCTGATTTTGCGCATAGTTTTTTCCTGTTCGCGCGGCAATCACACCTGCTTCGGCGCGAAACAGAAGTGTACACCGCTCCCCGCACCATCGTGCAGGGGGGTCTTTTGATCACAGGTGAATCGCAGAAATGTATGTGGATGAACAGCAGTCATTCCCCCGGAGGGAGAAATGGATAATAGCCCAGGACAACCCTGACCTTGAGTAAAGCGAAAGGGAAGGAGCACTCCTGGGTAAGCAACACAAAAGAAGCATGAGCCCCGTAGGGGCGCTGTGAATCGCGCGCCTACTCGCTCAGCGCCCGCAGCCGCGCCGGCATATGGTCCGCGGCCAGCTCATGCCCGCATTGCGTGCAATACTGATCGCTCGCCCGCACCGTCCGGAAGCAGTGTCCGCAACTCGCCGTCAGTTGGTAATTGCACTGCGGGCAAAAGTGGAAGTCGTTCTGCACATGCGTCGAGCAGGCCGGGCACCGCGAAACCTCCGGCTGGCGCAGCAAAAAGTACAGCACCGCGCCGATCCCTCCCGGCATCACCAGGCAAATCACAATCCAGAACCGCGCGCTCATCGCCCGCCGCGGAGCGTCCTTGCTCACGTAGCCCACCATCAGAAAGTACAGCGCCGCCAGCAGCCCGCAAGAGAGATTGAAGTAGATGCGCAGCCCAATCGGCGGCGCATGATGCTGATGGTCCGGCAAAACCAACCAGAAGTAGTACTCCACCAGCACAAAAGCCGCAATCGACACCACAATCGACCACACCGGAATCAGCCGCGCGTCTTCGTTCACCGTAATGGATTCTGGCTCTCGCATAGGCAACCCCTCTCGCTGAGGGCCTTTCAGGAGATCAAGCCTCGCCTGACCCCGTCTTTATATCGACGGAAAACGGAATCCGGAAGTTGCACCCGCCTGGCAAATCGGCCGCTGTATCAAAATCAGGTGCCCCATACTCGTTTAGGCGCCCCACCCTTGCCGCGTCGTTGTTTTTGTGGCTCGTGGCGATACCGGTTAATGTAGCGCTGGCCTCCTGGCCGGGGTCCCCACGGATTCGGGGTCCCCAGTGAGCGATCTTTGCTCGCTGGGGTGAAGGAACAGGCCTTCGTCCGTGGGGTGATTGGCCGGCTGTCGTGCGGGCGTCCTCGCCCGTGCCGGATAACCCTCCCTCGCCGCGTCATTGCTTTTGCGGTTAGGGTGGGAATGTATGAAGTCGATAGGGGCGTTTTGTGTCAGGGCACGACTGGTAGGTCAGGGTTTTAACCCTGACTGCCGCAAAATGCCCAATAAAGCGTGGGTTTCAACCCCTGAGGAAATGTTTCCGGAGGGAGCAGAGGCCTTCAGGCCTCTGAATGCTGCCCTCGAATCAAGGCGGCTTTAGCCGCGGGTCTTTATATGAATCCGTGGTACAAAATTTCCGCCCGTCTGCCATGCTTTTGCTTTTCGTATCTTTGAAAGGGCCCGGCTTTAGCCGTGCCGATCAAGGCCCTAAAAAGCGTGGGCTTCAGCCCCTGAGGGATGGTTTCCGGCGGTAGCCCACGGATTTATCCCCAACTTAAAATCGTTCTTTCGTTTTTAGAAATCAATCCACGCGACGAAGTCGCGATTATTTCTTCATTTCTCACATTCGCTTACGAGCGTGAAACTCTTCTCCGGCGAGACGGTGTCGCTGGTAACAACGGAGCGGTGATTCGCTCATATAATGCGAAGAGATACTCAACTCGGGCACGGTCATTCGGAAACGTCTCAGATCGATAGCATAGTTCAACGGCCCGGTCGAGTTGTTGATGTGCGCGCACTAGGGATGGAGGCATGAGAAGGGGATCGTAAAGCGCGGCAAGACTGTTTTCGGGAAACTCTGCGCGAGCATCAAGAACGGACTGTGCCGCAGTCTCAACACGCGCCCGCTGTGCTTTAGCGGGCATTTCCGGCCATGGAAAATTGTTATAGACCAGCGTATTTGAATAACGATAATCTGATTTAATGCGCCCAGCGACTAGCTTTACCCATGCCATGTGCATCCCAGAAGACAGCACGCCAAAATGGTAAAGATTTGCATCGGGCAAACAGCAACAACTGTCACTCACGATAAATCGAGGCGTGAAATAGCTCATCGGAATATATTTGCGCGTTTCTGAACTATGTCGTGGCACCAGAACATATTTCGTAGTTGGCTGTCGATTTTCGCCAAAAAGCATAGGTTGACTGGCGAGTTTGATGGTCGCATCCCTTTTGCTGGCAGCACGATAGACACGAACTTCCTTAACGCGACGATAAATCTCGGGAATGGCTCGAATTGTCTGAGGCGATATGCCTTCCAGCCAGAGGCACCAGCGGTTCTTTCCATTCAGATATTCATCTGCGCTTAAAAGAGGCCGGATCAAGGAATGAGCTTCCGGGGATTCGCTTAGCAATTGATTTCTTTCTTCGTCTGTAAGAAGAAGATTGCCGTCATCGTTCGGCATACTCCCAAATCGCATTTCAGTAATGTCACTCACTGGTTTGTTGCGTGTCTGGAGGGTTCGGTCATTTCCTTCAACCAGATAAGGACTGATGTTTGTGGGATAACTTACCATTCCATGTCCGCCAATTCCTTCATAGTCGTATATCCGTTTGTCGCTAATATCAAAATTGCCAAACCCAATAATAACTACATGAACATGCGCCTTGCCTCGCGCCTCGCTCTCCCAGGCAAAGGTACGGTGAGCAAAATGAATCTTAATTTTTAATAGGCTGAATAAAATTGGCCATAGTACACCGGGCTGCTCGCCTTGGGTAATAGAATTTGTCGAAACAAAGCTGACCGTAATTTTTGTTCCACGAATATATTGTGCCGCGCGCAGATACCAGCAGCATACATAATCGAGGACGCCTGCTCCATTGATTCCGCCGAAAATAATCTGCATATCTGCTTGTTGTTCAGCATTTCTGGCCTTCTTGCCGACAAATGGAGGATTGCCTAATATGAATGAGCATTCCGCAGGTGGGAGCAAGTCACTCCAATCCATTCTGAGCGCGTTTCCATGATGAATGTGCGGGCTACTGCGCAGAGGAAGGCGCAGAAATGGCTGGCTGAATGTCTCATGAATCCGCATATTCATCTGGTGATCCATGAGCCACAATGCAACCTCAGCGATGCGAGCCGGCCACTCCTCAATTTCGATGCCGTAGAACTGATTGACGTCAATTGTGGAGAGCCGGGAAACTTCATCTAGGGTAAGCGCCTGTTGTGTGCCATGTTGCTCAATAAGGATGTCGAGTTCCAGGGCGCGGAGTTCGCGGTAGGAAATCACAAGAAAATTACCGCAGCCGCAGGCCGGATCGAGGAATTTTAGGTGCGATAGGCGGCCGCGAAGCTCGTCAAGGCGTGCATCGCGGCGAGTGGAACGGTCTGCTTGGGTGGCAGCAAACTCCGCGCGAAGAGTATCGAGGAAAAGAGGTTTGATAACCTTGAGAATATCGCGTTCACTGGTGTAATGCGCTCCGATGTGACGGCGTTCCTCTGGCGTCATCACCTCTTGAAAGAGTGCGCCGAAAATAGCAGGCGAAATGCGCGACCAATCGAAGGTGCAGCATTTGAGTAATGCGTTCCGCATCACCGCGTTGAAGGATGCGAATCGCAAATGCTCGGCGAAGAGCTGCCCGTTGACATAGGGGAATGTCGTCAGGGATTCATCAAGGTTAAGCTGGCGTTCCGGTTCAGGCGTGTTGAGCGTCTCGAATAGTTCCGCGAGGCGAGCGCCAAGGTCTGTGCCGTCGCGCTGTGTTCTGTTTTCAATATAAAGTTGAAAAGCGCTCGGCTCGAAGATGCCTGTGTCATCGGAAAATAGACAGAAAAGGATACGAACTAGGAATCTTTCAAGATCATGACCCTTATATCCTCCCGAACTAAGAGCATCATGCAGATTCTTCATCAACTCGACTGCGTCGAGGTTGGCCGGGTCCTGCTCTGTAAAGCGATGCAGCTTGTATCCGGGGATGAAAGCAAATGCTCCAAGATGACGATGCAGTTCGCCAAGAGGGAATTCTAAGCGGTGGAAATATAGGCCATGAAAAAGCGGAAGATTCTCCTCATCTTCCGGCTCAAGATCGTAAAGTGCGAAGTGGCGGAAATCGGAGAGAAGAACATAACGTGGAATTTCATCTTGTCGGCCTGAATCGACTAGATCGCGTATATATGCGAAAGCTTGACTCTCAGCAGCGTCTAAACTATGGCCGGCGGACTTGTGCTCAACAAGAAGTTTGCCTGGCCAAAGAAGATCAATGAAGCCGGTCGAACCGGTAAGACGATGAACAGGTTCCTCAAAGGCTGCGACGGTGCGTCGGGCGATTCCAAAAACATCGAAGAATTCATTCCAGAATGTCTGTTTGTCCGCTTGCTCGCGTGTGGCCGCGCTCCAACTACGTGAGAAGGAGAGCGCACGGTGGCGGATTTCATTCCAGGAGATATTTGGCATTACTGCCCATCATAATCTCCGTATGGCTCATCTCGACATCTTGTATACGAATGGTTACGAGAACCGTGCCAGGTATTTCTATTCCCTCGTCTATTATTCACTTGCGAAACCACAAATCCCATGGCGCGCAAGCGCCGTCCGCCTGGACGGCTAGTCCCCTGCCAGCGTCTCCAGCAGCCCATCAAAATCCTCCAGCCGCGCGTATTCGATGATGACTCTGCCGTGTCCGTTGTGGTCCTCGATGTGAACTTTCAATCCCAGCGCTCTCTGCAACTGCTCCTGCACCGCGCGTATATTTGGATCCATTGCCCGCTCTGCTTTCTCTTCTTTTTTCGCGGCGCGATCGGGGTGCGCAATCCCTTGTATGTAAGCCTCTGATTGGCGAACGGAAAGCGAAAGTTTAATCATCCGCTGCGCAGCCATTTCCATATCCTCGGCATGCTCAAAGGCCAGCAGCGCCCGCGCATGGCCAAAGCTCAGTTCGCCGGTCTCTACACGCGTCTGCACGGATGATGGTAACCTCAACAAACGTAAGTAGTTAGCTATGGTAACCCGGTCCTTGCCGGTGCGCACCGCCATCTGCTCCTGCGTCATGTGAAAATCGCGCGAAAGCCGTTCAAAAGCCCGCGCCTGCTCCATCGGATTCAGGTCCGTCCGTTGCAGGTTCTCGACGATGGTGATCTCCATCGCCTGCTCGTCGGAGACCCGTCGCAGAATCGCCGGAATGGTCTTCTTGCCGGCCAGCTCCGAAGCCTTCCACCGCCGCTCGCCTGCGATCAGTTGGAAGCGCCCGTTGGCCAGCGGACGCACCAGCACCGGCTGCACCACGCCATTGGCAGTGATCGACGCCGCCAGCTCGCCCAGATGCTCCTCGTTCATATTCGAGCGCGTCTGGAAGGGGTTGCGATCAATCTGGTCGATGGGGATCTCCAGCGGCTTGCCCCCTTCGCTCTCGACAGCGGGAGCGGAGGCGGCGGGAGGGCGCGGCAACAGCGAGTCCAGGCCCTTGCCCAGGGCGCGGCGTTTAAGGTCGGTAGCGGTCAGGTTCATGTTTGATTTTCCTCTTTTCCGGAAGAGTCGCCTTGGGGTGAATCTGGTTGGGATGAAATGGTCAACACAAAGCCGCGAGAAAGCAGCCCTCAGCTACTGGGTAAAACACTCACCTCGGCCACTGGCTCGGTTGCTGGTTGTTCTTTTTTCGGCGGAGTCTCAATGCCGTTGCGCGCCATGAACTCTCCGGCCATTTCGAAATAAGCCTCAGTGCCGCGCGAGCGCGCATCGTAAAGCGCCACCGGCTTGCCGTGGCTGGGGGCTTCAGCCAGCCGCACATTGCGCGGAATCACGGTGCGATAGAGACGATCCTTGAAGTACTCGCGCAGCGTGTCCGTTACTTGCTGTGCCAGGTTGGTGCGGTCGTCGTACATGGTCATCAAAACGCCTTCGATGCTCAACGATGGATTGTAAGCGGCGCGCACCCGTTCGAGCGTGGAGATCAGCTCGGAGATTCCTTCCAGGGCAAAGTACTCGGCCTGCATGGGCACGATCAGCGTATCGGCCGCGGCCAGGACGTTGAGGGTAAGCAGGTCAAGAGCCGGCGGGCAATCCAGAATCACCAGATCGTACTCCAGTTGAACCCTCTCCAGCGCACGGCGCAGGCGGAGCGCGCGGTCATCGGCCGTGGCCAGCTCGATATTGGCGCCGGTCAGGTTCTTCGAGCCGGGAAGCAGCGAAAGCGAGTCGATCTCCGTAGGCAGGATCACCTGCTCTGCCGGGGCATCGCCCATCAGCACGTCGTAGATGGAGCGGCGGTTGTCGTCGCGCTGGAATCCCAGCCCGGAGGAGCAGTTAGCCTGGGGATCGCAGTCCACCAGGAGGATTTTGAGGCCTTGGATAGCAAGGCAGGCGGCCAGGTTGATGGCCGTGGTTGTCTTGCCAACTCCGCCTTTTTGGTTGACGAGGCCGAGAATCTTACCCATGGCAATCCAGAGTAAAGGGAAGCGGCCTTCGAGGATAGCCGCTGATGCTGTGGAGAACCCGGCCAACCTGTGGAAAGCGCTGGCCACGTGGCGGGCAAGGCGGTAAGCAAACCTTTGTGGGGGAAGGCTTTCACGGCGGGGCGCACAGGGCTGCGGAGGGAGCGCAAAAAATCTTGATCGGTGGAAAACTTTTGTGATTTTAGGCGGATTTAGGGCGGGGAATTTACAAGATTTTGGGGATGATCCATTTTGAAACCGTTCCCGTTTTAGGCCAAACTCAAATTGTTCCACGTGGAACAATTTCCCGCTTTGGGCCGCCTTCCCAAAATTGTTCCACGTGGAACAATTGGGCGTAGCAGATTATTTGTGGAACATTGCAGATTAATACGAGGCTATCTTCGCCTTATTTTCGGTTATACACCGGGGTGAGACGAGGCTGAATATCCTCCGTGGCTAAAGCCACTGTTTTTACGAGGCGGCGTTCAGGAACCTGAAGGCTCCTGCTCCCTCCGGTTATGAATCGCCGGCATTGTTTTCGTCCTCGCGCGGCAGTTAAGTACACGAGAGGAAGAAAAAGAAGGAGCGGACGTTGAGAGCGGTGGTACACTCCGGTTTGTACCTTATGACAAGGCATCGCGGGCCCACTCGATGCATCGAGCGACCACTGGGCATGACCTAAGGGAGCGGGGCCACCAGGGGGTGCGGATGGCTGGAGGGCATCAGTACACGACTTTAACTTCTATGAGAACGTCCCTAACGAATACCCCGACGCGCAAGGCAGATGCATCACGATTGGCATGTATTTCAGCCCGACGCTCCCTCCCACTACCTCGAAGGCCCTCATCCAGAGCAATCAGCAGTTGATGAAGACTGGAGGCTTCCAAGGCGCCAGAGAGAAGATGTTCTTCGGGATCGTAAACGCGTTTCAGTGGTACTCAGACAGTTGGAAGTAGGTACATCGTGAAATGTTGGATTAAGATCGCCGCGTTTCTTCTCTCTGTTGCTGCCATTCAGGGAGGCGCTCAGTCAGCACCGGAAGGCCAGAGTCGCGCGCCGGAGCCTCAAGCGCGCGACGTTTGGACCGATCCGTCTACGGGGCTGATGTGGGCTGCGAGGGACAACGGTAAAGACGTGAGTTGGAAGGGGGCGGCGAAGTACTGCCGCGATCTCCGGCTGGCCGGGTACTCGGACTGGAGGCTGGCGACACGTGCTGAGTTGGGGGTGATCTATGACCGCAATGCCTATGCCCCCGGATTAGCTGGCCCCGGCAAAGAAAGTCCCGATACCTGGCATGTGAAGGGCAATCTGTTCCTGACGGGTAACGAGTGGAGCAGTGAGCGCAGGTATGATGATCGGGGACATCCTACGGGGTACGGCTGGTACTATGACTTCAACGAAGGAAGGTCGGATAATGAACCAAGTGGGTGGCCCTATTCCTCTTCCTTCATGCGCGCGTTGTGTGTGCGCGGCTCCGAAAAATGATGTGCCTGTTTTAGAGGCGCAGTAAGCCGTCTTCCAGCCAACCGCAAGCCGTCCCTCGGGGCGGCTTGCTTGCTGTTGAGGCGTGTTGCGCCGGTTCCAGCGGCATACCGCCGGTAGAACCGGGGGAGCGTGGAGGGGCGTTTTCTGTTTTGTTTTATGAAAGTCACGCTACCACGTTCCGGTTCCTGTAGAGCAACCGTAATTTTACCGGCCTGTTTGTACATATAATGCCGATATAGTGTTGACTTTTGTATGCCAATGGCATATAGTATTTCTATGCAGACGGTGGTCGAGACCCCGATGTACCTGCGAGCCGCCGAAGATCTCTATAGCGAAGCGGAGCGGGAAGAAATCGTTCGCACCATCGCCGCTAATCCGGAAGCTGGAGAATTGATGCCTGGCACGGGAGGATATCGCAAGCTGCGCTTTGCGCGTACCGGCATGGGAAAACGCGGCGGCGCGCGTGTGATTTATCTCGACGGTGATGAGGATCTGCCGATCTTCCTCATCACTGTGTATGCCAAATCGGAGAAGGGCAATTTGAGCAAGGCCGAGCAAAATGCCCTGGCAAAAATGGCGAAGAGTTTCTTTGCCGATTACAGGGGGAAGCGATGAGCAAATTATTTAAGGAGATGGCGCAAGGAACGGCTGAAGCTCGCGCCTACATGGAAGGCGAGCGCAAGGGGTACAAGGTCACTCTGCCGGAGACCGTGGACGTGCGGGGATTGCGTAAGCGGCTGCGCCTGAGCCAGGGGCGTTTCGCAAATCATTTCGGTTTTTCGGTGGATGCAGTTCGTCATTGGGAAGCAGGTCGCCGCCAGCCAGAAGCTGCCGCGCGAGCGTTTCTTACTGTCATTGCCGCCGACCCTGAATTTGTCATGCGTTCCCTGGCTAAAAGTGCGTAAATACTTGGCGCCGGTGGCCTGGCCTCAATCTCCTGAATCGCCATGAGCCTTGAGAAGCTGTGCACCGTTCATCGCGGCGCGATATCCCACCCATTTCCACATGGAACGCGGAAATGGATGGGGCACAGTTTTTCATTTTGACTGATGATCGACGGTGGGCAGCCGTAGGGGCGGATTCTGGATCAAGCCGCAGCCCGATGAATGATCCTGGGACTGTGGAGCGATGGAACAGCGGGCCGGCTTAGGGACGGCTCGACTCCGGACTCGTGGCGCGGATTCCGAGCAGATCGGCCACCCTTCCGAGTGCGCCGTCGATAGTCCATATGTGCGTCCCTGGCGCGGCCAGACAGGAGGCGATGAGGTGGGCATCCGTCAGACCGATCCCCTTGGATGCCAGCCCCCGTGTTTCAATCATCAGACGCACATCCTCCAAACGAATAAGCAGAGTCTGGTTCAGGCTGTCGAGATAATGCAGGGTATTGTTGCGATCCGGCAAAAAGCCGCAAGCCAATTCCGCCACGATATACGGGTGAATGCAGAGCTGGTCATTGGCAATCAGACTTTCCAACTCTGCTTTGAAGCGGCCGCGGCGGAAGATCTCAATCCAGATGGAGGTATCTGCAAGAATCACTGTTCGTCTACGCGCAATCTGCGCGCGTCCTCGATATTGGGAGCCGTACCGGCCAGCGCCAGCAGCCTGCGCCCCGCCTCACGCGCAATTAAGGACTTCAGCGCCTCGCGCAGCAACTCGGCACGCTCCGTGAGTCCGGTATATTCGTGTGCCGTCTGCAGCAGTTTGTCATCGAGCGATACAGTTGCTCTCATAGTGCCCCCATGTGCACCAATTATAGCACCTATACGCATCTATATTTGGTTCATGTGATACAGAGGAGTGGGCTTCGATTTGACAGGGCTTTTGAAGTGAGGGCAAGATCAGGAACACGACGTTTGTTCGCGAAGGAGGATTCGAGATGCACCATTTTCACTTCAACCCTCTCGCCATTCTGGTTGCCGCGCTGTATCAGTGGGTGCTGGGGGCGCTGTGGTACTCGCTGTTTTTTGCCAAGCCGTGGATGAATTTGACCGGACACAAAGCGGGATCGCGGCCCAAGGCAGCAGTAGTTGGGATGATTACGTCGTTCATCGGCGGGCTGGTGCTGACGTTTGTGCTGGCGCATGCGGTGATGTGGTCGGGAGCGGGGCATTTGCATGGAGGCGTGTTCGTCGGGTTCATCTGCTGGCTGGGATTCATTGTCATGCCGCTGCTGGCCGAGACGATCTACGAGCAGAGATCGTTCAAGCTGCTGGCGATCAATGCGGGGTATTGGCTGGCGGCATTGGTGGTGAGCGGAGGGCTGCTGGCGGTGTGGCATTGAGAGAAATGCGGCGGCACGGCGCTACAATGGGGGCATGAACAAACACGTGATTGCAACCGACAAAGCGCCCAAGGCGATTGGGCCGTATTCGCAGGCGGTGCGCGCGGGGAATCTTCTGTTTACCGCCGGGCAGGCGGGCGTGGATCCGGTGACGCAGCAGGTGGTGGAGGGCGGAATTACCGCGCAGACTACGCGCACGATGGAAAACCTGAAGGCGATTCTGGAAGAGGCGGGGACAAACCTGGCCAAGACCGTGAAGGCGACGGTGTTTCTGAAGGACATGAATGATTTTGCGGCGATGAACGCGGTGTATGGCGCGTATATGAACGCGCATGGCGTGGCTCCGCCGGCACGAAGCACGGTGGAGGCGGCGCGGCTGCCCAAGGACACGCTGGTGGAGATTGAGCTGGTGGTGGAAGTGTGAAAAAAACAGGGAATAGGCACTTCAGCAAGCAAGGATCGTTTCCCCCACCCCACGTCGCTAGAGGCCCCGGATAAACATCCTGCGGAAAAAGGCTGATTTTCAAGTAGAAAACCCAAAAAGCATACCTCCGTGGCTAAAGCCACCGCTAATTCCATAGCATTATGCCGGGGATAAATCCCCGGCCTACCGCCCGAATAAATGATTCCGCAAGTTGTAAAGTCGCGCCCTGACACTTCTTGCTTCACCTTTGCTTTGTTCCGCAGGCTGTAAAGTCCTACCCCATCGAAGCCGCGCCCGTTCAAACATTGACTAATTCAGAGGGTCCACGGCATCCAAATGGAGTGAAGTACAGGAGGCGGCAATGAGCGAGAGGCCGGAGAAAGTGGAGCGGACGGAGGCGGAGTGGCGGGAGCGGCTGACGGCGGAGCAGTACCGGGTGCTGCGCGAAAAGGGGACGGAGCGGCCATTCAGCGGGACGTTGACGGAGAATCACGAGACGGGCAACTATCACTGCGCGGGATGCGGGGCGCTGCTGTTTTTGAGCGGGGCAAAGTTCGACTCGGGGTGCGGATGGCCGAGCTTTGTGCTGCCGGCGGATTCGAAGGCGGTGACGGAGCATGAGGACCTGAGCCTGGGGATGCGGCGCGTGGAGGTGACGTGCGCGCGGTGCGGAGGACATCTGGGGCATGTGTTTCCGGATGGGCCGAGACCGACAGGATTGCGGTACTGCATCAACTCGGCGTCGCTGAGGTTTGAGCGGGGATAGCGAGTCGGCGAGTCAGCAAGTTAGTGAGAAAAGAGCGTATATTTCAGGGGCTAAAGCCCATTTTCATTTTATTGCATATACGGCACGACTGAAGTCGTGCCCTGACGCTTCTTGCTCCACCATTCGCGTTTTTCTGCGAACTGTGAATTCGAGCCCTGATACAAAACCTATTCATGCAACTAGTATTAGAGCGGGAAGAGGGTGTCTGACTGAGGGGGTATGGTGGCGAGTCGGGCGCGGCGCTTGGGCGGCGGCGACTGGGGATCGGGGGAAGCTAGCAGGCCGGCAATTTCGCGGAGTTCAGCGCGGGCCTGGGCGATGGCGGCGGCGACGGCCTCCGGCGATTGGGCTGTGAGGGGCTGAGCGGGGACGACGGCAAGCAGAGACGGCTGGTCGGCGCCGGCGGCAAACAGGGGCGAGCGGGAGTTTGATGGGGGCGGAGAGGATTTGCGGCTGTGGGCCTGGCCCAATGCCAGACGGGCGCCGGAGATGGTGTAGCCCTCGGCGTGGACGAGCTGCTTGATCTTGAGAACCAATTCAACATCATGACGGCGGTAGAGGCGCTGGCCGGTGCCGCTTTTTTTGGGTTTGAGCTGGGGAAACTGCGTCTCCCAGAAGCGCAGGACGTAGGCTTCGACGCCGCAGAGACGCGCCACGTCGCCGATTTTGAAGTAGAGGCGGTCGGGGATGGCGGGCGATTCAGGAGCGCGATCTTGGGGAAGCAGCATGGCCATGGCAAGACGAGCAGGAAACCGCAAAGGGGGGTGGATAGCCTGCTCTAGTGGAAGTATAGGCCAGGAATTGCGCGATGAGCGAAGGAAAAATTGCAGAGGGTGTGCAGAATCAGGTACGTGTCTGATGGGCGGCGAGAACGGTTTCGAGGACGCGATCGGTCCGGAGAGCCTGGCCGGCGGGGCAGGCGAGAGGCGCTAAGTCGAGAATGGCGGGGATGACGCGGCGGCGGGCGATGTCGCCGATACCGATGACCAGCCAACGAATCATAACGAGATTAGCGTACATGATTTGGGACAGGACAAACAGGCATTCCCTCAGAGGCATTAGTGAGTGCGTGAGAACTGGGCAAGGCAATTGATTTTCACCGCCGGATGCGAGACAAGGAAGAATGTCGCAATTCAAAGTTTCAGCCCGGAGCAAGTCAATCGTCCCAAACACGGCTTCGTTTTACATTTATAATCACGCATCATGTCTTACACGTTTGGTGACAACGAAGAAGCCAGCCTTCGTCTGCGCAGTCTTGCCGAGCTCTACGAACCGGAGACGCGCGCCTTGCTGGTACTTTACCGCGATTCAAGCAAAGCGCGCAGTCCTCGATTTGCTGTTGACCTTGGTTGCGGACCCGGCTGGTCGACGCAACTGCTCGCCGCCGTGCTCAAGCCGCAACGCGTTGTTGGCCTAGATGCGTCGGAGCGCTACATTGCCGAGGCGCGCGCCAATCATCCCGGGCTGGAATTTTTGTGTCACGATATTCTTCAATCGCCCTTCCCGGTTGAAGCACCGGATGTGCTGCTCTGCCGCTTTCAGCTGACGCATTTGGCGGCACCGGAGAAGGCATTGAATACCTGGGCAGAGGCGGCCGCGCCCGGGGCGACTTTGCTGATTCACGAGACAGAGGGACTCGAAACGCCAGATCCAGTTCTGCATCGTTACTACGAGCTGGTCGGCGAAATGCAGCGGCACTACGGCCAGACGCTCCATGTGGGAGCTATTCTGGACGCGAGCTTTGCGGATACCGCGTGGTACATGCTCGAGAGCCGGAGTTTGCTTCTGGAGAAACCAGCGCGGGAGATGGCGCGGCTGCATCTCGCAAATCTGCGCACCTGGGGCAGGAACGAATTTGCTGTCCAGGCCTTTGATCGCCGCGAACTGGATGAACTGGAAGCTGCGCTGGCTTCCATCGCGTCCGGAGCCACAGAGGCCGGCGCCGTTCTAAACACCGCTCGGCAGATTGTCGCTGTGCGCGGGTGATGGCAATGAAAATATACTTCGGCAACTGTCACACAAGCCGATCTGGATTGTCCTATCGATAGGAGTAATTTTATGCAAGCCAAACCTGAAGCACTGCAAAACCCCTTCGTTGAAAACTCACCGGGCGATCCGGACGAGGAACTCGTGACAGGCGCAAAGGCCGGCGATGGCGATCAGCTCGAAATCCTGCTCACGCGCCATCTTCCCTGGCTCTACAATCTTGCGCTGCGCATGCTGCATCGCCGCGCCGACGCCGAGGACGCCACGCAGGAGATTCTGCTGAAGACCATCAAGGCGCTGGCGGAGTTCCGGGGTGAAGCGAAGTTCCGCACATGGCTCTATCGCATCGCCGTCAACCATCTGTTGAGCGTGAAGAAGCCCAAGTGGGCCGCCACGGATGCGATCTGCTCCTTTACCGTGGCCTCCGCCGGATTGCGCCAGGTGCCTGATCTGGACCCGCCCGACCCACGCACGGTGCCTGTTCCGATAGAAATACTGATTGAAGAGACGAAGAACAATTGCATGATGGGCACGCTGCTTTGCCTGGATGGACGCCAGCGGCTGGTCTTCACTCTGGGCGAGATTTTTGGCGTGAGCGACGAAGTGGGCGCAGAGATTGTTGAGGTGAGCCCGGCCAACTTCCGGCAGATTCTGAGCCGCGCGCGCGGCGATTTATACGAGTATCTGCGCGATAACTGTAGCCTTGTGAATGCGGAAAACGAGTGCAAGTGCGTCCGCAAGACGAGGGCGTTTATCCAGGCAGGCTTTGTAGACCCGGCGAAGCTGGAGTTCACGCAGGCTCATACCCGCAAAGTGAGAGAGGTTGCAGCGCTACGCGCCCAGGAAATCTTTGACACCTATATGGAGGTTGGGGCCAGCATCTATCGCGACCATCCCTTCTACGAACCCGCAGAACAGACTGTAATTTTGCGCAAGGCGCTCGCGCAGCGAACGATCTAAACAGAGTCATGGAACGCGAAGGAGAAAGATGGAAACAGTGAATGCGTTTATCGGAAAAACGGCGAAGCCGACGGAGGCGGAGGTCGCGGCTGCGTTGGGGGCAGCGGCTGGGTTGTGGAAGCAACTGGTGGAGTGGCTGGCGGAGCAGGGCGCGGGCGAGAGCGAGTGGAATTCATCCGGAGCTAAGTACGGATGGGCGCTGCGGCTCAAGCAGAAAAAGAGAAACATCGTCTACCTGGGGCCGTGCGACGGGTGCTTTCGCGTGGCCTTGGTTCTGGGCGACAAGGCGGTGGCGGCAGCGCGCAAAAGCGATCTGCCGAAGAGCACGCTGAAGATCCTTGACGATGCGCCGCGGTATGCGGAGGGGACTGGAGTGCGGTTGATGGTGAAGGCGGCGAAGGATTTGGCGGCGATCAAGAAGCTGGCGCTGATCAAGATGGCGAATTAGAGGGCGCGTAATCCGAGGGCGAGAAGGCGGCCGGAGCCGGGAAGCAGGGGGGCGGCGGACCAGGAGAATTCGGCGATGGCGGAGGCCTGGAGGGCGGGAAGGCCGGCGGGGGTGGTCATGAGGGCGAGCCAGCCGCCGGGGCGGACGAGATGAGCGGCGGATTGGACGGCGCGCTCCATTTTGTCGACGGCGCGGAGGGTAACACAATCGAAGAGGGCGTGCAGGTCTTCGGCGCGGCCGGAGTGGACCTTAGCGGAGATTTTCAAGACGCGGATTGCCTCGTGGAGAAAGGCGGCTTTTTTGCCCTGCGACTCGGCGAGGGTGACGGAGATTTCCGGACGGCAGAGGGCTATGGGGATTCCGGGGAAGCCTGCGCCTGATCCGAAGTCGAGGAGTGAGGAGATGCCGGCGGGGAGGGCTCGGGCGCAGGCTATGGACTCGACAAAATGGCGGGAGAGGATACCGTCTTCATCGCGAATGGCTGTCAGATTGATGCGGGCGCTCCAGCGAAGAAAGAGCGAAAGTAGGATGGCGAATTGCTGGGAGGTGTGTGGGTCGAGCGGGGGTTGGGCGGCCTCGGCGAGAAGGATGTTGAGGCGGGTTGCGGGGTTTGGGGATTCGGTCATCGATTTCGATCTTAATGAACGAGACCGGAAAAGCTATAAAAAACTATCTATATGAATATCCCACCCATTCGCACAGAACGCGAATGGATGGGGCACATAGGCGCTGAATTCTTGAAAATCTTTGATTCCCTGGTCCCCAAATGCGAGGGACCAGGGGCACCCGAAGATTTGTTGAAGACTACGCGGCGGATTCTTCGATGCGGCGGGGCTGCCAGACGGCGGCGGCCTGGACAAAGGCGGCGAAGAGGGCTCGGGAGAAGGCGCTCGAGGTGTAGGTGCGCTCCGGATGCCATTGAACACCGAGGACAAAGTGCTGGGGCGAGTCGAGTTCGACGGCTTCGATAACGTTGTCGGCCGGTGAGACGGCGGTGACCCGCAGGCCGTCGCCGGTGACCTTGATGGCCTGATGGTGGGAGGAGTTGACCGGGGGCTGAGCGGGATAATCCCGGGGAATCATCGCGGCAAGGCGGGAGCCGGAATTAACGCGGACGGGGTGGGCCTCCAGGAGGCCGTCACCTGGATCGTGATCGACGGAGGTTGCGAGGTGCTGGATGAGAGAGCCGTTGAGCCAGACATTGAGAGCCTGCACGCCATAGCAGATGGCGAAGATGGGCTTGTGGAGGCTGAAGGCTTCCTGGAGGAGCAGCTCGTCAACGGCTGCTCGGGCGGGGTCGGGCGCGGCGCACTCGGGAATGGCGATTTTGCCGTAACGCTGCGGGTCCACGTCGAAGTTGCTGCCGGGCAGAAGCACTCCCTGGACACCGACAAGCAAGCGGGCGACCCGGTCCTGATGCTCGTGGAGGGGAACGAGGATGGGGGTGGCCCCGGCGGAACGGAGGGCGGCCAGATAAGCGGGCAGGGAGCGCTGGTTGAAGGCTGAATCGGCTCCGGTGGGTTCGGGTATGGCGATATGGACGCACATGGCAGGAGACAGTGTAACCACAGAGGCTAAGGATTGGAAAGCCGGGCGGAGGGGCGGAATTACACGCTAGTACCCAGAGCGGCACCTGCCTACGTGGGGGACTGGCCGTCTGGGCATTCGGCGCTAGGGACTTGCCGTCCAGGCGTACGCCGCTTACGCGGCAGAAGATTCGCGCTATCCCACTCATTTCGCCAGAAAAATCAATTTTTGGACTATGCGCTTTGCGAATGACGGAGGGCGTCGATGGCGGCGCGGAGTTGGGCGGTGAGCTCATCGACCTGGCGCAGGGTCATGCCCGCGGTTTCGATGGGCTGGCCGATGGTGACCGTGAGCGAGCCGGGGTAGTAGTGATAGGAGTTGATGGGCATGAGGTCGTAGACGCCGCTGAGCGCCATGGGGACTAGAGGAACCTGGGCGCGAATGGCGAGGTAAGCCGCGCCGGGAAGAAAGGGACGAAGATTGCCGTCGTGTGTTCGTCCGCCCTCGGGAAAGAGAAAGAGCGGCATGCCGGAGCGGAGCACCTTGGCTGCGGCGCCCATGCTGGAGATGGAGGCGCGGGGGTTGCGGGTGTCGATGGGCAACTGGCCGGAGCGATTCAGGTACCAGCCGATGAATGGAATGGGCCAGAGCGCCTTCCAGGCTATGATGCGGAACTGGAAGGGGAGGGCGGTAAAGATGACGGGGATGTCCATGTAGGAGGTGTGGTTGGAAGCGTAGACGGCGGGGCGATTGCGGAGAAGATTTTCAGCGCCGACGATCTTGAGCTTTGAGGCGGAGTTCCAGACGCAGGCGCGCGCCCATATGCGGGCGATTGCGTGCTGCGCGTTGCCTTTTTTATCGACCAGCGAAACCAGGAGCGAAAGGCTGCCGCAGAGGGCGGTGATGAGGACGAAGAGCGGCGCATGAATGAGGTTGGAGCGCCAGCGATAGAACCAGGGGAGCGGATCGGGGCGCTCGATGGGGCGCTGCCGGGGACGCTTTTTGAGGCGCTGTTTCATGCCGTGCGGCCTCCGATTTGAGCGCCTTGGGCAAGCAGCAGGGAGCGCGCTTCGCCGACCAGGTAGACGGAACCAGTAACGAGGATGGGTCCGCTGCCGGCGTGCGTCGCAGCCAGGCGTAGCGCATCGGCAACGGATTCGGCAACGAGGAAGGGAGTTTGAGTCAGTTGCGCGGCGGCCACCAGGTCTTCCATGGCGGCGGCGCGAGCGGAGTGGATGGGCGCGAAGATGACCTGGTCGAAGAGGGGAAAGAGAATCTGCGCCATCTCCGCGAGGGGCTTGTCGCGCAGGCAACTGAAGATGAGGCGCCGGGGGCGCTTTTCACTCAAGAAGTTTGTAAGTCCGGAGCGGAGCGCCCATGCGCCGGCGGGGTTGTGGGCGACGTCGAGAATCCAGTCGACGCCACATGATGAGAGGCTCTCGAGACGCCCGGGCCAGTGCGCCTGGTGGATGCCGGCTGCGATGGAGGCCGGGGAAATGGAAACTCCGCGCGGAAGAGACAACTGAGCGTTCGCCGACGTCAACTCGACGGCGGCGGCGATGGCCAGAGCGATGTTGCGTTGCTGATGCACGCCGGTGAGCGGAGAATCGACTTCGACGGAGGCGCTGAGGGCGTTGACGAGATAAGAGCCGGTTGCTCCGGCAGACGGCAGGAAAGGAGACGCGTCGATTACGCGCACGCCGAGCGCAGCGGCTGTTTCAATCAATACCTGATTGACTTCGGGGAGCTGCGTGAGGGTGATCAGCGTTCCGGCGGGGCGAAGGATGCCGGCCTTTTCGCGAGCGATGGCGGCCAGGGTTGTGCCCAGCCATTCGGTGTGGTCGAGCGAGATGTCGGTGATGATGGAGATGAGCGGATCGACGACGTTGGTGGCGTCGAGACGGCCGCCCATGCCGACTTCGAGGACGGCGAGGTCGATGTTGGATTCGGCAAAATAGAGGAAGGCCTGCGCGGTGAGGAGTTCAAAGAAGCTGGGCAGTTGCGGCAGGCGGCGATCCTGGACCATTTGATGGGCGACATCGTGAACGCGGAAGTAGAGGCGGGCGAAATCGCCGTCGGAGATTTCTACGTTGCCGATGCGGATGCGCTCGTTGACGCGCTCGAGGTGCGGCGAGGTGTAGAGGCCGGCGCGCGCTCCGGAGGCGGCGAGGATGGAGGCCAGGGTGGCTGCCGTGGAGCCTTTGCCGTTGGTTCCGGCGATGAGCACAGAGCGGAAGTTGAGATGCGGGTTGCCGAGGGAGGCGAGGAGGGCGCGGAACTCGTCGAGAGAGAATTTGCGGCGCGGCTGACCGGGGCGGGTGTAGAGTTCCGGCACCATGGCGTTGAGTTGATCGATGGCGGCGGAATAAGACATGGAAAGAACAGTATAGAAGGCGGGCGCATTAACAGAAGAATTAGTGAGATTTGAAGCTGGCGGAGAAATTCGAAAAGCAGATCCTTCGACTCACCACCCCCAACCTCCACCCCACGGCAAAGACCTGTTCGTGGTGACCCCGGAATGGCTGAAGAATACGCCTGGGGCCCCGTTCGCTCAGGATGACAGCAGCTATTGTGCTTCCATTTCTGACTCAGGACACTAACGGCGTACACAGAGGGCACTGTTACCGGCGCTCGTGCCGAGTCGATCGGAGATCCGCCTCCCCTCGCTAAAGCCGAAATCCCACGCCTGCGCGGCATTTTTCTGAGTGCTGCTCCATGCCCAACCGGAGAGTTTCAGGTTGCCCTTCACGTGAAAGGTAACTGCATTTCCATTTAGCCACTGTCCAGGGACGTCGATGCCGGGGTCGTAGATGCCCTGGAGCTCGTCGATGGTGGGCAGGCGCCAGTCGGAGTACCCGCCCAGGCGGAGATTCGTGCAGTAGGCATTGGCCTGGTTCCAGTTCACGTTCGTACCGTTGTCCGCCTTTGTCCAATTCAGCCCAGTGTCAGGGTCGATCCATCCGACAAGTGCAACGTTTGCGGGCGTCTGATTTTGGGCGCGGGCATGAGAGGCGGCGATGAACAGGACGAGTAGAAGAAGAGCAGCGCTTTTGACAAAGATCATTAAGTGTTTCATCTAGAAAGCTCCTTTCCGCCGCAGTGGAATTATTCTCTAGCGGCGCACACAGAGGGCATGTAAGCCCCCGCCGCCTCTGAGTGGACTGCCGTACCGACTCCCATCGTCGAATGTGATATACCACGCCTCCGATGCAGGCTTTGGGCGGGCATTAGCATTTTTCTGGGTGCTGCTCCAAATCCCGCCGGTGAGTTTCAGGCTACCCTTCACGTGCCTTATAGCCGGAGTTCCATCCGCATACTGTCCCGAGACGTCGATGCCGGGGTCGTAGATGCCCTGGAGCTCGTCGATGGTGGGCAGACGCCAGTCGGAGTACCCGCCCAGGCGGAGATTCGTGCAGTAGGCATTGGCCTGGTTCCACGTCACGGCCGATCCGTTGTCCGCCTTTGTCCAATTCAGCCCAGTATCAGGGTCGATCCAGCCGACAAGTGCAACGTTTGCGGGGGTTTGATTTTGAGCGCGGGCATGAGAGGCGGAGATGCACAGGAGCGCCGGGAGTATGAAAGAAGTCAATTTTCTATTCATCGTTTGGAGTCTCATCAGAATCCTTTCATTGCCCGGAACGGCGCACGCAGAGGGCGTGCAAGCCCATGGAGTGAGTCATTTTGTAGGAAAACTTCATATTCCGGTCGAAGCCGAAATACCAGGCTTGATCGGAGGATTTTCCCACCGTATTGCTCCAGATGGCCGAATAGCTGGAGAGTTGGATATTTCCCTTGATGTGGTAAGCGATTTTCATTCCCAAGCCATGGTAATAGCCGGTGGATCCCGGATCGTAGATCGAAGCCAACTCCTGGATTTCCGGCAGCCGCCAGTCCGCATGGCCCTCCAGGCGGAGATTGCTGCAATAGTTCTTAGCCTGGCTCCATTCAATCCCTTTGCCACGATCGTCATTTCTCGTCCACATCAGCCCGGTGGCCGGGTCATGCCATACATCGGCAGTATCAACAAGCGGCGGAGGCGCTGGGTCGTTGGCGGGGGTTTGATTTTGGGCGCGGGCGTGCGGGACGGCCATGCCCAGGACAAGCAGCAGAAAAATAGATACGTTTTTTGCAAAGATCTTCGGATTTCTCATTTAGACGACTCCTTTCCGCCGCAGTTAAATGATTCTCTAGCGGCGCACACAGAGGGCGCGGGGATAACGAAGGTGGATTGAAAAACTAATCCTATCCTCTTTGTTAAAGGCGAAAGGCAACGTCCACGCATCCTTAACATTTTTCTGAGTGCTACTCCACTCATATTTTGATGTAATTTTCAGATTGCCCTTCACATGCCATGAAACCGCTCTTCCATACCACTGTCCAGGTACACTGATGGCCGGGTCGTAGATACCCACCAATTCGTCGATGGTGGGCAGACGCCAGTCGGAATATCCGCCGAGGCGAAGATTCGTGCAGTATGCGACGGCCTGGTTCCAATTCACATCCGTTCCGTTGTCCTCCGATGTCCAGTTCAGTCCGGTGACCGGGTCAGTCCATCCAACTGGTTGTGGAGCATTCGCGGGGGTCTGATTTTGGGCGCGGGCCGGCAGGCAAGTCATGCAGAGGACGAGCAGAAGAAAAAGAGATGCGCTATTAGCAAAAATCATTGAATGTCTCATTTGGAAGGCTCCTTTCCGGCGCAGTGGAATGATTCCCTAGCGGCGCACACAGAGCGCGCGTCCGTTCTTGCTTGAGTCGATCCTGTCGATTAACCGCTTTCCGTTTTTAAAGGCGAAATACCACGCGAACCTAGTATTTTTATCAAGGGAACTACTCCATGGCCATCCGGAGAATTTTAGGTTTCCCTTCGCGTGCCAGGGGACCACGCTACCATCTGGGTCTCGTCCAGGGACGTCGACACTGGGGTCATAGATGCCCTGCAATTCGTCGATGGTGGGCAGACGCCAGTCGGAGAACCCGCCCAGGCGCAGATTGGAACAGTAGGCGGTGGCTTGTTTCCAATTTACGTCCGAACCATTGTCCGCTTTAGTCCAGGTCAGGCCGGTGGCTGGGTCGGTCCAACCGACGAGAGCAACATTGGCGGGGGTCTGATTTTGGGCGCGGGCGTGCGGGGCAGAGATGAACAATGCGGGCAACAGAAGAAGTGCCGCGCATTTGGCAAAGATCAGTGAGCGTCTCATCTAGAAGGCGTCCCTTCCGCCGCCGCAGAGTTCAACGGCATGGGTGATGGCTTTGGCCACGCGGTTGGCCATATCCTCGTCGGAGAAGAGAAAGACATTGACCACTCCTTTGGGACGGCGGGCGATGAGCGTAAAGAGATTGGGCGCGATGCGCGAGTTCCAGTCGAGATGGCCGTTGCGGCCGTCCACCTGATTCTGGTTCTGCGCCTGGGGAAGGACGAGGATCTCTTTTACGTCCTTGAGCATCAGGGAGTAATCGGCGTCGTCGACGGGCTTGCCGTTCTCCTCGGCGCGCCAGTGGTAGGTGATGCGGCAGGCGGCGGGATCGGCGACCAGGTTGCTCATTTCCACTGTGAACTTGTTACTCCACTCCACGCCTTGCTGCGAGGCGTCGTTGACGAATGCGGTGTAGGTGAGCTTGCCCTCGGCGGCGTTCTCCTGAATGAATTGCATGGTTTTTTCGATCGATGGACCGTTGGCGGCGGGCATGGGCGGGGGCGCGACGGCTTGCTGGGCGCACAGCGCGCCGAGGGCCACGAGCGAGAAGGCAAGAACGAGGGCGAAATTGCGCGGGATGATTCTCATGTGCATGCTCCTGGGTTACGGATATTGTCTTTCAGGCAACGAAATAATGATCTGAACCATCTTAACGCCAACGGCAACGATGGAAAAGGGCGATACGCGGAACTGGCGGGGTCGATTGCAGGGATGGGTTTCCAGCAATGGCTGACGCACTGCGTCGCATTACTGCCGCAGGAGGAGTTGCAGGGCCAGGCGGGCGTTTTGCAGGCAGGAGCGGGCTTCGTCTTCTGAGAGCAGGCCCTGGTGGACGGCTTTGCTTCCGATGTCGTTGACCAAGTTGGCGACGTGGGGAAAATCGGGGTCGAAGCCGGTCATCTGGAGATTGATGTCGACCTCGTGGAGAAGGTTGCCGAGCGTGGCAGTGTTGCGATAACGAGTGCGAACTAAGCCGGTGAGCGATGGGGGCAGCTTCTGCTTGATGGCCTCTTTAAGAACCGAGCGGCACATGACGGCGCAGGCAGTGAACATGCCGAAAAAATAGCAGCGGGTGGCTTCGTCGAGATAGCGGTCGGCCTCTTCCGAGCTGGGCGCGGCGACCACGCACTCACGCAGATGCGTGGCGCGCTGCACGGCAGGCTCGACGAGTTCGAGCAGCTCGAATGCGAAGGCGGTGCGAAGGAGTTCGTTCTGCTGGCCGTCGAGAGCACGCTGAATCTCCTGCCATGGCGGAGCCGGGCTATCAACGCCTTCATACTGCAACCTGGTGAGCGAGGTGAGACGCTGGCGGGCATGCTGGATAAAGCCCTGGCGCATCTCCTGGGCGAGCAAACGCCAGCTAGCCACGAAGGCCTCGGGGTCTTGTTCGTAGCGCGCCCACAGCTCGTCATAGACAATTCCGGGCAGGACCTCGCGCAACTGCGAGAAGCGGCCTGCGTGCGCCAGCTCGGTGATTGCCTCGCAAAATTCACGTCCCGGCGTGCCTTCAGCCGACATCTGCAGAAGTTGATCTTCCAGGCGGCCGATATCGATACCCACTCCAGATAACCTCACCCGCAGAGTTTAAGGCTTTACGCAGCCTAGAATGCAGAGAAATATAGGGTTATTTATGCTTTGGTGCTGGAACGGGAAGCAAAACCGGGCTGCTCCCATGATTGGATAAAGCACCTATGGTTTTGCGTCAATCGAAGAGATTGAACAGAGATAAAAGAATGACTTCTGTGTATAGCTGGTCACATGGAAGGCCTTGTTTGGCGCGGCTAAAGACGTGCTTTTCACACAATCCACTTCCTTTACACAGGCCTTTTCACGTCGGCTGTGGGAGTGGTGGGAAATAGGGGACGCTAAAGTTTGCTCAGGAAGTGTTTTCCAAATGCCCTCAATTGCACAGCTTGATTTTAGAAAACTATCCCAATGGACAACTTTATCTTTTTCAACCGCTTCGGCTATCTTTCCACTTTTCCGAACGGAACTACGGGTACTGCTATCTTTTTTCTTAAATACTCAACCATATATACACCCCCCGTCGCGGATGTGCGGCTCAAGAGCAAGTACGTTTTTACTATAGCGAGTTCGATGCGAACCGGGAGGTCCACGTAAAAGCCGATCAACTACCCCAACAAGCAAAGACCACTCGCTGGGGACCCCGGCCAGGAGGCCGACGCCACTGTTCTCCCCAGAATCCAGAGAAGCGGCCCAGTTTTCCACGCGCCAGGATAGTGTAAAGGTGCATACAATCAAAGAGAAGAAAAGAAAGCTATTTCCGGCGGCCAGCGAGTTGTTGTACAGTGTGGCCAGAGCGGATTCTGCTCCAGGGTGGATTTTCTTCGTTTGTGGCAATGCGAGGGTGGGATCATGGCTAAAGGGGAGACTGAAGTCGAGAAGCCAGCAGCAACGGGGGCAGCGATGGAGATTACCGTAAGCCGTCAAGAACTGGTTAAAGAGCTGACCGCGACGCAAAGCGTGGTGGAACGCAAGACCACCATTCCGATTCTGTCGAATTTTCTGATCGAGGCTGAAGGTGACCGGCTCAGCATTACGGCGACCGACCTTGATCAGGCAATCCGCACCAGCGCCGCGGCCAAGGTGAAGAAGCCGGGTGCATGCACCATACCCGCGCGCAAACTGTATGACTACGTGAAGCTTCTGCCCGACGGCGACATCTCCATCAAGCTGCTGGAGAACCATTGGGTGCAGATCCGGATGGGGCGCTCCAACACGAAGATGGTGGGAATGGCGCGAGCAAACTTTCCGCAGGTGCCGGAGTTTCCCGCCGTAGCGGCAACGGGAATTTCGACCGTGGCGCTGAAGACGTTGATTAGTCGCACAATCTTCGCCATCTCAAATGAAGAGTCGCGCTACACGCTGAATGGCGCGCTGCTAGTGATCAAGGCGGAGTCGCTGGCCATGGTGGCTACCGACGGGCACCGGCTGTCGTATGTGGAGAAATCTAACGAGACACTGGAAGGGATCAGCGGCGAGAAGCGGGTTTTGATTCCACGGAAGGCGCTGCACGAGTTAGAGCAGTTGCTGGCGGCGACTGAGACGGCCAAGGTGGAGTTTGCCGACGACGAGCACACGCTCTACTTCCGCGTGGGGCACAGGACGCTGAGCACGCGCAAACTGAGCGGGCAGTTCCCCAACTTTGAGGCGGTGATGCCGCGCGACAACACCAAGTTCGCCGTGGTGCGGGCGAGCGAGCTGTCGGCGGCGATTGAGCGCGTGGCGCAGTTTGCCGAAGAGCGGTCGGGGGCGATAAGGCTGCGCCTAGAAAGCAACGAACTGAAGCTGAGCGCCAGCTCGACCGACTCCGGAGAGAGCGAAGACACCATCGACACGCCGTATTCGAGCGAGCCGATTTCTGTGGGCTTCAACTCGGGGTACATCCTGGACTTTTTGAAGGCGCTGGGGAATGAAGGCGAGGTGCGGCTGGAATTCAAGGACTCGCAATCGGCGGGGCAGATGCGGCCGGAGGATCCAGACGCGGAGTACAAGTACCGGTATGTGCTGATGCCGATGCGGATCTGAAAATGCAGGGAACAGGGAATAGAAAACGGCCCGGCGAAGATGCCGGGCCGTCGTGTTTAGGTGGAGTGTGGACATAAAGACACACCAAGACACAACGCTTGACAATATTTAGCAATGATATATATTGACAAGTATGCGCACTGCGAAGACCATTTCAATCACGCTCCCTCCTGAGATGTTCGTGATGGCGCAGGAGATTGCCGCGCGCGAGCATCGGACGATCAGCGAACTCTTCCGCGAGGCATTGCGCCGCTATAAGCGGAACGATCCGGAGTGGGCGGCTTTAATGAGTTGGGGCCGTTCTCATGGAAAAGCATTGGGCATCAAGTCGGAAGAAGATGTCGAACGGATGTCGGATGAATTCCGTCAGGAGCGACGCCAAGCCACGGCGCGATGATACGCGTCGTTGCCGATACCAACATCCTCATCTCCGCCTTCCTGTATGGCGGCTTGCCGAGAGTCTTTCTTGACCACGGCCTCGCTGGAGCATTCTCACTGGTAACATCCGGCGCGTTATTGGATGAGCTCGACGAAAAGCTAAGCGTAAAATTTGCAGTTCCTGAGAGCAAAGCGCTTGCGTTTCTCTCTCAACTCAAGTGCAAAACAGCCGTTGTGACCCCATCGTTTGTCCTGGATGCGGTGTCAGACGATCCCGACGACAATCGCGTTCTGGAATGCGCAGTTGAGGGCAAGGCAGATTATATCGTCAGTGGAGATCGGCACCTGTTGCGGCTTCATTCATATGACGGCATTGCGATTCTTTCGGTCCGACAGTTTTTGGAAACAGCCGGAATTCACTGAAGCTGACGCAGCGACTCGAAGAAATATCACGTCACGGCGGGTGCGCGGAGGAAATCGAGTGCGCGGATGAGGTAGCGCTTGAGCAGGCGGCGGTGAACGACGGCGTCGAGGAAGCCTTTTTCGAGGAGGAACTCGGCGCGCTGGAAGCCGTCGGGGAGTTTTTGGCGGATGGTCTGCTCGATGACGCGGGGGCCGGCAAAGCCGATGAGTGCGCCGGGCTCGGCGATGTTGAGGTCGCCCAGCATGGCGAAGCTGGCGGTGACGCCGCCGGTGGTGGGATCGGTGAGGACCGAGATGTAGGGGACACGGGCCGCGTCGAGCTGGGCGAGGGCGGAGGAGATTTTGGCCATCTGCATGAGGCTGACAACGCCCTCCATCATGCGCGCTCCGCCGGAGGCGGCGACGACGATGAGCGGATGGCGATTGATGCGGGCGCGATCGACGGCGCGAGCGATGGTTTCGCCGACGACCGCGCCCATGGAACCGCCGATGAAGGCGTACTCCATGGCGCTGAGGACAACTTCATGCGGGCCGAGGCGGCCGACGGCGTTGAGGATAGCGTCGTCGAGGCCGGTGGCCTTTTGCGCGGCGCTGAGGCGTTGCTTGTAGGGCTTGACGTCGGTGAAGTTAAGCGGATCGGTGGAGCGCAGGCCGCCGTCGACAAATTCATAGCCCGGCTCGAGGAGCAAGTCGATGCGCTCACGGGCGCCGATCTTGAAGTGGTACTGACAGCGGGGGCAGACGTTGAGGTTGGCCAGCAGATCGGCCTTCCAGACAGGCCTTAGGCAGCCGGCGCACTTGATCCACAGACCCTCGGTGCGCACGCGCGACTCGGCTGCGGCCCGGAGGCCGGGACCATATTCACCATCTTCGCGCTTGAACCAGGTCATGAGAACTCTTAAATGCAGCTATCAGCTAACAGCAGACAGCTAACAGTAAGAGACTGGGGAACAGTTCGGGATGTGTGAACTGTAAGCTGTTAGCTGACGGCTGTCAGCTTCTCTATCAGTATTCTATTCCGCACTGGTCACAAAGGAGAATCGAAGATGCCAATCAGACAAAGGGGTCCAAGCTGGCAAGTCGATGTAAGACTTCCAGATGGGAATCGTTATCGGAAAACGGTCAATACCGAGGCCGAGGCCGTTGTATTGGAGGCGACGTTGAATGTAAACCCCAACCAGCGGCGGGCGATCAAACGAGCTTTGCGGCAATCGTCCGCCGCGATGAAGCCAAGTGCGCCGCTCTTATCGGAGCCGTTGAAGTCGTCGCCAGACGGCGAACAGCAGCTGACCTCAATCCAGGAGACGTCACCGAAATCTGTTGTCGCATGGCCACTCTATCCGTCAGCTATCGTCATATCTGCCAAGCCGGATTGAAGAGGTTGCTGATAGAAAACGGACGGCGTGATCTGGTGAGCAGGTTGCCGAAGTTGAGCAGCCCGCAACCAAGGGAGATTGTGGTGCCGGAAGCTGAGTTCGAGAGGATGTTGCGGGTGGTAAGGCCGGAGTTAGAACTAGTGTTGCTGTTGGCGCACGAGGTCGGACTGAGGGCTAAGACGGCACTCCAACTGAATCGAGAACAGTGCGATTTCGACAATAGCCGTATCAGTGGCACGACGAAGGGCGGGTCGAAGTACAACCTGCCCATGACGAAGCGACTTAGGGACCGGCTATTGTGGTTCTGTGCGGCAGCCGCAGATGCACAAGAACCGTTGCACGCAGCTTTCCGGCCACATCGGAAGCCGATGACAACGGGAGCTTTGCGCGCGGCGATGTCCGTCGCGCGGATTAAGGCAGAATTAACGTCATGCTGGGGGTTGCACGATCTGCGGCGGACGGCGGCCAGGGCGATGTATGAGCGAACGAAAGATCTACGCAAGGTGCAATCCTTCCTCGGGCATCGGATGCTCTGGACGACGTGTTGGTACCTGGGCAACGCAATTCAACTTACATCGGAGGATGTGGAAAGGAATATAGCATGAGACTTTCATTGATCGCCCACCATCAAACAGTCGTGATTGAAGCGAATGCGGCACCGCCGCGTGATCGTACTAGCCGGACAGAGAAGGAATTAGCGCACTGCAAAGCCGAGTGGTCCCGAGCCTATGAGCTTGCCCAGAAGAAAGGTCTACCAGCAAATAAGGCATTGCGCATGGCCAGTGTTGCGTACAAGTTGGCCATGCCTAAGATGGACTCCTTGCCATCCATAAAAGCGTCGATTTCCTGCATTGCGCAGGGCATCACGCTAGAGGTTTTCGATGGGCGCGATGGCTCACAACTTCTTTATGCAGCGCAGGTTGCGCTCACCGTGCTGAGACAGAAAGCGAGAAAGTCATGACCACCCCCCCACCCTGTGCGACAACTGCGCCTGGACTTCAGGGCATCATTGAGGAGCAAGGCCCGCTGGTGCGCCAGCCGGCGAATGCGGCACGACTGGCACGAATCCTTCATCATGCAGCTGAGGAACTTTGGGATTTATGCACGTACACGGAGGCCGGAGACATGTGGGAGGAGGCACGGGCAATTGCATCGAGGATCCTTGCATCTTGTCCCATGAAGTGATAGGCTGTCCCGCATGGCAAGACGAACGGGAAGGCCAGTGCCAGATAATACATCGGCACCAGAGGCGGCGGCGTGGCTGAAAAGCCCCGCCGCCGTTTTGCGTAAGAAGTCATACGCCGAGCAGCTTGCCGAAGAACCACAACTACCGAAAGAGGCCGAGGATGATGACGGTCAGTGAAGCTTTGGCAGTTGCGCGATTGCGGCAGTGGGCAGTGTCGCGCTGCTCGAATCAGAACGGCAAGATACGCCGGCCAAATGCTCAGGGTTGGAAGCGCCGAGACGAGCGAAGCTTTGATGCTGCGCTGGTCAGGGTCATCGACTTCGAGCGAGCTTTGTCAGCGTTGGCCGAGGATGAGCAGATTGCCCTCGTGCTTCGCTACAGAGATAAGCAGGAAGCGACTCAGATTGCGGTAGGGCTTCAATGCAGTGTGCGGAGGGTCTCATACCTCATCCCCATGGCCCGGCGTCATCTGGCTGACATTCTGGACCGCCTGAACCTGCTGTAGAGTATGGGGTGAAAGGTTTAAGCACCCCCCCACCCCTCCGGAGGCAGTCGATGCATCAAAGCTACGCGGAAGAACAGACGAAGATCAGTCGAGAGGCTAAGTTCGCAACGCTTGGCCGGGCAATAGCCGACGCGGTTTTAGACGGCGGCTCCGCCGCCGTCCTCATCCGTGAGGCGGCGTTACGTCGCCAGCAGGAGTACGAGCGCGGCGACCGCGCTGCGCGCTTCGCCGCGCTTGCGCGCCAGGTCGGCGATGCATTCGCCCAGGAGCGAGATTTGAAGCCGCTGGTGGGAGAGTTGGTTGATCTGCGCAGGAGGGAAATCGGATGAGTGAATTGATGCACCATGGCCCAATCAAGTCAGCGCCGTTTAATCGTGAGGAAGGTGAGCAACTGCGAGAGCAGATCGAGATTCAGAAGGCCCATACGCGCAAGCTTTTTGCGCCAAAGACCATAGATAAAAAGACTATAGATACAACCAAGTTAGATATAAGTAAACAGCCATAGATACACCAGACAAATGCTATACGCGGTGCTCGCTTCGCTCGGTCATGTCTCGCCCCGCTTCGCGCGGACGGCGGGCGCGGCTGCGCTCCGCTCGTCCCTCGTCTTCGCTTGCCGCCGGGCTGCGCGTGGGTGCTCGCCCGGTACCGCCACGCCGCCGCATCGAGGTTCATGGTGAGTGATGGTGAGAAGTGAGCAGATCACTTCGCGCGGTGTCGGCGCGCGAAACTCAGCGCGCCTCGCTTCGCTCCCTCGCGTGTCCTCGCCCCCCTCGGCGGGCCGGGTCTGGACGTTGCCAGCCCCAGCCTCGCCGCGCGGCAAAGTACGCCGCGCGGTTCCCTCGCCCGGCTCGTCCCGTGCGCCAGGCCGCTCGGCTTGCGCCGCTCGGCCTGGCTTCGGCGGGGGCCGGTTAGCAAGGCCCCCGCCCGCTCGCCCGAAAAGCAAAAGCAAAAGCAAAAGCAGGTCGCAGAGATCTGTGGAACGCTGCGTTTTCTTTTCATGTTGGAGCACGGGGGTAAAGGCTCTTCGCTTCGCTTCGCCCGCTGCGCGGCGGGCCAAAGAACGGCCCGGCCTTGACTCCCCGTGCAAAATCCCCAACATGAAAACGCAGCGTGGTTCTCGCCCTTCTTGCTGCTGGTGCCTTCAGCCAGTCAGCCGCCCTCACCTTCAACTCCTTGGCCCGTCCGTCAAGCCGGGTATGCCTCATCGTTGGTTCTTCTGTTCCCTGCTCTGCTTGCAGGCGTGGTGCGTCCGGGAGCGGGCGCACCATTTACGGGAACAGGTCATCGAGCGTGCCATGGCGGGTGATGCGCGCACGCCAGGCGGCTTCGCGCCCTGACGGGCGCGGGGCTGTGACTGCGCCCGGTCACATTTTCTGGTCACGCTGTGACCAATTCGCTTGACAAGGTAATCAAGGCAGGGATAGAGTTGGTCACAATCAGAAAAATAGGCTGGTCACAGCATTGTTCAACTTCCACATAAAAACCGATCAGTATTCTATTCCGCGCTGGGCGAGGATGCCTTTCTGGTAGGCGTGACGGACCTCGCGCATTTCGGTTACCGTATCAGCCAGCTCGACGAGCAGAGGATGGGCGTTGCGGCCGGTGAGAATGACATGGACCATCTCCGGGCGCGAGCGCAGGGCATCGGCGACGACGGCGGGGTCGAGCATTTTGTAGCTGATGGCGTAGTTGATCTCGTCGAGGATGACCATATCCCACTCGCCGGATTCGATGGCGGCGCGCGCCTCGTCCCAGGCGGCCTGAACCAGGCGAATGTCCTCGGGATCGGTTTCCGCTCCGCCGACCTTTACGAAGCCGCGGCCCATCTGCTTGAGAACGAAATTTGAGCCAAAGGCCTGGACCGCGTCGAGTTCGCCATAGTGCCATGAGCCCTTGAGGAACTGAATCATCAGCACCTTCATGCCGTTGCCGACGGCGCGCAGGGCCGTGCCCAGGGCGGCGGTGGTCTTGCCCTTGCCGGGGCCGGTGTTGATGAGGAGCAAACCGCGACGGGAATCGGTGGTCACAGATAACAGCTTACAGCTTTCAGCTGTCAGCTAACAGCCATAAGCAAATAGCTAACAACTCATCAACATTCCACGAAGCCGCCAAATATTTGATGCGCGCGTAGAAATCGTCTGAAAGCTGACGGCTGATAGCTGACCGCTATCATTTAGTGACCAGCGTGGTAGGGGTGGCCGGAGAGGATGGTGAAGGAGCGGTAGAGCTGCTCGGCCACAACGAGGCGCGCCAAGGCATGGGCCATGGTCATAGGACCGAACGAGAGCAGGAGTTGAGCGCGCTTGCGAGCGGACTCGGACCAACCGCTGGCCGGCCCAACGGCGAAGACAAGGTGCTGCGATCCATCGTCGCGGCGCTTGCCCAGCCACGCGGCGAAGGCTTCGGAGCTCATCTGGCGGCCGCGGCTGTCGAGCAATACGGCTACCGCGGGCGTTCGCCCCTGCTGCTTGTCGAGCCAATCAAGCAACGCGATTTCGGAGCGAAAGGATTCGGATTTGCAGCGGGCGTAGGGCGAGCAGCGGCCGAGATAGAGCGCGGTAAGAGCCTCGAAGCCGTCCTTTGCGGCGGGTCGCGCGCCGATATGAGCCAGAGTAAGGTTCATTGAAGAGAGGATAACGCATGACCCAAAAACAGTGCATGCGACCGGCAGAGGCTGGCGGGGAGTGGCAGAAAGCAGAAAATATTTTTAAGGAACGATAAAATTGCAGAAGAAGGGCGAAATCCAAGGAATCCCCGAAACATTCCCTCAAGGGCTAAAGCCCGCAAACGAACAGCAGCTCCTTCGACTCCCCTTCCCTTCGCTCGACTCAGGGAAAGGGTCGCTCTGGAGGATAAGGCTAATGAGTATTGTGGTTTCCCACCCATTTCGCATAGGACGCGAAATGGATGGGGCACCCATGATTTATGTGATCAGCAAATAAGTTCTAGCGCGTCTTCTTTTTTGCCGCGGGCTTGCGGGCTGGAGATTTTTTGGCCGTGGATTTCTTTGCGGAGGTTTTGCGGCTAGTCATCTTCTTTGCCGCAAGCCTGGTCTTCGACTTGCCGGCAGCGGCCTTGACTGCCTTTTTCTTTGCAGCTTTCTTCTGGCGGGGCGAGGTCTTGGCTTTTGCAGTGGTTTTGCTGGCGGGCTTCTTCTGCCTGGGCGCGGGCCTGGCTTTAGGCTTGGCCGCAGCAGCCTTGCTGCGCGCGGCGACGGTGCGAGCGGTGAGGGCGGACCGAAGCTCGGCGTCGAACTCGGCGGGGGTGAGGGGCCGGGCGGATTTGCGCAGGCGCTCGATGTCGTAGAAGGCGCGGCGGTCGGAGAGGAAGACGTGGACGACAAAGTCCACGTAATCGAGGAGAATCCACTGGCCGAGGCGGCGGCCCTCGACGGAGTTGGGAAAGAGGCCGAAGGATTTTTTGAGGCGGTCTTCGATCTCGTCGGCGATGGCAATAGCCTGGCGGTCGTTAGAGGCCGAGGTGACGAGGAAAAAGTCGGAGAGGCCGGAATCGATGGGGTCGAGTTCGAGGATGCGGGTGTCGATGCCCTTCTTTTCTTCACAGACCGCGGCGGCGGCCTGAACGTACATGCGGGTTTGCTGCTTGGTTTCAGTTGTCATTCTTTTTGATTGCTCTCCGTGTTCATCGTAGCCTTTCAAGGGGATGGGGGCAAGTCAGAGATAAAGATTGTGGGCACGAATGTATTCCAAAACGGGAGGGGAAAGCAGGTCGCGGTCAGGATTTGGGGCGGAGGCGGACGATTGAGGCATGGAGCGAAACTGGTCGCGAATTTGGGAGGCGCTGATCTCGATGTGCAGGCCGGGAAGGAGGTAGAAGGGAGCTTGCTGGCCGGCGGGATTGCGGAGGGAGAAGCGGCGAAGGGGGATCTCCGACTCAATCGTGTCTGATTCCGGCGCGGCTTCCAAGACGAGGCCCGCAGGGAGAGCGGAGTTGAGCGTGTCCAGGGACCACGGAGACTCGGAAGGGCGGGAAGCGACGATGAGGGAGGCGATGAAGGGAATTTCAGCGGCGCGATGCCAACGGCGAAATGAGGCAAAGGAGTCGGCGCCCATGAGACAGAAGAGGGCGCTCGACGGCGGCAACTGGGCGCGCAGGGCGAGCAGCGTTTCGAGGGTGTAGTTGGGTGCGCCAGAGGGTTGGGGCGCATCGGCGAGCGAGAGAGCAAAAGCGGGGTCGGAGGCGATGGCCAGACGGGTCATGGCCATGCGGTGTTCAAAGCTGGCCACAGTGCCCTGCGGCTTGAGGGGTTGCGCGCCGACGGGTGCAAAGAGCACGAGATCCAGGCCGAGCGCCGCGCGGGCGGCGCGCGCCACGCCCAGATGGCCGAGATGGGGCGGGTCGAAGGTGCCGCCGAAAAAGGCTACGCGGCTTCCGCTGCTGGATTGCGGGTCCATGTGTTCATGGTAGCCCGCGAGGGGGCGTCTGGTAGCATCGGAGACACGACGATGCGATTTCTGATTGCAATTCTGGCCCTGGCAGGCGTGGCGGTTTCGGCGCTGGCTCTGCATGTTCATTACTGCACCGACACCCAACCCTGCTCGATTAACGAGAAGTGGGACTGCGGCGTGGTGAATCACAGCCCGTTTGCCGAGGTCGCAGGAGTGCCGGTGGCGATGATCGGGATTGCCGGCTACCTGGCGCTGGCGGGTCTGGCGCTGGCGCGTCAGCGGGCGTTGGTCTTTCTGGCTGCGTTGGTGGGACTTGGCTTTGCGCTGCGGCTTACGTTCATCGAAGAGTACGTTTTGCAGGTATGGTGCCTGTATTGCGTGATCTCGCAAGTGGTGATTGCGCTGATTACGCTGCTCGGATTGGGATGGGTGGGGGCGGAGTACGTGGCGCTGAAGCGGGCGAGACACAAAGCGTGATTCGTTGAGCGCCCACCGGAATCTATGATAGGTAGTTTTGGAACACGCAGGCTTAGAGGATTTGCGATCTCCTATAAATAAACATGCGTGGACCAGGTGGTCCATGCTACAGCCGACCGGGAGGCCGGCGCTACATTCATGCAGCTCGACCTACTGCCGCGCCTTCCGCGCTGATAAAATCGAAGCTAAATCATGTTCAAAAAAATGTATGCAAGCTGGATGTACCGGTGGGAGACGGCGCTGACCACGCGGGACGAGAATCGCGTGGTGCGACCGCTGGAGTGGGGCTTCGAGTGGATTGAGCCGTTTTTGCGCGAGCACGGATTTGAAGAGGCGCTGCCGGGGCCGGAGATTGTGAGCGACCCCTCGCTGGCCGAGGCGGCGATGGTGCTGATCAATCAGTTTCTGATTCGCCACAGCGATACTTTCTTCAACTATAAGCGGCCTACAGATTTCCGGCTGGAAGAGCGGCACCCGGAGCTGTTTCCCACCAACGTGAGGCCGGAGACGCTGGCCGAGGACGCGGCGATCAAGCAACAGGCGGCGGAGGGAAAGATTCCGAAGGCGCAGTTTTTGCGCTTTACCTCGCCGGAGCGGACGCCGTACGCAGAGAACAACCTGGTGAATGCGCGCTGGTATCCCTCGCCAGCGCATAAAGATCCCAAGAGGCCGAAGCAGGCGATCATCGTGATGCCGCAGTGGAATGCCGACGCCTTCAGCCACAACTCGCTATGCACAATCTTCAACAAGATGGGGATTTCGGCGCTGAGGCTCTCCAAGCCTTACCACGATATTCGGCGGCCGGCAGAGCTGGAGCGGTCGGATTACGCGGTGAGCGCGAACATCGGGCGGACGCTTTCGGCGTGCCGGCAGGCGGTGGTGGATATTCGCTGCTGCCTGGACTGGCTGGAGGAGCAAGGGTATGAGCACTTCGGCGTGCTGGGAACGAGTTTGGGATCGTGCTACGCGTTTTTGGCCAGCGCGCACGACAAGCGGCTGAGAGTGAATGCCTTCAACCATGCATCGACGGCCTTTGGCGACGTGACCTGGGCGGGGCAGAGTACACGGCACGTGAAGCAGGCGCTGGAAGAGGCGGGACTAAGCCAGGTACGGGTACGGAATCTTTGGGCGGCGATCAGCCCGTGCAGCTACTACGACAAGATGATGCGCACGGAGGTGAATGGCGCAGGGAAAAAAGTTCTGCTGGTTTACGCGAATTATGATCTGACTTTTCCGCTGGAGTACTCACTGCAAGTGGAGAAGGCGTTTCGGCGGATTGGGCTGAACTTCGAGCGGCGGATTCTGCCCTGCGGACATTACACCACCGGAGAGACGCCATATAAATACATCGATGGGTGGTACATGGGGTGGTTTGTATACAGAGCGTACAAGGCGCTGCGCAAAAGACGGTGAACAGAGTCTGAAGCTCGCGCTACAGTATAGAACCAAGAAAAAATCCTTTTAGCGCACGGCTGAGAGGTCGAGGTGAAGGAGTTTGTCTGGGTCGAGGAAGGCGCCCTGCCAGCGGACGGCCCAGTGCAGGTGCGGGCCGGTGACGCGGCCGGTGGCGCCGCTCAATCCCAGCCGCTGGCCCTGCGCGACATGCTGGCCTACGCGGACGGTGATGCGGCTGAGATGCATGGAGAGCGTGTAGAAGCCGAGGCCGTGATCGATGATGACGCAGTTGCCAGCGTAGTAGAGCGGGTTGGCGAGCACCACGACGCCGCTATTGCTGGCGCGGACCGGCGTTCCGGGCGGAGCGCGAAAGTCGAGGCCCTTGTGGTTGCTGGCCAGCGTTCCGTTGAAGATGCGGCGCGTGCCGAATCGCTCGGATTGCGGGGAGTTGACCGGCGCGTGGAAGTTGCCCTTCCAGAGCGGCTGTGGAGCGCTGGACTCATAAGCCTTTTGAATGAGCAACTGGTCGGCGTCGATTTGCTTAAGCGCATCTGGGCCGGGCTGGATGAATTCCGGCGCGACGGTGAGCGAGCTGGAGGGGTAATGGGAGGGATGGATGCGAACGGCATGGCGGAGGGAGCGCGTGCCGCCATCTGCGTCGTGGATGGTGAGCTTCAAGACAGACGGCCCGACGGGCGAGTCGACATCGACGCCGGCCAGAGCGAACCATGATTGCTCGTCGCGTCCGCGAAAGAACTCCATCTTGCGGTCCAGCCAGACGCCGTCGATGGCGGCTGCATCGGCGACAGAAACGCGAATTAGCTCCGGAGAGCCGGCCAGGACCACGGCCGGGGTGAGCGTGACGGCCAGGGATTGGGCGCGCGCGGCAGAGAGTGCGAAGGACAGCAGGCAAAGGAGAAAGAACGTGCTCTTGGTTTTCCGGAGAGAGAAAGAAAAACGCATCTTCTTCAGCATACCGGTTTGATTCGGGCCGCGGAAAGAGGCGAATGTGCACACGCTTTAAAAACACTCCTCAGGGGCTAAAGCCCGCGATGATTTTGCATGGCTGATGTACAGATGAAAGCCCATACCCTTCAACGAAATGAATTTTTCAGCAAGCCGTGAAACCGTGCCCTTTTAAAACATCCGATGATTCAGAGGATCACCAGAGAATCCCTAACGGGGATGGGCGGCGAGCCATTTGGCGGCGCGATCCTGGGCTTCCTCAAGCTGATCGGCGGTGATGCGGGCGCCGACGAGCTGACGGTTGGCGGCGTACTTCTGCTGATTTGGCCCCGGCACGGAGGCCGCGAGGTCGAGCCAGAAATAGGCCTCGACATCGTCGCGGGGAAGGCCCTGGCCGATGGAGTAGAGCAGGCCGAGAGTGGCTTGCGCGGTGACGTCTCCCTGCCCGGCGGCTTTGCGATACCACTCGGCGGCCTGGGCCGGATCGCGCGGGAAGCTCTGGCCGCCGTCGCGATAGAGGGCGGCGATATGCATTTCGGCGGGGATGGAACCCTGATCAGCGGCCTTGCGGTACCAGGCGATGGCCTGTTTATAGTATTCGGCGGACTGGAGAGGACTGCGAAGGAGAGCGTCGCCCGCGACGCGGCAGATGTCGCCCAACTGCACCTGGGCGGCGGGGTCGCCCGAGGTAGCTTTGGCTAGAAGTGCGGGGTCGGTGGCGGGGGTCTGCGCGGCGGCTGAGAGCAGCGCAGTGGTTAGGAACGCCGTCAGGGCTATTTGTTTCAGGCAGGAGGTCATAGCCGTATCGATCAATTATGGAAACGATAGCAGATTTTGACTCAGGGGGTTGGGCGGGAGGCGATATAGAAGGGAGAATCACCCCCTGCCACTGCCTGCAGACAGCAGCAGAGGACACGCAGGTCTGGGAAACGCGTGCTTAATGACAACATTGAGCTAAGCGAAAGATTAAGTCTGGCTAATATTGACCATATCGAACTAAATTTTTAGTTTTTCATTTTCGGTCAATATTGACCACGCTTTCCGATTTCTATACTTTTTCGCTGGCGAGTACCTGATGTATTGCGCGAAGGAAGGTGGTTAATCTTTGAGCATGATAGATGGAAACGATAGCAGATTTTGGCGAGGGGTTGGGCGGGAGGCGAAATAAAGGGGAAGAACTTCTCTGCCGCTGCCCGAAGACAGCGGCAGGGAGTGAGCAGATCCAGGGAATATGTATGCTCGTCCATTACTTTGAACCTATCGGAAGGCAAAGTCCAGCCTTGATTGACCATAAAATGAAAATATTTTGAGTATTTTCTCTGTCAGGGTGTGCTCACAGTACCCAGGTGGCGGCGAAGGGAGTCAATTTCTCTCAGAATGAGGTATGAGGAGCACGGATAACGGGTGTATCACGCGAGGGAAAGAGTTTAATATTTGAGCATGACCGATCGCATGTCTTTGCCTCTTGCCCAGGCCGACCCCGAAGTAGCAGCGGCCCTTGCCCATGAAACGCATCGCCAGCACGAGGGGCTGGAGATGATCGCCAGCGAAAACTTTGTCTCCGAGGCGGTATTGGAGGCTGCAGGCTCTGTGTTTACAAACAAATACGCCGAGGGGTACCCCGGACGGCGGTACTACGGGGGGTGCGAGTTTACCGACGTGGTGGAGAACCTGGCGCGGGAGCGGGCCAAGCAGATTTTTGGGGCGGAGCATGCGAATGTGCAGCCGCACTCCGGCTCGCAGGCCAACGCGTCGGCCTATGCGGCGGTGTTGCAGCCGGGGGACACGATTCTGGGGCTGGATTTGTCGCATGGCGGCCACCTGACGCACGGGCACAAGCTGAGCTTCAGCGGGAAGCTCTACCGGCCGACGTTTTACGGCGTGAGGAAGGATACGGAGCGGATCGACTACGACGAACTGGAGGCGATTGCCGAACGGGAGAAGCCCAAGGCGATCATCGGCGGTGGCAGCGCGTACCCGCGGATGTGGGATTTTGCGCGGATGCGGCAGATTGCCGACAAGGTGGGGGCGACATACATCTTCGACATGGCGCACATTGCGGGGCTGGTGGCGGGAGGAGTGCATCCCTCGCCGGTGCCGCATGCGCAGATTACGACGACGACTACGCACAAGACGCTGCGGGGACCGAGAGCGGGATTGATACTGTGCGGGCAGGCGCTGGCGGCGGCGGTGGATAAGGCGGTTTTTCCAGGGCAGCAGGGCGGGCCGCTGGTGCACATTGTGGCGGCCAAGGCGGTGGCGCTGGGCGAGGCGCAGCGGCCGGAGTTCAAGAGCTACGCGATGCAGGTGGTGGCCAATGCGAAGGTTCTGGCGGCGACGCTGGAGATGGCCGGATTCCGCATTGTCTCCGGCGGAACGGACAACCATCTGATGCTGGTGGACGTTTTCCAGAAGGGGATTCTGGGCTCGGAGGCGGAGCTGGCGCTGGGCAAGGCAGGGATCACGGTGAACAAAAATACAATTCCCTTCGACACCAACCCGCCGCTGAAGGCTTCGGGAATACGGATAGGGACGCCGGCGCTGACCACGCGGGGTATGAAAGAGGCGGAGATGGTGGTGATTGCCGCGTGGATTACGAAGGCGCTGGAGAAGCGCGGGGACGATGCGGCGCTGGAAAAGATACGCAAAGAGGTGGCGGAGTTGGCCATCCGGTTCCCGCTGTATGCGTGGAGACGGGGCTAGCGTCGAGGCAATCGGCGCTTAAGACTTGCCGTCCAGGCGTACGGCGCTTGGGACTTGCCGTTCAGGCGTACGGCGCTTGGGACTTGCCGTCCAGGCGTACGCCGCTTGCGCGGCAGGAGATTCGTGGATTCCAACCCATTTCGCTACGATGAACGAAACGCAGATTCTTCGACTTCGTTACACTTCGCTCAGAATGATGGGGCACGTAGCATCATCGATTCACGACCATTACTTATTACAAAACGCAACTTGCTAGTATGAGCCGGGTTGTATTTAATGTTGTTGGAGATGACCCGGAAGGGGAGCAAGCGCGGAATGCGGCAAACCCCAAGGGCATCCGGAGGAAATGATGAAGATTACGCAACTGACTTTAGCAACGTTACTGATTCTTTCCGTTCCAGCGTTTGCGCAGCATAATCAAGGCGGGCATCCGGCGGGCGGCGGAGGGCACCAGGCGATACCGTCGCAAGGACCGAAGGCGTTTACCGGCACGCCCCATGCGGTCGAGCCCAAGCGCAACTACAGCGACCAGGCGGGCCATCCCAACGCGCCGCACGTGGATCACAGCAAGTCGGTTTTCGGCGGACATAACAACTGGGTGGGCCACGATACTGGGCGCGGCGACGCCAACTATCATCTTGACCACCCCTTCGAACATGGCCGCTTTACCGGCGGCTTTGGCCGTGATCATGTATGGCGGATTGAGGGCGGGGGCCCGGGCGGATTCTGGTTCCATGGCTGGCATTGGAGCGTAGCCGCCTTTGACATTGCCTTCTGCGACGGCTGGCTGTGGGACAGCGACCAGATCGTGATCTACGAGGACCCGGATCACGATGGCTGGTACCTGGCGTACAACGTGCGGCTGGGGACTTATGTGCACGTAATGTACATGGGATAGCTGCCGGCTAACAGGCAGGGCAAAAACACGAACAAGAGGGGACAGGCAGAGCGTCTGTCCCCTCTATCTTTGTGCGGAAAGGCCTGCGTGACGGCGCAGACGATAGAATGAGGGGTTCGCGGGGTTGTGTGGCGCGTATTGGAGTGCTGTGACGGACCCGATTGATTTCAGAAGCCGAGGAGATGAAATGAAGCATCTGACAGATTGTCTGGCTGCGTATAGGAATACACGAATTGCGCACGGCGCAGTTCTTGCCGCGATGGCTGGAGCGCTGCTGAGCGCGACGGCGGCGTGGGCCGGGGAAGCCTCGACGGCGCCGATCGTACTGACCGGGGCGGATGTGCGGCCGGCGATCTCACTCGATGGCGAGTGGGCGGCTATCGTGGATCCGTACTTTTCCGGATTGATGAACTTTCATCACGAAGAGAGGAAGGACGGATGGTTTCAGAACCGGAAGGCGCAGCCGGGAGACACCGGACCGACGGAATACGATTTTTCGAAGGCGGCGAGACTAAAAGTGCCTGGCGACTGGAACACACAACGCGAGTCACTCCTGTACTATGAAGGGCCGGTGTGGTACGAGCGGGATTTCACTTATCAGCCCAAGGAGCATACGCGCGTGTTTCTGCACGTGGGCGCGGCCAACTATAAGTCGTGGTTCTGGGTGAACGGGAAAAAGGTCTGCGAGCACGAGGGAGGGTTTACCAGTTTCAACTGCGAGGTGACGGCGGCGGTTCATGCGGGAAGTAACTTTGTGGTGGCGGCGGTGGATAATACGCGCCACGCGGACGGCGTACCGACGCTGGAGACCGATTGGTGGAATTATGGCGGGCTGACGCGGACTGTGTCGCTGATTGAGGTACCGGAAATATTCATAGATCAGTATGATGTGCATCTATCCCGAACACCGGAGACGACAATAAACCCTCATGGCAACGACTTCGGCGTCATCGGCTCCTTGCATCTTGCACACATAGAGGGCTGGGTCCATGTAATAAACGGGCATGTTGGCGACAAGGTGCAAGTTGAAATTCCTGAACTCAACTCCACCGGAAGCGGCGTACTCGACGCGGATGGCCGCGCGAAGTTTCTTCTGGCTGCGTCCGATTTACAGCGCTGGTCGCCGGAAACGCCTAAGTTGTACAAGGTAAGGATAAGTGCAGGACAAGATTCAATTGAGGAGCTGATTGGTTTTCGCACGGTGGAGGCGCGCGGGACAGAGATACTGCTGAATGGCAAGCCAATCTTTCTGCGCGGCGTTTCGATTCATGCCGAGGCGCCTTATCGCGGCGGCAGGGCGAATACCGACAAAGACGCGGAGACGCTGCTGGGATGGGCGAAGGAGCTGGGCTGCAACTATGTGCGGCTGGCGCACTATCCGCATGATGAGACGATGCTGAGGGCGGCGGACCGGATGGGATTGCTGGTGTGGGCGGAGAACCCGGTCTACTGGGCATTGCAGTTTGACAATCCCAAAGTACTGGCCAAGGCAGAGCAGCAGTTAGAGGAAGAGATTGGCACATCGCGCAATCACGCGGCGATCATCTTATGGTCGATGGCCAATGAGACGCCGATCACTGAAGCGCGGACACGGTTCATTACAACCGAGGCGGCACATGCGCGGGAGCTTGACCCGACGCGGCTGATTACCGCGGCATTATTAGTGCGCGCCGAGGGAGATACAAAGATTGTGGATGATCCGCTGGGCAAGGTACTGGACGTGATCGGGACCAATGAATATATCGGCTGGTATGAGAAGAAGCCGGAGACAGCCGATGTTACTCGGTGGCGCGTTGAGTACCAAAAGCCGATGATTATGAGCGAATTTGGCGGCGGCGCCAAAGCCGGGCTGCACGGCGGGGAAAACGATCGCTGGACAGAGGAGTACCAGGCGAATATATACCGGCATCAACTGGGAATGCTGAACCGGATTTCGCAACTAAGAGGAATGAGCCCGTGGATACTAATGGATTTTCGCTCGCCGAACCGGCCGTTGGCGGGGATTCAGGATGGTTTTAACCGCAAGGGACTTATCTCCGATCAGGGCGAGAAAAAGCAGGCTTATTATATTTTGCAGAAGGCTTACAAGGAGAAGAGCGTAGGCAAGGCGGAATGAGAAGAACGAAAATATGCCTGTAGGCGAGAGAGAATCTCTGCCAGTTCATTCTCGCATAGAATAGACTCCCTCAGAGGCTAAAGCCCGGACGTTTTTGCCTGACTTATGTACGGGCTAAAGCCCGTACCCTTCAACCTTGCCTACTACTAATTAATCTGCGAGATTGTGCAAAAGCGGGATTGTGAGTTATGCTTGAGTTATGGCTATTGACTCAATTCTTGCACTTATCGACGCCGAGATTGCCAGCCTTACGCAGGCTCGCTCCCTGCTGGCCAGCACCGGCAAAGTCGCCGCCAAAATGACCGAGCGCAAAACCGGGAAAGTAACTAAGGCCCCCAAGAAGGGGAAGAAGCGCCGCAAGTTGAGCGCCGAAGCGCGCAAGCGGATCGCGGATGCGCAACGCAAGCGCTGGGCCGCACTGAAATCCAAGGCCAAGTAAAAAAGCGTGCCGGAGGTCGAGATACGTCTTCCCGGCACGGCGCGACTGAATTCCCCACCAGCCGCGCAGGCTACAGTCCAGCGATCACCAGCATACGCGGCTCGGTCATCTCATCGATGGCCGAGCGTACCCCTTCGCGTCCCAAACCGGAGTCCTTGACGCCGCCGAAGGGCATGGGGTCGAGGCGCCAGCTGGGCGTGTCTCCGACGATCAACGAACCCACTTCGAGTTCTCGATAGGCGGTGAGGAGTCGCACGACATCGCGGGTGAGCAGGCCGGCCTGCAGGCCGTACCTGGAGTGATTAACTTCGGCCAGCGCCTCTTCAAAGTCGTCAAAGTGCTCGATGACCACGACCGGGCCGAAAACCTCCTCGTCGCGCACCTTCATCCCCGGCTTGGTTCCGGTGAGGATTGCCGGGGTAATCATCGAGCCGTGGCGTTCGCCGCCAGCCACCAACTTGGCGCCGTCCTTAACGGCCTCCTTGATCCAGGAGTCTACGCGCTCGGCGTCGGAGGGAGTGATGAGCGGCCCCACTTCGGTGGCCTCGGCGGCGGGATCGCCGGGGGCAAGCTTGGCGGCGGCCTCGACCACCTTCCACAAAAAAGTCTGATAGACGGCGCGCTCGACAAAGACTCTTTGCACGCTGATGCAGGACTGGCCGGCGTAACTGAAAGCGGCATGGGCAGTGCGGACGGCGGCCTCGTCGAGGTCGGGCCAATCGGCGCAGACGATAAGCGCGGCATTGCCACCCAGCTCCATCAGGACGCGCTTGCGCCCGGAGTGAGCCTTGAGTTCCCAGCCAACATTCGCCGAGCCGGTAAAGCTGAGCAGCTTGATGCTGTCTTCCTTTTCGGCCAGCCATGTAGTGTCGGCATTGCTGAGCGGGAGCACGGCCAGCGCCTCAGCGGGCCAGCCGGCCTTGAGAATGACCTCGCCGAGGGCCAGCGCGGTAAAGGGGGTTTGCGAAGAGGGCTTGAGAATGACCGGGCAGCCGGCGGCGAGCGCGGGAGCAACCTTGTGCGCCACGAGGTTGAGAGGGAAGTTGAAGGGGGTAATGGCCAGCACCGGCCCAACGGGGAAGCGCTGCACCATGCCCCAGCGGCCTTCGTTGCCCTCGGTCACATCCAGCGGAATGGTTTCGCCGCTCAACTGCGAAAGTACTTCAGCGGCGGTTTTGAAGGTGAGCACGGCGCGATCCACCTCAGCGCGCGCCAAACGAAGCGGCTTGCCGGCCTCGGCGACGATAAGCTTGGCGAAACGCTCCTTTTGCTCGATAAGCGTGGAGGCGACATTCTCCAGAATCTCGCGGCGCTTCCAGCGCGGCATGGCGCGGAGGCGGCGCAGGCTGGCCACGGCGTGATGGACGGACTGGCGGGCGTCGGCGCGGGTGGCGACGGTGACGCGTCCCACGAGGCCCTGATCCCAGGGCGAACGGACATCGAGCGCCTCGCCCTCTGTCCACTCCTTACCGCAGAGCAGAAAACCTGTTTGTGTACCCGGCCGCATCTTCATGGCGCTGCCTCCCTTGTCTATCTGACCTGGATTCTACAGCGGTTAGTCAAGCGGGCGCAGCCGCCTGTGCACTACGGAGCCGGAAGAAAGTCCCAACACGGTACACTATTCCCTTATGATTCACGATGGCCGCAGCCGGAAGTTACCCTTTGACGCCGAGGAGGCGTTGGCGCATTTGAAGGCCAGCGACGCGAAGCTAGGCGCGCTGATCGAGCGGGCCGGGGCGTTCACGCTCAGGCTTGATCCCTCGCCCTCGCCCTTTGAGTCGCTGCTGGAGTCGATTCTTTACCAGCAGTTGCACGGCAAGGCGGCGGCGACGATTCACCGGAGGGTGCGGGAGCACTATGGAGGCGACCCGACGCCGCAAGCGTTGTTGGACACGCCAGAGGATGTGCTGCGGGCGGCAGGGGTTTCAGGGAACAAAGTGAGGGCGCTGAAGGACCTGGCGGCGCGAACGCTGGACGGGACGGTTCCCAGCCACGCGGCGATTAAAAAAATGAGCGACGCGGAGATTGTGGAGCGGCTGATCGAGGTGCGGGGGATTGGCCCGTGGACGGTAGAGATGCTGCTGATCTTCCGCCTAGGCAGGCCGGATGTGTTGCCGGTGACGGACTATGGGGTGCGCAAGGGCTTTGCGCTGACCTTCCTGAAAGCGCCCAAAACGCGGCCTCTTGAGGCGAAGGATCTGCCCCCGCCGGAGGTTTTGCTCAAAAGGGGAAAACTATGGACGCCGTTCCGTTCCGTGGCCAGCTGGTACCTGTGGAGGGCCTGCGATCTGGCCAAAAGCACAGCGCCCGCGGGGCGGGCCAGCCTACAATAAGCAAGCACAGCTGTCAGCCATCAGCTTTCAGCGAATTCGGTTGCCAACGAAGATTTTGCGCAAGCTTGAAGATTGAAGCATAAGTAATTGTAAGAATTAAGCACCCGGAGCTTTAGCGAGAAGCTAATAGCTCAAGGCTAGGAGCAGTTTTGAATGGCCGCCAGTAAACGGTTTATCTGCATTCACGGTCATTTCTATCAGCCGCCGCGGGAGAATCCGTGGCTGGAGACGGTGGAGACGCAGGACACGGCGGCGCCCTATCACGACTGGAACGAGCGCATCTGCGCGGAGTGCTACGCGACCAACGGCGCGGCGCGGGTGGTGAACAGCAAGAACCAGATCACGCGCATTGTGAACAACTACGCGCGCATCAGCTTCAATTACGGACCGACGCTGCTGAGCTGGCTGCTGGAGAACGCGCCGCGCAGCTACCGCATGATTTTAGACGGCGAGCGGCGCAGCCGGAAGAGCTACAAGGGACACAGCTCGGCGATGGCGCAGGTCTATAACCACATTATTTTGCCGCTGGCCAACCGGCGGGACCGCATCACGCAGATCCGGTGGGGAATTGCCGATTATCAGCGCCACTATGGGATTGCCCCGGAGGGGATGTGGCTGGCGGAGACGGCGGCGGACAACGAATCGCTGGAACTGATGGCTCAGCACGGCATCAAGTTCACGGTGCTGGCGCCGCACCAGTGCAAGCGGATACGCAGCTTGAAGGACGGCGGTGGCTGGACGGATAAGCCCAACGCCAGCGTGGATACGACCCACCCTTACGTGGTGCGCTTCGAGTCCGGGGTTTCGATTGCCGTATTTTTCTATGACGGGCCGATCTCGCGGGCGATTGCCTTTGAGGGGCTGCTGAACTCGGGCGAGAAATTTGCGGCGCGGCTGAAGAGCGGCTTTGAATACAACCCACAACCGCAACTGGTGCACGTGGCGACGGACGGGGAATCGTACGGGCATCATCACAAATACGGCGAGATGGCGCTGGCCTACGCGCTGCGGCTGCTAGAGGACGATCCGACCGTCAAGCTGACCAACTACGGCTGTTTTCTGGAGCAGTTTCCGCCGGAGTACGAGGCGGAGATTGTGGAGAACACCTCATGGAGCTGCGCGCACGGGGTGGAGCGGTGGCGCTCGGATTGCGGCTGCAACGGGGGCAAGGCGGGCTGGAACCAGGCGTGGCGCGCGCCGCTGCGCAAGGCGCTGGATGAGCTGCGGGACGAATTGATTCCGCTGACCGAGCAGGAGGGCAACAAGCTCTTCAAAGATGTGTGGGCGGCGCGCGACGGCTACATCGAGGCCATGCTGGACCGCAGCCCGCAATCGGTGGAGAAATTCCTGCGCAAGCACCAACTGCGCGCGCTCACCGTGCCGGAACGGGTGCGAGCGCTGGAGCTGATGGAGATGCAGCGGCATACGCAGCTGATGTACACCAGTTGCGGATGGTTTTTCGACGATATTTCAGGCATTGAGACAGTACAGGTGATTGCCTATGCGGCGCGCGTGCTGCAACTGGCGCGGGAGGCCTTTCCGCAGTTAGCCGGATCCCAGGAAACGGCTTTTCTGGCCCGCCTGAAGGAGGCGCGCTCCAACGTGGCGGCGGCCGGGGATGGCGCCAAAATCTATCATGAACAGGTCAAGCCCAAGGAGCTAAGCCTGGAACAAGTGGCGGCGCACTACGCCATCAGCTCCATCTTTTCTTCATTTGCCGAGGAGACCGACCTGTTCTGCTTCCGGGTGTGGCGCGACTCCTTCGAAGCGTATTCCTCCGGGAGAGGCCGACTGGCCGTGGGCAGGATTAAGATCGTCAGCGCGATTACCGGCAAGCAGCAGAGTTTTTCCTTTGCGGTGCTGCACTTTGGCGACCAGAACATTACCGCGGCGGTGAAGGCATATGAGGCGGAAGATGCAGCCGCCTTTGAGGCTTTCTGCAAAGAGGCCGCGGAATACGTTCAGCGGGCCGACTTTCCCGAAGTGATTCGCCAGATCGACCACTACTTCGGGCACGTGGACTACTCGCTGACCTCTCTGTTTACCGACGAGCAGCGGCGCATTGTGCAGATTATCCTCAACACCACGCTTGCGGAGATCGAGAATTCCCTGACCACCATCTACGAGGAGCACGCCAGCCTGCTGCACTATCTATCGCAGGCGGGGTTGCCCAAGCCGCCGGCGCTGACCCTGGCCGCGGGATTCGCCATCAATGCCGGATTGCGGCGCGCACTGGAGGCCTACCCCATCGATCAGGCCCAATTACGCGCGTATTTGTCATTGGCCAAGACCGACCAGATTCCGCTGGAGACAGCGACGCTCTCTTACATTGCCGACCAGCGCATGAAACGCGCGATGGTGGATCTGCAAATGTCATCGGGATCGCTGGAGTCGCTGGACCGGGCACTCGCGTTGGCACGCACGCTGGTGGAGCTGCCCTTCGAGCTGAACTTGTGGCAGGCGCAGAACATCTGGTACGACATTCTGCGAACCTCGAGTTATGCGCTCACCATGCTGACGGCGGAAGACCGCCCACGCTGGGATCAGAACTTCAACGAGCTGGGCTCCTGCCTTTCGATTGATTGCGCGGCGATGAGCAAGCTGGACTTTACGGCGGCGAGTACGGGAGATTAAGACAAGGTTACAATCCGCACGAGCTGCTCTTCGTTGATGCTGGTGGAGATTGCCTTGCTGCGCCAATGCTTGCGGCAGCCGGGAAAATTGAGCGGCACGCATTGCGAGGGGATTTGGCGGGCGCGCATCTCATAGCCGCCGGGCAAGATGTTCAAGAGGCAGGCCACGGCAACGACGCCGGTATCCGGCTCACGCTGCCAGCGATTGAGCCAGCGGCTGAATCCGGTGGAATGCGGAACGAGGTAGACACTTGCGCCCAGAGTGCTCATAAGGCGCGTCATGCGGTTTACGGCGCAATCGGGGCTGCAAGCCGCACACTGGATGTCGACGCCGGATACGCGGGCCTGGCAGCGAGCGGCGTAGGCGCCGCGCATGCACGCGGGCATGAGAATGACCTTGCGCGCAGAACGTGAGAAATCGTCGCGCAATCCGCGGTTCATAATTTCGGCGGCGACCATGCACAAGTGATATTCCACCGGCTCTTTGCCGCAGAAGAGCTGATCTTCGCGGCAACCGCGCCGGGAGTATTCCCGGGTAAGAAACCTGGGGACCCCTTGCGTATAGACTCCCAGCGCCGCAGCCGCCTCGCGTTGGAACCAGTCAAAGAGATCAACGGATGATTGGATGCAGCGAGCGGCCTCCGACGGAGGAAGTGTATCGAGAAAACTCCGCCAATTATTGAGGCGAACCGCTTCCTGTTCGAATTCGCCGGTGGCCTCGAGCCACAAGATCAGGCGGGGCAGCCCATCCGGCGAGTCGAGCTTGCCCTTGGGCTTGCGACTGATAGCGGGCACCAGGAAAAGCCGGGTGATCGCTGCCCGCAGCAGGTCGGCGAGGGGCTTGATCAGCGCCGGACGACGCCGCAAGCAAAAGAGAAAGCGCGCCACCTTTACAACCCAGGCGGGCGTGCTTTCTGCAGCGCCGCCGTATCGCCTGAGCGCCTGACCCAGCGAGAGCAATTCGATGGCGTACTCGCCATAGCTGCGGGGAGGCTCGCTCAGAAACGCCAGCACATGGAGAATGTAGCCATCGAGCGCCGCTCCGGCACGCAGTTCGATTTCGGCCAGAAGCCGGTCAGAGAACGCAGCCACGTCCGCGTAATAGCCGCCGGAGCCGCCGTCCTGAATCCGCAGGTCATAAATCAAATCTGAGATCAGGACAGGTGCCGCGACTCCAAGGCTCGCCGGCACCGGTTCATGCACAGCCGGATTACCGGCCATACAGCCCGGCGTTTCCGGCAATCGGCTCTTTTCAGCGTGCGCTAACATTCCAAAACTCTTTCCGCGATACCCCGCGCCGCCTTCAAAGCGCACAGAGAACCCCAATGCATCATACGCACGCGGCGTAAAAAGGTTGCAAACAGGCCTATCCTGTTCAATCTATTGGATCACTCTTTGCAATTTTCCGTTTTTGAGCGTGAAACGCGCTTCGCGCCAAACGATGGTGTTGCCGGCAAAGCCCGCGATCCAGACAGCCATGGCAATGAGATCGCGCAAGGGCAGTAGCCAGAGATTGGGCAGGAGCTGGCGGTCGGAGAGCACCTCTACGCCTACGGTCATGGCCAGGGCGATACGCAGGCAAAGGCTCAAGCCGAGCAGCCAGAGGCTGAGCATGCTGGCACCGCTGGCGAGAACGTTGAGCAGCGCCCAGCAGAGGCCGTGGGTGAAGATAAGGCCGGCATAGCCCCAGGGGCGGGCATCGCGGACGGTGCGGGCCCAGCGCAACTGGTGATCGAGGAAACCGCGAAGGCCGTAGGCGGTGATGTTGGTTTCGACGACTTCGGGCGAAAGGGCCACGCGATAGCCGGCGGCGTCCAGGCGCGCGCCCAGCTCGTAATCGTCGGCGAGGTGATCGACCAAGGGAGCAAGGCCGCCGATTTTGTCGAGCGCGGAGCGGCGGATGGCAAGCGTGGAACCGAGGCCAAAGTGCAGGCCGCCCTCGATCCATTTGGAGAGCAGAACGCCGGCGTGGAAGTCGGCGGCGATGCCCAGAGCCTCAAGCGTGGAGGCGAGCGTGTGGTGGGCGCGGCCACGATAGAGGGTAGTGACGAGGCCGACCTCAGAAGCGGAGATGGCGGCGGAATCTGCTTCAAAGCAGGCCATGACGCGAGCGAGATAGCGCGGCGAGACGGTGATGTCGGAGTCGTTGATGAGCAGAAAGCCGTGGCGGGCGTGAGGGAGGAGCTGGACGAGCGTGCTGACCTTGCCGTTGGTTCCCAGTTGTTGGGGACATTCGACGAGACGAATGTCGCATTCGGGAAATTCGGCGATCAACTGCTGGACGGCGGTAGCGGCGGGGTCGGAGAGAGAGGCGACGCCGAAAAGCAGCTCGAAGCTACCAGTGTAAGTTTGGCGGCAGTGGCTGCGGAAGGCGTCGATCATGCCGGGGTCGAGGCCCTTGAGGGATTTGAGGATGCTGACGGCGGGGGCGAAGGCGGGAAGCGGGGCGCGACGGGCAGAAAGAAAGATGCGCGAGGCGATCAGGGCGGCGAGGAAATAGCCCATTCCGGCGATGGCCAGAGCGGTGGTGAGCAGGGCGACGGATTGGGCGAGGAAGTGCAAGCTCACAGCTTACAGCTTACAGCTATCAGCTATCAGCTATCAGCTATCAGCTATCAGCTATCAGCTATCAGCATTCAGTGAGGATAGTTGTACACTTTCACGCTTTGTCAAACTAATTCTGGAAATATATAGCCAACGCCCAATCTTCGAACTCATACTGACCGCTGAAAGTTGATAGCTGACGGCTGTTACTCGTAGCGGAGGGCTTCGATGGGATCGAGGTTGGCGGCTTTCCAGGCGGGATAAATGCCGAAGAGGAGGCCGATGGCGCAGGAGACGCTGAAGCCGGTAAACACCCACACGGCGGACAAGGTGGGCGAGAGGCCGATGGGCAACACGTAGATGAGCCCGGTAAGCGCGGCTCCTAGGATGACGCCGACAATGCCTCCCATGGCGCACAGGGTTACGGCCTCGGTGGTGAACTGAGTCAGGATCGTGTTCTTGGTGGCGCCGATAGCCTTGCGAATGCCGATTTCGCGGGTGCGCTCGGTGACGGAGACGAGCATGATGTTCATGACGCCGACGCCGCCGACCATGAGGCCGACGCTGGAGACGGCGACCATCAGCCCAAAGAGGCCGCCGGTAATCTGCCCCCAGAGCTTATTGATAGAGTCGGTTCCGAAGATATCGAAGTTATCGTCCGCGGAGATTTTGACCTTGCGGCGGATGCGTATTACCTCGCGAACCTCCTCTTCGACCAATGATTTGTTGGCAGGATCGTCGTACTTCACGGTGAGGAACATTTCCAGGGCTTCGGGATGCAGGTTGTGGAAGGTGCCTATGGGGAAGTAAATTGCGTTGTCTTGCGGATTCTGGCCGCTGCCGAAGAGCATTTTCTGCTTGTCGAGCACGCCAATGACGGTATAGAGGCCGGTCTCGACGTTGACCTCCTTGCCGATGGGGTTTTCTCCATTCGCAAAGAGTTTATCCGCGGTGTCGTATCCCAGCACACAGACATGGGCATGACGCTGGTCTTCCTCATCGGTAAAGATGCGACCCGAGAGCAAGACCAGATTCGAGACCTCGGCCACCTGCGCGGTGTTTCCCTGCAGGATGGCGCCAGCCACTTTGCGGCCCTGGTACTTAATGCTCACGTCGCCGACGCCGAACTGTTTGGTGTAACGGACACTAGCATCCGTGGTCACGACGTGGGGCAGCCCGCGCAGGGCCAACGCATCCTCTAACGAAAGGTATTTGCGCGTAAGCAGTTCGGTGGAGGGGCGGCCGATGCCGAAGGGCAGTCGGGTAACCAAAATGACATTTGTACCCAGCGAGTCGGCAATCTCTGCAACACGATTGTTGAGCCCGTTGATGAACGAGGAGATGACGATGACCGTGGTGACGCCAATGACAATGCCCAGGATGGTGAGGCCCGAGCGCAGCTTGTTGGCCCGGAGTGTATCGAGGGCCATTTTGACGGATTCGCGAGCTTGACCTTGCGCCATTACAGCTCCGCTCTGAGCGCCACTACCGGGTCGAGGCGGGCGGCTTTGCTTGCTGGATATACGCCGAAGAAGACGCCCACGACGCCGGCCATGAAGAGGCCCATGAATACGCTCCACAGTTTGACGGTGGCGGGAAAGCCGAGGACGAGAGTAACCACATTGGCCACCAACACGCCGATCGCCACGCCGATCACTCCGCCCACCAGCGCCATGGTGGCGCTTTCAATGAGAAATTGCAACAACACATCGTGCTGGCGCGCTCCTAGGGCCTTGCGCACGCCGATCTCGCGGGTGCGCTCGGTGACGGAGACGAGCATGATGTTCATGATGACGACGCCGCCCACCACCAGCGCGATGGAGGAGATGCCGATGATGACGTCGAAGAACAATGCGGAGAACTGCTTCCAGATGTCCATGAAAGTGTCGTTGGTATTGATCTCGAAGTCGTCGGGCTGGCCGGGGGCGTTGTGGCGGCGGGCGCGCATCATGACGCGCACCTCGTCCTCAGCCCGCTCCATGGCTGCGGCGCCGCCGCTTGCGCGCACGTAGATGCCCAGCGCGTCATTGTGGCCGTAGGTCTGAAGGTATGTAGTAATCGGCACATCCACCCAATTGTCCTGCGACTGACCAAGCGTTTTCCCCTGGCGATCGCCCACACCGATGACGGTGTAAGGCACGCCGTCGATGCGAATCTCTTTACCGATGGGGTCACCCTCGCCGAGGACGTTGTCCACAATGTCATAGCCCACAATGACGTTGTGTGTGCCGACATCATCGTCGGTGGGGGTGAAACCGCGTCCTATCACGACATCGAGATTGTTGAGATCCACCATGGCCCAGCTAATGCCGTTAAGCGAGGTATCGGTAGTGGAGTGGCCATTAAATGAGACATTGGTGGTACGGCTAACGGATGCGCCCACCTCAGTACATTCGGCGCACTCGTCCCGCACCGTCTCGAAGTCCTCGTACTGCAGAATCTTGCGCTTCTGATACTTGAAGTACTCCTCGGCAGAGAAGATCACGGGTGGGAAGCGCCCCACGCTGAAGACATCAGCGCCGTGGCTGACGAGCTTGGTGGCCACGTAGTTGTTGGCGCCATCGACCAGGGTGACGACCATGATGAGCGCGGAGACGGCCATGACCACGCCCAGCAGGGTGAGGACGGAGCGCATCTTGTTGGCCCACAAGGACTGCAGCGCGAGTTTGACCGCCTCACTGAAGAGCATGGTCCATCTTTCTGTTGCAGAATCTTACAAACATTGTGTGATCAAGAGGATAGGTTTCAACCCATCCAACAAAGCCAGTGATTCAACAGCCGGAGAAATTCGTTAATCAACTCCAGTGTACGCAATCACCGGAACTGACTTAAAAACAGCACCGTCCGATTGGGCGCTTTCCGGCAGGCAAAAACCGCCGCAGCCCAGAGGAGGTGCTCATTTGTGATACGCAACGGGGCACGGATAAGTTTCTGCGCCGAGAAAAAGGCGAATATAAGACGAAACCGGGCGGTTTAACGGAACCATTTAGCCACCGTCTGACGTAGCATGAGAGGGCGCGCAGTTTTGCGCCTGTTTTTGAACTCAATCCCAAACACCCAATTCAGGAGGCTCGATGATCCGCGTCTACTCTCGCCTTGCGCCCGTACTGCTGGCGCTGCTCGCACTTCTGCCCGTATTTGCCGTTGCCCAAGCCCCCGCGACGGCCACAGCGGCGCCACTGCTGCTGCGCTTCCCCGCGCTCTCGCAGGATAAGATTGCCTTCCGCTACGCCGACGACATCTGGACGGTAAACCGCAATGGCGGCGAGGCCGAGCGGCTAACATCGAACGGGCAAGTTGCCGCAGGCCCGTACTTTTCGCCCGACGGCGCGTGGATTGCCTATTCGGCTCACCTGAACGGCAACACCGACGCGTACATCATCCCGGCCACGGGCGGCATTCCGCGGCGCATCACCTGGCACCCGGACGGCAGCCGGGTTGTGGGCTGGTCGCCGGATGGCAAGGATGTGCTGATCGTCAGCGGCATGGCCAGCTACCGGCACTTTGTGCGGCTCTTCCGCGTTCATGCCGACGGGACCGGAGTCCCCGAGCCGCTGCCACTGCCCTCAGGCTCTGAGGGATCGTTTTCGCCGGATGGCCAGTCGATTGCCTACCAGCCCTTCAGCAAGTGGCAACCGGCCTGGAAGCGCTACGTGGGCGGGCAGACCTCGCCGATCTGGATCGTGAACCTGAAGACGCTGGAGCTGGAGAAGGTGCCGCGGGAGAACTCCAACGACTCCAACCCGGTGTGGGTGGGCGACCAGGTTTACTTCCTGAGCGACCGCGACAGCACGGGAACCAACAACGGCCCGGTCACGCTCTATCGATACGACACCATTGGCAAGCAGGTGACGCAGGTGATGGCCAACAACGGGCTGGACATGAAGTCCTTTCAGGCGGGACCGGCAAAAGGCACGGACGGGCCGGAGCGGAGCGCGCTGATCGTGGAGCAGTTTGGCCGCATTCTGCTGGTGGACCCCACGAACGGCATGAATATGCCGATTCCGATTACGATTCACGGGGAGCTGGCCGCGCTGGCGCCGCACCGGGTGGACCTGAACCCGAGAGAGATAGAGAACATCAACCTGTCGCCCACCGGAGCGCGCGCCGTGATTGAAGCGCACGGAGAAATTTTCACCGTACCGGCCGAAAAGGGCGACACGCGCAACCTGACCGGGACACCTGGTGTGGCGGAGCGCGACCCGGCATGGAGCCCGGACGGCAAGACCATTGCGTACTTCTCGGACGCCAGCGGCGAGTACCAGCTTTATTTGCGGGAGCAGACGGGATTCAAACCGCCGACGGTGATTGACCTGGGGCCGGAACCGAGCTTCTTCTACTCGCCCACCTGGTCGCCCGACTCCAAACATATCGCCTATACCGACAAGCACCTGCGGCTGTGGGTGGTGGATGTGCCGGCGGGCAAGCCGGTACTGGTTGACAAGGGCACCTACGGCAGCTTCGGCTCCGGTTTTGGCGCGGCCTGGTCGCCGGACTCGAAGTGGATTGCCTATCACCGCGATCTGGACAACCAACTGGACGCGCTCTTCCTGTACTCGATAGAGACGCACAAATCGACGCAGGTGACGGACGGGATGAGCGACGCCATGAGCCCGGTCTTCGATCCCAATGGAAAGTACCTATACTTCCTGGCGTCTACCGACGACGGACCGTCGAAGGCGGGCATCGATCTCTCTTCGCTGGACCGCGCGCAGACCAACGCCGCTTATGTGGTGGTGCTGGCGGCGGACGGTGCCTCACCGCTGCCTCCGCAGAGCGACGACGAGAAGATCAAGGACGAGGCAAAGAAAGACGACAACAAGAAAGACGCCGACAAAAAGGACGCAGATAAGAAGGAAGCTGACAAGAAAGACGCGGACAAGAAGGATGAAACCGCCAAGGATGCGAAAGAAGGCGAGAAGAAGGACGCTGATAAGAAAGATGCTGAGAAGCCAGTCGTCGTAAAGGTGGATCTGGAGAAGATCGGCGACCGGATTCTTTCGCTGCCGATTCCGGCGCGCAACTATCACTGGATTGCAGTGGGCAAGACCGGCGTGCTTTATCTTGGCGAAGGCACCCCGGTTGGCCGTCCTACCAACAATGACGGCGGTTCCTGGATTCGCGCTGTCTGGCGGTTCACGCTGGAAAAGCGCAAGCCGGAGATGGTGCTCAACGACGTGGATGCTTTCATCGTTTCGTTTGATGGGTCGAAGGTTCTGTACGCGCGCACCGGCGTTCTCTGTAACATTGCTCCGGCGGAGGACCTGAAGCCGGGCAGCGACGCTCCGGGCAAGGCGCTAAACCTGGGCAACTTGGAAACGGTGATCGATCCGCGCGCCGAATGGCGGCAGATGTATCACGAGACGTGGCGCATCCAGCGCGACTTTCTCTACGATCCGCACACGCACGGGTTGAACATTCCCAAGATCGAGGCCAAGTACAAGCCTTACCTGGACGCGCTGGCATCGCGCTCGGAGTTCAGCTATCTCTCTACCGAGATGCTGGGCGAGGTGACGATCGGGCACATGTTCATCCGCGGGCCGTACCAGCCGGACCACGAGGCGAAGACCGGCCTGCTGGGCGCCGATTACAAGGTGGAGAATGGGCGGTACCGGATTGCGAAGATCCTGGGCGGGCAAAACTGGACGCCTGGACTGGCATCGCCGTTGACGCTGCCGGGAGTATCGGTGAAGGAAGGCGATTACCTGCTGGCGGTGAATGGCCACGACTTGAAGGCTGAAGACAACCTCTACCAATTCTTCGACGGGACGGCCGGCAAGCAGACCGTGCTACATGTGGGCGCGAATGCTGATGGCACGGACGCACGCGACGTGACGGTGGTTCCCATCAGCGACGAGGACGGACTGCGCAATCTGGATTGGATTGAGGGCAACCGGAAGAAGGTGAACGAGCTTTCCGGCGGCAAAGTGGCATACGTGTATATGCCCAATACCGGCGGCTCAGGGTATACGAACTTCAACCGCTACTTCTATGCGCAACTGGACAAGCAGGCGCTGGTGCTGGACGAGCGCTACAACGAGGGCGGCTTCATCGCCGACTACGTGATCGATACGCTCAAGCGTGTTCCGCTCTCCGGAGCGATTGAGCGCGACGGCAAGCCGGTGCACGATCCGGTGGGCGCGATCTTCGGGCCGAAGGTGATGCTGATCAACCAGAACTCGGGCTCGGGCGGCGACGCCATGCCGTGGTACTTCAAAAAGGCGGGCATTGGCAAGCTGGTAGGCACACGGACTTGGGGCGGGTTGGTGGGCATCGGCGGATATCCGACGCTGATTGACGGAGGCGGGGTGAACGCGCCGCGCTACGCGATCTATGGACTGAACGGCGAGTGGGAGGTGGAAAACCACGGCGTCGCTCCCGATGTGAAGGTGGAGGATTTGCCCAAGGACGTGGCTGCCGGACATGACCGCCAACTGGAAACCGGCGTACAGATGGTGCTGGAGGAGCTGAAGGCGCATCCGGTGACGGCGATACCTATTCCGCCGTATCCGAATTACCACAAGGGGGATGGACTGGGGAATCCTTAGGAAGCAGCGGAGTTAGCAGCGCTGCGCGCTAGTTAGCGGGATGGCCCATCCTTTCATTTTTCTGGCGAAAGGATGGGCTGCCGATGCGGCAAGTTTTAAGAACCGAAGTCGTCCTTCCCACCGCAGGTGGTTATCGTCCTGAGCTGCCAAAACCTTTTTCCGCGCGGGCGGACGCTTCGAGGGTTTCGACGGTTTGAACGGGGCCGGTGAGGACGGGAACAGGAATCATCTGGGCGATCTTTTCGCCGGCCTGGAGTTCGAGTGGGGAGTTGGTGAGGTTGGTCATCAGGATGAGAATTTCGCCGCGATAGCCGGCGTCGATGACCCCGGCGGTGGTAATGATGCCGCGCGCGGCCATGGAGGAGCGGTCGCGCACCAGAAGGCCGAGAGGCGCGCCGGTGGAGGGATGGCGGGCTTCGACACTGATACCGGTGCGGACCTTGACGGTTGCGTGAGGGGCGAGCGAGGCGGCTTCGAGGGCAAAGAGGTCGTAGCCGAGGTCTTCGCCGGGGTGGGCGACGACGGGGGCGCGCGCGGCTGGCGAGAGGAGTTTTACGAGCAGCATGGATTGATGGTAACAGCGGGGCTAAAGGGCATTAAACAGGCTGCTGCTTTGACTCATGAAAGATGTAAAGAGATCGCAACTAAAGCTGCTAAACCCGGTCAAAATTAATCTGAAGACTCCTCTGAACTGGATTCAGATAATGCTCCTGAACCCGCACGCCGTTGTGATGTTCTACGGCCTGGATACCACTCGGCCAAACCAAATTCAGCATTAATCTTAACGAAATCTGGATGTCGCCCCAATGTTACGCGGAGCGTTTCAGTCACATTTTTTGAAGCCGTTTTCCATCCACCGGCTTGAAGTGCTTCGGCGAGTACGGTCACACTTGCGGTTTTCTTAATCGCGCTCAGATACTTCTTTGCCGCCTCTGTTGCTGTCATTCCGAAGAATGCATCATGTCTGAAAGAAACTGGAACGCCGCTACGTTGAGGGGCGATTTTGACACTCATATCATCGCTGCGAATAGGCACAGAGCCATCGCGCAGACTCTTAAGATTCGCAATCGTTGCGAGCATAGAAGCGACTTTGGATTCAAGATCCGCAATAACAGCATCATAGCTGTTTGCTGAAGTTTCATTGTCCATTTTTACTCCTTCCCAAAGCTCCTCACTATCTGTATAATCAGATGAGCGAGGCAGATGATTTTAGGGGCGGGCTTTCGCCCGCCCTGCGCCCTTACCGGGGGCGAATTTTATATCATCTTCTGATCCTCCGCATACTAGCCGTGGCGGGTGCATTCTTCTCAGGGATTGCCCGCCAGGCTGTTTCAATTCCAATCAGACCACATCTCCCGCAAGAAGTCAAATATTTTGTTCGGTCCCGTTACTAAATTTTATCCGACCCGGTGCATATCCAAACAAGAATGATGTATGTGATTGAATCTATTAGCAATTTGTGTTTCATTTGCGGAAACGACCCAAGATAATCCCGGAACGATACCCAGATTATCCCTATTTTCACTTGTGCAAAATGGTCAGCCCCGGCAGGAAACTTTCCTGGCCGGGGCTGTCGTTTTCACACCGGCGAACAAAACTGCTTGCCGGGTGTTCGAATTCGGCAAAAGGACCTGTAAGCCGAATTCTGTCGTGTGCGGTCATTCCTCTAGGCGCCGCGTTGCCGCGGACACTCATCAGCGACCTACCCGGAGGTTTCGGCGTCCCGCGGACGGCAGCCCCTTGCAGGGCTGGGTATCCGCAGATGGTTCAGAGCCGCCTGAGCGCGCCGGGCCGATGCGCAGCGGAGCCTGGCTCTCGGCTCGCGCTTCCCTCCCTATTTGGTCTTGCTCCGTGTGGGGTTTACCCTGCCTCCGCCGTTACCGGCGGAGCGGTGCGCTCTTACCGCACCATTTCACCCTTACCGGAATGGCCGTCGAGGCATTCGCCCTTCGGGCCAGTACTGCGTATGCCGTAACACGCGCAGCCGGCGGTATGTTTTCTGTGGCACTGGCCGTCCATGGGTTTTGAGGCCCACGTCCCGGATGTTATCCGGCACACTGCCCTGCGGAGTTCGGACTTTCCTCTCCCGGCGAACCGCGCTTGCGCACGCCCACCGGCAGCGACCGCCCGGTCCTCCTGCCAGTAGCTAGTGTAGCGCGAAAACGGATTTACCAGTTGCCGGGTTCGCTACCGGTCGATAGATAGCGGAATGTGCTATCATTATTTTGGTGCTTTGGGGCCAGAAAGGCCGGTTTCCTTTGCCATGAACAAGGCGCGACATGCTACGTTGAACGCCGTCTTTGCCCGTCCGACGAAAGCGGACATCCGCTGGTCCGCGATTGAATCTCTGATTCGCGCATTGGGAGGCGAGGTAACGGAACGCGCGGGGAGCCGGGTGGCGGCTAGATTGAACGGCGTGACGGCCGTCTTTCACCGACCGCACCCACGGCCCGAAACCAAGAAGGGCGCGGTCGAAGCAGTTCGCCAGTTTCTTACGAATGCGGGGGTGAAACCATGATGGAATACAAGGGTTATGCCGCAGGAGCCATCGATTTTGATGCGGAGGAGAAGACCTTTTCCGGCACGGTGGCGGGGCTTCGGGATGTGATTCATTTTGAGGGAAGAACGGCGACAGAGCTAGAGCGCGCCTTCCGCGAGAGCATCGACAGCTATCTGGAGTTTTGCGCCGAGACGGGCCAACAGCCCGACCGCCCCTTCAACGGAAAGATTTTGCTGCGCACCGAGCCGGAACTGCACCGCAAAGCAGTTCTACGCGCGGCGGTTGAAGGCATGAGTTTGAGCCGTTGGATTAGCCGGCAGATTGAAAGCGCGCGGTAAACCGGTATGGCAGTGACCGCCCGGTCCTCCTGCCAGTAGCTAGTGTAGCGCGAAAACGCTACTGGCATTCGACCATCAACGTCGCCAAGATTCCACCAGATGCGCGAAAAAGTCTCCGGTCCCAATTCATTGAATCCACGGCGGAAACAAAACCATCCATTCCCCTTGTAGAGTTTGTTATCCTCAGCGAAGCTGTGAGCACCCTCACTGGCTTGATTCATCCTAATTCGCACACCTCGAATCAAGGAGAACTCTATGAAGATTGTCACGATGATCGCTCGCTATCTGCTGGGCCTGATGTTTCTGGTCTTCGGTTCCAATGTATTCCTGAATTTGATTCCTGTGGGGCCGATGCCGGCAGGGCTGGCCGGACAGTTTATGACCGCCCTGGTAGCCGCGCACTATTTTTATGGGAATTATATACTTGACTCCCGCGAGGGAATTAAGTATTATTAGGGCATGAGCAAGAGTACAATCAGCACGTTCGAGCTTTTCAATCTGATTCCAGATGCGGAAACTGCGAGGCTTTATCTGGAGTCGAGACTTTGGCCCGATGGCGTTACCTGTCCCACATGCGCGGGCCGGGAGCGAATCACAACCCGCAAGGGTGGGTTCTACCGCTGCAACCGTTGCGAGACTGACTTCACGGTTCGCACCGGAACAATATTTGAGCGGTCCCATGTGCCGCTACACAAATGGGTCTACGCCATGTATCTCGTGGTCACGGCGCGAAAGGGCATCAGTTCGATGCAACTTGCCAAAGAGATCGGCGTCACGCAAAAGACGGCATGGTTCATGCTCCAGCGACTCCGCGAGGCGTGCGCCGGGAAGTTCGACAAACTGGCCGGTCTCGTCGAGGTCGATGAGTGCTTCATCGGCGGCAAAGAGGCCAACAAGCATGAGGCTGACAAGCTGAGACTTGGGCGTGGCGCGGTTGGCAAGACAGCCATCATCGGACTCAGGCAGCGCAGCGGCCAGACCATCGCTTTCCCGATTGAGAACACCGACAAAGAGACATTGCAGGGCGCGGTTCTTGAGCACGTCGAAGTCGGCTCTCAGGTCATGACGGATGAGGCGACGGGCTACGCGGGGATGGGCGGTCTGTTCTACAACCACCTGACCGTCAATCACACCGCTGGTGAATACAAACGTGGCGGGGTCCACACGAACAGCATCGAATCGGTCTGGGCGCTCCTGAAACGCGGCGTATACGGCACTTGGCATCACGTCAGCCCGAAGCACGTTGGCCGTTATGTCGATGAAGTGACGTTCCGGCTCAATGCCGCGAATGTCGCCCGTCACACCCTCGACCGGCTGGATTCGTTCATCAAGGCAGTTGACGGCAAGCGGCTGACGTATGCGAGGTTGACGGCATGAAGGTTCCGAGAGTGCTGGACGCGATAACGGACGTGGTTCTGAAGTACAGGCCGAAGCCGAAGTCCAAGGCTGGCAAAAAGCGTAAGCGCAAGGAGAAGAAACTTGAACGTGCTGATCGGGTGTGAGCGGAGCGGCGTTGTGCGTTCGGCGTTTCGGAGCCGGGGCCATGATGCTTATTCCAATGATCTTGTGGCTGCTGATGATGGAAGCGATTTTCATATCATCGGGGATGCTATCGAGGTTGCACGCTCTAGGCAATGGGACTTGGCTGTATTCCACCCACCGTGTACTCGCTTGACGGTGGCAGGGGCGCGTTGGTTTAAAGGGCGAGAGCAAGAGCAGGCAGAAGCTATCGCTTTCGCCGAGGCCCTGTGGGCTATGAATATCCCCAAAGTTGCCTTGGAAAACCCTATTGGCGTGCTCTCCACAAGGTCTCAGCTTGGCAATCCCACGCAGATTATCCAGCCGTGGCAGTTCGGACATGGCGAGGTCAAGGCGACGTGCCTCTGGCTCAGAGGGCTTGACCCGTTGGTTCCTACTGAGATCGTGGATGGTCGCGTTCCGAGAGTGCATTTTGAATCTCCTGGCGTTGTAAACGGAATGACTCGCCAACAGCGCCGCTCAATCACTTACCCCGGCATCGCAGCGGCGATGGCGGCGCAATGGGGATGAATCATGAAAACGGGAGTCAAGTATATAATTCCCATTTTTATGTAGTAGGCGCGGTTATGGTCGTTTCCGCGGTTCTGCTGCTGGTGAACCGGTTTGTGGGGCTGGGGCTGACGCTGCTGGGCCCTGTGCTTTTCAACATCCTCATGTATCACCTGCTGATGGACCCGGGCGGAATTGGGATGGGAGCGTTTTTGACGCTTCTTTGGCTGCTGGTCGTCTGGGAGCATCGGATCGTGTTTGCAAAGCTGTTTGCGGCGCGGCTGAAGAATTGAAGACTGCCTCGATATAGATGCAGTGCTGCTGGCTACAATCAAGCTAACGATGATTCAGTACATCTATCTCGGGCGAGTGGGCTACGACGAGGGGCTGCGGTTGCAGGCAGAGGCGGCTGGGCTGGTGGCCGAAGGGCGTGCCGCGAATGTGCTGCTGCTGCTGGAGCATCCGCCGGTGCTGACGCTGGGACGCAATGCGAAGCGGGAGAATATTCTGGCTTCGGAGGAGATGCTCAAGCGGCGCGGCGTGACGGTTCACGAGATCAACCGCGGGGGCGACGTGACCTATCACGGGCCGGGGCAACTGGTGGGCTATCCGATCTTCGACCTGCGCACGCTGCGGACGCGGACCCAGCACATCTCGCCCGGCGGACGCCTGGGACCGGTGGATTTTGTGCGCGGAATGGAAGAGGCGCTGATCCGGCTGTGCGGCGAGTTTGGGGTGAAGGCGGGGCGGATCTGCGGGTTGACCGGCGTGTGGTGCGGGCTTCGCACAGAGATCAGAGATCAGAGATCAGAGATCAGCTTTCCGGCTGCGGTGTGCATGCCCGGCGAGAGAGGCTCGAAGGGGGCGGAGAGAAAGATTGGGGCTATTGGGATTCATGTGGCGCGGGGGATTACGTCGCATGGATTTGCGTTCAACGTGACGACCGAGTTGCGGGATTTTGAATTGATTGTTCCCTGCGGGATCGCGGATCACTCGGTGACCAGTTTGGCGCGGGAGGTTGAGAGACCGGAGGAGCTGCCTGCGCTGGAAGAGATTGCGCAACGGGCGGCGCGGCTGTTTGGCGAGGTCTTTGGCGAGACAGTTGTGAAGGTGGAGAGCCTGGAGGAGTTGCGGGCACAGGCGGCGAAGGCACCGGAGCAGATTCCGGTAGAGGATACGCCGCTGAGGGTTCCGGATGAAGTGAAGCGGCTGACGGGCGAAGGCGAAGGGACGGTCAGAGCGTGAGAAACGAAATCGATTGAAGTCTGTTGATTCCCAGCTCCCAAAATCGGGACCTGGGGCACCCGCTGGAAGAACTGTAAAAGAAGATAAATACTATAGTTGTAAATATCCCACCTTAGCCGATTCGCAAAATACACGAATCGGTGAAGGTGGGGCACCCTGCGCATCGACTAATGTTGGGCGCGAAACCGTAGTGTTCGTTCTGTTCGGTTGGCGGGTGTGGGCAATTTATAATTCGGTTTGAAGCGGGCGCGCCGGAAATTTTCCCTGGAATGACGAAAACCAGCCCTGTGCGCAGCCGAAGCGCCCCGCAACGCGGAGAGTCACTATGACAACCGACGTGGTTATGCCCCAGATGGGCGAGTCGATCTTTGAGGGCACGATTACCAAGTGGCTCAAGAAGACGGGCGAGCGGGTGGAAAAGGACGAGCCGCTGTTTGAGATTTCGACGGACAAGGTGGATGCGGAGATTCCCTCGCCCGCGGCGGGAGTACTGGCCGAGATAAGGATTCAGGCAGGGGCAACCGTCGAGGTGAATACGGTGGTGGCGGTGATCGGCACATTGGGTGCAGATGACCGCGCCTCCGGCGGCACCTCCGGCGCAAATGGCAGCGCCATCGGCGCAAATACAGCGACTCCGCAAACGTCAATTCCAACATCTTCAGTTTCGACAATCCGCCCTACTCCCGCAGTACAACCTAAGGGATCAGCAGCACCGCAGACACCGCAGACGGCGCAACGCACATCGCCACTGGTGCGACGCATGGCCCAGGAGAACAACGTAGACCTGAGCAAGATTGCAGGAACAGGTTCGGAGGGGCGCATTACGAAGGAAGACGTGATGCGGCATCTGATCCAGCATGGAACTGGCAGCGGGGAACCAACGGCTTTTACGCCGAAGGAGCGACCCGCCGCAGCGCCGGCAGCCTCAGCGCAGGCAGTGCCGCGGGAGCCGCAACCGCTGACGAAGATGCGGGCGATCATTGCGCAGCGGATGGTGGAGAGCATGCAGACGAGCCCGCATGTGCACATTGTCTACAAGGTGGACATGACGCGAATCGTGCGCTTACGGGAGCGGGAGAAGGAGAATTTCGAGCGGCAGCACGGGGTGAAGCTGACGTATATGCCGTTTATTGCAACGGCGGCGATTGAGGCGCTGGGGAAGTTTCCGATTGTAAATGCATCGCTGGTGAATGGGGCGATTCAGTATCACCAGAACATCGATCTGGGGATTGCGGTGGCGCTGGAGTGGGGGCTGATTGTGCCGGTGGTGAAGCAGGCCGAGGGGCGCGGCTTTGCGGTGCTGGCACGGGCGATTGCGGATCTGGCGGCGCGGGCGCGGGCGAAGAAGCTGCTGCCAGAGGAGGCCTCGGGATCGACGTTTACGCTGACCAACTCGGGGATTTTCGGCGAGGAGTTCGGCACGCCGATCATCAACCAGCCGGAGTCGGCGATTCTGGCGATCGGCGGATTGCGCAAGGAGCCGGTGGTGATGACCGACGCCGAGGGCAACGACACGATTGCAATTCGCTCGGTGCAGTACTTCTGTTTGGGCTTCGATCATCGCACGATTGACGGCGCGGACGCTGGCAAGTTCATGGGCGAGTTCAAGCGGGCGCTGGAGGGGTGGGATAAGCCGGTTGGGTGAGACGTTGATCAGCCATTACTACTTGATATTCTGCGTAATCGCGTTCGCCATATAGCTATTGGACTTTTCGACATCGGAGGCCGTTTGCGGCGCAGCTACGGACACGACCACGCACAATGCAGCAAATAATACGAAGACTCTTTTCATGGCCGAACAATAACACGGAAGTCAAAAAAATGTCACTGAAAAGAAACATTCGCCCGGCCGCAGCCTTACTTCGGCGGATGCCAGGGGTCGTAGGTGCCGAGGTACCAGGAGTGGCCTTCGGGGTCTTTTACGGTGAAGTCGCGGCTGCCGTAGGGGGTATCGTGGAGCGGGGTGGTGACATTGGCTCCGGCGGCCACGGCGCGGGCATGAGCGGCGTCGGCATCGGGGACGACGATGTAAAGAGAGCAGGTCTCGACGCCGCCCAGCTCAACAGGCGACTTGAAGCCGCGGCCCTGTTCGTCGTCCTTGCCTGAGCCGAGCAGAATCATGCCGTTGCCCAGGGTGAGTTCGGCGTGCAGAATGATGCCGTTTTCGCCTTCATGGACGGCATGGCGCTTAAAGCCGAAGACCTTTTCGAGCCAGTCGATAGCGGCGGGGGCGTTGCGGTAGCGAAGTCCTGGGAAGATGGTGCTGGGGGAATCAGGCATGGGGAACCCTCTGAGCCAATAGTAACTCAGACATCTGCCTATAGTAATGCTGACATTCTATGTGGATTATGGGTTATTCTGTGCGATATGCGTTTGCCCACGGGTGATTCACTACTGGTGCAAATCATGGACACCGCGTTTTCCGATGCAGCGAAGAGCGCGGGCAAGTTGCTGGTTTGCAAACCGGGTTGCAGTCAATGCTGTCATGGAGCATTTGTCCTTAACACTTTGGATACGTTGCGGTTGCGGGCAGGCATGGACATGATGCGGGCCACCGATCCGGCACGCGCGGCACGGCTTGAGAAGCGGGCGCGGGCGTGGATAGACGAGTATGGGGCGGAGTTTCCCGGCGACCCGGAGACGGGCGTGCTGGGCGATTCCAGGATCGAGGAAGAGCGCTTTGAGGATTATGCCAACGATGCAGCCTGCCCGGTGCTTGATCCCGAGACCGGCCAGTGCGATCTGTACGCCTGGCGGCCGATGACCTGCCGCGTCTTCGGTCCTCCGGTTCGCATGGGAGAAGGCGAGGAGTTGGGCCACTGCGAGTTGTGTTTTAACGGCTCGAGCAAAGAAAAGATCGCGGCCTGCGAGATGACGATTCCCTACGATCTGGAGACGGAACTGTTGAGCGAGATTCCGTCGAAGGAGCAGACCGTGGCGGCATTCGCGCTGCTGGAGTAAGTAATATACAGTGGTCAGTTGTTACACTAAGGCTTGGACAGCCTGATGACATCACGACCTTGTTGGGTGGAGATCAACACCCGCGCCCTTGAAGACAACTACAGATTTTTATTGAGCCTGGATGCGCCCCATTTAGAACTGATGGTGGTGGTCAAGGTCGACGCCTATGGCCATTCGATAGAGATATGCGCGCCAGTACTGGCGCATGCCGGGGCCCGGTGGCTGGGTGTGGCCACTGTGGAGGAAGGGATAACGGCGCGCGCGTTGTGCCCCGAGGCAAAGGTGCTGGTGCTATGCGGCGCATTTCCGGGTCAGGGCGCGGCGGTGATGGAGCACCGATTGAGCGCCGTGGCCTGGCAACCGTGGCAATTGGATGAGCTGGAAGGTGCTGCGCGCACGGCGGGAGTTCCGGTTCCGGTGCATCTGGAGATCGATACCGGCATGAGCCGCCAGGGGATTTCGCCGGAGGATTTCAGTGCGGAGAGCGGGCAGGCAGACGCTCTGCTCGCGCGCTTTCATCCGGAGTCGCCGCTGCGGCTGGAGGGCGTGATGTCTCACCTGTTCGCGGCCGACGAGGCGGACGGCAGGGTGACCGCGGCGCAATTGGCCTTGCTGGAAGAGGCTCTGGCGAGGATAGAGGCCGCGGGATTGCATCCAGAGTGGCTGCACGTGGGCAACTCCGCCGCGCTGGTGGGTGGACAGGCAGAGCGGATTGCCGCGCTGGCCGCGCGCTATGGGATGAAAGCGATGCTGCGGCCCGGCCTCGCGCTCTATGGTGTGACGCCGCGCTTCGATCCCGATTTTGAGCCGTCCAAATCTCAGGAACCGGCGTCGCTGGCGGCGGCGCGGGCGCGATTGCAGCCGGTGATGGCTTGGAAGACGAGTGTGGCCGGGGTGCGCGCAGTGCCGGCCGGCGCGGTGGTGGGTTACAACGGAAGTTTTGTAGCGACGGAACCGATGCGGTTGGCGCTGGTGGCGGCGGGCTACGCCGATGGGCTGGACCGGCGGCTGGGCAACCACTTCAGCCTGCTGGTGCGCGGAGAGCGCGCGCCGCTGGTGGGCAATGTCAGCATGGATTCGGCGGTGGTGGACGTGACGGAGATTGCGGGGGTCGAGCCGGGCGACGAGGTGGTGATCATCGGCACGCAGGGGGAAGAAAGCATTACCGCCTACGATCTCGCCGATGCAACGGGAATGATTCCCTGGGAGATCTTCACGCGGATCGGGTCGCGCGTGCAGCGAATTGCGGTCTGAGAGCTTGCACGTTGGATTGCCGGCGGACACGGTACAGGCTGATTCCGTTTGTGTGGTGAGAACGGATTTCAGGGTGAAATAGCGGAAAAAGAACAGGCGCAGGAGGGTGAATTCTCCCGCGCCTGAATTGTTCATTCCGGTTGATTCGTGCGCTCACTATTGTTTGACGGGCGGCGGGGGAGGAACTTTGGGCTCCTTGAGCTGTTTTCCTTCGAAGCCCGGCGGAATCCGGTGGTAGGGCGGAACGTTCAGCATGGGACCCGTGGGCGGCTTGGGAGTGGCCGGAGTAGGAGCGGATGCAAAGCCCGAACCTTTCTTGATATTCACGTCTCCATTGCTGGCGTTGAGGACGATTTTTGCAGCGCCGGAGCCGACGGTGAACGTGGCCACACTGTTCTCGCCGTGAGTTGCGGAGATGGGATAATCCGAAACGATGTCGCCGTTGTGCGTGTGAACGCTGACGACGGCCGAGGCGTTGGGGGGCAGAGTAACCTCGACGCCACCACTGTTATTTTTGGCTTCCAGCGAATAGGCGCCGGCCGGCTCGACCGAGATGTGGCCGTGGCGGGTTTCGACATAGACGTCGCCGTAGATCTGGTTAAGGTCGATGTCCTTGGAGTGGGTGACCACGCGCACCTGCCCCTTGGCCTGGTTGACGCGCAGGTCGTCGGAATCGAGGGTCAGGTCGCCGGGCAACTCGGCCAGTTCGATATCGGTGACCGATGTGTGGAGGCGAACGGGACCGGTGATGCCTTCCATGTGCATATCGCCGAGCATGATTTCACCGCTCTCGGTGACCTTGCCTTTGATCTGGGAGAGGGTGAGGCTGCTCAAGCTGCCGTCAACGGAGAGGTCGCCCTGAATATCGTGGGCGGAGAAGTCGTGACGGCCGTGAGGAAAGTGCGACTCGACGGAGCCGACAATGGAGTTAAGCTGCACATCTCCGTGAGCGGTGACGGTGATTCCCGCGCCCAGACTGGCAGCGGTCACGTCGCCCCGGCCGGCGTTTACCGTCACTTTGGCGGTTTTGGGCACGGTGATAGTCAGGTTTACTTTTCCGCTGGAGTTGCTTTCCGACTTGACCAGCACCGAGCTGCCGCTGGGAATCAGATGCACGGCCTCGTCATCGAAGATCTTCTTCGCTTCCGAGTCGGAGTCGGCATAGGCCAGTTCGTGCGCCTGCACCTGAATGGCGGAGCTGTCGCCCGCCGTAATGTTGACGTCGCCGCGGGGGTTCTCAATCTGGATGGAGGCGTTGGCGGGAAGTTGCTGGGTGAGCGCCTGCTGGTCCATCGCGTGCTCCGGCGAGCCGAAGGTGTTGAAGAACTCGTCGCTGTCTCCGTTCCAATGTAGCCAGGGCTGCGCATGATTCCAGCCGGCAGCGCAGATTCCTACAATCGCCAGCAAAATGAGAATGCCGACATAACTTCCGCCGCGGCGGACAGGGGTATTGCGCGTGAGGTCCATGGCCCACTCGGCCAGCAGGGCCAGGCCGGCGACGATCAGAAGCAGCGGCCACCAGTGGCCATACCAGCCCCAAAACTCGCCGCCATTGATGTGGCCGGTGATCAACAGCAGTGCGATGACGCCGACGGCGATCAGGATGACGGGACCGACGACAGAGGGAACGCGCGGGCCATATGCGCCGATGTAGCTGGCCTTCATGGCGTGACGTTGGGCCTTCCAGGCTTCACGCTGCGCGCGCCATGCGGCTTTCTGCTGCTCCCGGTAAGCCTTCCACTGGACCTTGGAATCGTAATGCGGGAAGGGGGGAATGCCGCTGCCTGGGGGCGGAGTTGGGGGCATATTGGGAGGTGTGCTGCTCATAATTGTCCTCCCTGGGAGTTCTTACCGAACTCCTGCGAGCTGGCTGAAACATCGGGCGAGCCAGAAGCGGTTGGAGCCGGCGGAGCGCCGGGGGGATAAACGCCGGGATATGCGCCGGGATAGGCGCCGGGGTAGGGCTGGCCGCAATATGGGCCTGTCGGATAGCCCTCGGCGGCTATCGCCATGCGCTCGGCGAGCATAAAGATGCCCAGCATAATCAGCAGGAGCGGGATAAACCACTCCCAGAAGTGATGAATCACGCCGGTCTGATCGAGCAGCGCAACGCCGCCGATCAGCAGCAGAATGGCAGGGCCGCGCAGGCGGCGAATCATGATGTAATGGCTCATTTAGGTCCTCCTTGTGAATCTTCGAAACGGCGAATGATCAGCCAGACGCCGAGGGCAATCAGCAATAGCGGCCAGGTTAAACCGAAGAACCGCTCATGAAAAACATCCAACTGCCCAAGCAGAAACAAAACGCCCAGGGCAATCAGCACGATGGCGCCGATGGGCTCCCTGCGCCGCCAGTACATAGGAGGCGGTGGCGGGGGCGGCGCGGCAGGATCGACAAAACCGGCTGCCGGCGGCGTGGACTGGCCCTGATAAGGGGCCTGATAAGGCGGCGGAGGCTGGTAGCCCTCGGTTGGCGGCGCTGCCGCAGGCTGACCGGCGGCGGGCTGGCCGGGATTCCGCGGCCGGGCGCCCAGGTTCAGCCAACTGCCCACCTCGTTCAGGCCGAAGGGATCGGGCGGCGGCAGGCCATCACGCAGCGCCTTGGCGGTGTGGAAGGCCTCAAAGGACTGATAGAAGATCCAGGCGGCGACGAAAATGCCAAAGATACTGTCAACGGGGCCATGGAATTCGCTGGTGATCGATACCAGCACGGCGAAGACGACCACATGGACGAAGCCCTTGATGAACTGGCCGTTATACATGGCGCCGACGCCGGGAATCAGTCCCAGCACCGCGGCAGAGGAGGGATTGGGCCCGCGCGAGGGAGCCGGGGTGAAGAATTGTTGAATGCTCTGCAACTTCGTCCAGCAGAGTTCACAGAGAACCTGTCCATCGGCCACGTTGCGCACGCAACCAGCGCAGAGCGGCTTGCCGCAGCTTTGGCAATAGGCCGCCGCGTTGACACCACTGTGATTTACGCAGTCCATACCGTGCTCCTTTCACCTGTTTCTTTACGGGAGCCGCCGGAGTGCGCGGACCATTGTTGAAAAGCCAGGGATGTTTCTAAAAACGCTGAATTGTTGAGAGCCGGCAGAACAGGGCCGAGGGCCAGGCTGCCGGGCTGTTGCGTGGACGGCGTCTGTTTTGACTCGCCGGGCGCCAGGTCCTGCTGATTCTGCTGGTTTTCTTCACCTTCACCCTGCTCGCCAACCCCGGTAGTCCGGCGCAGCTCGCGCATAGTCGACCGCACTTCATAGAACAAGCGCGAGTTGTCGTAGTAGCGGATGATGGGTGTGGAGGCCACGGTGAATTCGCGCTCCATGAAGGAGCGCATGACGCTGGGCCGCAGATTGCTGAGCCTGACGCCGGTAATGTTGAGCGTCATGGTGATGGAAAAGAAGGCCATGGCGGCGGTCATCAGCAGGCGGGGCTCGGCGAAGCGGTGGACGCGAGCCACCAAGCCGGGACGCTGCCAGGCGGGGATCTCCGGCACGCGATCATTGTATGCGGGGGAATAGGCGGGAACGGAAGGCGGACGGATGGGAATCACGTTGCCGCCGGCGGTAGCGAGCCTAGGCCCTGCCACGCGTCCCGGACCGGTGTGGGCGAGAATCTTGTCCAGAAGCCCGGCCGGGACCTCCGGTTCCGGGGAGAGAAACTCCAGCCACTGGCGCCCGCGGCGCGCCTCCTCGTAAAGAGCGGCGCAGGCCGGGCAGATGGCTCTGTGGGCATTAAAGGCAGCCTCATCCGCAGGCTTGAGCACCCCATCCAGAGAGTCCGCTAAAAGCATCTCCCATTGCCCGCAGGCAGGGGAGTTCGGATTGAAATTGCGCTCAGTCATTACATTACCTCCCGTCTATTACGTTCCAGGAGCCGCGCAAGTTCCGCGCGGCCCCGGCTGATGCGGGACTTGACCGTTCCCTCGGGAATGCCCAGCACCTGGGCGATCTCCTTGTAGTCCATGTCCTGTAAATCTCTCAAAATGACGGCCTCGCGCAGGTCG
>Ga0326727_10001394_pt1 | contig 89725 bp, 71 predicted proteins | sample MB2enrmetagenome_FD_207643 | JGI IMG/M metagenome (GOLD analysis project Ga0326727, IMG submission 207643) | Lab enriched peat soil microbial communities from McLean, Ithaca, NY, United States - MB29MY | ecosystem: Environmental > Terrestrial > Soil > Wetlands > Peat | place: USA: New York...
CCTAAAGGTCGGCGCTACGCCAGCAGTCGCGGAAAAAGGCTGTGACGGAATAGCCGATTGTCGATTGATGATTGCCGATTGCTGGGTCTCGTAGCGGCGGGGGGGTATCCCGATCCGATCGGGACCCTGTCATAATGTTTCCCCTGCCTTCTCCCCTGGGGAGAAGGTGCTGAGGTACGAAGGGGGGGGCCCACGTTCTGCACGTCGTGGGGATGAGGGGTCCCTGGGAGTTCGGCCCGCGCCATGGGAAGTGCTCTTCTCTGCGTCTGTACTACTACCGACGTCTTTCTTTGCCGTCTGCGATGATTTCATGCTGCCAGTCCGGGTTCTGCAACTGCGTACTGCCTTCTGCCTTTTTTGGTTGCCGCTCTGCCGCGCTGTGTCTCTGTGGTGAACCTTGGTAAGGCTCCGCGAGCTTCTCTCCCCGCCCAAGCCGGTTTTGCCAAGACTCGATGAGTTAGAGCGAAAATACCGGGCTCACGATGCTCAAATTAAGGTGGTTTTCGAAGCGATTCGCAAATTGATCAAGGCGCCCGTGCCGTCGAAGCGCCGGATCGGATTTCGCCCTTCCGAACCCGGCAAGTGACCGTGGCCGACTTCCCCCCCGCCCGCGAATCGAAGAAGGCATGAACAAGGCCCGCGCCGTCCTCCGCGCCTTTGAACTCGCGGAAAAAGGGCTGTAACGCTTCCCGATTTCGAAATTTGAAATCCAACATGGTACCCGCAGGTTTACCCCCCCCGAAAATCGTATTGCGCAATGGAACAACTCAGTGTACTATACATTTGTTTAGTATGGCGACAGAACTGACAGTGACGCAACGGAAAGTGCTGCATTTCCTCGAAGACCGGAGCGAGAAGGGCGAGTCGCCACCAACTTACCGCGAGATTTGCAGGCGGTTCAGGTATAAGAGCACGAGGGCTGCTGCCGATCATGTCGCCGCTCTGGAAAAAAAAGGGTTCGTGACGCGCAAGAAAGGACTCGCTCGCGGACTGCACCTGGTTCGGAAGAGCACCGGCATCCCGCTGCTTGGGCGTATTGCGGCCGGACTCCCACGTGAGGCATTGACATCCTCCGGCGAACGCCTTAATCTGGACCCGGCATCTTACGGCATCACTGATCGCTCCCGAGCCTTCGCGTTGAGTGTGACCGGCGATTCGATGATAGGTCGCCAAATATTTGAGGGCGATATTGTGCTACTAGAAAACGAGGCTATCCCAAGGGATGGCGACATCGTGGCCGCGCTGATCGACAACGAATCTACCCTTAAGACTTTTGTCCGAGAAGAGGGAAAGGTGTGGCTTCGTGCTGAAAACCCCCTTTACCCGGACTTGAAACCCGCCCTTGACCTGCAAGTCCAGGGCGTCGTTCGGGCTGTTATCCGGTTTTTCAACATATGAGCACAGCTCTAGAGTCGCTCCATTTCACGCAAGCAGAGACTCTCCCGGGACTCGTCGCGGTGACTGGCCCCATGCCGGGCAGCATCAACGAGCAATATGTAATTCGGCAGGCTGCGGACATTGGAGGAATAGATTATGTTTTCTTCCGTCGGTACTCAGACGGCCGCTCTTCGCAGGCAGCGGCATGCGTCATAGATAATAGCGACGACCGCTTAAATGAAGCCCAGCTAGCAAAAATCCACCTCAAGCTTTGGTTGACCGGCTTCACGCCTCTGCTTTATGTTGGTTGGCAGACGCGCGTTGACGTATTGAGTTGTGCCCGTGGCCCTGACTTCTGGACAGATTCAAAAGTTGGATACGGTCCCGCCGCGACGATTGATGTCACGGCGCAGATATCTTCGGCTTTACAGGATCAACTGCGCCGCTTCTCTGCCTACCGTCTTAGTGACGGCACTTTTTGGGACGATCCAGTCAACTCCCCGCTAGCGGAATCCGGGCAAGCTGCACACCAACAACTCATCCGTGCAGTTGTCGAGACTGACGAGGATATTAAAGGGCAGAGATTTCCGGTGCTTCGCCGCCTGTTACTGTTGACAATACTTATCAAGTACTTGGAAGATCGAGGTGTCTTTCCGAAAGGTTGGTTCGATCAGTTTCACAAAGGTGCCAACTCGTTCTTTGAATTGCTGCAGCAGGGCTCACCGGATTCAATTCGTGAACTGCTGACCAAGCTCGAGCGAAGATTCAACGGTGACGTGTTCGAGTTGCCCGAAACGCAGCAACGCCTGACGAATGCGGAGTTGCGCCGCTTTGCGGAACTGGTCGAAGCCAGAACATTAGGCGCGCAGCGCTATCTCTGGCAGGAGTTTTCTTTCCGCTATATTCCCGTCGAAGTCCTCAGCCATCTGTACCAGCGCTTTGCGCAAGAAGGCAAAGGTGCTGTGTTCACCCCGCCCATAGTGGCCAGTCTGATGCTCGACTACGTTATGCCTTATGAGCGTCTTACCGGAGAGGAGCGGATATTAGATCCCACGTGCGGTTCGGGGGTTTTTCTTGTTGGTGCGTTTCGTCGGATGGTGCATTTCTGGCAGAGTCGTAACGATTGGAGGCAACCTGACGTTGCGACGCTCAAAGCCATTCTCAAGTGGAGTATTTTTGGTGTCGAACTGCAGGAGGAAGCCGTTCATCTTACTGCCTTCAGCCTTGCCCTGGCGATCTGTGATGCCCTCCAACCAAATGTAATCTGGAAGGAACTGCAATTCGATAAGTTGGTTGGTCGCAACCTGCACGTGGGAGATTTTTCTGAGAAGCTTGAGGCTCTCCGGCCTGTCAAAAATGGCGAAGGCTTCGCAGTGGTCATAGGGAACCCGCCCTTCCTATCCAAACTCACGGACGCAGCGCGACGTTATCTCGCACGGCAAAATCACGCTATCGCAGTTCCGGACAATCAGATGGCGTACTTCATCGTCGAGCAGGCGACCTCATTGCTAAAATCTGGGGGCAGGCTTTGCCTAATTCAGCCCCATGGGTTTCTCTACAACGACAAGGCACGAGCCTTTCAGAAAGCCCTGATTTCAGCCAACCAATTGGAAGCCGTGCTCGACTTCACTTCGATTCGCAACCTTTATGACGGTGCGGATCCCAAGACGGTAGCTTTGCTCATCACAAAACGGAAGCCTGCTCCTCGGCATTGTATTTGCCACTTGACGTTCCGTCGCACGTTCAGTATCAAGGAAAGAATCGCGTTCGAACTCGACCACTACGACCGGCATGTAGTACGGCAAGAAACCGCGGAAATGCATCCGTGGGTGTGGCGTGTAAATCTGGTGGGCGGTGGCCGCCTACAAGATTTGGCGGCACGCATGCACGCGATGCCGAAACTGCGGAAATTCGTCGAATCTCAAGAATGGAATTACGGGGAAGGCTTCATTGCTGCGACCACCGGCAAGCGCGAGCCGGCTCCGTGGCTGACCGGTAAGCCTTTTCTGCCCACGGAAGCTCTCACGGACGCAGGAATTGACTACTCTCAAGTAAGAGTGGTCACGGCAACTCGTTTTAGGTCAGCCTACACAAAGGCACGCTACTCCGGCCCAATTATTATGATTAGAGAGCACGAATCGCTCCCTTGTGTATTCCGGAGTCGGGGATTCTTGGCCTTCAAGGACAAGATTGTGGGTATACATGCCGATGCGCGCAATGAGCCGGAACTCGAACATTTTTACAACACGTTTGTTGCCAATCGAAGCGCATTGCGGGCAATGTGCCTTCTATTTGGCACGCAAGCGCTTTTGGGCAAGTCCACGGCTATTCTAAAGCGTGATCTTGATGTCCTGCCTTGGCCAAAACTCGGGAATGGATGGGATTTGAGTTGGTGGGAGAAAGTTCTGTGCGAAGACGTCGTTGAGTTCGCAAGTGATTTCGTTCGGCTTGGACAGAACTCTCGGTTATTAAGGGAGCAGGTCACCAAGAATGGCCTCAAGAACTTTTCCCAGGTGTTCGTTAGGATGCTTGGCAGTGTTTACTCAAACCTTCGGGCAACGCAATCAGAGCTGCGTGATGGCCTCGCGTTCCAGGCATTTAGTTTTGGAACGCAGTCTGAGCTTAATTGGCCGGCGGACTGGAGCGGAAGACTCCAAGATATTATCTACCTGAAACACGGTGATGCCCTACGTACCGTCCGAATACTTCGCTTTTATGAGCGTAACACGATCGTTATTGTGAAACCTGACCGGTTGCGATATTGGATTCCATCGACCGCCATCCGGGACGCTGATGAGACGCTGGCGGATCTGAGTAAGCAGGGTTACTGATGCTCTTTCTGCTATTGCTCCTTAATCGCTTGCCCAAGAGGGGCCCGGGGCGCGGGCGAATATCTAAGGGACCAACAGATGCACTGGCCGAACGAACTTTAGCGTTTGTGTTCGCAGAACTGGCCCGCTGGCGGGATGACCCGGATCGCGCGAAGGAAGAGCTCGAGGAGCGTCTCAATGCGCAACTCTGTAAATACTTGGAGGTAGCCGCTCGGCATCGCTTCCCAATGGTCCACTTTCACCATGAGGAGAAGCAAACAGGCAGTCGTCGCGTGGATATATCTGCTCTGCCCATTGCCGGTGGGATTATCGGCAACATATATCACTCAATCTATGCCCCCTTTCTCGTGCTCGAGGGCAAGCGTCTACCGGCTCCCCCGCCTATCAGCAGAGAGCAAGAATACGTGACTGGGGGTGCCGAGAAATCGGGAGGAATTCAAAGATTTAAGCTTTCCCTTCATGGTGCGAACCAAAGAACCGCGGCCATCGTTGGGTACATTCAGTCGGGTACCTTGCAGAGTTGGCACTCGAAGATAAACCAATGGATACGCGACCTCGCAAGCAAAACGACCGCTGTTGAAGAGAAATGGTTCGTGGATGAACAGCTCGCTGAATTTGCCGCGGACCATGAACTATATATTGCCAGCGCTTGGTCGCGACACCGGCGAAGTGGCACCGCGGTTTCAGCGGAGATTCGTATTCGGCACCTTTGGGTCGTGATGCAGAACTGATAAAGAGGCGCAGTTCACTATTTTTTTCATGACTGTTTTGCCTCCACACCCGCTCCATCCAAGTTGAAGCGCGGTAGGGCGGAGTTATCCGTCAGCCGACGGATTACTCCGCGGCTCTTTGCCATTCGAGGCTAATAACAAGGCTGAGGCCGTCATGGTAGGACCCACAGGGGAATCCGTCGGCTGACGCGCTCCATGCTTCGGCTCGGGCGCAGCATTTACCGAGCGTAGGGGCTGGGCTTGCTTGCCCTGCCCTTGCTGATGGTCGATACGACCATGAGGGGAGGGCGAGCCCTCCCCCTACGATCGAGTGCGGGGCGGGGCACAGGGAAGAGGGCGCGGCGAGCCGTCCCCCTTACGATCCGGTGGTGGGGTAGAGCCGCAGGGCCGGAGTGCGGGCCCTGCGCTACTCGAGAAGGGTCATTTAGATGGAGCGGGGGCGAAACCTGTCCCGATCTTATCGAGGCGACGCCATATGGCGAGGTAAAGTCGCCGCTACTCCGGCGATTATCGGATGGCGCGGGGGGCGGCTTCGCGTTCGCGGCTGATGATGGTTAGCAAGATTCGGACGGCGCCGGGCTCGCCCCTGCATGCGAATGCGGAAGGGAGAGGAACCAACCGCCCAGGGCGCCGTCACCACCCCCCCCGGCGCTTGCGCCTACCGTAACCGCCACAGACACTCCCTGCAACCACCCCGTCCCACCGTAACCACCACAGAGACTCGCATACCGTAACCACCCCGTCGCTGGCGCGCCACCCCTCCTAAATCAGGAGGGGAGCTTTGTTAGACAGGCCCGCGCTTTGCTGACTCCGTCCCCGTCCCCGAATACGAAGAAAGCATGAACAAGGCCCGCGCTGTCATCCGCGCTTTCGAACTTGCCGAAAAGGGACTGTAGCGACGAATCAATTTTGGATTTTAGAATTTAGATGGATTGCACCGGGGCAGGGGGCAGCCGAAGCTGCGAGCAAATAAATGCCTCGCGTCCCTTCTGCGGGTGTGACGGCAATTTGCAATCTCCCATCCTTCAATCTAAAATCCACCTTAGGGGATTGGCGGCAAGGAGATGGCTGCGCATGATCGACGCGGGGCGAATTGCGGATTTAAGCGAACGGATTGTCCGGGACTTTCAACCTGACAAAATCATCTTGTTTGGTTCCTATGCCTACGGCCAGCCGCGAGCCGATTCGGACGTGGACCTTCTGGTCGTGCTTCCGTTTGAGGGTAGAGGATTCCGCAAGTCGCTGGAGATTCTGAATCGAGTCTCGCCAGAGTTTTCCGTTGACCTCCTGGCGCGGAGCCCGCAGGACACCGCCCGGCGCTATGCGGAGGGTGATCCGCTGATTCGCGAAGCCCTCGACCATGGAAAGGTTCTCTATGAACGCCACGGTTAAGGAGTGGGTTTCCAAGGCGGAAGGGGACTATCGAACCCCGGAGCGAGAACTGCATCCTACCGGCACGCCAAATCTCGATGCTGTCTGCTTTCATGCCGAGCAATGCGCCGAGAAACTGATGAAGGCTTTGTTGATTCATCTGGGCGTGACACCTCCCAGGAGCCACGACTTGGTCGTGCTGGATGGCTTGCTGTCGCCCGTATGCCCGGGCTGGTCGTGGCCGGTGGCCGAGCTCCGTCACCTCACTCGGGCGGCAGTGGATTTCCGCTATCCGGGCGATTCGGCGGACCAGAAAGAGGCGTCCGAGGCGTTTGAAATTGCTGCACGAATGCGCGCCAAGCTACTCCTCCTGTTCGGCATGTCCCCATAACGGCGGCGCGGTGCTCTATCTCGATTTTTCAGGTAATCTCAACTCCTGCATTGTCATCCGCACGGTATTAATCAAAGATAAAATCGCCTACCTGCAAGCCGGTGCCGGCATCGTGGCCGACTCCGTCCCCGCCCGCGAGTACGAAGAGAGCATGAACAAGGCCCGCGCCGTCCTGCGCGCTTTCGAACTTGCGGAAAAAGGGCTGTGACGAAGTCTATGGTTGATAGTCGAAAGTAGTCCGACCATGCGTTCTTGATTTCTCACTATGAACTATAAACTATGGACTATGAACTTCTTGCTAGGGCCGACTCCGTCCCCGCCCGCGAATACGAAGAAAGCATGAACAAAGCCCGCGCCATCCTCCGCGCCTTTGAACTCGCGGAAAAAGGATTGTAACGCCAAAGAAATTGCCGATTGTCGATTGCCGATTGCCGATTGTCGATTGCCGATTGTCGATTGCCGATTGCCGATTGTCGATTGCCCTTCGTCAATGCTCAATCAACAGTTAGAGCATTCTTGATTTGAGTGTATACAGTGCGGCGAAGCCGCAACCAAAGACGTGCCACGGCCGTCCCGGCCGTGCTCGGGCACGGGCGGGACGCCCGTGGCACCTCAAAATGAGTCACTACCCAATCTCCGGCTGACTGGCACCCAAAACAAAGCCGCGTTAGAATAGTATCCCGAGGGTGAAGGGTAGCTCACATGACCGCTGGACCGCGAGCCAAGATCGAAATCCCCGATGCGAAGATTCGAGATTTCTGCGAGCGGCACCATGTGCGCCGATTCGCCTTGTTTGGGTCTGTCCTAAGAACGGACTTCGGCCCCGGGAGCGACATCGATGTGCTCGTCGAGTTCGATCCTCATCATGTTCCAGGGTTGGATTTCTTCGCCATGGAAGATGAGTTGACGCAGATTTTCGGCCGCAAAGTTGATTTACAGACTCCCCGCTTCTTGAGCCGATACATTCGCGATCAGGCGATTGCCGAGGCCGAGGTTCACTATGTCGCGCCATGACGCGACCGTGCGTCTGCGGCACATGCTTGACCATGGGCGCGAAGCTGTGGTTATGGCGCAAGGTCGATCTCGACGTGACCTCGACACCGACCGTCAGTTTGATTTGGCGCTCGTTAGACTGCTTGAAATCGTGGGCGAAGCAGCCAGCCGGATGACGCCGGAAGAGCGTGCGCTCTATCCCGACATTCCATGGACATAAATTGTGGGGCTAAGGAACCGTCTGATTCACGGATACGACGACGTGGATCTTGACATCCTTTGGCAGATTATTACCCATGATCTCCCTCCGCTGATAACAACACTGGAAAGGTATCTTCCCCCCGGCAATCCCTCCGCACTTTCATAGGCCCGCGCCGTCCTCCGCGCCTTCGAATTAGCGGAAAAAGGGCTGTAACCTGAATTGCCGATTGCCGATTGATGATTGCCGACCGAAGGTCCGTCCCGCTGAGGGATTGTCGATAGCAGGGTCTCGTAGCGGCGGGGGAATTTATCCCGATCCGATCGGGACCCCACCATCCGCAGTTGATAGGGAAGGCGTTTTCAGTTCTTGCTGTGGACTATCGGCTATGAATTATTAACGGTGATAAGACCGGCCAAGGGGACTCCCCACCAGAACGTGGTGTCTCGCTCGATGTCCTCAGGCTGTTGCCTCGTGGCCGGCGGTAACCTCGTGCCGCACCCGCACCTTCACCTCCACGCGCGACCCGAGCCGGTTGATGATCGACATCAGGCGATCGACGGTGAACCGGCCGAGATCGGCATGACGGATGCGCGAAAAGTCGGCCGCCGCAATTCCGGTCCGTGCTTGAGCTGCGCGCACGCTCAGGCCTCCCCGGTCGAGCGCCTTGATGATTTCAGCCGCGAGGATCGCCTTGAACTGCTCGACGTCCGCGGTCTTTCGCCCGAGGTCGCGGAAAACATTTCCGCTTCCGCGCACCACTTCCAACTTCTCGCTCTTCATGGCAACATCTCCTTCAGTCTTTTCAAACGATCCTTGATCAGATCGATTTCGCGCTTTGGCGTCTTGCTCCCCTGAGTCGACTTCTTCTGAAATGCGTGGACGACCCAGAGGTCGCGAGCAATCTGCACGGCATAAACCACGCGGAAGGCATTTCCGCGAAAGGGCAGCGCAATCTCGAACACGCCCGAGCCCATCCCGCGCAGGGGCTTCACAATGTCGGGTTTCCCGCCTTCCGCCGCCACGGTCAGCGCCGCCAGACAGATCGACTGCGCCCCCCTCCGGGAATTCCTCGAACTCCTTCAGCGCCGCCTTGATCCATGAAACTGGCCGTGTTTTCGGTATCATCATTTCTCGCCGACGCGACCTGCACTGCAATGTTGTCATATTTGACAACGCATGTCAAGGGGGAGGCAAAACCAGAGTGCCCCCGCGCTGGGCACTGCGAGCCTTTATCAGGCTCCGCAAGCTTCTCTCCACGCACAAGCCGGTTTTGCCGAGACTCGATGAGTTAGAGCGAAAATACCAGGCTCACGATTCCCAAATCAAGGTGGTTTTCGAAGCGATTCGCAAGCTGATCGCGACGCCCGTGCCGCCCGAACGCCGGATCGGATTTAGCGGTTGCCACGGACAGCGCTCTTCTGTCCGTCGGGTTTCCCCTTTATGCGCCACCACCGGTCGATTGTGCCTGCAGCGATTGCGCTCACCCTGGACGCTTGAAGGCAACAGGCTGTGGTGGTAATCTGCGGGAGAATTGGCGGTGGTCGAGTTGCAACAACTTTTTGCTCTACCGGCTTAACCCCTGGTATGTCCACCGCAGACCCGTGAAGGGTTCGACCGGGTTCGGCACCGGGGTCGCCAAGCACTTACAGCTTTGACAATTGGGCGGCTGTCCCAAACAGCAGGGGTGGAATCTTGGTCTTGCATCTAGACGCGGGCACCTACCTTCATCAAATGGGATCGGGGCGCACGAAGCCAGCCATTTTCCAATGCAGTGACGCCGATGGCAATCCGGCTGGCGAGTATGTGGTAAAATTCAAGGGTGGAATTGAAAATGGGGTGACTGGCCTTATGTGCGAGCTGGTTGCTTCTCTCTTGGCGCAACAATTGGGGCTGTCGGCGCCCCAACCCGCGATAGTCGCACTCGATCCCGCTATCGCCCAACTGCTGCCGCCAGGGGACCACGCTCTTGCCGCGACGATCCGACGAAGTGGTGGGCCGAATTTTGCCACAAAGGTGCTCGTCGGCGGCTATGGAACTTGGCCTGTTGATGCGCCGATCCCATTTTCGGTTCGCCCCCGAGCCACAGAGGTTTTCGCGTTTGATGCCCTAACGCAAAACGCTGACCGGCGATTCAACAATCCCAATCTTCTGCGGCTCGGGGATCAAATATTCGTTATCGATCACGACCAGGCTTTCTCGTTTCTATACGCATTGAACTCCCCTAGTCCTCCTTGGAACCTTGAACGGCTCGAGTTCCTGGAGCAACACGTTTTCTTTCGCGGCCTAAAGGGTAAGCCCATTGACCTTGACCGATTCGCCCAGACCCTCGGGGCTTTGTCGGACGCGAAAATCGCATCGATGGAAGCTGAAATTCCCGAGGAATGGAAAAATGAGAATTTGCCCAGGGTCCTCTCCCATGTCAGGGAAGTGCGTGATCACGTCCAAGACTTTATCGATCAGGTCGCAAGGAGGCTCGTATGAAGATACCGTACGCTTTTAGCGTCCTCCGCTATGTTCACGATCCGGTTACGTCCGAATTCGCCAATGTCGGCGTCGCATTGTACGCCCCGGAAGCTCGATACCTGGGCGCGATGTGCACCGCCCACTATGCACGGCTCTCAAAAATGTTCTCCCAAATTGACGGCGACCATTTCCGCCAGATCTCGAAATACATCGAGGGTGAACTTCAGCAGCTAGGCAGGAAGCTGCAGACCGAACTGCAACTTTCACAACCACCGAGCGCCATTGAAGATATATTGAAGCAGGTCTTACCCCAGGACGACAGCAGCTTTCAGTTCTCCACCATTGGGGCAGGGCTAACTACCGACCCTGACACGACCCTCAGACAGCTTTACGATCGCTATGTGGAGAAGTACTCGGGACGTGTTCAATACCCAAGCCGGGACGACGAGGAAGTGTGGACCGTGTTCAAAAGGCCTCTCGAAGAAAAGCACGTCACCGCTTGGCTGAGACCTAAGAGGATCACGGCACCCGACTACGAGTACGAGTTCAAGCGAGCGAGAAAAAACGAGGTCTGGCATGCGTACGAGCCCATCTCGTTTGACCTTATGGAAGCTGGATCAATTCTGGAAAAGGCAAACAACTGGATGGGCCGCCTGACAAACTTGGCGGAAAGCACGGAAGAGTTCAAGCCGCATCTGCTGCTCGGTGCGCCGCATGACCCAAAGCTGCAAACCGCCTTTACTAAAGCTCAGAATATTCTTTACAAAACTCATTTTAGGCCTCAACTCGTCAGGGAAAGCGAAGCCGAAGAATTTGCTGAGTCCTTAAGTCAAGAGATCAGGCATTACGGGAGCTGACCCATTGGCTGCTGGCGCAAACCTGATTTGCAATTTGCGGGTTGTCCCCTATTGACCGCGAAAAGCACCACCCGGCAAGAACTAAGAACAGTGGCGAGTGACGAGTGACAAGTGACGAGTTACGAGCAAGACAGTCCGGGCACTTCCCCGCCTTTGGATGCGGAGGGGAGAGAAACTCACCGCCCGGGGCGCCATCTCCACCACCCCGGCGCTTGCGCGCCACCCCTCCTGGATCAGGAGGGGAGTTTTCCAGGTAAGTCCTCGTTGCCTCTACTATCGGTCTTCGATGCCTTTTAGAAGCTGTCGCAATTGACCCAGTAGCGCATCGAAGCGATGTTCGCGTTGTTCATCCGACGCACCCTGGTTTGGCATCATGGCTTGGATCAATCGGTACTGACCCTCATCGGCGGTTTCCATTGCAAGTGTTTCTCTGATCCTTCCCAGTGTTTCTGGTTTCCCGATGCTCGCGATGTCGCGCCCGAGCAATCTGGCGCCTGCACGTACGTAATCGAAGCCCTCAATGTCCACCAAGTCCATATGGTCTTCGTAGAGTCGGTCAAGGTTTCCAGCGTCGAGGTAGTTCTCAAGGATGTACGCCAAGTCTACCGCGTCTCTAGTTCTCGCCTGAGGGCGATCCGCCCATGAAACAAGCTTCAAGATCGTCAAACCGGGAGTAGACGCCACCCGGATGTCGAGAGGCGGGCTGGTTCTCACCCTCACTGCAAGCGCCGCCTGGTAGGCGTCCTCAAATCCCACCATGCTCATCACAACATCCTCATCCGGTGGCCAACGAATCTCTCCTTTGGCGTCCGCAATATCTCCGAATGGTAAGATATCGACAAGTGATTCGGCTCGGTACTGCAACCGCTGGACCTCCTTGGTTTTTTCGAAGAGCCCGGTGGTCAAAAGTAATTCCTTCAATTTGTTGAACTCACTCCAACTGGCGACGCGAACGCCGAAGTCTATGTCCAGCGTGGCCCGCTTGCTGGGGAGGCCGTGGCCTAACTCGAAGATCATTTCTCTTGCGGTTGCGCCCACCACGAAAAACGGAACCCCCAGGGAGCCCGCCGCCTCGCTGAGCGTTTCAAAAAGTGCAAGGGACGCGGGATCAATCTTCCCGGACAAGTCCAGCAAGTTGTTCATCGAATATCCGCCTTGCCGTTTCAATGTTCCGAGCGTCCCCTGTTGCCAGCAAGTCGGCGTAAACAAGCAAGGGGTGGGTGATCTCGGTGTCGGTCCAATCACACTTCGTATCCCAGAAGGCTTTTAGGATTTCGACGTTTCCTCTGGGGTCTGTCCGCAATCGGTGGGCGGCCAAAAACTTCCCGGGCAGATCCCGAATGTACACCGTTGCCAACTCCGGCTTCAAATAGCCGGTAAGGCTTGCTCCGGCAATTTCCGCTCCCCAATACGCGTGAAAGTCGCCTATTCGCGTGTGCTCCCACCACTTCGGATCGGGTGCAGTGTACCTCCCAAGGAACAATTTGGGCCGTAGCTGGTTGGGGAAAGCTGCCACCCAACGTTCCAGCAATTGTTGTTTGTGGATTAATCTTCGCCCGCGTTTGCCCATTTCCAGCAGATGGCCGAGCCCTTTCAGATCACCCAGAACCCAGGCCACCGTGCCCAGCGCAACATGGGCAGTCTGCGCTATCGTTCGGAGGGGTGCGCCTGCCAATTCCTGCCGGCAGAGCAAAGCAAATACTACTTTCAGGCCCGCCGGCGCAAAAGCGCGGGTGGGCCTTTCCCTGGGGAATCTCTGGGGCGTGTGACCTTTCATGTAAACAAAAATAGGGGGAGCGTTCAGGTAGGCATTTCCCAGGGTATCCAGGAATGGGACCTCCATCTGTTTCAGCCGTTCTGCCATGTTTGGGTTCACATACCGTGTTACCAAGAGGACTTTTCCCGGAAGCCGTTTCATCTGCTCAATCGCTTGACCGAGAGTTTGAAGGTCCAGCGCTCGCTTCACATTTGCGTCGAAGCGCCTTTCCCCTTTGGGAAACGCAAAGCGCAGTTCTGCATCCGCTCGATGCCCGTGCCTCTGCGGCTCGCGCCGTTGGAAATGCAGAGGTATCCCGGTGGCCCTGCAAAAGGCCTCAATGGCCTTTTCCAAGATTTCGGTATCGGTCTCGCGGAACTCCATGTTTGACAAACCCCAGTTTCTACCCTTGAGGGTTGTGTTCACTTTCAAATGATGTTCATTATAAATGAACAAAAGTAAATAATGAACAACAATTCCAAGGCCTTGCCAAGATTTTGCCAACCTATTGAAATAACATGCCTTATATATCTGGCCCGAGTTCCTGAGACTGAACTTCCCGCGCGACCACCCCGAAACTCCAAATGGCAGGTCAATTCTTGGTGCAGAGTACGGGTGACATGTGGGGGACTCATAGACAACATAATCATCTCAATATTCCCGACCAACATCGTTACCAACGCCACTACCGTTGCCACCAGCACGGTCAGCACCATCGCAACCAATATGCCAGCGGCGATCACGACCACCACAACAATGACATGAGAGGTGACGAGCAGAGCGCTGTACCGCTGGCTGGCGCAGACCTGTTTTGCAGGTCTGCGGGTCGTCCCAAATTGACCGCGAAAAGCACCACCCAGCAATAGGAGTGACAAGTGGCAAGTGACGAGTGACGAGCAGGACAAGGGAAGAGCAGTGACGAGTGACAAGTGACGAGCAAGTCAGTTCCAGCTCATCCCCGCCCTCGAATGCGGAAGGGAGAGGAACCAACCGCCCAGGGCGCCACTACAATCACCGCGGTGCTGGCGCCTCATGTAACCACCACACACTCACCGTAACCACCCCGGCGCTCGCGCGCCACGGGAATCAGGAGGGGAGTTTTCTTGGCGGGTCCGCGCCGTCCTGCGCGCCTTCGAGCTCGCGGAAAAAGCACTGTAACCTGAATTGCCGATTGTCGATTGATGATTGCCGATGGATGATTGCCGACCGAAGGTCCGTCCCGCTGACGGATTGTCGATTGCAGGGTTTCGTAGCGGCGGGTTTACCCCGCCATTTGTGGTGGCGCTCTATGAGCGCCGGCGCCGAAGTGGTAGCGCTGAACTTTAGTTCAGCATTTGCCGACCTAAAGGTCAGCGCTACGTCAGCACGTGCCGACCTAAAGGTCAGCGCTACATCAGCATGTGCCGACCTAAAGGTCAGCGCTACATCAGCATGTGCCGACCTAAAGGTCAGCGCTACATCAGCATGTGCCGACCTGAAGGTCGGCGCTACGTCAGCATGTGCCGACCTTCCGACCACGTCAGGACAAGTTCCGGTCGGCGCAACAACAACGTTCGCGGAAAAGGCGTGTAGCAGCAGATGAATTGACAATTGTCGATTGCCGATTGTCGATTGATGATCGCCGACCGAAGGTCAGCCCTGCTGACGGATTGTCGATTGCAGGGTCTTATAGCGGTGGGGGAATTTATCCCGGTCCGATCGGGACCCTGCGATTTCCTAGTGACTCCATACACGGGGTCAGGCGAGATCCAGTTCCACGCGATGCACGCCACGCGCCACAATTCCGAGCACCGCATAGCGGGATTGTTCCACGTTCTTGAGGCTCACCTTAACCGGTTGTCCATTCAGTCTGGCGCTTTGGACACTCCGGTTTTTGGGCAGCAACACCTCGAGTTCAAACGCTTGACCGCTTCCGGTAAACTCCAAAATCACACCATCCTGGGCGCTCTGCCGGTCGTACCGGTAACAACAGTACCCGCCGGAGGCAGGATACCTGATGGTCACGTCGGCGGAGCGAACTCCTGCCGCTTCCCAGCGCGGGGCAAGCAGGGATTGACTAAAAGCCACGCCATGGTCTTTGACCCCAGCCAGTCCTTCCACCAGCGCATAAATGACCGCGGCGCTCCATCCGTCAGGGATCCCGCTGGAGAGATCATCGTAAGGCGCAAAAAACACAGGAGCATCGCTCAGCGTTGCGGCCAGCACCATCCATTTGCTGTTTCCGATTCCGGCCTCGAACTCGAGGGAGGAAATCTCGAGCTCAGGATGAGGGTTTTCGAATCCTGCGGCGTAAACGCCCACCTCCGGCAGGCCGTGGCTGGCCTCATGCCACGCGATCCGCATCGTGTCATTGATTCTCGGGCCCGACCGGTCGTACTTGCTGTCGTGCGGCTCCCACCAAGAGCCCACGTTTTTGCCCACCTCGACGTACTGCGAATAAGTACTGCCGTCGCTGTAACGCATCGCGAGAGTGCCCACGGTGTGCTCGGCGCCGGAGGCGGCGTGCAGCAAATAGAGGCAAGCGGCCCGCGCGTTTACAGGCAGCGTGGCGGTGCGTGTATACCCGGGTTCCCGCGCCAGCCCCAGGCAAGCGCGGCCGCCGTTGGCTGCGGGGTCAATCACCTCGAAGGGTATGCCCTGGAATTCTCGGGTTCCTGTCGGCATGTCTTTCAGATCTCGCCCCCCACCCACCCACGCCGGCACACCCGGCGTCCCCGCGCCGAAATCCGCGCTGGCAAGGCTGCGCATATCGAGCTTCTGGAAACTCCTGGGTGGAATCTCCACGGCCTTTCCCCGAAGGGTCACGGGCAGGTAGCCCCGATATCGGTCCGCCACAGCCTTCTGCCGTCGCAGGATATCCGCGCCGTACTCTTCAAATCCGTGTTCGAAGGCCCCCTGAGCCAGCTCTCCGGCGACTATCGACAGGACGCCGCCGTCGACGTACTCCCAAACCTTGCCGGGCTCATTTTGCGTGAAGTCCTTCTGAAAAGGCGGGTAGATGCTGTAGAACTCGCCGGGCGAACTGCTCGGCATCTCGCGCCGGATGCGCTGATAGGTGTTGATAATGGCGACGCATTTTTCGTGAGAAATGCCGCGATTGAGGGAATAGGAGTTCGCCAGCGAAACCTGCTGGGACATATCAACCCCCACATCGGGATGATAATCGGGATTCTCCGCAATCCAGTGGGTATAAAACTGCCCGTTCCAGGCGAGCTTGTCGAGGCGCTCCTGGAGTGTATCGGCAAGCGTTATGAACTCCCGCGCCTCCTGCTCGCGCCCGGCGTGGGTCAGCATCTCGGCGAGCCGGCGGCATCCGGCAATAAGGCAGGTGTTATCTCCATAGAAAACGCCGAACTCACTCTGCCCAGGATGCACGACGAAAACCGTCCCACCCACCTTTTGCTGGTCGTCGGCGACAAAATCCCAGGTGTCGATAGTAAACCCGCGGTGCACAAGCTGGTATTTCTCCGACCACCGGTAGGGATCACGGGTCACATAGCGCACGGCCTTGATGGCGCCATCCAGCTTGGCCTTCATCCATTCATGATCTCCGGTACCCTTCCAGGCATAGTAAAGCGCTTCCAGGTAGAACTGCTCCACGTGGCTTTCTACGGGCGCGCGCCGCAACTGGAGAAATCCCCCTTCGATCCGCCGCACAAAGTCACCGGGGGTGAACTTCCAGTCGAAGTAGTTGGCCGGCGGCGTCGCGGGATAGCAGTTTTCCCAGATCATGCCGTTCTCCCGCTGCGTCGCGGCGAAGAAATCAACGGCATCTTTGAGGTCGGGGGAGAAGTACTTCATGCCCTTCATGGTAAGAGTGTGGTCAAAAATCCAGTTGACGAAAAGCTTGTAAACGCGGCCCTGATAGCGGAGGACGGTAATCGGCGACTCTTGATTCCAGTCCATGATCGTCCACTCGACCGCAGCCAGGAGATCGCGGAACTCCCCCTTTTCATCCTTGATCTCAGTGCGGCAATCCACCCGGAACTTCGTCGAGCCCATAACCGCGCCCTGTGCGTCGAGTGCCACGATGTTGTGAATCCCGAGCTCACCGCCGATCTTGAACTTAAAAGGATCTTGCGCCTTCTCCCGCACATAGGGAAAGCCGGCGCCGTCGGTCACGAGAAGGGTTGCCGTCTGCACCCCTCGGACTGTTACCTCTTGCAGCGGCCGGTATGAATCCAGGCCGATCGGCTCGAGCCGGAGCGATGCGGGCGAAGCAGCCGCCTGCGTAGATCCCGCCAGTGCCCCACCGGCCATCGCCGGGATGACTTTCAGCATGTCCCGCCGGTCTATATTCATTGTTCTATCCTCCGCTAAAACGTCAGTTTCTGAGCTCCCGGACGCAACGGCCGGACCTTACCCTGCCAATAGAACCAACCTTTCACCCCGGGGGGCAAAGTTACATCGGCGACAAGACCGGTTCCTTGTTGCCGGTAATCGACGGCGATATTACCGAGCGGATGGGGAAGCGTGGCTTTCAACCACTTCAGCGGGCCCAGGTGGGGGTGGATGGCAACTTCGCGGAAAGCGGGCGTGTAAGGCTCAATCCCCGCCACCGTAGCCAGCAAATCAAAATCAGGATGGGCGCTCCAGCCGTGGCAATCGGAGCGCGTGGGCTCGTAGTTCTCGGCGAATGTCGTCAGCCCGACATTTAACATGTCCCGCCAGGGCTGGAGATGGGCGATATATTCATCGCCAAGCCCGGCTTTCTTCATGGCGCGAAAGAGATAAAAGTGGAAATCAAGAGAGCATCCGGCCACGTGGGGATCGTTTAACGCCGCCTTCATCACGCGGCGCTGTTCGGCACGGGGTATGGCATCCGTCAGGATTCCGAAAGCATTGACGCCCTGGCTGAATTGCTGGTGGGTGGGTGAATCCGCCAATAAATGGTGGGCAGGGTCCCAGCAGCTTTTGTACACAGTGTTGGCAATGCGGGCGGCAAGTGCGCGGTCCCGCCGCGCTTCATTTTCGTTTCCAAATGCCGCCTCGAGGTCCGCAGCGTTGTGCAAAGCATCGACGAACTCCAGGGTGAGGAGTATGGATTGATTGTCACCCGACCACGGGAGGGGCCCCAGCAGCAGCCCGGCGGAGTTCAGCCTCGACTGGAACCAACCCAGGACGCCGCGCATATTGGCAAGATAGGAACGCAGGAAATCCGCATCACCGTGGTACCACCACAAGTCATGCATCATATCGATCCAGTAAAGGGAAAACGGCACAATATACTGAGGCAGGTAGGCAGGATAGCGGCTCAGCGTAAGCCCTTCCGGAGTGCGTGATTCATTGAAGCACTCGATGGCGTTTTTCACCAAGCGGTCGTCACCGGCCAAGTAGAGCGAGATCAGCGCTTCAATGCGAGTGTCTTCCGCATATTGCAGGCGCTCGTAGTAAGGGCAATCCATGTAAGTTTCGTGGGCGCACAAGCGGACGGTCCTCCACCCCACCTGCCAAATCTTTTCCAGCGTCGGATCATCGCTCTCGAAATGGGCTGCAAGAGTGAAAGGATAAGCGGTAAATTCGCCCCGGAAATCCTCCAAAGTGAGAGGTTCGGCGGCGGTGCTCACATCAATCTGCACGTAGCGATACGCCCGCCACGATAGCGGACGGAAAAGGCGATCACCTCCGCCGTCTGGAAGGAACTGGTCGGTCTCACCCTCGATGTGTTTGCCTTCGATCTCATTCCGGTTGCCTTTTCTGCGTTGCTCATCGAGGAGGGCTTCGGCATAGGTGAGGGTAACCACTGATCCGCGGCCGCCGCTGGTGACAAGTTCGGGATAGGCTGTGGTCTCGTAGGTTTGGTCCAACAAGAGGGTGACGCGGGAGAAAGCTGGAATGGCGAGCGGCGAATGGCCTTGCACGAAAGCGTCCGAGGGATGGGACTCCGCGGGGCCGGCATACCGGCAAACATGCGCCAAGCGTTCTAACGATTCCGGCATCTCCGGAATATTTCGAGGGACCAGCATCCATCGGGAGTGCGTGTCCTGGATTTCTCGTGGCGCGCCGTAGATGATCGGCACGGCGCGCTGCCAGGTGGAATCGTCATAATCGGGTTTCTCCCATCCCCACGGATACAGATGTCCGTCGATGCCTTCCCCCGGCCCCACCGCCATATAGGAGAGGTAATGGTGCGAATGATGTGACGCGCCCGTGGAAACAGGCGCTGGCGGCGCAACGCACGGATAGATGGTCACATACAAATTACAGTCAAGGGGGATCATACGAAAAGCGCGGTCTTGCAGAACCTTCCAACCGCTGTCCGTGTCCACGGCGGCCCCCTGTGGACCTTGCAGGAGGAACCCCGTTTCATTGGAGATTTGGGCCATGGGGGCCAGTTCGGCGAAATTCCAAACCACCGCCGCCAAAACGTTGCGGCCAGGGTGAAGATAACTGGCGATGTCCAGCGTTTCAAAACGCCAATGATCCAGGTCGCCGCTCGCAGGGCCCGTTAGCACCCTGACGCCATTTATGAATAACTGATAGCGATTATCCGCGCTGGCATGGATCACAAAATGGTCGGAGACTTTGTCGAGGGTGATGAGCTTACGAAAAAAATAAACTCCGAATTCACGCCGGGGTGCGTCTGGGCAACGAATCCAATGCGCGTTCCAACGATTTTCCGAAATACCCGAGGATGGCTCATGGGAAGTAGCTGCCCAGGGCTGCAAGGTGAGTCCGAAAGCGAGAAGTAAACTGATACGGTTTAGACGAATTCTCAAGGGTGCGCGTGTCCCTTCGGATGGACATCTCACCTTGAGGAGTATCTGCGATGCGCCCCGTTTGGGTCAAACTTAACCTGCCTCCCCGGCAGCTTGACCTGCGTCCCCGGCAGCGGCGGGTTAGCCCCGCCATTTGTGGCGGCGCTCTATGAGCGCCGACGCCGGAGTGTAGCGCTGAACTTTAGTTCAGCACGTGCCGACCTGAAGGTCGGCGCTACGTCAGCACGTGCCGACCTCCCGACCACGTCGGGACATGTTCCGGTCGGCATTACATCAGCGTTCGCGGAAAAAGGGCTGTATGGGTAGGCTTGCTCTACCCTGGCGGGCCATTGGCCCGCGGACCAGGCCGCTGGTGGATACGACCATGAGGGGGCGGCAAGCCGTCCCCCTACGTTCCGGGATGGTAGCGGCGGGGTGATCTGCCAACTGACAAACAACTCCACGCGCTGAGCCCCAACGGCCGGAATGCACCCACTTCCCATTTCGAGGTTGACTTCGCTTTCCCTCTGCGGTGAGATTACACGCATGAAGCCTCTGGAATTGCTCGGCGAGACCGTCACTCCCGACGGGACCGACATGAAGCTGGTCCGTCGCGACACTGAGTACATCATACTGGCCAACGGCAAGAGCCTGATGTCGAGCCGCATGCATGGCTCGGAGGAGGCTTTGGCCATGTTTGGCTGCCGGCAGGCGCGGACCATCGAGCAGCCCTCGGTGTTGGTCGGCGGCTTGGGAATGGGCTTCACCCTGCGCGCCACGCTCGATCTTCTCCCACCGGGCGCAAGAGTTTCCGTCGCCGAGCTTTTACCCGCGGTCGTAGAGTGGAACCGGGGCCCGCTGGGACCCTTGGCGCGACATCCGCTGAAAGACAAGCGCGTTCGGGTCGAGGTCTGTGACGTCAGAGTTACGCTCCGTTCGAGCCCCGGCCAGTTCGATGCCGTGCTTCTCGATGTGGATAACGGTCCGGCAGCATTTGCCTCATCGGACAACGCCGGGCTCTACAACGACCGGGGACTCGCCGCCGCTCGCGCCGCTCTCAAAATGGGCGGGGTGCTGGCCGTGTGGTCCGCCCGCGAGGATCGAAAATTCGAGCAGCGACTGCGCTATAACAAGTTTGCTGTCGAGGTGGAGCGCGTCCGCGGTCGCCTGAAAAAGGGCGGCCCCCGCCACATTATCTTTTTGGGCCACAAAACGAGTTGAGACACCGTAGCCGTGGTATCGCCGCAGCGACACCGTGGCTACCATCCTGGTGATAGATGCGATCGACGCCGTTACTTAGATCCCTATTTCTTGCTGAGGTACTTCATCCCGGTATCGCACATGACGGTGACAATGGTTGCGTCAGGTCCCAATTGCTCGGCCAGGCGCAAAGCGGCGATGACGTTGCAGCCCGTCGACGTGCCCCCAAAGAGGCCTTCCTCGCGGGCCAGCCGTAGGGCCATGGCTGACGCCTCATCGGTCGAAACCGGTTCAATCTGATCGGCAATGTCCTTTTGCCAAAGCGGCACAACAAAACCTGCTCCAATCCCATCGATCTTATGAGCGCCGGACTTGCCACCCGAAAGGACCGGAGACTCCGCGGGCTCCACGGCAACGATTTTGATCTGTTTGTTGTGGCGGCGTAAGGCATCGCCGGTACCCCGCAGGGAGGCCGCGGTACCCACGCTCTGCACAAAACCGTCGATTCTGCCGCCGGTCTGAGTCCAGATTTCCTCGGCCAATTGGTGATAGGCCCCAAGCTGGTCGCGATTATTCATCTGATCGGTCCAGAAGCTTCCCGTTTCGACGGCGATGATGCGGGCGGCTTCAATCATGTCCCGGGTCAGTTTCTCCGTCATGCCGCCGCCCTCGCTGGGTACGATTTGCAGTCTGGCGCCCAAGGTTTCCATGTGTTTCAGCTTTTCCCGCGCGAAAGCGTCAGAAGTCACGATGTGCAGGGGATAACCCTTCACCGCGCAGACCAGGGACAAAGACACGCCGGTGCTGCCGCCGGTGTATTCGACGACAGAACCACCCGCGCACAGGCGTCCGTCGGCCTCTGCCGCTTCGATCATGGCCAGCGCCATGCGGTCCTTCATGCTGCCGGTGGGATTCTCGCTTTCCACTTTCAGCAGGACGCGGGAGCCGTTCGCGGGCACGATCTTGCGCAAGGCCAATAAGGTGGTGTTGCCGATGCAATGGAGGATGTTTGGCGGCAATTGGGTCATGATGCCTGTCCCCTTTCCTGTCGTGGCCTTATATACCGGGTCACTGTCTTCGATCCTTCCCAATCTATCACGAGAAGCCGTCCTGAACTCAATCGCGACCTTCATCCGTGGCTGAGTTCATCAGGGGAAGCCACGGAATCGCCGCGGCGACAAGATGGCCAGCCACTCCTGCGCTTCCCCCGGCAATGAATCGGCAATTGACTCCACGCGGGTTGCCCGTGTCATAATTGCCGGTGCGAGGGTGACGAATGCAACTTGAACCGCAACGTGTGGGCCCCATCAGCCTTTCCGAGCGCATTGTATTCATCGATGTCCTGCGGGGCATGGCGCTGTTTGGAATTCTCGCGGCGAACATGCGCGCCTTCTTTGCGCCGCTCGATTGCTACGACCGCATCGGGCTCCTCTTTCATGGCCGCGCCGACGTCCTGGCCCAAGCCTTCATCGACACCTTGATCCAGGGGAAATTCGTCACTATTTTTTCATTCCTCTTCGGCATGGGCTTCGCCATTCAGATGAGCCGGGCGGAAGCACGCGGCGCGCGATTCTTGGGCTTCTATCCACGGCGACTCCTGGCGCTGGCACTGTTCGGGGTGATCCACGGGTTGCTGATCTGGGCGGGAGACATCCTGCTGACTTATGCGTTATCAGGTGCAATTCTGTTGCTCTTCCGCAAACGTCAACAGAAGACCTTGCTGTGGTGGGCCGGAAGTTTATTCTCGCTGCCCATCGTAGTCTCCGCAGTTTTCCTCACGATTTACTTCAGCCGCTTCCGTCCCCATTGGATGGAACCCAAGCCGCCGGACATGAAGAAGCTCTACGCGGTCATCAATATCTACGCGCATGGAACGATCCGCCAGATATATGCGCAGAACTGGGTGGAATGGAAGCAATCGCTGCCCACGGAGCTCTTCGCCCTCTATGCGGTGGGATTGTTTCTGCTCGGCATGTGGGTGTGGCGAACCGGCATCGTTCAGCGGCTCGATGAGTACCGGCCGGTGTTGCAGCGCGTGTGCGCGTGGTGCATCCCGGTGGGGCTGGTCATCAATACCTATGTGGCGGTCATGAAAGTGCTTGTTCCTCCCGGCATCGTTTCGGTGTGGGCCTGGTCGGCGGGAGTCCTCTGGCTGCCCGGATCCCATATCTTGAGCGCAGGTTATGCTTCCGGCCTGGCGCTCATCTTCCTGCACAAAGATTGGCGGCGTGTCCTGCTCCCCTTTGCCGCGGTTGGGCGCATGGCCTTGACCGACTACTTGATGCAGTCGGTGTTGTGCACCTTGTTCTTCTATCACTACACCACCGGCCTCTATGGACGCGTGGGACCCGCAATGGGGCTGGTGCCTACGGTCATTCTCTTTGCGGCGCAGGTTGGGTTTAGCAATTGGTGGTTGAAGCGATATCGCTTTGGCCCCATGGAGTGGTTGTGGCGCGGCATGACTTACGGTAAACTCCCGTCAATGTACCATGAGGAACCGGTGCCGCCGATCGAATCGCCCTCGCTCTCGCCCTCATGAAAACTCAAGGTTTGAGCCGGCGCGACGCGCCTTGGAGTGCGGGAGCAGCAGCTACCGCCTTCCGCCTTGGCTTCATACCGCAATTGCGCAAAAGCTAGAACGAGAAACGTGGAAGCTGCTGCTCCCGCACTCCAAGGCTTCGCTCCGTATGCAGGCAAAAATCCGTCTTTAGCGTTACAATTGTGCTCCCAAGGGAGGGGGCAAACGACCATGGCTGAGATTAATGACCTGAAGGTGAATGGACCGCAGAAGCGCTTGCGGGGGGAATTGCCGAAGATCGGAATTCGCCCGGCGATTGATGGGCGGCGCAAGGGCGTGCGCGAATCGCTCGATGGGCAAACAATGGGCATGGCGATGGCCGCCGCGGATTTCCTCGCCCAGAGCCTGCGCCATCCCAGCGGGCAGCCGGTGGAATGCGTGGTGGCGGACACCTGCATTGGCGGCGTGGCGGAGGCGGCCGATTGCGCGGACAAGTTTGCGCGCGCGGGAGTGGGCGTGTCGCTGACGGTGTCGCCTTGTTGGTGCTATGGGTCGGAAACGATGGACATGGACCCGCTTGTTCCCAAGGCGGTGTGGGGCTTCAACGGCACCGAGCGCCCGGGCGCGGTTTATCTGGCCGCGGTGCTGGCCGCGCACAACCAGAAAGGCTTGCCCGCCTTCGGCATTTACGGGCAGGACGTGCAGGATTCCACCGACATGTTGATTCCCGGCGACGTGCAGGAAAAGTTGCTGCAATTCGCCAAGGCGGGACTGGCGGTGGCGGAGATGCGGGGCAAGTCCTATCTGTCGTTGGGCTCCGTCTCCATGGGCATTGCCGGTTCCATGGTCAATGCGGACTTCTTCCAGAACTACCTGGGTATGCGCAATGAGTATGTTGACATGTCGGAGTTCGTGCGGCGCATCGTGGAAAAGATTTACGACGCGGAGGAACTCGACCGCGCCATGGCTTGGGTCAGGGCCCATTGCCCCGAGGGTATAGACCGCAACCCTCCCGACCTTCAGAAGACCCGCGAGCAGAAGGATGCCGACTGGTTGACGTCGGTGAAGATGGCCATCATCGCCCGCGACCTGATGGTGGGCAATCCGCGCTTGGCGGAATTGGGATTCGGGGAAGAAGCCCTGGGCCACAACGCCAGCGTGGGCGGCTTTCAGGGTCAGCGCCAGTGGACCGACCATTTCCCCAATGGCGACTTTATGGAAGCCATCCTGAATTCTTCTTTCGACTGGAACGGCATCCGCGAGGCTTTTGTCTTCGCCACGGAAAACGATTCCCTGAACGGCGCCACCATGCTCTTTGGCCACCTGCTCACCGATACGGCGCAGATTTTTGCCGACGTGCGCACCTACTGGAGCCCGGCGGCGGTGAAGCGCGTGGCCGGTCACCGGCTGACGGGCAAGGCGAGCGGGGGCATTATCCATTTGATTAACTCCGGCGCGGCCACGCTCGACGCCACCGGACGCATGACGCGCGATGGCGAACCTGCTATGAAACCCTTCTGGGAAGTCACTCCGGAGGACGCCGCGGCCTGCCTGAAGGCCACCGAGTGGGCTCCGGCGTCGCTCGAGTACTTCCGCGGCGGCGGCTATTCCTCGCAATTCCTCACCGATTGCGAATTCCCCGTCACCATGGCGCGCCTCAACTGGACCATGGGGCAGGGGCCAGTGCTGCAACTCGCCGAAGGCTACACCGTGACGCTGCCATCGGAGGTGAACAAGGTCCTGGATGAGCGCACCAATCCCACCTGGCCCACCACCTGGTTTGCGCCGCTGCTTACCGGCCGGGGACCCTTCCGCGACGTCTATTCCGTGATGAACAATTGGGGCGCCAACCACGGGGCCATTTGCTACGGGCACGTCGGTGATAAGCTCATTACCCTTGCCTCCATGCTGCGTATTCCCGTGTGCATGCACAACGTCGGCGAGGAGAGAATCTTCCGGCCCAGCGCCTGGACGCAGTTTGGGACCCACGATCCCGAGGGCGCCGATTACCGCGCCTGCGCCAACTACGGGCCGGTTTATGGGAGAAGGTGAGAGAAGGGTAAGGGGTGAAGGGTAAAGGGAGAGTAGCGCGGACCTTTTCTGGAGGTCCGCGGCTTTAGCCTGCCCATAGGGACGAACTTGGCGTAGGGGCGGTTCGCGAACCGCCCCTGCTCGCTGCCGTAGCGCCGGCTTCCAGCCGGCACCCCCTTTAACAAGGGCCGGCAGGATGCCGGCGCTACAAAGGGCATCGCGCCGCGCGTGATTACGCCTTGGCACGCAGAGTGCTACAAAAAGTCTGGGTCGGGTTTCGTCTCGTCGAGTGGGTGACTTCGCCCACCGCCCAAGATGGTGTGCAGAAATCGCCTGAAATCGTTTTCACGCTGAGACGCGGAGGCGCAGAGCAAAGAAAAATAAGGTGTTAGGTGCCAGGTGCCAATTAATGCCCTAGCACCTGATACCTATTCCGCGTCCCAGCGCCTCGGCGATAAGAATGGGAGTTTCTCACAGCTTTTCCATCCTCACGCTCGCACCTGAAGTTCTGACCCGCTGAGAGCACTTCGGAGGCATTCCGTGCCAAGGCCACCTTTCCCGTCAACCCGGCGATCCTTCCTGAAGCAGAGCTTCATGCTGGGAAGCACACTCGGCGCGCTCAAGCTGGGTGATGGTCGAGCCGCGGCTTTGCCCTCCGCTGAAGCAGGCCGCTCCCGCGTCGTCATCGCTCGCGACGCGAAAATCCGCACTACCGGGACAAGTTTTGATTCCACGCGCGTGGCCCAGTTGCTCGACCGCGCGATGCAAAGCACCTACGACTGCGATTCGCCCCTCGAAGCCTGGAAGAACGTGGTGCGCCCGGGCGAGGTGGTGGGGCTGAAGGTGAATTGCCTGGGTGGCCGCGGCAACGCCACGCACCTTGAGCTGGTGGAGGCTATCACCGAGAGCCTACGGCGAGCGGGAATCACCCAAATCGTCATCTGGGAGCGGCAGAACTCCGACCTCGAGCACGCCCGTTTCAAGGTCGCCGAGCACGGTTCGGGCGTCCGCTGCTTCGGCAACGAGCTGATGGGTTTTGAGAACGACCTCTTGACCTTCGGCCGGGCGGGCAGTCTTTTGTGCCGGACGCTGACGCAGGTTTGCGACGCGGTCATCAACCTGCCCGTGCTCAAGGATCACGGCATCGCCGGCGTCACGCTGGCGCTCAAGAGCATGTTTGGCGCGATCCACAATCCCAACAAGTATCACTCCGATGCCTGCAACCCCTACGTGGCAGACGTTTACGCGCTTCCGCCCATCCGGCAGAAGGTGCGCCTGCACATCTGCGACGGCCTCAACGCCCAATACGATGGCGGACCGTCCTTCATGCCGCAGTGGATGTGGCCTTTCAATGGCCTCCTGGTGTCGCGTGACCCCGTGGCGCTAGATTACACGGGCTGGAAAATCATTGAGCAGAAGCGCGCGGAAGTCGGCGCCCCATCGCTGCGCGAACAAAAACGTGAGCCGGCGTATATCTCCACCGCCGCCGACGCCGCGCACCAGTTGGGGACTTGCGACCCGCAGCGGATTGAACGGGTGGAGATTTGATGCGAAGATCGTCCTTTGTCCGTAGTCCGTGGTCCGTTGCCCGAAGGACTTCCACCCTTCCCTTGAGGGCGGACACCCTGGCTCATTCAGGGTTGGTTTGCGGATTAGAGAAACCGGGCGCTCTCGAACCAGGAATTCATCTCCCCTCTCCCCCAAGGGGGCGAGGGGAGAAAAAATGAATAAACTCCCCCCTCGCCCCCTTGGGGGAGAGGGGATGGGGGTGAGGGGGTCGAATATTGAGTGGCATTTATGAATAAGAGATCAACTACCATCTTGAACGCACTCGACCGCCGCAGTTTCTTGCAAGCCGCTTCGCTGCCGTGCCTCGCGGCCTGTAGCGGCGCTTTGGTGGGCCTGCCGATGGCGTCGCCCTTACTCGCAACCCCACCGCCCACGGAAGACGACAGCCAGTTCATCCACGAGGCCAAGTTTTACGAGAAGCTGCCTTACAAGAAAACCAAGTGCAAGCTTTGCCCGCGCGAGTGCGTGATTGACGACCAGGAGCGCGGCTACTGCGGCGTGCGCGAGAATCGCGGGGGCACATACTACACTCTGGTGCATTCGCGCGTGGTGACGGCGCACATCGACCCCATCGAAAAGAAGCCTTTCTTCCACTTCATGCCCGGCGCCGTGGCCTTTTCGCTTGCCACCGCCGGGTGCAACGTGAATTGCAAGATGTGCCAGAACTGGGATATTTCCCAGGTGCGTCCCGAGCAAGTGCGCGCCAGCTATGCGCCGCCGGACAGAGTCGCATCTTTGGCGAAGCAGAATAGCTGCCCGGTGATTGCCTACACTTACAGCGAGCCCGTGATTTTCCTCGAATACGTGCTCGATTGCGCCCAGGCGGCGCGCGCCGCGGGCGTGCGCAGCGCGGTGGTGAGCGGCGGGTACATTCAGGCCGACCCCCTCAAGAAGCTCTGCCCGCAAGTTGATGCCATCAAGATTGACTTGAAAGCTTATTCTGAAAAGTTCTATAAGGATGTTGTGAATGGTGAGCTCAAGCCGGTGCTGGAAGCGATTCTGACCATTCACAAGGCCGGAGTTTGGAATGAGCTTGTCTATCTGGTGGTCCCCACCCTCAATGACGGCGATGCGGAATTCCAGGGCTTGGCACGTTGGGTGAAATCCGAGCTCGGCCCCGACGTGCCCCTGCACTTTTCCCGCTTCCATCCCGAGTATCTGCTCAAGAACCTGCCCCCCACTCCCGTCGAGACGCTGGAGCGAGCCAAGGCCATTGCCGACGCCGAGGGGTTGCACTACGTTTACATCGGCAACGTCCCCGGGCACCCGGCGGAGAGCACCTACTGCCCGCATTGCCGCAATAAGGTGGTGGACCGAACTGGGTACACGATCGCTGGCGTTTACATCCACCACGGAAAGTGCCAGTTCTGCCAGACGGCAATCCCCGGAGTCTGGACGTAGAGTGCAGTAAGCACTAAGCAGGAGGCAGTAAGCACCAGGCGTCAGGCAGGAGGGTAGATGGACGGGTCGGCAGAGCGAAGTCAAAAGTCAAAACGCAAAAGTCAAAAGTCAAAGCCGATGTTTCTTTTACTTTTGACTTTTGCGTTTTGACTTTAGACTTTCTCTTCCGTTTGGTGCCTACTGCAAAGTGCATAGTGCCTACTGTCCTAAAGGTGATGCCATGAGAAACCTCAGGTACTTCCTTTCAACTGCAATACTTACCGTATTGGTTCTTCTATCCTCTGGATCCTGCCACAGCCAGACGCCGAAAATTCGCCCCGCCGGGGTGGCGGGAGCGTTCTACCCCGCCGACCCCAAAGAACTCGCGCAGATGATTGACGGTCTTCTGGCGCAGAACACCGTGCCGCAAGTTCAGGGGCCACTGGTGGCGTTGATTTGCCCTCATGCCGGCTACATCTTTACGGGGCCTGTGGCCGCAGCCTGCTTCGCGCAGCTCAAGGGCCGGAAATACACGCGCGTGGTGATTATTGCGCCGTCGCACTTTGATAATTTTGATTTTTCCTCCATATACGCTGGCGACGCTTACGCGACCCCGCTGGGTAATGTTCCCGTGGACAAGGATTTCCGGGCCAAGCTGGCGCAATTGAGCTCCACCATCAAGATTTCCGATCGCGGCCACGTTCAGGTGGGTGAGCATGCCGAGCACTCGCTGGAAGTGCAATTGCCGTGGCTCCAGCGCACGCTGGGTGATTTCAAGCTGGTGCCCATCATCATGGGCGACCAGAATTACAGTTTGGATCGCGCTTTGGGACGGGCGCTGGCCAAGGCGCTGTCAGCCGATGCAGGGACGCTTGCGCTGTCACCCGATGCGGAGAGAAAAGCGGGGACGGCCGAGGGGGGCACCCAGACGCTCATCCTGGTGAGTTCCGACCTTTCGCATTACCACGATTATGCCTACGCGAATAATATAGACCATCAAACGCTCCAGGCCATCGAGGATTGGGACTACCTCAGCCTGTCACGTCACTTCGCCCGGCAGTTTCGCGGCGTTCAAACCTGGGAAGCTTGCGGCGGAGGCCCCATCATCGCGGGCATGATCGCCGCCGAGGGCCTGGGGGCAACGCACGCGCAGATTCTGAAATACCTCAACTCCGGCGACACTGCCAACGACAAGTCTCGCGTGGTGGGTTATGGCGCGGTGGCCATCACCCCGGCGGGCCCCGCGGACGCCAAGAAGAGCGCGGAGTTCTCGCTGACCGGCCAGGAGAAGGATGCCTTGATGAAGATTGCGCGGGCTTCGGTTGAGACCTCCGTGCGCGAGCGCAAAATGTACCTGGTGGGCTCCACGGGCTTCCCGCGCCTGGAGCAAGCCCGCGGCGCCTTCGTCACCCTCAAGGAGCATGGCCAGCTTCGCGGGTGCATCGGCTACATCGAGCCCATGAAGCCTTTGGCGGAAACGGTGCGCGACGTAGCAGCCTATGCGGCGCTGGAGGATACCCGCTTCACCCCCGTCACCACCCAGGAACTGCCGCTTCTGGAATATGAGATTTCGGTGATGTCACCACTCCGGCGTGTCTTGGACATCAAAGAAATCAAGGTGGGCAAGCATGGGTTGATTATGAAACAGGGAGAGATCGAAGGACTCTTGCTACCGCAGGTGCCGGTGGAAGAACATTGGGACCGCGACACTTTCCTGGTAGAAACCTGCCGCAAGGCCGGCCTTCCGAGCGACGCTTGGAAGGACGACGACACCGACATTTTCATGTTTACCGCATTGGTTTTTGGCGAGCACTCGCCTGCGGTGGAGACCTTCCTTGACCGGCCAACCCCTCCCGGCCGGATGCAGCAGGCATCAGCGCCGGGGCCAGGTTCGCCGCGGCCATAGTTATGAGCATTTGAAGGGATGTAGGACGGGTAGCCACGGAGTCGCCGCGGCGACCTTTCCTGTCCGTGGGCTTTTCTCGGGCGCGATATCCCCAGGGCAATCTCACGTAATCAATCTGAAGGGGGCAGGCCGCCACGGTTGCCTTGTCCAGAGCGAAATTGTTGTAACTGGACCACCGGCCGAAGAACCCACGAACAGGAAAGCAATATCCGTGGCTACCAGACCTACCTCACCAAACCGATAGCGCTAGTCCAGCGATGGTAAGAACGAAAAGTACGAAGTTCACGGTGGGTGCTGGTGGTGTCCCCGTCCGGACAATCGGAATGAAGCGGGAAATTGCCTCTCCGGCCACATACTGGAGCGCTAGCAGTGAATACATGAATGTGATCAAGCTGCGATACCGGACCAATACCAGTACACACAGCAAACAGATGAGTAGACGATTGAGACTTGCGAGTGCCCAAACTGATACTACGGTCTGTGCTCCCGCGGGCGTGTAGGAGTCAAGCGGTATGCCGTCCGCGCCCCTCAAGACATAGCTGCCCTTGAACATGACCAGCAAACACTGGAGGATCTTCACGGCCACGACCACCGCGAACAACCACAGCGCGAGCTTACGGCCGTGATACGTATTGTCCACGAGCTGGGGAAGAAGACTACTGAACATTGCCATTCCTTTCCGGGCGGCTCCCTCGCGAGCGAGAGTAGCGGGACGACGGTAGCACAACACCGCTTGTGATACACGCCTCGAAGCGTCTACCCAATGGAATCATCAAGCCTGGGCACAAGGCTGTGAGTGATTGTAGCACGCTGTAGTTGTGGTGAAACGGCGCTTTCGGAACCTGTTGGGCGCCCGGCTGGAGCGGGTTGTGGGCGGATGACGGACTCCTCGGAAATTGCTCTATCCAGCGGGTAGCCACGGACAGTGCTTTCGAAGCTGTGAAAACATCGATCTTGCTGATTTTGGCACTCTGCATTTTCAATAATGTACATTGTGGATAACATGCCAGGAACCAGTTTCTTCACAGCTTCGGAGAGGGTGGATCGCATCCGGCGTTTTCACCAGCCGGGGCGGGCAGGGGGCCCCACGTTTTGCTGGTTGTGGGGGTGAGGGGGTTCAAGCCTCAGATCTCCTAAATGAACAGTATCGGGGCTAAGCCCCCTGCTACGGCTATATGGCGAGGTAAACTCGCCGCTACGGGATCAAACTCACCCGCTGGGCGACGATCCTCGGGCTGCCCTTGCCTGGCCCGAGGCAGCCGGCATCAGCGCCGGGGCTAAATTCAATCCTGCCATAAGCGCCGCCGTGGGCAGAAATCCACGGGTGGCGGCCCTCCTTATCCGAGCGTGTAAACTAAATAGTTGACACTATAAGCCTTCGGGCTTACAGTAAGAAAATGGTCGGGCGCTTCCGACATAAAGGGCTGGAAGAGATCTACCTCACCGGCGAGACACGCCGGATCGGCGCCCCCTATGTCAGGAAGTGCGTGCGTATTCTTCAGGCGCTGGAAGTGGCCACGCATCCGGAGGAGATGAACCTGGCCGGGTACAGGTTCCACCGCCTGCACGGCAACCCGCCGAGATGGTCGGTGCGCGTCACCGGGAATTACCGCATCACCTTCGCCTGGGCAGGCGAGAACGCGGAGGCTGTCGACTTTGAGGACTACCATTAGGGAGGAAACGATGGATCGCAAGAACGGATTGCCCCCCATACATCCGGGCGAGATTCTCCGGGAAGACATCCTACCCGAGGTCGGCCTGTCCGTCACGGCCGCCGCGAAGGCGCTGGGCGTGTCGCGCCAAATGCTTCATGACATCCTGGCCGAGCGCAGGCCTTTGTCTGCGATCATGTGCTTGAAGGTTTCCCGCCTGTTGGGCAGCACGCCTGAATTCTGGATGCGCTTGCAAGCCGGGTACGACCTGAAGAAGGCGGCCCAAAACAAAAAGGTCATGGAACGCGTCGCGCAGATCGTGCCGCTGAAGCCACAAGCAGAGGTCCATGCCTGACGGTTTCCCTCACGTATTCCGCATTCTTAATTGCAACCCCGCTGCAGCGGCCATCACCGCCGGGGCTAAGTTCACCGCGGCCATAAGCGCCGCGGGGCGCAGGGGGGGAAATGGTCAGGAACCATTTCTCCTCGAAGGGGTGAGCTAACAAGGGCCAGTTTTTTGAGCCCCAAAGGGGCGACCTAACAAAGCCCAGGCCGAAGGTCCGCCTGCCTGAGTGGCGGACCGAAGGCCTGGGTCAGCAAAACCCCCATGAACACCGAGCCCTGAAAGGGCGGCCTACCCAATCCCCCAATCCAATCTTCACTGTTCTTTCTCGCTCGTCACACGTATTATGCCACTCGTCACTGCCTTTGAAACCGGCGGATTCTCCGCGCCACAGGCTGCTCGGGCGGACGGGTTGAGTAGTCCCCAGCCCCCAGTCCCTAACCCCTAATCCCTAGCACGACCCTAATTCCCAATCCCTAATCCCTAGTGGAAGGCGGCGGGAGCTGCAACGTCATTAAGTCGGAAAAATGGTGCCAGGAACGTGTGAAAAAATCAGAATTCGGCTCGTTATCCATGATGTATATTGTTGAAAATACAGAGTACCAAAATTGTTAAAATCGATTTCTTCAGATGTTCCAGTCCCGGTCTTCCGAGCGAGCCGTCTCCGCCATGACCTTTCGTGTACTAAAACTGGCGCATGCACTTGTCTCGCCTTTTGCCTGATTGGAGCCCCCAAACCTGGTTCGACTTCGTGCTGTGTCTAGCGACAGGTATCGAAGCTTGCGCCTTATGGTTACTTTACAGGCTGGAACGACGTCTAGATGAGCGCGACACCCGAGTTGAACTTCCAATTAGACTTTACGTAACCGACTTCCCCGACAAAGAAGGAAATCCAACAAGCGGACCGCAGCGATTGATAGAGGTAATGAACTGCGCAGCCGCAGCTGTGTTTATTGACACGGTCACTCTCAAAATGCAAGTCCAGAATGCCCAAAGCGCAGCAACGAATGAAAAAATCGGAAGGCTCCTCAAGCCGTACTCGACCGAAACGATCAATTTGGTTGTGCCCACGCAGAGGGTGGTGCGGCAGGCCCTCAAGGATTCCGTTGCTAAGGGTGATCCTGGACACGCCGCTTATAAAGCCGCGGTAAGTGTCATCCTCACGTATAGAGCGTACGGCAAGGTTTCTAACACCGAACCTGCCTGCATTGAGGGCGATATCATCTGGGGAGAATTTCACCTTCGGTGACTGAGGCGGCGCGTGGGGCATGGCGCCCTGCGCGAGAAAGAATTGTACCTGGAACATGTGAAAAAAATGATGGCTACCTGCTCTACCCGGTCTTCTTGACCCCTACGTAGGCTGTGAATTGGCCAACCCGCTCTTCTGCGAGGCTCCGACAATCCTTGTCAGGGTCGTCCCACGCCAGTTTGAGAACTTTACTGTCTACAATCGGATCGCAAGACCGGATTAGTTCCTGCCTCAGCCATTTGTGGTCATTGCCATCGTTTTTTTCGAGCAAGCAATTGTATGTTGTCAACTTAACCTCAGGCGTCGTTTGTATGTACTTAACAAACATATACAGCACTGCCGTGCCGAACCATTTCTCCAGGCTGAGTTTCCACATCTTTCCGTATTCCTCGCAAGCCCGGAATGGGTCCCCGAACCGTCCCATCCAATAGTCTCTGCCTGTCCGCCTGCTATTACCGACCAAGTTCGGATTGGCGGCGGCAGTTGTGAGAATCCTGACGTGTTCCTCTCGGCTGATGCCTAGCTCCTCCGAGGGCGTTTCTAGCAGTGCGAGGACATAGCTGCCCGGCAAATGCGGGTTGCGCATTAGCGCGAGTCTTTCGAGCGCACCCATGCTGCGGAATTGCGCCTTCCAGTCCTCAGAGAGATCAATCCCGTACATGCCAAAGGGCAGCCGCTTGCACTCGGGATTGCTCCATACTGCGGCACGCACAAGTGGGTCAGGATCGTTTAGTAGAGCGGGCTCGTAATCCCTTAACTCGCGCGGGTTCTTGGAGTCGCTGTCATCCTTAAAGTCAAGATGAAGATGCGCTGCGGCCCATGCCCTAACATACGTATTTTCATCCGCGTAAATCATGTCAAGGAACTCCGGTTTCATCCAAGCGCCTGCCTTGAACAGTTGGCGTAGGATCTCCTTGCGTCCATGCGCGTCCCCCATTGACTGATACTCGTGTACCCACATCTGTGTTTCATAGTCGTCCGGGTTGCGATGGGGCTCTGGATTTTCTAACGGGACCGAAATCTCCTCGCGCGTTCTTGGAACCGGCCAGCCGTCGTCGAACCAGCCGTAAGCGAGTACTTTGGGCTGTTTTTCCTGGCCAGCTTTGATGTCCTTCAGTTGCGCTTCTAGGAACTCAGCAATGGATGCTTGACGTTTTTCGATAGATGCCGCTTTGTGCGCGGAGTACAGCGCCACCGCGAAAATGCAAGCAATAAGGAAGATCATCATCTGTGCGACGCTGGTGGTCGGCTACCAGACAAACTCCAATAAGCGTGATCGGCAGCCATTCACAGAAAAGTCTTTTTCGCTCAGAGGATACCACGTTTTCGGCTATATCGTTTGCTTTCCGTCCGCCGAGAGGGGGAAAAGGGGGTCAGAGGGGGAACGCTGGCCGGCTGGCGCAGACATGGCTTTCCATGTCTGCGTTTTCGGACACCGCCGTGTGCGGGGCCTTTCCGTGTCGCAGACTCCCCAATGCAGGAGATGCGTCAGCCAGCGAACCCAGGTCTTTGAGCCCCAAAGGGGCGATCTAACGAAGCCCAGGGCAACGCCCTGGGTCAACGGGACCCAAACCGATGCCCGAGCCCTGAAAGGGCGGAACAACCCTCTCAATCCCACACGTACCGCCCGTCATAGGCAATTCCGTGCGCGTGCACGCGGTGGTGGGTTTGTTGTTGCGCGATGCACGAAGGCGATTGCGGCATGGGGCAAGACGTATCCCGCCCTTTCAGGGCTGGCGGCAAAATCTGGCGGTAACCCAAACCCAGGCCTTCAGCCGGGGCTTCGTTATTTCGCCCCTTTGGGGCTCAGGCACAAAAATGGGGCAAACCGCCCGCTGAGTCAGGCCATTGGCCTGGGTCAACGGGACCCCAACCGATACCCGAGCCCTGAAAGGGTGGAACAACCCTTCTCAATCCCAAACGTGCGAATCGTCGTAGGCGATTCGGTGCGTGTCCAGCGATTGCGGCATGGGGGGAACACGTATCCCGCCCTTTCAGGGCTGGGGTTGAGAATTGGGGGGTAATCTAAACCGGAGAACCGGGGTGCGGGACTCGGGATACGGGATACGGGAGCAAATCCAAGGCACGGGAAGTGCAGTGAGAAGTGACGAGTGGCGAGTCGACAGGGTGAGTCCCGCGCCCCGTTTCCCGTCCTTGGCCCCCTCGCAGTGCCCCCGACACTCCCCCACTTCGTTTATCGGCGGAAGCGGGGAGGAGGATGAAGGAATATTCTTTGGTGGTGAGCCCCAAAGGGGCGATCTAACGAAGCCCAGGGCAACGCCCTGGGTGAACGGGACCCGAACCGATACCCGAGCCCTGAAAGGGCGGAACAACCCTTTCAATCCCACACGTGCGGATCGTCGTGGGCAATTCCGTGCGTGTCCAGCGATTGCGGTGTGGAGGTATCTCGCCCTTTCCGGGCTGGCGGCGAAATTTGGGGGTAATCTAAACCCGGGCCTTCAGTCCGCCATTAGGATCGGCGGACTTTCAGCCTGGGCTTTGTTATTTCGCCCCGTTGGGGCTCAGGGAATTGCATGGGAAATTGCACGGGGATGCTGCCTTAATCCCGGCCATCGCCCTGGGTGAACGGGACCCAAGCCGATACCCGAGCCCTGGAGGGGCGGAACATTCCTTTCAATCCCACACGTACCGCTCTTCGTAGGCGATTCCGTGCGCGTCCAGTAGCTTCCGGAATTCCTCTTCAAAGGTGACCACGCGGTGATGGATTTCTTGTTGCGCGATGTACTCCTCGACTTCCTCCACGTCCGCCGCGCTCACCGAAAACGCGCCGTAGCCGCTTTGCCAATAGAAATTCGCCAAGCCGCGCCCTTGCGTCTTGACCCATTTCGAGGAACCGGTCTTCACTTCCTCCACAATTTTTGCCAGCGCGAGGTTCTTCGACAATCGAAACAGCGCATGCACGTGGTCGCTCATGCCTCCGACTTTCAGCGCCGGGGAGTCCTGGTTATTGAGAACGGCCGCCAGGTAGGCGTGCAGGTCTTCGCGCACGGGCGACAATAACATCGGCTCGCGATGTTTGGTGCTGAAGATCAGGTGAACGTAGACTTGCGAAAGCGATTGCGGCATGGGGGAACACCTATCTCGCCCTTTCAGGGCTCGCAGATGAAATCGGGGATGCCATTTTAACCCAGGCCTTCAGCCTGGGCTTTGTTATTTCGCCCCTTTGGGGCTCATGAGATTGGATGGGCATGATGTCTAAGCCCAGGCCTTCAGTCCGCCAATAGGAACGGCGGACCTTCGGCCTGGGCTTCGTTATTTCGCCCCTTTGGGGCTCAGGCACAAGATGGGGCGGACCGCCCGTTGACTCAGAGGACTCCAGGCGTAGGTCTGCCTGCGCTGTGGCGAAGTCAACTTTTAACCCGGCGGGGCGCAACAAGTCGTTCAGGCGGTTAATTCTTTGTTCAGGTTAGCCTTCGCCGAAAGGCAGCATAAAGGGACTCTGAGCGCTCAACTCTCGTAGCTGCCCAGGTTACATCCATTATCCATTATTCCGCACCCTTTGTCGCAGCCCGGCTGCAGCCGCCATCAGCGCTGGGGCTAAATTCACCGCGGCCATGAGCATTGCCGTGCGCAGAAATCCGTAGACGGGAATAAGCAGAATACTCAGCGCCAGAGCCCCGGCGCACGCTCCGGCAAGGTCCAGGGCATAAAGCACGCCGGGCGAGCGCTCGCTTTTCGGCGCGCCTGGAGAATTGACTTCGGTGTAGGGCCGAGCGGCGCTCGGCCCCGGCGGGCCAATAGTTGTGTGCCCCTCCGCAAAGTAGACGCGGCTGGCCAGCAGGAATTGGAAGCCGCCCAGCAGTCCCGCCACCAACGCCAACGCGGGGAACAGAATCTCGCTTGCGACGCGCTGCCCGCCCCCGCTGCTCACCCGCCCCAGTTGAATGAATAGTCCATAGAGCACCAATGGCGACACCGCCAGGAGGATTTGTAGGGCCGCAAGAAGCCGCAAATCGCACCCCAACGACCTTTGGCCTGGATTTGGCTCCGAGCGCAACGCCCACCAGGCGCCCAGTGCCACTCCCACCATGAACAGCGCCACCAGAATGGTGAGCTCGTGGTAAACGTACCCGTAAAGGGCCTGGAAACCCAACAACAACATGATTTCCAAACCCAACTCCGTAAACCCCACCACCGCCACCGCGAAGGCCGCCGAACGCCGCGCGCGCGCTGACAATTTGTCCGGGCGGCCCATCGGCCATAACCACAGCAGCGGAACCAGCGCCACGAGAGCCAGCATTGTGCCCCCCAGGACGCGCTTAAAGCTCACGCTCGCGAGCGCTTCAAACCGCCGCGCGGAAGTTGGGTGGAAGGGAGCGCTCCACAACGCCACGTCAAAGTAATAGGCCACTGGGGCAAAATCGTGATTGACGGGCGTCGACGGCAAAGGCTCGATTTGGAGCTGCAAATCGAGCATACGATCCGGCGACATCCGGAACGGGAGATAGTATTCTCGGACATATTGTACATGCAACCGGCGCGCCCGCAACCGCCGCAGGGACTCCTGGGAATCGGCGGTCAACGTTCCGGGTTTGGCCGCCGCGAAGAAATGGACGGACTCGCCGGGACTCGCCAGGACCTCTGGAAAGACTTGCCGCAGGGTGCGCTCAAGGCAACGGAGAAAATCAGCCAATTCCTGACTAATGTAGTTCTCCGAAGAGGTCACCTGAAATGACATGATTCCGCCGGGTCGAAGTTTGGCGGCGGCTTCACGGTAGAACTCCTCCGTGTAAAAGCGATTGAGCTGCGCCGTGTGCGGGTCAGGCAAGTTCACAATGATGACGTCAAAGGAATCCGTGGTGGTCTTCAGAAAGCGCCGCCCGTCCATGGCATGGATTCGCACGCGCAGGTCACGCCGGATGTTCTCCCACGCCGTGGGGAAATACTGCGCAGCAATATCAAAGATCATGGGGTCGAGTTCGACGTAATCAAGGCGCTCCAGGGTAGGATGCTTGAGGGCCTCCGCCACGCTGCCATTTACGCCGCCGCCGATGAGCAGCAGACGATGAGGATCGGGGTGTTCGAGCAGGGCGAAATGCACGGCCTCTTCCGCCGCTGAAGGGTCCGGCACGGTCATCACGATCAGGCCATTCTCGAAGAGGCTCCGGCTCGCGCCCGTCTCCACCACGGCCAGGCTGCCATACAAGGAATTCTGCGCTGCCACCAGATGATACCCGCGCCACAACCGGGCGAGCGAAAAAGGCTGGAGCTCGTAACCGCCCATGAGGACAAGAGCCACCATCACCCCAAAGCTCACGGCCAGAGTCCGGCGTTTGGCGCTGAGTTGCGCAATAAGCATCCAAGCCGCCAGAAGATTCAGCACGCCCAGAAATGCCGTAATCGCAAATGGGTTTGCGAGGCGAACCAATGCCAGGCCGGCAAGCAAGCCGCCCACTCCCGAACCGGCAGCTTCCAGCAGGTACACTGCCCCGGTGGCCGTGGCGGTGGAGGCGCCAGCCATGTCCGCGAACAACCGGCTGCCGGCCGCAAACAGCCCGCCGGAGACTAAGCAGAAAACGCTGAGCGTCGCGAAGGAGGTGATAAACATCGGCACGGGTCCCAGGATTTCTCCGGGGACCGATTGGCAAAAGCCCTTGCTGGCTCGCACCGACAGCAAGGTGAGGGGCAGAGCGAAAGCCAGCAGCGCCTGAAGCCCCGCTACGAGTTTTCGCGGATGAATGGCGCGCATTGCCCATTGGCCAAGCAAACTTGCGCCGAGCGCGGTCCACAGAAGCCAGTTGGCCAGCATCACACCCAGCGCGAGCTCGTTGCCATAGAAGACCACCAGTAACTCCCGCATCATCACGACTTGGGCGATGACAGCGGTGAAGCCCATGAGCGACAGAATGCCGCGCAGGGTCCAGGTGGCCTTCGGCGCTTGCCGAACTGTGTTTTGGAAGCCCATTTGCTGAAACATCCTAATGGAACCGACGGCAATACGGTTGCCAATTCTTGCAAATCCTTGGATGCATGGTAAGCGAATTCCGAGGCCGGTGCTCAATACATGACAGATGTTCCAAAGACGCCCGAAAATCCCACGCCGTCCTCCACGCCCCGGCGCGAGGCGCTTATAAAACTCCTGCGCGTGGGAGGCCTAAGCGCTTCGGCGGTGGCAGCGGCGCTGTGGCTTGGCAAGCGCAGTCATCGGCCGGAGGAAGAAGCTCCACTCACGCTCACCCACAGAGTCGCCATGCCCGCCGACGCCCGCTACCCGGAGATGGTAGTAGCACAGGGAGATGATCCCCGAGCCTTGGTCCGCAAGGCGCTCGAAGGCTTGGGCGGCGTTGGGCGCTTCATCTCACGCGGCGACGTAGTGGTGATTAAGCCCAACATTGGGTGGGATCGCACTCCCGAGCAGGCTGCCAACACCAATCCGCTGGCGGTGGCGGAAATGGTGCGGCAGTGCCTGGATGCGGGCGCCAAGAAAGTGATCGTCACGGACGTGAGTTGCAATGAACCCCACCGCTGCTTCCAGCGTAGCGGCATTGCCCGCGCCTCGAGCGACGAGGGTGCGGAAGTCGTGTTGCCGGAGGAGAACCTGTTTCGTGAAGTCAACCTGCGCGGCGACGTTCTGGGCGAGTGGCCGGTGCTTGAGCCCTTCATCGCCGCCGACAAGGTGATCAATTTTCCCGTGGCCAAGGCTCACGGCCTGACGGGCGTCACGCTGGGAATGAAGAACTGGTACGGCATTCTGGGCGGGGCGCGCAACCGCCTTCACCAACGCATCCACGAAAGCTTGGCCGACCTCGCCGACGTCATGCGTCCCACCCTGACCCTGATTGACGCCTACCGCGTACTGATCCGCAACGGCCCCACTGGCGGCAGCCTCGCCGATGTGCTTCTGAAAAAGACGCTGGTGGCCGGAACTGATCCCGTGGCCCTCGATGCCTACGTGGCCAAAGCCTATTGGGACATCGAGCCCAGCCAGTTGCGCTATCTGAAACTGGCGCAGGACCGGGGATTGGGAACAATGGATTTTGCCAAGGTGCGGACGGAAGCGGTTACGGCATAAAAGCCGCCGTAGCGCGGACCTGCTTTGTAGGTCCGCGGCTCGTCCGCCCATTACAACGAAAGGCCGCGGACTTCAAGAACAGGTCCGCGCTACCTTGCTCGATACCGCGACCGGCTTGCGCCATATGAATTCAAGGACGCCATGACGCGAGGAGAGGAGATTAGACGCGATGAAAAGGATAGCCGTTGCCGTTTTAGCGATCGGGGCGCTGTGGGCGATCAGCTGCACGTCCGTAAAAGAGGCGACCAGCCGCACGTCCGTAAAAGAGTTGAACGAAAGAAGCGGCCGTGCGTTGGTGAGGGAAGCAGCGGCCGCCACCTACTACCCCGTCTCGGTCTCACCGATTGCGCCGCTCATGAAGCGGACCTTGGCGGATTACCGGCAACTGGTCACCACGGCAAAGGCGAACCACATGCACTTTGATAGTGATACAGTCCTCATGGTGATTGGAAGGCTACTAGATCAGAATCTAATTGTGCAGCATTCAGACACAGTTCAATTCCCGAGAATCAATGGTAGCTATCTTTGCGAGCGCACAGGCATGTACTCGGAATACAAATTAGAGATGATACCGGGCACAAACAACATCAAAGGGGTGGTATACCAACAATATCCGCCGGCAAAGTCCGACGTTACGGGAGCGGTGGAGGCGGATGGATCGGTCACGCTCGGCCCCCCAAGGGGTTCCGGCGGTAAGACCTTTCACTACCAATACAAGGAGGATGGCGCCACCGCCTTGTTGATAAACAAGGGCGATATGTACGGGGCAAATTTTAGGGGAACGGTAGGCCCAAAGGTTGACACCAAGTGGTACACGTATTCGTACAGTCCGGAAGTCCAATTCCCCGAACCCAACAATGCGAATGGCGGGAGCTATGAAATCGGGGATCTGTCTGGTCTGCAGCTCGTGGACGATACGCATGCAATAGGATCGTTTGCCTGGACGGTGTCACTCAACAAGTTCGGCCAAGCAGTCTACCCCTTTCAAAAGCCGAGTGGGACAGGGCGCGTGCAATTCGGAAAGAAGCCGGATGGAAGCTGGTTCGTCAACAATTGGTGTATGACAAACTGCATGTTCTAGGCGGAACGATCGGGATAGGGGTAGCGGTTGCCCGCCCACCCCTCCCACACCACCGTACGTACGGAGCGCGTATACGGCGGTTCCGTGACTTAAGCCCGCGGGGGCTGGAGTTTCGATGCGCGTTTCGCCAATGGAGGCTTCGCCGCTCCCAAGGTCCTTTCGGGCTTCACCCTATCCCCCCCTGGCAAGCTCAGCCGAAGCTGATTGGCCGGCGCATGGCCATCCGTGAGAACCGCGCACTACTCTTCACGATCTCGGTTCGGGCCTTCGTCCCGATAGGTCGGGACTAATATGCTCTATGCTGACTTCTGCCTGGAGTTCAGAACACCTTACGATGTCCTCAGTCACGAAGCCGTGACACCAGACAGATCTCCCGAGGTAAGTTCGACCGCCTTCCGTGCAGCGCCGCCGAATCTACGTTTTGCGCTCTTGATGGAAATGGGCTTCGCGAAACCCGGCCCGCTCGCCCAACGCTCACGCCTTATATCCGGTTTTTGTCCATCGGCTCGCACGTTTGCTCCGCGCTTCCTTCAGACCCCGCCTCGCGGCGACGCTCTTGCGCTTCGCTATCACTTCACCTCCATCAGGTTGTGAAGGGGACTTTCACCCCCAAGCTGTCGAACATGCTCGGCACACCGGGCTAGCGCAGACATGGTTTTCAATGTCTGCGTTTTAGGACACCGCAAGGTGCAAGTCCCTTCAGGGTCGCAGGGCGTAGCGCGATCTGTTTTGTAGGTCCGCGGCTCTTCCATTGACGATTGACGATTCTCGATCACTGACTTTTGCATAGTACTGTAGCGAGTGAACCCCCTCACCCCCGACCCCTCTCCCCCAAGGGGGCGAGGGGAGAGTTGATTGATTTAGTTATGCTACCAACACCCCTCTGTCGCCGCGGCGACAGAGGGGTCGGGGGTGAGGGGGTCTCGTCACTCTAATCTGCAGTACTCAATAGTCCAATCGACAATCGGCAATCGAAAATCGGTAATTGTGAAAAAACCGTGGACCTAAAGAGCAGGTCCGCGCTTTTCATTTGAGGTTCCTCTGCAATTCCGCGACAAGCTTTTCGGCGGCGGCGATCTGGCGTGCCACCTGCTTGGGGGCGGTGCCGCCGGTCACATTGCGGCGGGCCACGGAGCGTTCCATCGAGGTGGCCACATCGTGGAGATGGGAATCCCAGCCCGGCACGAACTGCGCGGCTTCCTCCTTCGATAAATGCTGAAACGTCTTGCCCTCGGCAACGCAATGCTGAACCAGTTTCCCCACTTGCTCGTGGGCATCGGCAAAAGGCGCGCCGCGCCCCACCAATTCATCAGCCAGATCAGTGGCAGTCAGGAAGCCAAGCTGGGTCATAGCCTTCATGCGCTCCGGGTGGATGCGCAGGGTGGCAACCACGCGCGCGGCGATTTCAAGCGCGCCCAAGGTGGTGTCGACTCCGGAGAACATTACGCCCTTGTCTTCTTGAAGGTCGCGATCGTAGGCGAGCGGCAGGCCTTTCATCACCGCCAGCATGGCCATGAGGTTTCCCAGCACGGCGCCCGAGCGTCCGCGAATCAACTCGAGCGAATCCGGGTTCTTCTTCTGCGGCATGATGCTGCTGCCGGTGGAATAGGCGTCAGCAAGCTCCACGTAGCCAAACCCCGGCGAGGAGTAGATGATCAAATCCTCCGCCCAGCGGCTCAGGTGGACCATGCACAGGGAGCAGGCAAAAAGCAGCTCCGCTACGGGGTCGCGGTCCGAGGTAACGTCCAGGCTGTTGCGAGCCACGCGTGCGAATCCCAGCTCCTTCGCCAAGCGCTCACGGTCAATCGCGAAGGTGGTTCCCGCAAGGGCGCCGGCGCCCATGGGAAGCTCATCGGCGCGGGCGCGGCAATCCCGCAAGCGGCTGCCATCCCGGCATAACATCTCGAAATAGGCAAGCAGATAATGCGCAAATAGGATAGGCTGCGCGGGCTGAAGGTGCGTGTATCCGGGCAGAATCACCTGGGCGTGACGCCGCGCCTGACCCACCAGCGCAGCCATCAGATCAATCAGGGCGCGCTCAAGGTGGAGCGCTGCGTCCTTCACATAGAGGCGCATTTCCGTGGCCACCAGGTCGTTGCGGCTGCGGCCGGTGCGCAGCTTGCGTGCCACGTCGCCCACCTGCCGCTCGAGTTCAGCCTCGACCCAGGTGTGGACGTCTTCCGCCGTCTGTCCATGAGCCCAGCGGCGGTTGTTCTGGACTTTGCGGCGCAGTGCTTCCAAACCGGCGGAAAGACGCCCGGCCTCGCGCGGCTTCAGCACACGAGCTTCACTCAAGGCCTGCACATAGGCAAGGTTGACGCGCAGGTCATACAGAACGAAACGTTGATCGCGGGAAAAGGACTCGGAAAACACTTCGAACTGTGGATCGCGCCCGCTGCTGAAGCGTCCGCCCCAGAGTTTCATCCCTTCTTCCTCCGCGCGGGCTTCGCCTCCCGCTTCTTGTTCAGTGCCGCCTGCAGCCGCAGCGGCAGGCCCAGGATGTTGATGAAGCCCTTGGCGTCCACTTGATTGTAGTCGGCGCTCATCACAAAGCTGCCGATGCTGGCGTCATAGAGGGAATAGGGCGATTCGCGGTCCAGCACCCGAATGTTGCCACGGTAAAGGCCCAAAGTGATTTTTCCCGTCACATTCTGCTGCGTAGTATCAACAAAGCTGTCAAGCGCTTCGCGCAAGGGCGTGAACCACAGTCCGTAATAGGTCAGCTCGGCATATCGCAAGGCGACATGCTGCTTGAAGTGGAGCGTTTCCCGGTCAAGGCAGAGGGATTCCATTTCCTGATGAGCGGCGTAAATCAGCGAGCCGCCCGGCGTCTCATACGCTCCATGCGATTTGATTCCCACGAGGCGGTTTTCCACCAGATCGGTGCGGCCCACGCCGTAGCGGCCACCGATTTCATTCAGGGTTTCCACCAGCTTGACGGGGCCCATGCGCCTGCCATTCACCGCCACGGGCACACCCGCCTCAAAGCCAATGACCACCTTCCCTTCATGCTCAGGCGCTTTGGCGGGATGGGTGGTGAGTTTCCACGCGTCATCGGGCGGCTCACCCAGTTGGGTTTCCAGCGGTCCGCCCTCGTGGCTCAAGTGCCACAAGTTTTGGTCGCGGCTGTAGAGATCCGCCTTGGTGGCGGAAACGGGAATGTTGTGGCTCTCCGCATATTGCAAAGCGTCTTCGCGCGATTTGATTGACCACTCGCGCCAGGGAGCGATGACGTGCAGGTGGGGCGCCAGGGCCTGGTAGGCAAGCTCGAAGCGCACCTGGTCATTCCCCTTCCCCGTGCAACCGTGCGCGAGGGCGTCGGCGCCTTCCCGAAGGGCAATCTCCACCTGGGTCTTGGCCAGCAAGGGCCGGGCCAGCGAAGTTCCCAGCAGGTACTTGCCTTCGTAGATCGTCCCCGTCTTTACGGCCTTCCAAAGGTAGCCGGTTACAAACTCCTCGCGGAGGTCCTCGACAAAAACCTTGGTGGCGCCACTGGCCAGAGCCTTTTTGCGGACGGCAACATAATCGTCGCCCTGGCCCACGTTCCCCACCATGGCGATGACTTCGCAACCGTAATTTTCCCGCAGCCAGGGAATGATGATGGAGGTGTCAAGCCCTCCCGAGTAGGCCAAAACCGCACGCTTGATTTGCTTTGAAGATGTAGTAGACATGGATTTGAATTCCGATTTCCTTTTCTTAGGTGCCGTCCGTTGCCCGTTGCCCGTTATCACTTTCTATTGAGTACAGCAGATTAGAGTGACAAGACCCCCTCACCCCCGACCCCTCTCCCCCAAGGGGGCGAGGGGAGTTGGTAGCACGACTAAATCAATCGCCTCTCCCCTCGCCCCCTTGGGGGAGAGGGGTCGGGGGTGAGGGGGTCCACTCGTCACCGTATTATGCAGAAGTCAGTAGGTTTCAGTTTTCAGTCGTCACCAGGCCACTTACTGGCAACGGCCACTGACCACTGACAACCGCCTCAGGTCGCCACCAGCGCCCGAACTCTCCGGCGAACCACTTCCGCCTGGCGCGCAGTGGGCGTGGCGATAAAGATGGTGTCGTCGCCGGCCACGGTTCCAACCACCTCCTCCCAAGGGTTGGCGTCGAGCGCCACGGCCACGGAGTGCGCGTTCCCCGGCCGGGTTTTCAGGACCACCAGGTTCGACGCCTGGCGGACCTCCGTAAGGAATTCCTTCAGCACGATCGCCAGGGTCGGCTGGGGAGGGGCCATCGGTTCCGCCCCCTCCGGCAAGCGATAACCGGCGCGGGTCTTGACCAAGCCGAGCTCCTCGATATCGCGCGAAACGGTGGCCTGGGTCACATGAATGCCCCGGCGCACGAGCTTGCGGCGAAGGTCCTCCTGCGTTTCCACCTCTTCATGACGCAGGAGGTCAACGATTTGCGTCCGTCGATAGACCTTGTCCATGCAATTTTATGCAACCAACGTATAAATATACCACAGGGCGGAAGGGCCCGGCAAGCACGGCGCAGACGGAGGGCCGTCCCCATTGCCGGCGCAAGGCGGGCTTGCAGCGGGATGGGGCCGCCAGGATGGCGGCGTTACGTTCAGACCAGAACAGCACCGAAAACAGGGTGGGAGGGCGGATTGGTCCGCCATCGCTGCAGTTATCACGTCCTCAGCCTTGCCGCCATTGGGATTTGCAATTTCTTGTCGCTAGCCACTGAGCCTGCCTCGCGGCTGTCAAAATGTCGCTCGTCATTCTTGTCTTTCATAACCCCTTTTCTTTTCATCAAGATCGTGGAAAGAAGGGTCTAACCCATTTGTTTTCAATAACCTCGTGGAAAGACGGAAAATCTAGAAAACTCCTCCATTTGTTTTCATTAACTTATGGCAATTCTCCGGCATTTTTTACCCCCTTTTTTTCCCCCTGTCCCTGGCCATCGAGAATATGCTAACCGCCTTTATTTCAATAATATAGATTTTTGTGAGGTTTTTGTTATTCGTCGCTAAACCCCTTTTGTTTCTAGTACATCGTGGAAAGTCCTACCCCCTGTTTCGCTTCCATTTTCGGCTTTGAGCTAAATCTTGGTATTTGAATGAGATAAAGAGTATAGACATTTTTACGCTATACGCTAACCCCCTTTTTTTCTGGTATATCGTGGAAAGCCGCGGAATAATCGGAAGATTCCATTCCTTAATTCCCCCTGAAAAGACTTGCCGGGAGAGCGAAGGCGAGCCCTCGTCACCGCCTCCGAAACCGCAGCCCCTCGCCCCTGATACCTGGCGCCTGCCTTTCACGCGGTTGGGCGCTGACGCCGGGCAGAGGTCGGCCGCCCTGGACCTCCGCCAGCGGGCACTGGCCTCACAGTCTAGTATGACGCAGCTACCTTCCTTGTCAAGAGGAAAGGAGGCTACATCAAGAAATGGAGGGATGGAGGCAAAACCTCATGCCCAGAGTCCGGACAAGCGGGAGCGGCGAAAAATCTACCACCCCCTCATCGGGGGCCAGGGGTCTCGGCGGCCGGAAGTCCGCCAATCGCAAGGGTGGATGGTGGCGCGGCCTCAGGAATCGCCGCTTCGGCGTGGGTCATACAGCATGGGGGGCACGGCAGGGATGACCTGGCGCCCGGCTCGTTGTCCAGCCCGTCAGCCGACAGACGGTTCTTCCGCCACGACGCGCATAGGTCGGCGAGGCATAGAAAAGGTTGCAGGTCGTTTAGGTCGAGGCGCGGCCCACAAAAACTCGGAATATCCCAGGGCGGCGCGGACCGGAAGTCGCGGCCCGCGCCGCAAGGACGCAAGCAAGGCGCCACCTACTGTGGCATTCCGGGGATCGCCATCCTCTGCGGTTCCCCATTAATATGGGAGGTTTCGTCGGTCAGGACCTTCTTCAGCACCATGGTCACGTCGGGGCCGCTCATTTTTACCATGGCGTAAGGAGTGACCTGGGTAGAAATCCACATATCGACCGGGCCTTTGCTTTCCTGCTTACGATAGTGCTGGCAGGAGAAAGTTCCGGCGGGGACGGTGACAGATTCCGTGCCCACCAATTCGCCCATTCCGCCTTTCCCCCCCGGCTGGGATGGCGTGGAAGCGGGCCGGTGTTGTGTCATCATCCCCATCATCATGGCGGGCATTTCCATGGGGGGTTGCCCGGGCCGTTGCATGATCATGCGTTTAACCCCGGTTTCCGTGGGCGAGATGACGGTCAAAGTTTTCATGACCATCTCACCGCCGAGTTCAGCACTGGTCATGCGCTGTTCCATCCAATAACCCGTGCTGCCATTGACATCTTCTTTGCCCAAGGCGACCATCGCGACGTCCATTTCCTTGCCCCTGGTGGTAATCAGGTACTCCGAACCGGCGCCCACCGTGGGATTTTGCAGGCTGGGCATGGACGGCATACCACCCATCATTCCCATGCCACCGCCGGGGCGTTGCGCCCACAACCCGCCGGTCACGGCCATCGCCAGCACGAACATCATTACGGCTCTTTTCGCAAAACACATAGATGCATACCTCCGCTTTTGGATTGGCCGGGAAGCACTGGTTCTTCCCTCTAAGGCCAGAGATTCGAAAGTAATCCATTACTCAACTCAACCGCGAGTACCACCCGTCAATGACTGTGAAAACGTAGTATGCGGCAGAGTATAGCAGAAAAACCGGGCGCAAGGAGGAAGCGTAGACTGAAAATGATGGAGGAAAAAACGCAAAGATTACTCGCTGTGCGCGCCGTAAGCCATGAACCGCTCTTTCTTGAACTGCTCCCACTGGGCGGGCTGATACCGGTCTTGGGGGATAAAGACCTTGTGGAGAAAGGCGATACCCAGTCGGGCTTCGTCGATTTCCGCGTCCTTTTGGGGGAGGTAGTCGAAGACGCTGCGGTTAGCTCCGTAGTACGCGCAGAGCCACACGCCCTGGGAGTTCTCCACGGCGTACAGCGCGCACACCAGAGGCAATGGGCGCGTGGCATCCACTGAGACTTTTACCACCGCTTCGATAATCTTGCCGGCGACGCGCGGGGCCGCCGCCGTCGGAGAAACAGGGGCTGAAGCCATGGTTGACCTCACGCTCAAAGCGCAAACCTGGGACGATCAGAGGAACGATTCCTCCGCCAGGAAACATACATCGAGCTTTGCAAGGGCGTCAATGCATTTTGGATTTCCGATTTTGGATTTTGGATTGAGGACCACACCTGTCCGCCATCTCTTCTCTTCGCGGTCAGGGATGAGCTAGCACCGTTCAGTAAATGCTTTAGGCAATCGCTGACCGCTTGCAGCTCACCGCCGAGCTTGCCAATCCAAAATTCAAAATTCAAAATCCAAGATTCAAAATCCAAGATTCAAAGTCCAAAATTCAAAATTCAAAATTCAAGATCCAAGATTCAAGATCCAAAATCGAAAAGCGAAAAGCCAAGATTAATTGCAGGCGTAGTCTCCAATCCAAAATCCAAAATCGAAAAGCCAAAATGCCGGGGCTGGTTTTTCACATGGCGACGGAAGTTTTCAGTTCAATCACCAGCAACTGTCCATCGGTTTTCCAGGTGCCGCCGGTCGCGGTCTTTCCTTCGGAGAGAGGATTGGGGCGGGTCACCAGTTGTTCGGCAGCGACTTGGCCGCCCGCCATCAGGTCGGCGCCCACTTTGCTGCGTTCCGCATCCAGATCCGGATCGATGGCGTGTGAGATCACTCCGGGGTGCACATCCAAACCAATATCGTGCGTCGACGCGCCCAGCCAGATTTGGCGGCCGTCGGCGGTGGTGACCGAGGTTCGCCACAGGCGCAGGTGATGGCGTTTCAAAAAGGTATTCAGCATCTTTTCGAAGGCAAAGTCCTCGGAGCGGCCGTAGAGGTAGAGCTGGGAGACCGGGGCCTCTTCATACCCTTCATCACTGGCCAGAGCGCGGACCGTTCCGATCGCCGAGCGCGCGCCTAATTTCCTGGCTTCGCTCCAACCGGCTTGTTTGTAGGCGTTGAGAATCTGATCGGCATTTCCGATGATGATCAAATTGAGCGGATCCCCGGGCTTCTTCTCCTTGTTCTGGGCGCGATTCGGCGCGTCGGCAAGCATTTTTTGGACAGCGTCCGACAGGTCCGCGGAGATTTGCGTCGCCGCTGCGGGCGGCGAGGCGGAATCCACGGCAAGGGGTTGATCCAATGTCAAAACCAGGTCCGTGCCCGCCGCATAGTCAATGGAGGTATCAGCTTTGCCGATGGTTTTGTTCGACATCTTCTCCATTTCGCTGCCCGCTGATCCCAACCTGTCCAACAGGCCATCCATGCGCCCAACGGCCTCATCCTTTTCCAGCACACCCTGAATGGTCCCATCCGCAAGGACGGTTTCGCGCGCGTTCTCCACCCCCGTCAGATGCGCAGTCAAGTCAAGGGGGGGATGACCCGGTATGACCAATTGGGTGAAATGGATCAAAAGATGCGCATGGTCCTTGGGATCCGAATTGGGGAATAACCGCTCAATCTTCCCCGTCACTTCCGCTCCTATGGGAACAAGAACGCCCTGGTCGCTGGTGACCTCCCGCACCACACGGGTAGTCACTGTCTGATCCAGGTGTGAACTCTCGGTGCTTACGGCGGCCTCCAGCCGGACATAAAGCTTCGTACCACTGGCCACCGTGTTGGGGGCATCCGCCCGCAAATAACCACGCCTCGGGACGCCCAAGGTAACCACCAAGCTGGCGAAACAAAGAAGGATAAATGCCCAGGATGGCCCAGAACGGGGCCGCACTCTTAGGGGTGCTCGGAGTGCCGGCGGCAAAGCAAAAGGAATGCACATGGCTCGCTTTCTCACGGTCCACCTCGAAATGTCTTATTTGAACATTTGACGGGGAAGAGCGCCAAAACCTTCCCGGGATCTGCCCCATCGAATGAAGCGATTAATACATCCAGATCGGTCACAACGCAAGCCGGAACTTACGCAAGGGGGGACGGCAACGCAGGCAGGGCTCCAAAGCCCTGGAAAAAAGCACCGGTCTGCCACCCATAGGAGTCTCGGCCGTGCCTCTCGTGGCTGCGTATGGGCGGAGCGATCGAGGGAGAACGGCCGAGAGGTTTTTGGAGGGAGAACACCGTGTTTAGTAACGACATCGACATAAACGAATTAATCGAATACCTTTGCGTCGAAGGCCGTTTTTTTGCCGTCTCCCCAGGACGGGAGAAGCGTTGACTTGCACCCACTCTTGAGTTACCCTTGCCATGCTGATAAGACTGTGTTTCTGAAACCGGTTAGGCTAAGGCGTTGTAAGCGCCGGAAGACCAGGGCCGCGGGGATCGGCTCTCGGGCACAGAGGGGCCGGACCTGAGGTGTGAAAGCGAGGCAATATGGCCGAAGCGCTGACGAAAGCAGGGCGATATCAAATTGTCGGGGAATTGGGCCGCGGATCGATGGGGGTGGTGTATCAAGGGTTTGACCCCATCATTGGCCGCACGGTAGCCATCAAGACGATGCTTCCCGAGGGCCTTTCTCCGCAGGAGTTCCAGGAGTATAAGGCGCGCTTCCAGCGGGAAGCGATGGCGGCGGGGATTCTCGCACACCCCAACATCATCACCGTTTACGATTTCGGCGAAGACAACGGCATCCTTTACCTCGCCATGGAGTTTCTGGAGGGCAAACCCCTGGAGAAGATCGTGCAGGAGCAGACCGTGCTGCCGATCGAAACGATTTTGCCCATTTATGACCAGGTCTGCAGCGCCCTCGACCATGCTCACCGGAACAAGGTTGTGCACCGCGATGTCAAGCCTGCCAACATTATGATTCTGCAAAATGGCTTGGTGAAGGTGACCGACTTCGGCATAGCCAAGATGATGGCCATGGGCATGACGCAAGCGGGCCAAATCCTGGGGACGCCCAATTACATGTCGCCCGAGCAGGTTAAAGGCCGCCAAATTGATGGACGGTCTGACATCTTCTCACTGGGCGTGATCCTTTACGAGCTGGTGACCGGGGAAAAGCCTTTCGGCGGCCAGAACATTACCACGGTGATCTATAAGATCATCAATGAGAATCCCATCCCGCCGCGCGAGCTGGACGCGTCGATCCATGCGGGCTTGAGCTACGTCATCTCCAAAGCGCTCGCCAAGAATGTCGATGAGCGCTATCAGACTTGCCGGGAGCTGGCGGAAGATCTGAGGAATTATAAGAACCTGAGCGGCGCCGCGACTGGCCAGGGCACGGTGATGCTGAAGGCCGCCCCGGGTCCGGCGGCGGCAGAGGAACCGGCTCCGCCGCTCGCCGATCAATCGCCGGAGATCTCCGAGACGCCGCCCTCCGCTCCGGCCGAAGTCGACGAGGCGCCGATCGCAAGTTCTCTTAATATCCACATGATTCCGCCGGCCGCGCCGCGCCAGCAGTCCATCCCGCAGATTGCCTGGGTTCTGGGTGCGCTCCTGGTCGTGGCGATCATGGGCAGCATCAGCTACTTCTTGGTTTTGCGGCCACGAGGCCGGCCGGCCACACCGGCCGTGCCCTCATCGACTGCCAAGGTTACCCCCGCGCAGAACCAGCAGCCGGCGGTTACGCCGCCCACCCAACATGGCGCGCCGGTGGCGGAGACCATCACGACGCCCGCGACGGTCACACCGCCGCCGGTTACCAAACCGGACAATCGCACGCGCACTGCGGCGGCGAAGGTGGGGCAACTGATGGTGAGTGCGAACGTGAACGGGGCGAAGATTTCCGTCGATGGGCAGTCTGATGCAAGTTGGTTGACGCCCTATACCATCGGCGACCTTCCTGCCGGGACGCACAATGTTAGGATCTCCATGGACGGTTACGACAGTTTCCAACAGAGTGTGGCGGTCGAGGGCGGGAAGACGAGCAAGGTGGTGGCCAACCTTTCATCCCCCAGCGCCGAGTTTGGCGTGGTCACGACGCCGGCGGGGGTGGAAGTACTCATTGACGGAAAATCTTATGGGCCGAGCCCCATCAGCGTCACTCTGGCGCCGGGGAAGCATACCTACACGGTGAAACAGCCGGGGGCGGCGCCTTATGAGAGTACCGTCACGCTCAAGGGCGGGGAACTTATAACCCGGAAGATCATCCTTGGCTCGACTGCGCCCGCAGGTATAGTCGAAGTCCGGACCATCCCGAATGGCGCCACGGTGCTGGCGGATAAGTCGCCCGTCGGGGGGCAAACTCCCACGTCTTTTCGATTGTCCGCCGGGACTCATATGCTGGTCATCATGCTATCCGGATACCGTCCGGTTCAACAGCAGGTTACAGTCTCAGCAAACGAGACCAAGACAGTTAATATTACTCTATCCAGCCAATAACGGGGACGTCCCTGGCGGACCACCCGGAAACACTACGGAGGATTGATCATGATGCGCCGGATAATTTTCGCCATTTTTTTGGTTCTATGCTTGACGCCCAGTGCGTGGCCGAAATTCAAGGAGGACGAGCAGAGATTTCTCGATGACCAGTTCAAGGCCGTGCTCGACCAGACGCAGGCCATGGGTAACCAACTCGCTGCGTTGAACGCGCAACTGGCGGAGTTAAAAAAGAATCAAACCGATCTCCAGGCAGTGATCATGCGGCAACAGCGCACACTGCAGGCCCTGGATGAAATGCTCTCATCCCTGCGCATTGGCAATGAGGACAACTTCGCCAAGGTGAAGACGGCGATAGCGGACTTGCGCGCCCAAACCGACAATGTCGTCGCCAAGCTGGGCGTCCAGACCGCGGCGCCGTCCGTGGTGCCCGTGGTTGCCCCGGGGCAGACCCCTACTGCGGTCACGGTGTCACGGCCGCCGCAGGGTTATATCACGGCCGTCGATGGCTCCACGGTGATGATTGACATGGGATCAGCGCAAGGCCTCCAGCAGGGATCCCGTTTGGCTGTTTACAAGGCCACCGACCCCAACACACGGGTGGGAGTCATTGAGGTCACCCAAGTCGAGAGCGGTAATGCGCATGCCCGGATTGTTACCATGAATTCCGGCGTGAAGCCGGAATTCTCCGATGTGGTGCGCGTGGAGTAAACGAGACTTTCCTCATGGCCCGACTCGTCATCACCGATCCCTCGGCGCGAACCCAGATCTTTGAAATCACCAGCCCCACGATCAGCGTGGGGCGGGCGGATTCAAACGACCTGGTGCTGCATCACCCCAGTGTGTCTCGCCACCACGTCCGGTTTACCGTGCTTCCGGGCAGCATCACCTTGCTGAATGATTTGGGGAGCATGAATGGGACCTTCGTAAACAACGTGCAGATTCAGGAGCAACAGATTAAGGACCAAGACCGCATCGCGGTCGGCATGTATGAGTTGAAGTATGAGACGGCGCGCGCGGGCGACTTACACATTGAGCCCGGCACGGGGACGGTGACCGATATAAGCGGTCTGGTGGGCACGGAAGATCTCAGCACGGCCCTGCGGCTTACTCCGCCCACAGCCCCGGTGGTTTCCGTGCCGATCGAGGAGCGAGTGAAGGTTCTGGAGAAGGAAAACAACCTTTTGAAGTTGCTCCTGGCGGTCGGCAAGACCCTCTCCTCCATTCTGACGCCCGACGAAATCATGCACCGGGTCATGGAACTGGTGTTTCAGATGGACAACGTCGAACGGGGCTTCGTCATGCTCCGCGACGAAAAGAAGGGCTTCAAGCCTGCCGTCCTCCTTTACAAGGACGAGGCCCGCAAAGTCGGCGCCTGCGGCGTCGCGCTTTCCACCACGGTGACCGAGAAGCTCATGAATGACCGCGTGCCGCTGTTGATTTACGATGTCGGCACCGACGAACGCTTTGCCACCAGCCAGAGCTTGCGCTTGTCCGGCATCCGCTCCGCCATGTGCGCGCCTTTAATCTATAAAGACCGAGTTTTTGGATTCTTTTACGTCGATTGCCTGAGCAAGCCCTATGCCTTCTCCCAGGAAGAACTGGGTATTTTTTCCGTGATCGCCGCCGAGGCGGCCATCAGCTTCGACAATGTGCGCTCGCATGAGGAACTGGCCCGCCAAGTCGTGGAACGGCAGGCGCTGGAGCGCTTCCTCAGCTCCAACATTGTCGAGAAGATTCTCGCCAATCCCGACGAAGTTCAACTGGGAGGGGAAAACCAGACAGTCACCGTCCTCTTCTCCGACATTCGCGGTTTCACCCGCATGTCCGAACACATGGATCCCCATGCCGTGGTGGAATTGCTGAACGAGTACTTCTCGGAAATGACGGACATTGTTTTTGACACCGGAGGGACGCTCGATAAATACCTCGGCGATGGAATTATGGCGCTGTACGGAGCGCCGATACCCAAGCCCGATGACGCTCGGCGCGCCACCAAGACCGCCATGGAAATGCAGCGCGCCCTGGCCGCCCTCAACCGCGATTGGGAAAAGCGCGGCCAACAACCGCTGCAAATGGGTGTGGGGGTGAATACCGGCCCGGTGACGGCAGGGTACATTGGGTCGGCGCGACGATTGGATTACACGGTCATCGGCGACGCGGTCAACCTGGCTTCGCGACTATGCTCGAATGCAGCCGGCGGACAGATCCTCATTTCCGAGTCCACCTACCGGCTATTGAACGGCAAAATACCGGCGGAACGACTGGAACCCATCCGCGTGAAGGGCAAGGAGACACCCGTAGAGCTCTATGCGGTTCTTTGGCAAGATCCCGTCGCTTAAGGAAGAGAAGGAGGGGTTCCCCAGTTAGGCCGTATTTTTGCCGGATTGATCCTGGAGTCCACACAAAATGCTCTCGTTGCCATCCAATCTTTTGCGTGTTCGCTTTCTCGCCCTGATGGTCTTGATGCTGTGCACTCTTGCCGCTGCAGTTGCCGCCCAGCAAGCAGAACCCGCGGGCCAGATGCCGGAAGCCATCCGCGGCGCCAAGATCTATCAACTTCCCACGAAGGGAGGCCAACCGGCGCCCAATCCTGGTATCTATAAAAGTCTCTCCTTCCAGGATATTAACTTTGACCGGTTGCTGCTCGGTCTCTCCGTCAGCATTCGGCCCGTCGATCGCGCCGCCACGGTTGTGCGAATGTATTTTCAGGATGTGAAGGTCAACGGCATTCCGGTCCACATCGAAACGTTCGACCAGGAATTCAAGCTTTCAAGTAAAGAACCCGTCGACCTTCCCGCGCCGCTCAAATGCGCCATCATTTTTTCCGATCTCGATTCCATGCAGCCGCTCCGCGACATGGTGGACAAGGACAAAATTCAGATCACCGGCCAGAGCTTCACCGAGATCAAGCTGAACTCTCTGGAGAAGCTGGCCTTGCGCGCCAAACAAGTCGTGATCCCCGTGAGCTTGAACGAACAAGTTCCGCTCAATTTCTTCCAGGGCAATCCCCTCCTCCACATGACCGCGGATAAGATTCTGGACGCTCTTGCCAGCCCAACTTCCGCTGCGGCTATCAGCATGGCGAAAGAGCATGTGGCAAAAATACATCTGGACGAGACCTTAGGGGGAGAGGTGAAACCCGCTCTCTTCCTGGTGTACACGGAATACCGTGTGCACGATCCAAAGTCCAAGGCATCGGAGTTGTTTTCGCAATACGGGACGGGCTTCCTGGTGAGTGCGGATGGAAAACTGCTGACCACTAAACGCGTGATTGCGCCCTGGAAGTTCGACCCGGAAGTGGACTTCCTGATTGAACACCAACACCTGGAACTGGATAAGGACAGCGTGAAGACCTATGCTTGGCCTGCGGGGGCGCAAGTGGCGACGGCGGACGGCCAGCCTGATTTTCAAACTGCGCTCAGCACCGAGAAGCAATCCTTGAAGATCCTCCAGTCGCCGCCCGATGAAATGGTCCAGCAGGATTACCAGGACCCGGACTCCGCGGAGAAGGCGACGCTGCACCTTCACGCCGAAGGCTCATCTGACGTGGCGCTGTTGCAAATTACGGGGTCGGGTTATAAACCCCTGCCTTTTCCTGACCCCGCGGCCAGCCTGGCTGCCGATTCCAAGCTGGTTTTGTGCAGTTATCCCTTCGGCATAAGCCCATCTCCAAGCGCCCCGCGCCTTCTCAGCGTGCAGGTAAGCCCGCAAGGAACCATTCTGAAGATGGAACACAAGGGGGATCCTGGGGAGTCCGGCGCGCCCCTGCTCAATGCCGACGGAAAGGTTGTGGCGCTCGCGACCTCCGGTAATCAGGGTGTCCCCATTCAGGTCGCGCGAAAGCTAATCCCATGAAACCTAGAATCCGGCATTTTTATCTTCTTGGCGCCATGATCGTGGCGGGGTGTACAGCGGTGGCCCCACCCGCTTTCTCCCAGCCTCAGGAAGGTCAGGAAGGTCTGGTAGGCCAGCTGAAGGAAAAGCTCTCCAAGACCGGGGTGTTCTTCCGCGCTGATGCTCCGCGCTCGCTGCGAAATCCCAGTGATGCTGATCTCCCCATCTTCGTGGAGATCATCAATGGCGTGGAGCAGGAAGCCCACACCACGGGGTCCGGCGTCTCCAACTATGTCAAACGTGACCCCTTGAAATTCCAGGGGGTGAATGTTTTTGTGAAACCCACCGGCGCCCGGCACCAGTTCACCACCGCGCCCCTACTGTTGGGCACGAGCACGGAGTTTTCTTTCGACGCGCGCGCGGGCGGCCAACCCCTGGTGATTCAAGACCGGTTTAAGACGACCCTCGAAGTCCCATTGGAGGCGATTCAGTCTTTTCTCGCCGGCCACTTCCTGGGGGGACCGTTTACCTCCCTGGACTTCTGGGTCTCCATACGGGTTGTGGATTGGCCGGACCAGAACTTCTACCTGCGCGTGAAATTGAATGCCCCTCCGCTTCCGCAAATCCCCAACTGGTACCGGGGAGACATCCATTACCACAGCGGCTACACCGACAATCCCGCGGAACGTGGGTATCCGCTCGACGTCACCAAGCAAGCAGCCATCCAGGCCGGGATGCAATGGTTGCTTTTGACCGATCACTCCACCGATCTTTCTCCCGACCGCTATAAGCAGGAGTTGGAGGACGTCAAGAAACTTCGCGACGGACAGTTGATGTTGATTCGCGGCGAAGAAGTCACGGTCGCATCCGGCAAGGACGCTGTCCTGACCACCGTCCATATGGTGGCGGCGCCATCCCCCGATGATCCTGACAAAGGTTTCCCCGACCCTAAAGATGCTGACAACGCCGTATTCGTAACCGGCGACGGTTCGGTTTCTTATCCGGCCATGCCCCTCAAGGACGCTCTGGCGCGGATTACCGCAACAGGGGGATTTGCCTATGCCGCGCACCCCTTTGATCCCATCAGTCCGGTTATGCGCGGAGGGAAATGGGACCTTGACGCGGATTTCCTGGCCCCGGAGGGAAAACAACTTCCGGCCGGCCTGGTAGGTCTGGAACCATGGAACCGCGCTACCCTGTCTACGGCTGACGACCTGCGCGACCCGTTTTGTATTCGCCAGCACGAGAATGCAAGCGATTGTTTCCAGCCCGACAAGCAAGCCAACCAGTACATCCGCCTCGAGCAAGGCATCAAGGGAGGATGGCAACCGTTGCTCCAGCGCGGTCTCGCGCCACGGAGTGATGGAACCGATGCCCCGCTCTTCAAGACCTTCTTCGCCGCGGGGTCGGACGCCCATGGTGACCTGAATTACGAAGCCAGCATGGACGTCACGGACTTTCTCGGCAAGCCCTCGCGCAGCATAAATGGATATGCCGAGGACAACGCGCTGGGGCGGCTTTCCACGCTGGTTTATGCGCCGGCCGGCCTGGGGCCGCGCGGTGAGAACGTCCTGCGCGCCCTGCGCGAAGGGCGCACGGTGGGGAGCAATGGCCCGATTCTGATTGCCGGCTTCGACCGCAACGCCAACGGCTCGCTTGACGACGCCGAAGATGTTGGAATCGGACAGGAGATTTCCTGCCCCCTGAAGTCGCTGCCCGCTTTGCAACTCCGCTGGGTGAGCAGCGAGGAATTTGGTCCCTTTCAGTCCATTGAACTGATCGTGGGGACCGGCACGGGAGAGTTGCCGCCTGTGGAAGTGCCCGTGCCCTCCGCCAAGGCTCTCGCCAGCGAGGGCTTGGTTCCCTTCGATCTTCGCCCTATCCTGAAGGAAGGATCGCAGGACTGGAAGTATATCCGATTGGTGGCGAGCACACGAAACAGCGCCAATGATGAGTATCGCTGCTATACTAACCCCATTTGGATTAAAGCCACCGGCGAATGACGGCGGCTAAAGTCGAGACGAGCATAGAACATGACTGCTGACGCAAATGAACAAGGAACCGTACGCTACACGCGCTGCGCATCCTGCGGAAGCATGAACCCGGCGTCGGCGCTCACCTGCGGGCGCTGCGGACGGCCGCAACAGGCGGGGGCGCCACCAGCGCCGGCAAAGCCGTCGGCGCCTGCTTTACGCGGCCAGGGTGTGCCGGCCATCCCCCAGGTAATGTGCCCGAAATGCCATAAGTCTTTTCCGCTGGGAAGCAAATTTTGCGGATACTGCGGCACACCTCTACCTACCGCTCCGCCCCAGGTGGTGACGCCACCGGCGCCCGTGCCCCAGCCTGCCGCGCCCCCCAGACCCGTAGCCCCACCGCCGCCGCGCCCCATGGCTCCACCCCCACCGCCGGCTCCTCCGCCCGTGGCCCGGCCCGTGCCTCCACCGCCACCGCGCCCCGTGGCTCCACCCCCAGCTACGCCGCGGCCTGCGGTTCCACCGCCACCAACGGTGGCCCGGCCCGTGCCTCCACCGCCACCGCGTCCCGTGGCGCCACCCCCAGCTACGCCTCCACCGGTGGCCAAGCCGGCTGTGCCCGCCGCTCCGAACCTCCCTGCATCGGCCATGGAGGGAACTGTGGTTTTTTCGGGCCTGCGCGCGGCGCCACGCATCACCGCCAAGATTTCCGAAAAGAAACCTGATGGAACATTGGGCAAAACCGTGCCCGTTACCAAGGAGACGCTGATCGGCCGCGAGAACTGCGACCTCAGCTATCCTCAGGATACGTTGCTCTCCCCTCGGCATGCTTCGGTTGCCGTGCGCGAGGGCAAGCTGCTGCTGAAGGACCTGAATAGCCAAAACGGGTCCTACATCCGCCAAAGGAACGATGTGGAACTCATCCCCGGCGACGTTTTCCTGCTGGGGCGCGAACTCTTCCGCTTCGTCACCCAGAGCCTGGACGAATCGCTCGCCAAGGAGCCCTCCGGGGGCACGTTGGTGTGGGCCGTCCCCAGACTGCAAAAGGGACCGCTCACCGCCAAGCTCGAGCACATCAAGTTGAATGGCGAAATTGTAACGGAGTTCAAGCTCGACAAGCCGGAAACCACCCTGGGGCGGACCACGGGCGACCTGGTCTTCAAGGACGATCCCTACATGTCCGGAACTCATGCCCGCATCGTTGCCCAACCGGGGCGATTCCTTCTACAAGACCTGCGCAGCCGGAATGGTGTTTATCGCCGCGTGCGCGCGGAAGTGGAACTCCTTGACGGCGACGAATTCTTTATGGGAGAACAGCTTTTCCACGTGGAATTGAAAGACCTGGGGTGAGTTGAAAATCTGGCGAACGAAAAAATCCTTCGTTCGGCGCTTTCTGCCACTTTGACTATGGTTAAAGGGCGAATGCCCGCCACTGATAGCCTTTGTAGCGAGTTTCTTGCAAACAGCTAATTATAAACGACTTACCAGCAGGACTTCCCCCCAGCAGAAAACTTGGCCCTGCATTTTCATCAGCTTACGGGGGGTACTTAGGGAGCGGCGTCCGCCTTCTGGGAGCCTCTTTGAGGGGTTCCGGACGGCCTTTGGCGACTCAGAAGGGAGTCCCGGCAAGTCTTTCCGCTGCCGTTTGAGCCCGGCCCGAGCCTCTACGGGTGGACGTGCTTGAGAAACCCAGCATCGGCTTTTTCTCTCGGGCAGAGAGACGGCCAAACCCGGCCCATGCTCACCTGATCTCCGGGCCATCCGATCCCTAACGCGGCATCTGCTTCATGGCCTGCTTCTCGATCATGGGCGCACGCGTCTTGATGTAATTGTCCATGGTTTTGTCAATGAGCGGGGGTAGTTCGGCGTTCATTCGCGCCACAAAATCGTTCTGGGCCTTTTGCAGTTTGGCGTCAATGCTCCCCGCGTCTTGATCGAGCATATCCATTTTCTTCTGCAACTGCTCCGACTGATTTATGGCGCTCCCCATCATCTGCTTCTGTAAAAGCAGGCCCAAGCGCGACAGCTCGTCGCTATTCTGCGACAGTTGGGTTCCGACGTAGATGTTCGCGAAAATCGACAGCAACGCCAGCACCAGAACAATGTAGAGCAAGTTGCGCACCGTAGAAATACCGCTGTCCATGTTGGCTCCTTTTAAGTGCAGTGAAGAGTGACAAGTGACGAGTGATGAGCAACAAGTGAAAAGCCAGAGGCGTTGGCCGGGTTGCTCATGCGGCGCTCCGGCTCAGCGTTCTGCGCAGTGCATTCAACATATTTCGCAAATCCGAAATAAGGCGAAATGCCTCTTCGACTTGTTCTGCATGGCGCGGGAGGCAATAGCCCAAATCAGCCGCCAACATCAATTGCGTTTCCAGTTCCGCCACCGAGCCCTCTGCATGGGATACCGACTGAATGAACTCCTTCGTCGTGTGGCGCGCCTGCCCCTCGGCAATATTCGATGGGATCGACACCGCTGCCCGGCGCATCTGGGAAACGATTCCAAACTTCTCGTGATCAGGAAAATGCTGCGTAATCCCGTAAACTACCCGGGCTAACACCATCCCCTTTTGCCATACCAGAAGATCCTTAAAGCTCCGTGCCTTCACCTTGCCGTCTATTACTGCCTCTTGCGCATCGCTCATTATTCACTGCTTTTTGCTCATCACTCTTCACTCGTCACACTTCACTGTTATTTCTTGTCCTTCCGTTTCATGACCACCAAGATCAACACCAACATCAGGAGCGCGTAGCCGGTCATAATCGCCAGGTAAGGTCCCTTGTCCTGCCAGAAATGGGAGGGAAGCGGAAAAACACCGGTAGCCGCGGCCTCTTCTGCCGACGCCTCCAAACCTTGTTCGAGCCCGGCGACATCGTCCGGGTGCAGAGAAATAGTGATGGTGTTGATAATCTTGTAAGCGTAGTCCTGGGTCGAATGGTGACCGTGCACGCACAGGTCGCTCATTGCTTCCAAACCCCAGCGTGAGATTGCCAGGGACGACAACCAGCGGACGGGGGTTCCCATGCCGGCATCGGGAGCGGGGGTGAACTTATGAAAGCAATTTGCTATTTCCGGGGACGGCGTTATGGCGCCCGCCACTTGGTGCGAAAACCGGCCCTGTGCCGCTTCCGCGGCGGCGGTCTGGTCACCCGGAGCGGGATTCGCCCCCGCCTCGGGCGCGCTGCCCGCAGCATAGACCGGATAGGGTACGCCTTTACAAGGTTGCAGGATCTTTTCCACCTGGGCCTTAGCTTCCGGCTGCGCAAACATCTTCCCTTCCATGAGCTGCTCCACCGTGACGGGAATAATCGTCTGGACGGGGCGAACGGGCAGGAACAGGCCGCAAAGCAGGAGTTCGGGAATCAGGACCAGGGGAAACAGGGTCAAAGCCTTTTCCGGCGTCGCGACAAAGCTGGAAATCAGCAATCCGATCAGCGAGCCGTTTGCCGCCACCAGGAACATGATCAGGATGGCCGCGCCGGCTTCCGGCAGGCTCAGGGAGAGCGCGTGATTGACGAGCAAACAGATGAGCACGACCATGAAACACTGCACAAACGCCACAAAGGACAAGACGGCGAGTTTCGACAGGATGTAGGAGGGAATCTTCAGGCCGGTCTGCCGTTCCCGCCGGTAAATGGTCTGCTCGTCCACAATTTCGCGGACGGCATTCGAGCAACCGAACCAGAGCGATGAAAACATCGCCATAAAGATGGTCTGCACCTGGTTGGGTCCGCTCGCCATCAAGGCCACAAGCAAGGCCACCAGGGGAGCCTGGCCGAAGAGCAAAAGGGTCTGCGCCCGGTCGCTGAATTTGAGTTCCCACGTGCGTTGCAGCAGGGTGGTGAACTGGCGCAGGCTGAATCTCTTCTCCTGAGGCTGCGACTGAGCCGGCGCGGCGCTGGTGGCCCCCTGCGTCCCTGGTATGTCTCGCTGCGGGTCCACCACCAGGTTCTGGTACAAGGGCGCGCCCTGGAATCTCTTCTTCAGCTCCAGGGCATAAGGAATGGTGTTGTTATCCGTCAGGTCGTCATAAACATCAGGAGGAGATTCCGCCTTGAAATACTCCAGGAATTTAGTTCCCGGACCGTAGTAGGCCAACCGCCCCTGCACGAGGACGACGACTTTATCCAGCACGCCGAACGACCCCAGCAAGTGGGTGGTGATGACGATGGTGGAGCCCTGGTTGGCAAGCTGCCGGAAGAGCATCATCATCAGCGTCTCGGTGCGCGGGTCCAAACCTGCCGTGGGTTCATCCAAAAAGAGCACGCCGGGCTTGGGAAGAAGCTCGATTCCCAAACTCACGCGCTTGCGCTGGCCGCCGCTCAGGGTGGCCACCGGGTTGTCCCAGCGCTGCTGGTCTATCTTCAAAGTTTCCAGCATTTCCTCCACGCGGCGGTTGATTTCCTCTTCCGAAATGTCATCGGACAAGCGCAGTTTCGCCGCGTAGTAGAGACAGCGGCGCACCGGCAATTGCCGATGCATGATGTCTTCCTGGGGGACAAATCCAATGGTGGATTTCAGCGCATCCAGGTTTTGATACAAATCCATGCCGTTGTAGAGCACTTTGCCGGAGGTGGGTTTCACAAACCCGTTCAGCGCGTTCATCAGGGTGGTCTTCCCCGCCCCACTGGGCCCCAGCAGGCCGATCAGTTCTTTCGGCTTGACCACCAGGGAGAGATCATCCAACAGCAGTTTGGGCTGGCCGGTATTGATATCCGTCACCTGGAAATTCAGGTGCACGGAATCCAGCCGCACCACCCGGCCGTCAGGAACATGGGTCAGGGTTCCGCCATGAAAATGGAGCTCCGAGGGACCTATGACCACGCGGTCCAGTTCCTGGAGTTCGTGGCGCTTCACCCGAATGCCGTTCACAAAGGTTCCATTGACGGAGCCCAGATCCACAATCAGGCTCTTGCCGTTTTGTTTGATGATCTCGGCATGTTTCTTGGAAACGACGGGATGGGCGATAACCACATCGCAGCTCGGGTCGCGCCCGATGACCAGATGGTCCTTGGTCAGGTCGATGTTCTCCATCTTAAGCTGCGGTTCCAGGCCGGAGCGAAAGATCAGAGATTTGCCGGCATAACGGCCAAAGGTAATGTAATCCCCGTCGTGCAGTTCGGCGGATTGGACGCGGATGCCGTTGACGAAGGTGCCATTGGCGGATTTATCGGTCAGCTCGACCTTATCCCCTTTGATCGAAAACTGCGCATGTACGGCGGACACGGAGGCGTGCTCGAGCACCATTTTGCAGCGCGCCGGATCGCGGCCAATCATCAATCCTTCATCCGGTATGTCCTCACTCTTTACCGCGAACTTGTCCACAATCAAATCCACGTGGGGGCGGGCCATGAGATCGGTGAGCTTGATGGCCACGGTGCCGCCGGTGGCGCGGTCTGCCTGCTGCGCGGCGGCAATATCCGCCTGGCTGACCACAGAAGTATGCACGTGGCCATCATCCTCATCAGCGAGCGTCTTGTGCACCGCCTTCACGGCCGCCACGGGAACGAACGATTCCACGCTAAACAAATGCTTGCCGCCCGCCCCAAAGGAAACCTTGTCGTTGGGCTTCAGAACCGCTTCCTGAACCCGCACTTGGTTGACGTACGATCCGTTGGCGGAATCGCGGTCCCGAAGCACTACTTCCCCGTTTTCGTTCAAACCCACCCAGGCGTGCTGGCGGGAGATTTGATCATCGGCGAGGACGATTTGGCATTTAGTCTGATCGCGGCCAACAATAAGCCCTTTGGAGGTGATACTAAAAGTGCGGCCGGAAAGGAGACCGGAAGTGGCGACTAAGCGGAAAGCGGTGGGAGCAGAGGGAGGAGTGACGGCCGCGACCGTGGCCGCGGCTTCCTCACCGGCGTTCGCGCGTGGGGGCATGGCCGCCGTGGGCCCAGCCTCCTGCTCTACACTCAGGGGATGGCCACAAACCCGGCAAAATCGATAGCCCCCCTCATTGACCTCGCCGCATGTTGGGCATTTCATGGCACATCCCTCGGTTCTCAGTCTTCAGTTCTCAGTTTTTAGTTACCCGCCTCTTGACCGGCAGGTCAGTAAGGTCAACTGCCAACTGACGACTTTCTAGTGTGGTGTCCCGCTTAATATCTCACAACGCGGTATGGCACGGACCCCCTCACCCCCAACCCCTCTCCCCCAAGGGGGCGAGGGGAGAGTTGAGTGTTTTCTTATGCGCCCAACTCCCCTCGCCCCCTTGGGGGAGAGGGGTTGGGGGTGAGGGGGTCCCATCCATTGGCAACGCTAAGACGGGACACCTCACTGAGTTTGCGGCTTAAAATCTTCTTCGTTGAATTCTCTGCTCTCGACGGGGGTCCCGGCGCCCGCGGGAGGAAGTCCTTCCCCGGAAAACTCCGCCAGGATCACGGTGATGTTGTCCGTGCCGCCGTTGGCGTTGGCCTTCTCGATGAGGGCTTTGCAGAGGTCGGAGAGCCCATCTCCACGGCTGGCGATCTGCAATAAACCCGCCTCCGGCACCATGTTGTACAGGCCATCACTGCACACCAGAATTCTGTCGCCCTGGCACACCCGGACGTAGGTGACCTTAACGTCCAGCGTCTCACTGCTTCCTACCGCCTGCGTCAGAATGCTCTTACGGCTGTCCTTTTCCGGATCGATCGGCAACTCAGCGCCAATGTCCTTCAGGTAATTCAGGAAAGTCTGGTCGCGTGTCAACAGGGTAATCTGCTTACTACGGATTAAATAGCAACGCGAATCTCCCACTTGCCCGACAAAGAGGTGCTGGCCGAAAAGGGCCGCCGCCGTCGTGGTGGTTCCCATGCCGCGGTAGGCGGGATTCGCCAGAGCCTTCTGAAAAATGATCTGGTTGGCGTACTCGACGGCCTCGCGCAAAAGGATCACAAAGTTGGCCTCGCTGACCGTCCCCAGCGATTTCAGGTTGTCATATAAGCGTTTGGGAGCGGTAACGGCCGCAAGTTGGCTGGCCACCTCGCCGCTGGCTTCGCCGCCCATCCCATCCGCCACCATAAATAATGAGCCGAGCGGACCCAAATCATGCTCGCATAAGGACGGTGAGACGCCCACTTCTCCCGTCGCCAGATTGCAGACTACAAAGTTGTCTTCGTTGTTCTTGCGGACGCGACCCATGTCTGACATTCCGAACAAGGTCACGTGTATGGCCTTCGCACCACTGCCCGTTGTCTCGGCCACGTCCCTCACCTTCCCCCGGTCGCCGTCACGCTGAACCGTAACCTGAGTGAAGCCGCTCTTCGTAGATGTGCGGTCAGACTGCGTATCAGCCTGAACTCACCCCCAAAGAGAGCTCACTTTCGCCCCGGTACCTTTCCCCCTAATTAGACAGCCACGTACCACCTGTTTCGACACCAAGCTGGCTTCGGTGGAATGATATGACTGTTCTTTCTTACCACAGCCGCAGTCTGGTATCAAGCAGATACGGGACACGGGATTGGGGATTCGCCCCGAATACTCCGACCGCCCCGCTCACCCAATCCCTAACCCCTAACCCCAGTACTGTTCACTTAAGGTGACTGCACTCAATCTGACCCCCTCACCCCCGGCCCCTCTCCCCCAAGGGGGCGAGGGGCCGGGGGTGAGGGGGTCCTTCGGGAACAAACTAACTTCCTCGAATCTCTTAAGTGAACAGTGTTGCCCCTAACCCCTATCTCGCCCCGTGCGAAGTTCGTGCACGATCTGCGCGGCCACATTGCGCGCGCCCTGCAAATCCAACGGCGGCAGGGAGATGGCTGCCACCTTAGGATGCCCGCCACCCCCATAACGCTCGCAGATACTCGCCAAGTTGGCAGCCTTGGGGACGCTATTCCACGGGTTGCTGCCAACGGCGATCTTGATTCGCTCCTGCGACGAGCTCAATCCCACACAATAAAGCGCGTGGGGAAAAAGATAATACGGTATGAATTTGTTGAAGCCTTCCACGTGCTGGTCCGCTACGTCAAAGAAAACCACCCCGTCTTGCAGTACGGCGCGCTCGCGCAGCAATTCGATGGATTTCAAATGTTGCGCGTACAGGGATTCAAAGGCCTTCTGGATCTGCGGCTGAGCCATGATTTCCCTAAGGGACCGGGAGAGAAGTTGCGGAATCAGGCGCGCGCAGAAGTCAGGTTCGCTCGTTCCTTCGATGACCAAGGTCAATTGGGTGGCGGGTTCGCGCATTTCCACCGCCGTGCGGATGTCCGGATACTGCGCGCCATCAATCAAGTCCGCCCAGTGGACCAGCTCCTCCAGGTCAGGAGCCTGGAAACCAAAGTGTTTGCCGGTGGTTTCGGCGAGGAATTTGGTGCAGGAGCGGAAATCCGGCCCGTAGAATTTCTTGCCGCTATGGTCGTGGCGGAAATGCTCGGCATCCGCTTCCGTAAGAAAGGCGCTCTGGTGATGATCAAACCACCACGTCAGGCGGTCAGAGCTGGAATACTTGAAATCGACGATCACGTTCTCATCCGCATCGAACAGTCCCGCGTCAAACAACTGTCCCGCGCGGTGCATCATACCGCGATAGCGAAACTCCGCTTGGGCGTCGATGCACTGCCGATAGAAGCGCGTGAACACGGCCGCCGAGCATGCCCCGTCGAAACACCGATCATGAAAACAAACTAGAACTGTCATAGGTTTTGAGGGTGAAGAAACCGCTCTCCCTACGCCCCGCCCCGCCAACGCGAGCGAAACCTCATAAAATGCCTTTGCTGTCACCAATTGTCAAGAAGAATTGCAAAGGGTGCTGTCGGAAAACGTACCCCCCCGACATGTCGGGGCTCAGTGCCGGCGGGAAGGCGGTGCACCATCTAAGAGTATCGCGTGCTGCAAATTAGAGTGACAAGACCCCCTCACCCCCAACCCCTCTCCCCCAAGGGGGCGAGGGGGTTCATCCGTCACCATATTATGCAGAAGTCAGTAGAACACCACCTGCCAGGGAGTGCTGGGGAAAGCTGCGGCCAGGCGCAAGGGGCGGCCAAAACGCGCCGCCCCCTTCGTTCCGAGAGACATTGGTTGGTCAGGCGGGGATTATAGGCCCGCTTGCTTTGCCGCCAAGTTGCCAATCACGGGAACCTTGTAGAGGTCATGGTGATAGGCCTTGGACATTACGTGCAGATAATAAAGGTAAACAGCCAGCGAAAGCAATCTGACCAACGGGTAAATAAAGAGGAACCCCCCTAAAACGGCCATTCCAACGACCAACACCGCATAGATCAACCAAATTACAAAGATCGCGGCGGTGAAAAAGATTGACTGGAATGCGTGAAAGCGCACAAACCTATCCTGTTTGGTTGAATCGCTCAACAAAAGGATAATGCCTGTGATAAACCACAGGACATACGCCAGGAAGCCGTTGACATTAGACGATGCCGCAGGCAGCTCACTGGCTGAGGCGGCAATTTTTCCAATGGCGGGAATCATGTGCCGCTCGTTGTTGTAGGCCTTATAGAGCAGGAACAACCAGTAGACAAAAACCACCAGAGTAAACGGCAGAGTCACCACAAGATGAAGCAGTGCGCCAAACCCAAAGGTCAGCATGGTTAGCAACGATATGACAAACCCCAGAGCCGAAAACAGAATCCACACTGTGAGGAAATAGAAGATTGACTGGAACGCATGGAATCGCACAAATTTGTCCTGCCTGTAGGGGTCGACTAACAGGAACACGGTTCCCGTGATCGGCCCCAAAACGTATGCCAGGAGCCCCGCCACATTCGATGCCATTCCTGAACTTGCAGCATATGCCGGGGCGGGCGACGCGACCGGCGCAACACTGCCCACCGGCGCACCGCAGGAGCCGCAAAACGAAGTTCCCTCGGTCATTTGAGCGCCGCACTTCGCACAGAATGCCATGCCCTTATCTCCTTTCGCGGAATCCAGGAGATGATGCCGTCGTGACCTACCCACTAATCCGGTCCCAACTCCCAACCCTGGTTTTCCGTTTGCGTTAAGGAAGCTGTTTGCAACTTACAAGCGTGCTATTGGTACCACAAAGCCTGCATGGAAACAAGCGGGAAATAAAGTCCGTCCAGGGCGAACGGCGCGGGGAAAAGGCGGCACAAAGCCTGTCATTCGATTCGGTGTTTACTCGCCCTCCCCCCACGCTCCTTGCTTCGGCTATACCGCCGGTGCTCATGACTGCCAACCCTTGGGCCTTTCTCGCCTCCAGTTCACCCCGCCCGCGCCGCGCTGCGGCCGCGAGCACCTTGGGCTGGATGGTCGACGGCATGGACGTTGCGCTTTACGCCATGGTCATCCGCGAACTTCGGCGCGAATTGCCGCTCACGACTTTCCTGAGTGCAGGCCGCACTCTTTCTTGGTGGCCTCTTCCCACCACCAACGGCCTTCGCGCTCGTGCTGGCCGGGCAGGACGGCGCGCGTGCAGGGCTCGCAGCCGATGGAGATGAATCCGCGTTCGTGCAGCGGGTTGTAGGGAACGGCATTTTCCCGGATGTAGTCCCAGACCTGCTGGGAGCTCCAATTGGCCAGGGGGTTGAATTTTATCAACTCATGATCGGGCGTTGAGAAGGTGGGATCAGCTTGCACTACGGGGACTTCGGCGCGCGTTGAAGGACTCTGGTCGCGGCGCTGCCCGGTGACCCAAGCATTCAGGGTGCTGAGCGCCCGCCGCAACGGTTCCACCTTGCGGATGCCGCAGCACTCCTGGTGCCCGTCGTTATAAAACGAGAAGAGGCCCTTTTCGCGCACCAGCTTTTCCACCGCCTCCGGCCGGGGGAAGAAGACCTCGATCGGGATCTCGTATCGCTCCCGCACCTGGTCGAGAAAGCGCAAGGTCTCGGGATGGAGCCGTCCGGTGTCGAGCGAGAAGACGCGGAACTCGGCTCCCAGCTTCGCCGCCAGATCTACCAGCACCACGTCCTCCGCACCACTGAAGCTGATGCCGACGCTGGGCGAAAACATCTCAAACGCCAAAGCCAGAATCTCGCGCGGATGCCGCTGCGCATAGGTTTCAGCCAGTGCGGATAGATTTGCAACTTCGAGAGGCATAGTTGTTGTTTTCCTTTTCACGTTGTAAGTTGAAAGCCCTTAGGGTTGAGGAGCGAAACTCGAAAATCGAAATTCGAAACTCACGGATGGCAAATCGAGTATCGAGTTTCCATTTTCGATCTTCGCTACTTCCTTGAATCCCAACTCCTGACTCCTGGCTCCTCCGTTCACCCTACCAGCAGGCGGGTTCCCAAGGAAAAATAGAGAACGGTGAACAGCCAACTGAAATATCGCTCGGGAATAATGCGGGTCAGCCGGCTGCCCAAAACCACACCGGGGAGAGAGCCTATAACAATGTGCAGAAAAAGGCCGCGATCGAAGTGGCCCATGCGCACATGGAGGAATCCCGCCAGCGCCATGGTGGCGAGCCCGTAAAGTATGTCGGTTCCCACCAGTTCGCCCAGCGAGTAGGGAGTGAGCAGCAGCAGGAAGATCATCAGCAAGCTCCCGCTGCCAATCGAGGTCAGCGCCACCAGGAATCCCACCAGCGCGCCCACGGCGACCAGCTTCAACCCCGCGCTTCTGCCCGGAGCGTCAATCCAGGTTTTGGGAGGCTTGATCTTTCCCAACCGGACCAGCGGCAACAGGAAAGATACGCAGAAGAGCGTAACTCCCAACACCAGGCGGAGGAGATGGTCCAATTGAGCTTCCATCAACTTTGTCTTCAAGAAACTGAGCAGAAGAATGCCACCGATCGCTCCCGGCACCGTCCCGGCAATCAGGAAAGAGGCGAGCCGCCAGCGCACTTGGCCCAGGCGGCGGTGTTCAAACACCCCCAGCAACTTGGTGACAGCGCCATTTACGATGTCGGTTCCGATCAACGTGACGGCGGGGTAAGGCGTGAGCACCATCAACAGCGGGGTTAGCAGCACACCACCGCCCGTGCCCGTCAACCCAATCAGTGTCCCCGTGATGAATCCAATAAGCGTTATGAGCATGGTGATGCTGCGATCCTGATAGTCCGTCGTTCTCCGGCCAACCGTGGACGTAGCGGCGGGTCTATCCCCCCACCCTACCCCCCCACCTTACCCGTCACGGACGGATGGCGGGATAAACCCGCCGCTACGTCTCCAGCCTGATGTTTGTTCACCCAAAAGCTGCGTAAAAGCAAAACGCCCGCTGCGGCTATTCCGTCAGCGGGCGTCTCAGGTTTCGAACTCTGGGTTTGTGCGTCTTACAAATCCCTATTCCCTGAGGACAGAACACCGCTGGCGGATGGCGTACAACAACACATCCGCCGCTCGTTACTGCTCCTCACGGAATGGAGATTAGTGGTCATTTTTCCCGAATCAACAGCCTACCATGGTGATTGAACTGCGTCAATATTATTGACCCGTCGGTAGTGTCCTAATTTGATTCGTAACGCCGGCTTCCAGCCGGCACAGAAGCCGCCAAGATGGCGGCGATACGTTGGAATTAGGCACTACCGACCCGTCATATTATTGACCGGCCAATTCGCCTGTTGGGTCCGTTAGCCAACGGGCAACTCGCCGCTACGGCCTCCATTTGAGCAGCCACCCCCTGGAGCTCACCGGAGAGTCAAGCCCAGAGCTTCCCGCACTTTCTTTGCGGGAGGCGGAATCTTGCGCACTTTATATCGACGGCACGCCTCCACGGTGTTTTTCAGGCTTTCGAGATAGGCAATGCAAGGCTCGCAGCCTTTCAGGTGGCGCTCCAGCTCGCGGCAGTTCTTCACCGGAAGCTCGGCGTTCAAATAGTCGGAGAGCATGGCGAAAATGTGTTGGCAACGCCGGTCAGGCATGGCTCTTACTCTCCTCTCCGCTGAAATGCTGAACGTAGCCAGCGAGTGCATTGCGGACGAACACGCGCGCCCGGTGCAGCCGCATCTTCGTCGTCTCTTCGGAAATACCCAGCACCTCCGCCACTTCCCGGGTATCGAGTTGTTCCATGTCGCGCAGAATCAAGACCAGGCGGTAATGCTTGGGGAGGGCCAGGATGGCGTCTTCCAGCCTGCCGCGCAATTCCTGATTGAGGACGATCTCTTCCGGCGATATCTGCCGGGGTTTTGTGCCCGCCGGTGACAGGACGGAATCCTTGGGCATCAAGGCATCCAGCGAGAGCATTTGCGCCGGGGCAAATTTGCTCTTCCGACGGCTCATCAAGCACTGGGTCTTGGCCACTTTGTAAAGCCACACCGAGAGCGCCCGCGCGTCAGGGAACTCGCGGAGCTGCCGCGCCAGGCGGATCAGGGTTTCCTGCGCCGTGTCTTGAGCATCCTCGTGGCTGCCACAAACCTTCATGCCAAATCCATAGACGACCCCTTGCAAGGTTTCGAGGGCACGCTCGGCTTCCTGGCGATTTCCGGACTTTAGGATTTCAAGTGCCTGTTCGATTTGAGTGTTCACCCCGTGCATTCCCCCCACGAGACAACGTGAAACTGCGCATCATTAAATAGTATCGCACTTCCCCACTGGAATGCGATTGGGCTTGGCGCATTGCCGGGTGGGGAGTAGCGGGATGGCTTGCCGTCCCCTGGTTGCAAACTGCCGCCGAGCGACGACGGTAGGGCAGGTCCTACCTCCCACCCGATTTTTTCCTGTTACCTCTCGCCGCAAACTGCATTTATGCATATGAGATGAGGGAAATGCACGCGGACTCACGAGCACAAGAAACCAGAATGAAGGTGCTTGGCCGGGGTCATGGTGTTCGCAACCGCCGGACTCACGATGACCCTCGCACCCTCTCGAAAGAAACTCTCGAAGCAAACCTTGAGGCGGCCCGATGATTCGTACAGTCTTCGTTCCAACGCTTCTGGCAGTTTTCTGCCTTATGCCAGCCGTGGCCAGCCAGGCGCCGGAGCCAGCACCGCGCAATCTTACCCTTGCAGATGCTGTCCGCGTGGCGCTGGAGAAAAACCCCACCGTCCAGGCTGCGGTTGCCTACGCCCAGGCGGTGCATGAGGGAATTGCCGAGGCCAAGGCGGCGCGGATGCCTCGCGTGGATTTCTCCGAAGGATTCACGCGTGGCAACAATCCCGTCTACGTCTTCGGCGGATTGCTGACCGAGCGCCAATTCACCACGAGCGATTTTGGTCTGAACTTTCTCAATACGCCACCGCCGCTCGACATTTTTCGCACCCAATTCACCGCTGCCCTGCCCTTGTACGATGCCGGACAGACCGGCCGCCGAATCAAGGACGCAAAACTGAGCGCGCAGGGTGCCGGCGAAACGGGGCTGCGCACGCGGCAGGAAGTGATTTTCAATGTAGTGAAGGCCTACACGGATGAACTCCTGGCGCGGGAGAACGTCCGCGTGGCGGAAGCGGCGGTCAAGACTGCACAGTCGGACCTTCATCGCGCCGAGGCACGGCAAGAGGAAGGCCAGGCGGTGCCTTCTGACCTCCTGAGTGCGCAGGTACAACTTGCCCAGGCGCAGGAAGACTTGCTGCAAGCGCAGAATGCCGTTGACCTTGCCCATGCCGCGGTCAATGTGGCCATGGGGTTGCCTGAGGACGCCGCCACCACCATCGAGGCAGGACTTAAAGAATCCAACTTTGAAGCAGGAGCGCTTAGTGAGCGTCAACAACTTGCGCTGAAGAACAGGCCCGATCTGCGCGAAGCCAACTTGGGAGTTGAGCGCGCCGCCAATGGCCAGCACATGGCCCGCGCTGAGTTTCTGCCCAAGGTGAACGCGTTTAGCTCGTGGGAAGAGGATAACCAAACGTTTCTTGCGCGGGGCGGCAACAACTGGACGGCCGGCGTCAGCCTGAATTTCAACCTCTTCGATGGTGGAGCGAATCGCGCTCGCCTGGCTGCGGCCCGCTATCGTCAAACGCAGGCGCAATCGCAGGTGGCGCAAATGGCCGCTGCCGTCAAACTCCAAGTGCGCGAGGCCTATCTGAATTTGGCCACCGCGCAGCAGCGCGTGGGAGTCTCACGCCAGGCGCAGGCGGAAGCGGAAGAGAGCCTGCGCATCATCCAGAATCGCTATGAGGCAGGATTGGCAACCATTACGGACTTGCTGCAAGTCGAAACCGCGCGCACCAGCGCTCAGAAGAAATACTTGAACGCGTTGTTCGATTATCGCCTCAGCTACGCTGCGTTGGAATTGGCAACAGGCGAGCTGGCACCCGATTCGCCGGCGGTCAAAGAACAGTGACGAGCATGGTTGTAGGGGTACGGCAAGCCGTGCCCCTACAACCGGTCACTGAAAAGGACGAAATACTTATGCGTCGAATGAGAATCTGCTCCTTGCTTTTCCTGGCCGCCGCGGCGGGGTTTCTTACCGCTTGCAGTTCCAATGAGAAACGCGCAGCGGAACCTGGCCCGCTCGTCAGCGGGGTGCAGACTCAAATCGCGCACCTGGAATCCGCGCCTCAGCTTTACCAAGCCGTCGGCAGCATCCACTCCGTCGACACCGCCGTCCTGGCAGCGCAATTGGCCGGAACGGTTCGCGAAATCCGCGTGCAGGCCGGCGACCACGTGAAGCGCGGGCAGCTTCTCGCGGTGCTGGATGATCGCAGTGCGCGGGCGCAGGTGCAAGGGGCCGAGGCAGGCGTGAACGAAGCCCTCGAGGGCGAGGCGGAAGTCGAGCAGGCGCTCCAGGCAGCCACCGCCGAGCGAAAGTATGCGGAAGCGACGTTTAACCGGTACAGGGAGTTGCTCGCCAAGAACTCGCTGAGCCGCCAGGAATTCGATGGGGCGGAGGCGCGCTTTCAATCGGCGCTCGCCAACCAGCGGGCGGTCGAAGCCAAGAAGCAGCAGGTCATGGCGCGCCACCAGCAGGCCCGCTCGCAGCAGGATTCCGCCCAGACCTACCTGAGCTACGCGCGCATTGTTTCGCCACTTGACGGCATCGTGACCGCGAAGTCCGTGGACGTGGGGACGGTGGTAATGCCCGGCACGCCGTTGCTGACGGTGGAAGACACGGCACGCTACCGCCTGGAAGCAAGCCTGCCGGAGGAGTATCTCCCCAGCGCTAAATCCGGCAATAACATCTCGGTCTCAACCGAGCACGGCCAATTCGAGGGACGCATCGCCGAGGTCGTCCCGGCGGCGGACGCGACCAGCCACACGTTCATGGTGAAGATCGATCTTCCCCCCGATTGCAATTGCCGCTCCGGCGAATACGGCCAAGCGAGCTTTTCGATCGGCGAAGCAAAGCAATTGGCGGTGCCCAGCGCAGCGGTGGTGGAGCACGGGGAGTTGCAAGGAATCTTCGTCGTCAACCCTGACGGCAATGTGGAATACCGCTTGGTGAAAACGGGAAGGACTTTGGGGAACCAGGTGGAGATTCTCTCCGGCCTCGCCGCGGGAGAAAAAGTCGCAGTCTCCGGTACCGATCGCTTGCGTGATGGCGCGCGCGTGGAGGGCCTATGAGCACGCGCCAGCTCGGTTTTGCCGGGCGCATCGCCCACTACTTCATCAATTCCAAGCTCACGCCGCTCATCATGGTGTTTTCGATTCTGCTGGGCGCATTTGCCGTGCTCCAGACGCCGCGCGAGGAAGAGCCGCAAATCGTCGTTCCCATGATGGACGTTTTCGTGGAGATGCCGGGCTCGACGGCCGAGGAAGTGGAGCAGCGCGTCACCACACCGATGGAAAAGCTCATCTGGGAAATCCCCGGCGTCGAGTACATCTATTCGACCACGCGCCCCGGGCTCAGCATGGCCATCGTGCGCTTCAAGGTGGGTGAAAAAGAAGAAGACTCCATCATCAAACTCTACAACAAACTTTATTCCCACTTTGACCTGATTCCCCCCGGCGCCTCGAAGCCGATTATCAAGCCGCGTTCGATTGACGACGTGCCCATTCTGGCGCTCACCTTCTGGAGCAACCGCTACGACAGCTACACGCTGCGACGGGTGGCCAGCGAAGTCGATCGCGAGATCAAGAGCATTGACGATATTTCCCAAACGCAGATCATCGGCGGCGAGCGCCGGCAGATTCGCGTGCTGCTCGACCCTGCCCGAATGGCGGGTCATGGAGTTGCCCCGGCCATGGTCATGGGCACGATCGACCGGGCCAACCAGCGGCTGCAAGTGGGAGAATTTGCGGCGGCGAATCAGGAGTACAACGTTGAGACCGGCGACTTCCTTCGCAACGCCGACGACGTGGGGCGCGTGGTAGTGGGGGTATCGTCGGGCCACCCGGTCTATCTGCGCGATGTGGCCGAGGTACGCGATGGTCCCGAGGAACCTGCTAACTACGTGTTGTTTGGCAGGGGCGCGGGCGCTAATGTAGCGGCGGTCTCCGACCGCCGGACGGCGGTGGGGACACCGCCGCTACAAAATGCCGACCCTTCGGCCACCCTCCTGGGAGAGTCGCCCGCCGTCACGCTCACCGTTTCCAAGCGCAAGGGCCAGAACGCCGTGGCGGTGGCCAAGCATGTTATGGAGAAGGTTGAGAGTCTGAAGGGGACTTTGATTCCCGCCGGCGTCGAGGTGACGGTCACGCGGAATTACGGCGCGACGGCGCAGGAAAAATCCAATGAATTGTTGCAGCACCTGCTGCTCGCAACCCTTTCCGTAACCCTGCTCATCGCCTTGGCGCTGGGCTGGCGGTCATCCATGGTGGTGCTCGCCGCCGTGCCGGTCACCTTGGCGCTGACTTTGTTCATCTACTACATTTATGGCTACACCCTAAACCGCGTCACCCTTTTCGCGCTGATCTTTTCCATCGGCATCCTGGTGGACGATGCCATTGTGGTGGTGGAAAACATCACGCGGCACTTCCACCTCCCGGAGAATAAGGGCCGCCCGCTGGCGGACGTAGCGGTAGAGGCGGTGGATGAAGTGGGCAATCCCACCACGCTCGCCACCTGGACCGTCATCGCTGCCATCCTGCCCATGGCGTTTGTGGGCGGATTGATGGGGCCTTATATGCGGCCCATTCCCATCGGCGCATCGCTTGCCATGTTGTTCTCGCTTTTCATCGCCTTCGTGATTTCTCCCTGGGCAGCGCTGCGAATGCTCGCGAACGCCAAGGCAGGTCACGGGGAAGGCGAAGAAGGGCAGGAGGGGTGGACGACCCGTTTTTATCGGCGGCTGATGATGCCGCTGCTCGTCAATCCCCGCAAGCGCGCCATGTTCCTGGTGGGAGTCGTACTGCTTCTGCTGGCGGTGTTCATGCTTCCACTGCTGAAGATTGTGCGCGTCAAGATGCTTCCCTTCGATAACAAGAGCGAGTTCCAGGTGATCATCGACATGCCGGAGGGGACGACGCTGGAACAGACCACGCGCGTTGCTCGCGAGGTGGCGCGCCGGGTGGCGCAGGAGCCGGAGGTGGTCAACTACCAGGTTTACGCGGGCACGGCCGGGCCTTACAACTTCAACGGGCTGGTGCGCCATTACTTCTTGCGGCAAGGCGCGAACGAAGCCGACATCCAGGTGAATCTGCGTCCCAAGGACGACCGCTCCGCGCAGAGCCACGACATTTCCAAGCGCGTGCGTGACGCCATTGTCCCCATTGGCGAAAAGTACGGGGCCAAACTGAAAGTGGCGGAAATTCCCCCCGGCCCGCCGGTGTATCAGACGCTGGTGGCGGAAGTGTATGGGCCTGAATACTTCCAGCAGATTGACATCGCGCGTCAAATCCGCGATGAGTTCAAAAAGACTCCGGGCGTGGTGGACGTGGATTGGACCGTGGAAGCTCCCGAGGCGCAATACCGCTTCGTGGTGGATAAGGAGAAGGCGGCGCTGGCAGGGGTTTCTGCTGACCAGATCGCGCAAACGCTGCGCCTGGCGGTGAGCGGCGCGGTGGTCGGCCTGGCGCATCAGCCGAAGGAGAAAGAGGATGTTGATGTCGTGCTGGAAGTTCCCCGCGCCGAGCGCAGCAGCGTGACCGGCCTCGGTGAGATTCGCGTGGCGTCGACCGCGGGCGCGCTCGTGCCGCTCAGCGAGTTGACCCATGTGGAGACCGGGGCCATCGAGACGTCCATCTACCACAAGAACTTGAAACGCGTCGTGTACGTCTCCGGCGACGTGGCGGGACGCGAGGAGAGCCCGGTGTACGCGATTCTCAGCCTTTCGAAATCGCTCGACAAGATTCACGGCCCGGGCGGGTACGAAATCGAGCGCTACGCCACGCACCTGCCGTTCCTTACCGACCAGGTGAGCATGAAGTGGGACGGCGAGTGGCAAATCACCTACGAAGTTTTCCGCGACCTGGGATTTGCCTTCGCGGTGGTTTTGGTTCTGATCTACGTCATCGTGGTGGCGTGGTTCCAATCCTTCCGCATACCCCTGGTGATCATGGCGCCGATTCCGCTCACGTTGATCGGAATCATTCCTGCCCACGCCATGATGGGCGCGTTCCTGACGGCGACCACCATCATCGGCTTCATTGCCGGGGCGGGAATCATCGTCCGCAATTCCATCATCCTGGTGGACTTCATCGAACTGCGCCGCCGGCAGGGTATGCCGCTGGCGGAAGCCGTGGTGGACGCGGGCGCCGTCCGCTTCCGTCCCATGCTATTGACCGCGGCGGCGGTGGTGGCGGGAGCATTTGTTATTCTCTTTGATCCGATCTTTCAGGGCCTCGCGATTTCACTGATGGCGGGCGAGGTGGCATCAACATTTCTTTCACGCCTGGCGGTGCCGGTGCTCTATTACCTGAACGCACGGCATGAAGAGAGCAGTGGTTAGTGGATAGTGGTTAGTGGTTAGTGGTTAGTAAGAACCACAGGCCTCAAAAGCGGAGGCCTGCGCCATAACCACCCCGGCGCTCAGCGCGCCACCCCACCTGAATCAGGAGGGGTGGCGCGCTGAGCGCCGGGGTGGTGCTGAGCGGGAAGTGTGGAAACTCAAGGGAAAGGCGGAGCCTTTCTGCACAGCAAGCGGCGTAGCCCGCAGATCGCTCCTCGACAGTCAGATCGTAATTTGGACAAGTCAGTAAAGCTGCCGCACCTACGGAGGAGGGGATAACATGGACGTGAATCGATGGTTACGAATGTTTGCCGGAGCCTTTGTTCTGGCTTCTCTGGCTCTGGGTTACTGGCTAAGCCCCAAGTGGTATCTCTTTACCGCCTTCGTGGGACTCAATCTGTTCCAGTCGGCATTTACCAACTGGTGCCCGATGATGACCTTCCTGCGCAAACTGGGCGTGAAGCCGTAGGAAACAATGACCAGTGACAAGCAGAAAGGATTGCTCGTCATTGGTCTTGTGGTTGCGCGTCAATCGTCACTTGTCACTGCTTTTAGGAGGGCCCCATGCCCATATTTGAATATGCATGTCCCCACTGCGGACTTGTCTTCGAAAAACTCGTGTTGACTCGCAATCAGGACCTGCCTACGTGCCCCCAATGCGGATGGAAGCGGGTGGAACAGAAATTCTCGGCATTTGCCACCGGCGGGGCCACAAGCAAGTCTGCCGGCGGCGCCTGCGCCCCTTCCGGTGGCGGTTGACGGCTCTGATCAGGGAGCAGGCTGCTCTCGGCAATTAGCTACTCATCCTTTTCAATTGGATACGGGTTCAAGGCAGCAAGGCCATATTCCGCTGGCGGAATTCACTAATGTCAGTGGCGCGTGACCGAAATCAACAGGTAGCCCTTTCGGCATACGTAATCCTTGCGGATCGTCGGGGTGGGCGCGCGCTTTTGCCCACCGAACCACGGGTCGCGGTTTGGGAACGAGATTCCCTTACAAATCGGCCGACTGGAGATCGTATACAGATACTGTTGTAAGGATCTGACGAATCGCCATGCTCATGGCAAAGGGGCTTGCTGCTCATACGTTCCCACCAGGCTAAGTCGCAACCCGCGACGACTGCCAGGCGACCATCTGCCAGCGCCCCTCTTGCTTCACATAGACATCCAGGTAGCAGATCTCGAAGCTTTCCTTTTCGCCATGGGCTTTGATATGGATGGTGGCGCGCCCGGCCACGATGGCCGTGTCGTTGTAGATCCGGACCCGAACGTCATAGGGAGTGATGGATTCATACTTCATGTCACTTGAACCAAGGACTCCAATGACGTCGAATTTTGTCTGCCGCAACCCGTTGGCGTGCGTGTAAATAAGGTCATCCGCTATGATTCGATCAAGGGTTTCCACGTCACCTTTTTCCATCGCGTGAAAGCGTTGCGCTTCCAGGTCGCGAATCTCCTTTTCCGCGCCCACGGTCACTTGCGCCTTGGCCGGGGTCAGCCAACAGGCAAGCGAAATTGCCATGATGATGATGCGCTTCATGCTACCCTCTTCGACTCGTTTTTGAAATCCTCATGCCGCCAATTCGCGGGCCGGGCACATCGCTTTCGAGCGTTGTCATGGCTTGGGGGGACTTTCCGCTTGCTTCAGCGCGTCGACAAGGTCATCGCCGCCGCCCGCCGCACGGATATCCTTGAGGTCATCTTCGCTGGGCGCGAACTTGATGCCGCGTTCCCTCACCAGCGCGGCAACGCGGTCGCTCGACACGTCACCTTTAAGCAGATTGAGGATGTCCGACAGGGTCAGGCCCTTGGTATGGGTTGGCGTAGTCGGCGGCGGTGGGGGCGCGGCGGGAGGCGTGAAGCGTGCGACAAAAGCAAATTTGCCTTCAGCGTGCGAGGCGTTCGTAGCCGCAATTTCCACCCGGTTCTCGCCGGGCTGAAGAACAATGGGATCGGAAGTGAACTCCGCTGCCTGGTCGCTTTTGGGGCGCAAAGCGGCGGGAGCGCCATTAATGGTGACGACGGGAATGCCCGAGCTGCTCATCACGACGCCGTGAAGGACGAGGGGTGATTTGCTGACGTCGAGCGTTTGACCCGCGGCCGAGACGGAAGGATCCATCAGGAAAATCGTGGGCGGCACCTGCGGAGCGCTGACCGTCACTTGGGCGCTGGCGTTGTTGGCGCCCCCGGGCCCCTGCGCGGCGAGAATATACGTGGTCGATTCCGTGGGCTCGATGCTTCTCGATCCGATGCTCGGGACGGAGCCAATGCCGGGCTCCAGGTCAAGGCTGGTGGCATTGGCGGAGGTCCAGGTGAGAGTCACCTCGCGCCCCTTTTCCACCGTGCTGGGATCCGCGGTCAAGCTGACGGTGGGAAAGGGTTTGGGGGCCAGCGCGGCTTGGCGGTCTTCCGCTAAGCGCACCGTGGCATTGAAATTCATGGCGGCCTGGGCCAGGGGTTCCCAGGATAAAACGTCCTCCCATCGGAGCTTTCTGGATTCAGCGCTGGGTTGCCCGATCAATTCCTCCCGGACGCGGAAGAAGTGATAGGTCCTTCCATTCGCAAATTTAAACTCCACCTCCGGCATGGTGCTTCCCATGAACCTCCACTGCCGGGCGTCGGTTAGCGTGGCGCGCGGAAAGCGGAACCCGTGACTACTATCACTGGCAGGAGCTATGACTTCATACCAAATCTCGTTCCGGGTGACGTACAGGTATCCGTAACACCCCGTCGCGGCGTGCTGATGCGCCACGGCAATTCGAAAAGTGGGATCAGGTTCACCTTTGATCAGGAACTTCTCCCATTCCACGCTTTGGGGTGCTGCCACAGGCATGGCCGCACCTCGCTTCTGGCCGCCAACGGAATAGGACGGGGCCAGAGTCGTTAGGGCCAGAGCGAGGAGAAGGAAGCGCAGGGCGGTGACGCCGCAAGCAAACACGCCTTGTAGGGGCAGGCCTCGTGCCTGCCCTCCGCATGGGCACCCACGAGGGGTGCCCCTACTTTGCAGCGCAATTCCCAAGCGCTCTTCTCCCGGCGTCGAGGACGCATCCGTCAATCCGAGGACGATTATAACCCTGCCACTGCCTGCAAGCGAGGTAGTTTGTAGGGCCGAGCAGCGCTCGGCCAAGGGCGAACGCTGTTCGCCCCTACATGCGGGTCGCGGCTCCGCCGCAGTGCGCTACGCCTTCAGGTCGCGCAACAAGCGTTCGGAGGATTTCTGTTAGAAATCGTGATCTTTCCAGGTGGGGTTGGGGATTGAGAAGAACTGCCCACTGCCCACTGCCTACCGCCCACTGCCTAAGCAGGTGCCAGGGGCGGGCAGAAAGCGGGGCGCGAGCCTCTGCGGAAGCTGGCTTAGCAGGAAATAATCCGGCGGACGTCTTTCAAGAGAACGAACAGGTGCATGGGGTCGGTGGGGGAAGGGATGAAATCGAATTTCTGGTAGAAATCCCTGGCGGGCTCGTCTTTGGCATGAACCGCCAAGGCGCGGATGCCGGCGATGTCAGCCGCTTGTAGCGTGCGCTGCATGGCGTCGCGCAAAAGCGCCTTACCAATCCCCTGACCTTGCCAGCGACGGTCGACGGCCAGACGCGCCAGCAGCATGATGGGCACCGGATGGCGCGCCAAGCCCTTGGCTAGACGCTCGGGCGCCTCTGCGCGCGTCACATGGCCCACCGCGAGGGTATGGTAACCCACCACCGTTTCCCCCACTAGTCCGACGTAGGTCTGTGCGGCGCCTGCCTGCTGATTCTGCCCGGCGTAGCGCAACAGGTACCGGTTCAGTTCTTCCCGGCTGCAATCGAAGCCTTCGACCCGGTGCTCGGGACGCAGTTTTTCTACTCGTCGGTCAGCGCTCATGGATGGGAGCCAGGATCAAAGAATCCCGGTTCCTTCAAGAGACGCTCCAGCCGAGGCAGAGAACGGGGGGGCGCATCGAGGGCAGCTAAGAATGCTTTCCACTGCACGTTATTCAGGCTGAAGACCCTACGATCCGCCAGCGCCTCATCGGCACGCGCGAGCGCGCTCTCGAGCACGAATTGGCTAACGGAGCGGCGGGAAGTTGCCGCCGCTGCCTGGAGCGTCCGTTTGGCCTGGCGCGTAAGCCGCAGGTCGAGCTTTTCGCTGCGCGTGGCTCTTGACGGCATGACTCCTCCTTTAGATATTCAGATTATCTCTCTTGCCCGACAATGTCAAGACGACGGACCCGATGAGTTTCTGGACCTAGCCCGCACCGGCAGCATTGAACTCACCATTTCCGATGACATCCTGGCGGAGGTGACGCGCGTGCTGCGTGGCAAATTCGGCTAGTCGAAAGAGGCTCCGTCCATGGCGCCGGCGCGAATCGCGGACTTCACGGCAAGGGTGGCGCCGGCGCGGAGTGCGCTGTAGCGGCGAGTTTATCCGTCAACTGACGGACCCTATGGCGGCGTCCCGAAAGGATCGGGATGAATTCCGCCGCCGCTACAACTCTGCAGTGGTGGGGCGTGCAGACGGCGTGTGGACGGCTGATGTCAGCGAGTCTTTTCCGGGGGTGGAATCAAGCCATAGACGTCCAACTCACCCTTGGCGCCCACGTAGACACGCCCGTTGGCCACCATGGGGATGTTGAAGCGCAAGCCGACGCCGGCGCGGTCGCGGGGGGCGTTCTGCTCGCTGTTATACAGTTCGTGGGCCAGGTTGGAGGCATCGAAGGCATAAAGCACCGCGGGTTTCCCGTCGAGGTCACTCCAGTGCCTGGAAGTGAGCGCCCAAATGATGCCGTCCTTCGACCCGTTGGCGGACACGGTGGGAGTCGAGCCGGGGTCGGGAAAGGTTCTGCTCCCGCGCACAGGTTCAGATGAGAGCCGACCCTCGACGAGGGCAAAGTCTTTGGGGACGTCAGCGGTGAAGACGGAGTAGACGTGCCCGTTCCAGTAGGCGGAAGCTCCGAAGGTCTCGTCCGGCCCTGCCGGGAAGGATTGCACGATCTGACTGTCGCTGTCCGCCTGGTGTTTGCCCATGTGGTCGCGGTCGAGCACGTAGACGGTGCCGCCTTTGCCGGAGACCACCAGCAGATGAGGGTGCGGCCCCGGCTGGTCGGGAAGCAGGAGAGGCCCCCCCGAGCCTAGGTCCTGGTCTTTTTCGTCCAGCACCTTTTCGTTGAAGGGTGTGAAGTAGTCTTGCACCAACAGTTGGCGGCCTACCAGGGCGAGCCTAATCACGCTGTCGCCGTAGTCCCGCCCGCCCGAGCTGACATCGAATTTCCCGTTACCCGTGGCGAAAAAGACGTTGCCCGCCTCGTCTGCCGCAGCCCCGGTATCGCCCGCCCAAATCCCGCTGGCGCCGGAATCGGGGGAGGTGTTGAAAACCGCCACCTGCGCCAGGGTGTGAGCGTCATAGGCCATCATCCAACCGTGGTACGGCCCGGCGTCGCACGAGGAAGCCCAGGCGATGTAGACGTTGCCATGATTCAGCAGCAGCGAGCTGCGCTGGTTCTCGCGCAGGGGGTCGAAATCGAGTTGTCCGTTTGCGCTGCCGGTCCCCTGACCCTTGATGGAGGCGCGAATCTCCACGGGGCCGCCGAATTTCTCCGCGCCCGTGGCAACATCCAGGGCGTGCAATCGCTGCACGTGCCGTTTGCCGAATAGGCCGGCCCTTTCCTTGGTTCGAGCCAGGACGTAGAGCGTCGCGCTTTGGGGGTCGATGACGGGCGTGGAAGTAATTCCGATCTCCGGTTGAATGAAGGGGCAACCAACGTCGAGGGCCGGCACCGGAGTGGCGTCCTTGCCCGCCTTCAGGAAATTGACCTGCCAAAGCGGCTGCGGAGAACGGCCGTCGGCGTCGAAGGCATAAACGCTGTCGTGTTCCGTGGCCACGAAAACGACGTTGTGCGCGCCTTTTCCCGGGATCTCCATCCCCGGCATGTACAATGGCTGGGCGTAAATGGCGCCGTCAACGGGCCGCGAAAAGATCTTGCCAAATTGATTGACATTGACGTTCGCGGGCGTGAGCACGGTCTCATGCGGGTTGGAGCCCGTACGCAAATTGTCATACTGGGAGGTTAGTACTTGCCCACGCGCCGGCGGCGACAACTCCGCGGCCAGCAGCAACAGAAGACCGGCGAGGAACAGGAATTGAAACCACTTTGCACCACCGGCATAACCCATAGTCGCCTCCCCTCATCCGCCTTCCTACTTTACCACGACAACTCTTCCGTGCTCAGTTTCCGGTAGTCAGTAACAACAGGTGGTAAGGAAAAACCTAATGGCCAACAGCCTAAAGCCTACAGCTAATTCCGCGGTCCCCCGACTGCCATATCCCGTTCCCCGTGCCCCGTGTTTCTTCCCCTGCGGTTCGTCCCCCATCGACAACAAAAAGCCGCGGACCCGCATTGATCGCCACGGCAACTACAGAAGATCATTCAAGGCATCCTTGTTTTTTTGAAAATCGGGTTCCAAGACACCACTTCCCCTTCGGGGCACCCTCGATGCGTCGCGAGAGCTCCAACCTTCCTACCTTAGCTCAAAACTCAGAGCGGACTAACGGAAGGGTCTAGAGGTGAGAACTCTACGCCCGGTCGCTTCCAACAAATGGCTGCGGCTTGGGGTGGGTCAAATCTGGCAAGTAAAGGTGGGGCATTTTTGGCGAGCGCCCAGGTATGAAGTGGCTGATATAACTTTGCATATTTCACCTGGCCAACGTAGCCGTAATCTTCGCGAATAAGTTTGGATAACTCGGGGGGAACAGGAATCTCTCCTGTCACCAATAGGACACTCGGCTTTCTTTTCCGAAGATCAGCCACTACCTCCGAGATCATCGACTTCCTTGTTTCATATGGGCGGTCATAAAACCAACGACTGCAGGGTTGTCGATCAGCCAGAAAATAGATCTGGCTCGACCGCCCCCATTCGTAAATACAATCTCCCGGAGCACTTCTCGCCGTAACCGCCTTGGCGATTGCAGGGGCGTCAATAGCGTCATTGGCATAATCGCGGAACGTGTACTCCACCCGGAAGCGGGATTCGGCGGTTGGTCTCGTATAGGCAAAAAGGAGCGTAAGGATGGTCATAGTTCCTGCGACTGCCAACACCGCCCTCAGGGTGCGACTGCCGTTCTTCCCATAGTCGAGTATGCGGGGAACTCCAAAAGCTGCAGCCATAGCGGCGCCGGGCAAAAGCTGGATAGAATAGTGCGCAGATCCTTTTCCCATAATCTGGGCGGCAATTTCCGAGGCAGCCAGTAGGGAAATAACCAGCCAGGATGGGCCATCCTTTCGTTTCCACAGTTCCCAACATCCCATCGCCGCTGCGATCCAAAAAATCAGTCCACCTAAAAGAGGTCCCGGCTCGATGAAGAGCGGCGGCACGAATTTGAGCCAGAAAGACTGTTCCGCTGCCCAACCAGCATTAAATCCGAACATTGCATACCACAGATCATATAGAGCGTGGTGCAGTGTGAAATAGATCACAAAAGGCAATGCGCCAAGGACACCGCCTGATGTCAGCGCTGCCCATGCCCGGATCTGCTGCGACCGAATCTCTCGCCGCCGTAACCAGGTTATCGCCAGCCACCCGAAGTAGGCAAAGAAGGTCAGGATGGCAGATTGCCGGGTAAACACTGCCAGGGAAGTGAGAATTCCTGACCAGAGGAACCAAATGTTTCGGTTGTTCTGCGCCCCCACGGTAAAAGCCCAGAAAGCCGCGGTCATGGGAAGCAGCATAAATACTTCGCTATTAGCTGTTACCTGGAGATATACATTGGAGAACGAAAGTGCAAATAGGATGGCAGCCACTGCCGCCTCCTGGCGGCCGAACAGCCTCCTGGTTGCGGCCCACAAAAATGGCACGCTTAGGCCGGCCGCCAGGGCTGCCGCTATGCGCGGCGCTTGCGGATTTTGGCCCAGCAAAGAAAAGGAAACAACATACCAAAGATAAAGTAATGGGCCTTTGTTGTCCCAGAGATCCCGGTAGGGCAGGGAGCCATCCAGCCACCCACGCGCGACAGTAGCGTATGCACCCTGGTCACGCTCGATTGGTGCCGCGAATAGAGGCATCAGAAACAGAAATATCAGTATTCCCAGGAAAAGCAAAAACATGGCCGGCCGGAGGCGTTCCGCCACATTACGGGGGGCAATAGGATCGAACCAGGAGCATAATTCCTTTTCCTCAGTTATTGCTCGCTTACCCCATAGGAACATCTGTTTCTCCCCACAAGCCCCTACGCGAACCTATAGACCAGAATTTCCGTTTTCAGTTTTCGCCGTGCCACAAATGTACACCCGCCCGCCTCTATTTGCGAGGTCCATTCGGGCTTTCAGAGCTTTGTGCTTCCGCAGGCCCGCGACATTACATGGGAAAGTTGGAAAACGTCACGGGCCCGTGCGCCCACGCCCCAACGATAGCAAAAGTTCATGTGTGAGCCACTCGCGGTCGCTCTAGAAGGACGTATTTCGCTCCCCGAAGGTCCGCGTTAGTTAGAATAGCTGGGTAACTGTTCTTGCCGCGGAGGCCCGCTGCGCCGAGGTCCGCCCCGCCGAGGTGCGCTTGCACAAGGTCGGGACGCACTTCGCGATTCTTCTCCCTCCACTCATTCCAACTAGACACGCCTTGCTTGAGAATCTTGAGGTGTTCTGGGTTGGCCATGGTTTGAACCGCGGTAATGGCGGTTGGAAGGCAAGACTCGCATGGACGGAGGGAATTGTGAAGAGTGAATAAGGGTTCACAGTTGACAGTCGACGGTTAGCAGCCAGGGCGTTCTTGATTTTTGCTATGAACTGTACACTGTGGACTGTGAACTGATCGCTTGAATTCTGGATGATGAACAGAAATAGGGGGTGGCACAGCCACTCCTGGCTGTGAAGGGGAAGCGACACAGGCAGGAGTGCCTGTGTCACTCCGCTTGTGAGCCCCGCCGGGGCTGTAACGTAGCGGCGAGGGAATTTATCCCGATTTCATCGCGACCTCGCCACAGGGCGGCGTCCCGACAAGATCGGATAGATTTCGCCGCGGCTGCCACGGCCGTTATGGACGCGCTACGCGGGCTCGACCTACCCTTGAATTGGGTGGCGGTCAGGAGTATCTTTTGGGGCGTAGGAACGTGGATGATGGAAACCCCGCTGGAGATTCAATATGGCGAGTATCCGGCTCGCGAAGTCGCACCATGGGCCATTTAGGGAGAGAACACACATGCCAACGTGGAATAAACGTACGAATTTGATAGGTGCATTGATTTGTGTCATCGGGATGTTTGGAAATGCAAGCTGGGCGAGCGCGGGGTCACTTATTGGAACCTGGGCAACCTCCGAATCTTTTGGCGAGGTCGTGGACGCCGGCACCGGCGCCGCCGTGCGGTCGTCCTACTCAGGCCAGGCTTATCACTTTGAGAAGGATGGATCGTTTTGGCACCTTTTCGTGGGATCGGGCCAGATCATCTCCGGCGCATCCTTGCAGCATGGCGTCTACGAAGTGAAGGGGAACCGCTTGTACGTGAAGCCCAAAACCGAGGATTGGACTCCCAATCCCAGCCACCCGGGACAGAAGCCCGCCTTCAAGAATAAGCCGGTGACGGGGAGCGACGAGGAATTCGAATTTGCCTTCCAAGGCGACGATTCGCTAATCCTCATAGAATTGCCGTACAAAACGCGCACAACTCTTCGTCGCACGCGAAAATCACCGTAAGCGCCCATTTTCGCGTGCAAAAGTGGTGAGCCGATAGCCACAACGCGGTTCTCACTGTTCTTCCTGGGCTGAGGAACCTCCGGTCAATTGCCGCGGGCAGGAGAAAAGAAGAAGAGCCGTGACAAGTGACGAGTGACAAGAAAGGCGGGAGACGGGATACGGGTTACAGGGCAAGGAATTGGAGATGGCAGATTCAGAATTCAAGACTGGCGAGGTAAACTCGCCGCTACTGACTTCTGCATAATACGGTGACGGATGAAGCCCCTCACCCCCAACCCCTCTGTCGCCGCGGCGACCGAGGGGTTGGGGGTGAGGGGGTCTTGTCACTCTAATCTGCGGTACTTAAGAGTTGCAGAAGTTAGCGATCTTATTCCTCGGCGGATGGAAGGGCGGGGCTTTTAGTGTCTTGACACAGAAGACTTTTGGCCCCGCCCTTTCGGCAGCCCCCAATCCGTCCGCAGGAGGTGAGAATTCGCGGCCCGATGCGCAGGCTCACTCGGGAGTTGAGGGACGGGGCTGAAAGTGAGAGAATCTGATATCAAATCCGATCCAGGAGGAATTCAATCATGTCATTGCTCAGCAGAAGGATTCTCGCGACGTTGATTGTTCTAAGCGCGTGTCTGGTGTTTATGACCCCGCAAGCCGGTATTTCCGCCAAATATGGGCAGGTAACGGAAATGCGCTTGGAGGCAACCCCAAATGATTTTCACGGGGCTTGCCCGGTTACCATCAATTTCCATGGCTCCATCACTGTCGATGGACCGAATACCGTCACCTATGGCATAGACCGGTCCGATGGCGCGACCGGCGAAGGAAAACAAGAGCTCCACTTCACCGAAGCAGGAACGAAAACGGTTCATTTCACCTGGAAGCTGGGCGCAGCGGGCGAGGAATTCAAGGGATGGGCACTGATCGGAAGCGGCAACAGCCGCTCGAATAAAGCCGAGTTCCAGATCCATTGCCGGAAGTAGTCGCCGGTCAGGTGCTGTCCTAAGTTCAGATGTAGCGCCGGCTTCCAGCCGGCATGGAGCCGCCAGGATGCCGGCGCTAGGTTCAAATCAGGACACCACCAGGGAATTCAAGCTTGTTGCCCCACCGCCACCGACACAATGACCGTTATGGGAAAGACTGGGATATTATGTCGGTAGCTAAGGCGCTGGTCCGCAGTGAGGAGTACATCGGACAAGAGGCTGCGGGGAGGAGAACGCGGCACTTGTGGGGACCGCTGAGGACTGCTGGAATTGTCCAAACCTCGGGCTCCGGGAGTTTCTGGCAAAACTCTGGCGTTGCGGCATAGGGCCGAAAGGCGTTCGGCCAAGATGGAGCGGTCACTGCGGCGCCCCCCGACCGAATCGCATATTCAAGATTCAAGATTTCGAAACCCATGCCCCGACCGAATCGCATATTCAAAATTCAAGATTCAAGATTTCGAAACCCGAGCCCCGAATCCCGAAACGCAAATATCAGATTCAAGATTCCAATTGCAAACGCCGATTTCCGAGATGCGAATCGCGATGCCAAATCCTTGCGCCTGCCTTCAATCGCCAATCGGCAATCGCCGATCGGCAATCGTCAATGGGCAATCATCAATCGGCAATCTAGGCCCGCGTCCCGAACCCCGAACCCCTAATCCCCAACCCCGAGCTCTTCAGACTTTCTCCAGCGCCAATTCCAGGTCGCGGATGATGTCGTGCCAATCTTCCAGGCCGATGGACACGCGAATGCCTTCCGGGTGCATTCCGAAGGCGCGTTTCTGCTCGTCGGGCAGCGCCGAGTGGGTCATGGAGAA
>Ga0326727_10001399_pt1 | contig 89582 bp, 80 predicted proteins | sample MB2enrmetagenome_FD_207643 | JGI IMG/M metagenome (GOLD analysis project Ga0326727, IMG submission 207643) | Lab enriched peat soil microbial communities from McLean, Ithaca, NY, United States - MB29MY | ecosystem: Environmental > Terrestrial > Soil > Wetlands > Peat | place: USA: New York...
GGGGACAAGCAAGAACAAGGCAGCAGAAGCCGACGAGAGCCGCGCAACAAATTGCTTCAAAGGGATTCCCTCCGGGCAGGCACGATCGGTGAGCATTGGGTGCGGAGTGGATGGTGCGCCGGAAATCCAGTGTAAACGAGCGATAGAGCTTGTTTCATAAACCTGCTCTGCATCGGGGCACGACTTCAAAGGATGCGGAAACTCTTGCGCAACGGATTTGCCCGTTGCGTCTGGACACCCGGCACTTGCAATCGCAGCTTCAGCGACTATCCTTCCATAAGGCAAACGGAGTCCCGCATTCATGTCCTCGGCAACCCCGGAAGAGCGACGGAAAATCGGCCAGGCGCGGCGCAAGCAGTTGCACCGCCAGCAAAACGATCAACTCAATACCAGGGCGAGATCGGCACCGCCGATGTCCCTGCTGGAACGTGCCGAGCGCGGCCGGGTTCCCGCACTCCTCAAGCTGAAGCACCAGTTGATGGCGCAATCGCCGTTCGGCTACTTTCGCGGCGCCGCACCCGTCATGGCCGCCGACTTGGCAGTCCTGCCCAACACCGGCATCGAGGCGCAGATCTGCGGCGATGCGCACGTGCGCAACCTGGGAGCATTCGCCGCCCCCGACGGCCGTCTCGTCTTCGACATCAACGACTTCGATGAAAGCATCCACGGCCCCTTCGAGTGGGACCTGAAGCGCATGGCGGCATCGCTCGTGCTCGCCGGCCGCGAAGCTCATCACAAGGAACCCTCCGCGCGCGACGCGGTCGAGCATTGCATTATGCGCTACTGCGAACAGATGCGTGACTTCGCCAGGATGCCCCTTATCGAGGTCGGCCGCTTCCAGGTCCATCGCCTCGGAGACGTTCAGCCCGTGCACGAGGCCCTGGTGAAAGCCGAGCGCGCCACGCCGCTCCACAGCCTCGAACAACTCACCAAACCGGCTCCCGGCAATCCGACGGGCTCGCGCCGCTTCAAGGAGATCAAGCCCAACCTCTGGCGCATCACCGGCTCGCAGGCTGAAAAAGTCCTCGGCGCGCTCGGCCCCTATCGCGAGATGCTGGAACCGCAGCGCCGGCACCTGCTCTCGTTCTACCGTCCCGTCGACGTGGCCTTCAAGGTGGTCGGCACCGGCTCCGTCGGCCTGCGCGACTACTGCATTTACTTTGAAGGCAACGGCCCAGGCGATCCGCTCTTCCTGCAAATCAAGGAAGAGGCGCCCTCCGCCTACGCGCCCTATCTGCCCAACGCCCATCCATGCCCGCATAACGGCCAGCGCGTGGTCACCGGCCAACGCGCGATGCAGGTACAGTCCGACCCGTTCCTTGGCTGGACGCACATCGGGACGCGCCACTTCCTCGTCCGCCAGCTCAATGACCACAAGGGCTCCATCGATCTCACCGATCTCGCCGGAAGCGGACTTGTGGCGTTCGGAGAAGTCTGCGGCGAACTCCTGGCGCGCGGCCACGCCCGCTCCGGCGATCCGCTCGTCATCGCCGGCTACCTTGGATCCGGCGAGACCTTCGCCCAAGCCCTGGCCAAATTCGGCTCGCTCTACGCCGACCAGACCGAAAAAGACTGGCAATCCCTCCGCCGCTCTACCAAAGTCGAAAAAAGGTGAACGCGATTGGGAGGGAGCAGGGGCCTTCAAGGCCGCTGATTGAAGCAACGGAAAGCGCGCGGGCCTTCGCCCCGGAAGGATTGCTTTTTATTTGCTGTTCTTCATGTTTTCCATACGTCAGACACAGCCTGGCCATGAGGATGCGCCAATGACCAACGTCAATCGCCGCCAATTCGCCCAAACCATCGCATCAGTCGCGCTCGCCACCACCGCCCTCCGCGCCACGCCCCTCAGCGATCCCGCACCGGGAACAGCGCCCTTCCCGCTCTCCGTCATGCTGTGGACCGTATGGACCGACCTGCCCTTTGAGCAGCGCCTCGCCAATGTTGCCGAGGCCGGCTACACCAGCGTCGAGCTCGTTGGTGAGTACGCAAAATGGACCGATGCCGAATTCGACCGCGCCAACGCAGCCCGTAGACGGCCAGGCATCCGCTTTGATGCAACCGCCGGGTTGCATGACGGAATCGGCGATCCCGCCGCCCGCGATGCCTTCCTCGCAGAGTTCAAAGCAGCTCTTTCTCCGATGCAGCGGCTCGACTGCCCTGCCATGATCGTCCTCTCCGGCAACGTCGTTCCCGGCCTCTCGCGCGAAGCCCAGCATGCAAGCTGTATCGAAGGTCTCAAGCGCGCCGCATCTTTCATCGAAGGCCGCCAGATCGACGGCCAGCCCGTGCGCCTGCTCCTCGAGTGCATTGACCCCGAAGAGAATCCCCGCTACTTCCTGCAGTCGGCAACAGAAGCCATCGACATCGTCCGCGCCGTCAACCACCCGCAGGTGCAATTCCTCTACGACCTCTTCCACGAGCAGATCGCCGAAGGCAATTTGATTGAGAAATTGGAGAAGCACATCGACGTCATCGGCCTCATCCACGTAGCCGACGTTCCCGGCCGCCACCAACCCGGCACCGGCGAAATCAACTACCCCAACATCTATCGCAAGCTCGCCGAGCTCAAATACCGGCACGTCGTAGCCATGGAGTTCCGACCCACCGGCAACCCGGTTGCCGCCCTGCGCGCAGCCAGAGAAATGGTGGCGAGCGCCACAGCCGCAGCCTGAAGATGCGAGCCGCAGCGCTCCAGCGCAACCAATTATTCCCCTCTATTTCGGCATCGCAAATACGGCGGGATCGATCGTCTTGTTCAGCTCCACCTTCTTCACCGCGATGCTCAACGCGAACTGCCCGCCAAAATCCACGTCGATGCCATAAGGAATCATGTAGCCCAGGTCCGTCTTCCGGTAATCAGACAACTTCGTGGTGACATCCACATCCTGATCCTGCATCTTGCCCTTCGTTTGGACAGACGTGACCAGAAACGAAGTCGAATCGATCTCGTAAACCGCCTCGACATTTTCCTTGGTTGTCAATTTGATCTTGTAGGCGTTGCCATCCTTCCCGAAGAACTCGATCTTGCTGCCCTTGGCCGCATAGTCATAGAGCGCGCCGCCCACGTTGATCTGGCTCTTTCCCGCGTTATAGACGTCATCCGGCATGGGCGTCGGATCAGTCTGGCCTGCCATCGGATTCATCGACCAGCCGCCCTTGTCGGTATAGCACTGCACGATCTTGGAGCCGTTTACCTCGGTCTCCGTCTTGTAGCCCACACCGTCAACCAGCGTCGTTGTACTTGGACTCTCGTTCCCCATCACCTGGACCGAGGTCTCCATGTACATCGATTTCACTTTGCTGATCGCGTCCTTGCCTCCAACAGCCGCCACATGCTTGCCGACGATTTCATCGGCCGTCGGCGCCTTATCGGCCGTCTGCGCTTTATCGGCCGTTGTTTGCCCCTTATCGGCCGTCTGCGCGCTCATTGAAACCGCGCCCGCCATCGCTGCAACCACCACTATGCCGCGGATAAGATTCTTCATGTCTGCGTCGCTCCACCTTTCCCGTACACTCAGGCACGGCCTTGTCTGCGGAAACAGTCTACCCCGCATTCATCCCCTACGCTTCTGCGGCGTCGGTTGTTCCACCGCTCCCGCGTCTCAGCTCGCAAACTGCGACGCGACGGTCCGGCTCTACAATGGACCGGTATGCCGACAACCGTCCGCTCGCACGCCAAGATCAACCTCGGCCTCGGCATCGGCGCGCCCCGCGACGACGGCTTCCACTCCCTGGTCACCGTCTACCAGACCCTCGAACTCCACGACCTAGTCACCGTCTCCGCACAACCGGCCCCCTCCACCCGCATTCGTCTCACCTCCAACGACCGGCGCGTCCCCACCGACAACCGCAACACCGCCTGGAAGATGGTCACCCTGGCGCTTGATGCCCTCGGCATCCAAGCCGAAGTCGCCATCCAAATAGAGAAGCGCCTCCCCATCCAGGGCGGCCTCGGCGCCGGATCCGGCAATGCCATCGCCGCCCTGATCGGACTGGAGAATGAGCTTCAACAACCATTGAAAATGGGTGTCCTATCCTTCGGACGTTCTTTGTACGAAGGATGCGAAAGCGCGAACTCCAACATCTGGGATCTCCCCACCTGGCCCTCTCTTCGCCTCTCCCTCTCCGCCCGGGTTGGCTCCGATGTCCCTTTGTTTCTGATAGGTGGAACCATCCTCGGCCTTGATCGCGGACAGGACGTCTACCCCCTCCCCGACATCGACCCCGTATGGTGCGTCATCGCCACCCCCGCGATCGGCGTCTCCACCCCCCAGGCCTTCCGCGACTGGGACGCCCTCTGCGCTGCCGAAGGTTTGACCCCCAGGGCAAGTACCGATAAACTAAATGAGTTGAGCCGCGCCTATGCCAGCGCCTTCGCGGGAGCAATCCCAGAGGCAAAGCATGGATCAGGCTCCTCCGGTGTCCCTTCTTTAGGCAGGGACCTGGCCGGACCCGCAGAGTCCGCGCTTGTCCGCACCGGGATCACGAGCTGGATCCAGAACGACTTTGAACGTGTCGTCTTTCCCCAGCATCCCTCCCTTGCAGATATCAAGCGCCTCCTTGCGGCCGCCGGCACCACACCGGAGGCAGCCTGTCATGCTTCGTCCTTGGTGGCCTCTCTGTCCGGGTCCGGTTCGGCACTCTTCGGGTTGTACCTGACCCAGAGAGATGCACAGGCAGCCCTCGATCGGCTGACTGCGGCAGGTGTTCCGGGCCAGATCACACGCACCCTGCCGCGCTCGGAATACTGGGCCAAGATGCTTGTGGAGTAGTTGCTTGTGCAACAGGTTGACAGTCCGCCTCGGCGGGAGAGAGACTCGCCATCGGCTGTCAAATCAAGGGTGAAGTTGGGCGATCGTCTAATGGTAGGACAATGCCCTTTGGAGGCATTTGTCTAGGTTCGAATCCTAGTCGCCCAGCCAAAACTTCTCCCCGAGGCAGTACGGAAATGCAGCCAAAGCCAACCAGCTTGGAGGTATTGGAGATGGAAGTGGGAACGACGACAGCAACGTTGGAAGAGAAACAGCGGCCCGGCTCCGGCGACGCCAACAAGGACGGCGCACCCAGGCAGCCAAGTCAGGGCCAGAACCCGGACGCGAGGGCGAAGGACGCCAAGCCGGCCGGCGAGCGTAAGCGCTCGCGCAATCTCAGTGAAGACCGTCGCTTCAAGCTCTTCAGCGGCACGGCAAACCGTCCGCTCGCTGAAGAAGTTGCCCGCCACATCGGCGTTCAGGTAGGCGAGGCCAAACTGCAGCGCTTCGCTGACGGCGAAGTCTACTTCCAATTGCTTGAAAACGTCCGCGGCGTCGATGCCTTTGTCGTCCAGCCCACCTGCTATCCGGTCGATCAGAACCTGATCGAGCTGTTCATCATGATCGACGCGCTCAAGCGCGCCTCCGCCGCCCGCATCACTGTTGTTGTTCCGTACTACGGCTACGCCCGCCAGGACCGCAAGGATCGTCCGCGCGTCGCCATCAGCGCCAAACTCATCGCCGACCTGCTCACCACCGCCGGCGCCCACCGCGCGCTCTTCGTCGATCTGCACGCGGCGCAGATCCAGGGATTCTTCAACATCCCCGTCGACCATCTCTTTGCCAGCCCGGTGCTGGTCAGCTACTTCCGCGAGCTCAATCTTCCGAATTTGACTGTTGTTTCGCCCGATGCCGGCGGCGTGGAGCGCGCACGTCACTTCGCGCAGAAGATGGGAGCACCGCTCGCCATCGTCGATAAGCGCCGCACCGACATCAACGTCGCCGAGGTCATGCATGTGGTCGGCGACGTAGAAGGTCAAAGCTGCCTCATCATCGACGACATCATCGACACCGCCGGAACGCTGGTAAAGACCGTGGATGCCCTCTACGCGAATGGCGCAGCCACCGTGCACGCCTGCGCCAGCCACGCCATCTTCTCCGGTCCGGCCATTGAACGCATTGCCGCTTCCCGCCTCGAACAGGTGGTCGTCACCAACACCGTTCCGCTGCGCGAAGCCGCACAGAAGTTGCCCAAGATAAAGGTGCTCTCCATTGCCGGCCTGTTAGGCGCTGCCATCGAGAGCATCCACATGGAGACCAGCGTCAGTACGCTTTTCTCTTAAGTGATCAGTGATCAGTGATCAGTGATCGAAACATCAACCAGCTAGTAGGCTGCCAGTTGTCGTAGTCGAGTTTTAACTGACGACTGACCACTGTTCACTGACCACTGGCACTCACAAAGGGAGCGAGCCCAAACCGCCCGTGCCCGATTCGAGAAACGAGAGATTCGAATGCCTGAAGTCGTCGTAGCAAAGCCCCGAGCGGGCAAATTCAACAAGAATGCCGCGCGCCGCGTTCGTGTCGCGGGCAAGATTCCTGCCGTCCTTTATGGTGCGGGTCACGATGCCATCGCCGTTGAAGTGGATCCCAAGCAGATCACGCGGATCCTCTACTCCGAGACTGGCCACAACACCATCTTCGACGTCGAGGTTGACGGCGTTCCGTCGGCCAAGGCCATGATCGTCGACTGGCAGCGCGAGCCCATCAAGGACAACCTGATCCACATCGACATGAAGCGCATCGCGCTCGACAAGCGCCTGCGCGTCAGCGTTCGCGTCAAGCTGCTCGGCATTCCAGTGGGCGTGAAAACAGAAGGCGGCATCCTCGACCAGGTGCTGCGCGAAGTTGAAATCGAGTGCCTGCCGGCCGACATCCCGAACCACGTCGATGTCGATGTGACCGGGCTCGCCATGCACGGCGTTCTCCGTGTCAGCGATCTGCCCCACTCCGACAAGATCAAGTACCTGACCGGTGAGGACGCGACCGTCGCGCACGTTGTATCCATCCGTGAAGAAGTGGTCGCAGCTCCTGCCGAGGGCGAAGCAGCAGTGGCAACCGCCGAAGGCGCCGCCGCACCTGCCGAACCCGAAGTGGCCAAGAAGGGCAAGGCCGAACCGGCTGCCGAAGCCGCTGCCGGAGCGAAGAAGTAAGCCTTGGCCGAGGCAAGCGAATCCGGGATTTCCCGCGGGCCCTTCCTTGTGGTGGGGCTCGGCAATCCCGGACTCGATTATTTATGGACGCCGCATAACGCGGGATTCATGGCAATCGACCGCATCGCCGAGCAAGAGGGCGTTGTGGTGCAAAACCGGCGCTGCCGGGCCGTTACCGCAACCTGCCGGTTGGCAGGACGCGAAACGATCCTGGCCAAGCCGGAGACATTCATGAATGTGAGCGGCCTTGCAGTCGCCGCTCTCATTCGGGAGTTCGAGGTGGACCCGGCACGAGACCTGCTCGTGATCTACGACGAGCTGGACCTGGTGCTGGGGACATTCAAGATCAGGGAGCGCGGTTCGCCCGCGGGACACAACGGAGCCCGCAGCGTAACCAACGCCCTGGGCAGCCAGGAGTGGCTGCGCTTGCGGATCGGAGTTGGCCCCGATCTGCCGCCGGAAGCCAAAGAGGCGCCCGGATGGCGACGGCCGGGCAGGGATTTCCTGCTCTCGCCGATGCGCAAAGCGGATCTGGGCAAGCTGGACGAGGTGCTCGACAAGGTGGCCACAGCCACAAGGCGCATCATCCAGGACGGACCGGGCCCCGCAATGAACGAGTTTAACCGCCGCGAGTAAAACAACCCGGCGGAGGAAAAGGAAGCAGGGAGTTGGGAGTAAGTGACCAGAGGCGATTCGGCGGATACAACTGACCACTGTTCACTTTCGACTGTCCACTGCCCCCTGAAATCGGAATGGCTGGAGCCAACGGGCTCCGGCGGAAAAGGAAGACGGATGTCTCGTTTGTATGAGGTTATGTTCATTGTTCGCCCCGATGTGGTCGATGAAGACGTCGACAAGCTGATCGCGGGCTTCTCCACCAACGTCACCAATGGTGGCGGCGTGGTCAGGAATGTCGAGAAGATGGGCCGGCGCAAGCTCGCCTACCTGGTCCGCAAGTTCAACGACGGCAACTACATTCTGCTGACCATCGAAGCCGGTGGCGCGGTGGTGCAGGAACTGGAGCGCCGTCTCCGCGTCACCGAGCCGGTGATTAAGTTCATCACCGTGCGCATGGACGAGGAAGAGAAGCGCCTGGCAAAGGTGAAGGCTCTCCGCGGTGTCCGCCGCAAGGTCAGCACGGAAGCGCCCGCTGCTGCTCCGCATGCACCGGCCGCCGAGCCTGCTGAGCCTGTTTCGGCCAGCGCCTAGGTTCACCGGGATTTTCGTCGCGCTTTTACCGTCGCGACGATCCGATAATGCCTTTCTGCGCCTGTGATCGGGTCCGGAAAGCCAAAAGAGTAAAGAGGAAACAAAATGTCAGATGAGAATCAAGTAAAAGCGCCCGAGGTACCCGCACCTGCAGCCCAGAGTGGCCCTGCACCAGGTGGTCCCGGTGGCGGTCCCGGCGGTCGCCCCGGAGGACGTCCCGGCGGACCCGGTGGCCCCGGCGGCCGCGGCAAGTTCTTTCGCCGCAAGAAGGTATGCAAGTTCTGCACCGAGAAGATCGACGCCATCCCTTATCGGGATGTCCGTCTGCTGCAAGGGTTTGTAGCCGAGCGCGGAAAGATTGTGCCCCGTCGCCTTACCGGCGTCTGCACCACGCACCAGAGACGCCTGACGCGGGCCATCAAGCAGGCACGCAACATCGCCCTGCTTCCCTTTGCAGCTAGGCACTAACCCGCAGGGCTTTGAGAGCCCAGGTTACCAGCGGTGCCTTGGCTGTAGCGGAGTAACAATTTCGCAGGCGACGCCCGCGCAAGAGTCGCGATAGAATCTGGCGCGGCGCAACTGAAAGTCAGCCGCCTGTGTCTAACAAAACGGACGGACGGCACCTCGTTTGGCTGTCCGTAAATCTGGAGAGTTTCACATGGAAGTAATTCTGAAAGAAGACGTAGCCAACCTCGGCCACCGCGGCGATGTCGTGAAAGTGGCCGACGGCTACGGCCGCAATTTCCTGCTCCCCCGCAAGCTGGCCCTGCAGGCAACTCTGGCCAACAAGGCTGTCATTGAACAGATGAAAGCCGCTGCCGCTCGCCGTTCCGCCACGGAAAAGATCCAGGCGCAGGAACTGGTGGCCAAACTCGAGCCGCTCACCCTCAGCTTCGCCCGCAAATCCGGCGAGAACGGCCAGCTCTTCGGCTCCGTCACCTCCGCCGACGTTGCCGGCGAACTCGCCGCCAAGGGCTTCGACATTGACCGCCGCAAGATTCAGCTCAATGAGCCCATCAAGAGCCTCGGCGACTTCACCATCTCCGTCAAGCTGCACCGCGAGGTCGCCGCTCACCTTCGCGTGCAAGTCGTCGCCGATGCAGCCCAGGAAGCACCTGAAGCCGTCGCCGCTCCCGCAGTTGCCGACTAACGTCGTCGCCGACTGATTAACTGGCTGACCGAACCGCCTCCCGCTTCCGAAGGGAGGCGGTCGTGTATCCGCTCAACTCCCCGGCCGTCACAGAGCGATGGTCTACTGGCTCTTGAATATATCCTTCTCCGTCCTTCCTCCGCTTATCGCAATCAGCTTCTTGAAGGCCTTGGTCATCTTCGACTGAAATCCCGATCCCTCAGGGATCTTGTCCCAGGAAAACAACAGTCTCGCCCGGGTCACCGGAGTCGACGGATCTATATTGTTGTCCACGTCGTAACAGGTGCGCGCTTTTTTCCCTGCAACTGAAACCACAGTCATGCGCGCCAGCGGCGCCCGCGTCTGCATCGAGTCGCTCGCGTCGTAAACGTCCCACGTGATTGTGTTGGCATCCAGCGCGCTCAGGAAGATGTCGCAGTGTCCATCGGGCTGTTTGACCGTGAGCACCGTGGCCGTCGGGTCGATCGAAACCTCGAGATTGTCATTGACGCGATCGTCCGGACTGTACTCGATCAGCCACCCGCGAATGTAAGCGAAGAGCTCGGCCGAAGTCAGCTCCGGCTTGGGCGCAGCTTTCTTTTTTTGCGCCGTGCTCTGCGCAATGCACGCAGGCGCAGCGGTCGCCAGCACGACGGCGCATACGGCTGACGCGAGCGACAAACCAACCCTTCTCCCGACCCTGATCATGAGGCTTCCCGCCCATCATAGGCCACAACCCGCCCCATTCGATCCCATCCCCGTTCCCCTCGACTCTAACCCGTAACCTGACCTTCGTTATCTCGCGCGGAATCAGCCCCTGCCGTCCACCATAGCCAGCGGCTCCTCGCGATTCGTCCGCAACGTCGGCACCGCCCTCAGCAGGCTCTGCGTGTATTCATGCTTCGGCGCCGTCAGCAACTTCGCGCTCGACCCCGTCTCCACTACTTGCCCCGCGCGCATCACAGCAACCCGCCCCGCCACCTGCCCCACCACGGCAAGATCGTGCGAGATGAACAGCATGGCCAAGCCATGCTGCCGTTGCAGATCGCCCAGCAGCGCCAGGATCTGCGCCTGCACCGTTACGTCCAGCGCCGTCGTCGGCTCGTCCGCGATCAGCAGCCGCGGCCGGTTGACCAGCGCCATCGCAATCAGGATCCGTTGCCGCTGACCGCCCGAAAACTGGTGCGGATAATCGCCGAACCGCGCCGCCGCATCAGGAATCGCAACCTCCTCGAGCGCCCCGATTGCGCGCTTCTTCGCCTCACTCCGCGAGCATGACGGCGCATGTGCCTGCACGCACTCTGCTACCTGCCGCCCGATCGTCATCACCGGGTTCAGCGCCGTCATCGGCTCCTGGAAGATCATCGCAATCTCCCGCCCACGAAGCGCCTGCATCGCACTAGCCGGCTGCTCGCGCAACTCCATCATCGAGCCATCGTCTCGGCGCCACTTGATGCTCCCCGTAACCCGCGCCGCCGTCTCCAGCAACCCCATCAGCGCCAGCGCCGTCGCGCTCTTGCCGGAGCCCGACTCACCCACCAGTCCCAGCACTTCGCCGTCTTCCAGTTCGAAATCTATGCCGCGCACGGCCTCGGTTGCGCCAAACCAGATGTGCAAATCGCGTAGGTCGAGAAGCCGGGTCATACCGCAATCCTATTCGATCGCCGATCCCGTCAGCGTGCAGCGGTCTCCGCCTGAGCCCGCATTGTAAAGACCGTCAGGAACAAGTGATCGTGAATTCCTCCAGGTTTTATTGGCAGAGAGAGGTCTCCGGCATTACGATTGCGTCCTGAAGTCTCGGGGGCGGGGTTACCCATCATGAAGGGAGAATTTGCAAGATGAATCTCAAATGGAGTCGTATCGCAGCACTCACCGGATGTGCGGCATTCTTGCTCGCCTTGACGCCGCGCATAAACGCGGCAATTGCGGGCCCTCAGCCCTCAGGATTCGCACAGGATCGTGAAGACTGGAATCGCCCACCCGATGCGTGGAACGACATTCAGCGCCGAGGCTTCCACGACGGCGTCGAAGGCGCACGCAAGGATTTCGGCAATCATCGCCGGCCCGACGTCGACAATCGCGATGAGTATCGCCGTCCCGACGTCCCTGAACCCATGTGGGGCGCCTATCGCGAGGGCTTCCGTCGCGGTTACGACGTCGCCATGTCGCATCTGATGGGAACACAGGATTGGCGCATGCGCGCTCCCGAGCGCCCGTGGGACGCACCCCCGGATGAGTTCGACGCGCTTCGCCGCCAGGGATTCCAGGACGGCATTGAAGGAGCCCGCAAGGACTTCGACAACCATCGTCGGCCCGACGTAAACAATCGCGACGAATACCGCCATCCCCACCTCCCGCCTGAGCAGCGCGAGGCCTATCGCGAAGGCTTCCGTCGCGGGTACCAGGTCGGCATGGACCACCTCATGGGGGCTCCCCGCTGATCCGCATTCCCAACTTGCTCGCGTCACAAATCGGGATGAGAGGGAGAGTCACCTCTCCTCCCCTCCCGCAACACCGTACAAGCGGGCCAGCATACGGCGGTTCGATGAGTTACTCACTTGGGCGGACCAACAAAATACCCGGCAGCCCACCTGCCGGGTACCGTCACCTGTCATTGCGATAGAGCAGATCGCGAATCGCGTTACGTCGCTCCGCATTCGCTTCACTCTCCGCCTTGCGCTCCTCGACACTCATGGGTCGCCTGACTTCCGCTTCCTCTTCCTCCGCCACGCTGCACGACGGGCAGCGATTCGCAAACCCCGGCTTGCCGGGCCTCAGCTCGAACTCTTCACCGCAAACAACACACGTTTTAATCGGAAATGCCATTTCAATTCCATGATAGCGAAACTGGATTTGCCGATTGAGGATACCTGCCCCAGGATTCCCGGCGTCAAAACTCCGGTACAACTCGCGCCGCCCTTCGGCAACCGAACCGGGCTCCTTCGTCGGGCTGAATCAGGGAATCAATTCCCTTTGACCTTGAATCGCAGTCTGGTTATCATGTACGCTCACGGCTACCCACCGGAGGCGAAAATGCAGCCTCATCATCCCAAAGTGCTTATTGTCGATGATGATCCGGTGCACCTGGAAATCTACGGCCTCCTGATGAAGCAGGCCGGTTACGAAGCCCTCCTGACGCTGGCGAAATTCAGCGGCGCCGAAATCCCGAAGAATGAATACATTGGCCTCGTGCTCCTCGATTTCCGGCTCAACTCCGTCAAAACCGCTCCCCAGTACGCGCAGGAAATCCGCTCGCTCTACCCCTCCGTTCCCATCATCGTCCTTTCCGACCTATGGGCCCTGCCTGCCGACATCGCCCCGTTCGTCTCCGGCTTCGTCCGCAAGGGCGAACCCGCCAAGCTGCTGGAGACGGTCTCCCGCTTTTTCGCCGCTCCGGCCGCTAAAAGCGAAAAATCCCCAAGCTTCAGCTAACCCTGCCTTTACCAGCCGTGCCCTGAGTCGAGCTGTATCAATCCCCGGCCACGCAGTGCGCCATCTAAACCGCTGAGAACACAAGCTGAGGCGACTGACCCTTGTAGAATCCGCAGATCACAGCGCCAGTATTTTTGGACAACATCGGTTCGAAATTCTCTCCCAGCCGTTCACTTCTCAGCTCCTGCCGCCGTATCCGCGTTGTTCACATAGCACTCATGAATCGCATCCAGCGGCGCGTTGGGCCAGCGGCTCTGCTTCAGGTCTTCCTCTGAGAGCTCCCTCAGTTTGAAGTCGATCTGTCCGTCTGCGTGCACCACTCCCTCCACATAGCCGTAGATATGCGTGCGCGCGCCCTTCTCCGCAGTCTTCGGCAGCGCGTAGCGATGCGCCCCCGCCGTCCCGATGATCAGCCCCGGCACAACGTGGTTCGAGAATTGCCTCCAATAAGGTGTGTTGAAAATGTCCGGAGAGTAGTAGTGCGAGTGGCTCGCGATCAGGTACACATGCTTTCCTGCAGCCTGCGCGCCATAAAGCCACTCGTACACCTTGTCGCCTGTCCGCTCGCCAAGTTCCCAGTCGTCCATCGCATGTTCGGCGCCCGTGGAGTGCGGCAGCGCCTCGTGCATCCCGGCAACGATCGTGCGAATCCCCGAATCCAGCGCCAGGTCGTGATCGAGAATTCCCCGCAGCCACTTCAACTGCGCATCCGAAAACTCCTCGCGGGTCGCATTGTCCAGCGTGATAAAGTCCACACCCTCGTGCGTCCAGTGGTACCAGGGCCCGATCGGCCCCGCACTGGCTCCGTCTGCCTCGCGCTGCGCGGCAATCTCCTGCCGATTCAGGTACGCGGCAAACTTCATGATGTAGCCGTCTCGCGTCATCGGCGGCACGTTCTCATGATTGCCGCGCCCCAGGAACACCGGGAAACTCCCGAAGGCCGCCATCTGATGCGTCAGAAAATCATCCCACGCAATCCTGTGGTATTCCCCGAGCGACAGCTCCTTGCCCGCGGGCTGCATCGACACCAGGTCCTGGTCCGGCTTCGACATCCAGCGAAAATCACCGAGGTGCCAGTAGAATGCGTCACCCTCGGCCTTCACAGCCGAGGCAATCGCAGGCATGACAAAATCGCCGCAGTTCCGGCTGTCACCCGACACAGCAAAGCTCCACTTCGCTTCGTGATTCTGTGCAGCGGCTCCAATTGTCAGGAAGGCAAAACCCGCGATCAGGGAAAGAAGCAGCGTGGGCTTCAACATGCCATCAGCATAAATGGCCTTTGCGCCTAGCCCCACATAAACCGAAACTGCCCACTCAAACCAGCGCCGCATTCCGTCCTGATCGTCTCTGTGATTCGAGTCACCGAACGCACTCGCCGCCACTGGGTATGCTTGAATCAGCGCGTCGTTATCATGATGGCGCGCACCGCTATCAAGGAGCACCATCTTCATGGCTTACGTTGTAACCGATGCATGTACAAAGGATTTTGTCTGCGTCGCCGAGTGCACCACCGCCGCCATTGCGCCGCAACCCTCTGACGCCGCCGCCGCAACCGTCTCGCAGGTCTACATAAACCCCGACGAATGCATCGACTGCGGCAGTTGCGTCAGCCTCTGCGAACAGAACGCGATCTACCCTGAAGCGGACCTGCCCGCCGACAAGGCCCAGTTCGCCGAGAAGAACCGCGCCTACTTCCAGTAGACTCTGCTTCGCAACCAGGCAGTTATCAGAAACAGGTCCGCTGCGGCTACATCTTCGAGGGCGGCGGCCCCGGCGCCTGCGCGCTTTGCTGCTCTGATGCAGGTGCGGGTGTTGTGGCGGGCGCGGCTGCCGCAGGCTTGATCGCCGCCGGCGCCGGCGTAATCGTCGCCATCGGCATTATCGGGAGCGCCAGCGTCTGCCCAGTCGATGGATCGTCACGCAATTTCAGGTACAGCACGCCGTTCACCGGGTGCGGAACAGTTAGCTGGGTGCCGGTAAAGTCGGCCGGCACATCCACGGCGTTATCAAAATCAGGTGACGCCGCCACCGACTCGGCCAGAAACAGGTTTGTTCCCATCAGCGTGCACGGGCGCGAGACGCTGTGGGGGCAGTGGAGTTCCTTGAAGCCGGGCAGCCGCACGAGCGTCCCCAGCGACAGCCAGTCGCCGGCAACTCCTTCCGCGGAAATCACCCGCGCCTGCACCGGCCCGAATGCCGACGTACCAAACTTCGCCAAGGGTTCCACGACGCCGAGCGCGGTGTTGGCGTCTTCCAGCATCAGCGACCCGTCGCTCAGCGAGAGGATCGTGTGGAAGCTGTCGTCGGCCGCCGCCACCTCTACTTTCTCGTCGCGCGGAAAGTTCGCCGGCGTCTTCGACTTCAGGAAAAACACCAGCCTGCGTTCCACCGGAAGATCATTCGGGCTGCCCAGATGCACGGGCGAAGGATCAGCCGACGCCTCATCCTGCGTGCCCTTGCTCAACAGCGTCACCTGCGGTCGCGGAGCGTCAACAACGACAGGAACCTTGAGCTCCCGGCCATCGCGTAATTCAACCTTGGCGGTGTAGCGCTTTCCTCGCTCCAGGCCGCTCGTATCGCTGTCGGTCTTCAACTTCAACTGATCCTGATCCTGCACGCGCTTCAGGTCCACCGGAGTCCACACAATCCCGTCCAGAGAAGCCTTGGCCACCTCGTCCAGGCGGTTTCCGGTCAGAGCCGCCTCCGCATCCCCTGTGCTCAGCCTCAGCCTCTCCAGTGAAGCCGCCTCGGAGTAAGCCATCAGTGTCAACTTGTCCGGCTGGCTCAACCCGTACTGATGAATATCGATCGCGACCGGCCCCGGCGCCGCGCTCTTCAACGGCACCGACATCTCCAGCGTGTCCGGTTTCGGCGACTTCCACTCGAGCTCCACACTGCTTGCGCCGTTCGACTTTGCCTCGATCTTCTCGACGCAAAGGGTGTTCTCTCCTCCGATATGCAGCGTGTCGTCGCGTCCGACAACCAAGGCCGACTCATCACTCGGCGCCACCGTCCACTTTCCGGCTTCAGCGCTCACCAGGTGGAATCTCGGCCCCTCCCAGTCGTCGAATCCCCATTTGCCCTTCACCACCCCGGTCAAATCCCCACCCGGAAGCTGACGCATGGCTTTCACCAGCACGAGCCCGCCCTCGCCGGCATCCGCCTTCAGAGGCACATCGATGGGCTCGGATTTCGACTCGATATGCAGCTTTAAATCATGCGCCTCGGGAGTGGCGTACACCAGCGGCGCACCCTCGGCCGGAAGCACCAGCCCGGCCTTTTGCGCACAGAACTGCTCAGAAGGATTGACCGGATGCAGCGGCGGCATCTTCGCCGGCCCAACCGGCGGAAGCGCTACCACTACCACCGACTTCGGATCGCGGAACGATGGCGGCACACTCAACCGCAGGTTGAGCGTATCCTCCGTCGGCAGCGCCAACGCGGGAATGTATTGAAAATGCGCGGTATGCACCGATCCCAGGATCCTCGCCGTGTCCACGATGGCCCCGATGTACGGGCTGTAAACCCCGCCGCCGCCCGCTTGCGAGTAGCTCAGCTGGTTCATCAGGTCCACGCTGCTCCCACTTGTCAACTGCGCCACCCTGGTGGAGACATTGGCGTCGTCCAGAACCATGCCCTCGGTGTGCTGTATGAGGCATGGAGCCTGCTGATCGGTCGGCTTGTCGAAGCACTGCTGATCGAGCCGGATGCCTAGCACCGACGACGATTTCTGCGCCCGCTCCTTCAACAACTTTGGATCGGTCTGCGAGGTGACCTTGACTTCAGAAAGATAGGCATCCAGCCGCATCCTGTCCAGGCTTGCTGCCTGCAGGTCCTGCGTCGCCCGGACAAAAACGCCGGGACGTCCCCTTACCGCGTTGCGCAGCGTACTGAAGTCGCCGCCTGTGGCTGGCGCCAGAAACACGATCGCCTGCTGCGCCTCCGCCGGAACCATGACGAATACCCCCTCTTCGCGCGCCTTCCGCTCCCAGGCGTCGACGTGCGTAAACCACTCCGGCGGAGGAGGATTGGTAGCCCCCCGAAGGAATGCCACGATCAGAACGAAGTGGGTCGACTGGCTCTCAGGAAAATCAGGGTGAATCCACAAACGGTCGCCGGGAAGCAGGTTTGGCACCTGCCCGATGGGGAGTGTCAACTCTCCGCGTTTCACGTGCACGTCAACTTTTGGCCCGATCAGGTCGAACGCTGGCGCTCCCTGACCGTGCCCACGTGCACTTCCCCAAGGGAGAAAAAAGAACAAAAAAACAAGGAGACAACGCCGCATTCTTCTATTGTACGGAGGTGCGGCTCTCAAGAATATGTTCTTCAACACCGAGACTTTTCATCTAAATTAGTGTTGCCAACCCTCTTTTAGACGGAACCGGACCCTTGCACGCGTGTGGGGTTCGGTTGCACAATCGTTTACACTGGTGCGTGGTTAGGCTGGAAGTGCTTTTAAGTTAAAGTTTTCTCGACCCTGTGGGGTATCAAAAAAAGAAGCAGAAACGCGATTGCGCTGCTTCGGCAAGATTAAATCCGCCATGATCACCTTACAACCGTTCGGAAAACAGATCGGTCCGTTACCGCCGCTACAGAAACCTGTCACCCGCCGAAAAAGCGCCGCATCCTTGCGAGGGTTAATCCACCAGAGCGCAGCGAGTTACAGGCTAGAGAAGCTTTATACGGAGAATCTCAATGAAGTCGAATCGGGCTGTGCAGAGCAGCGTAGACATAAGCAATCTGAGTGTTCCTGAAGCGGAAGAAATTATTGAAGAGGCCTTGAGTGAACTGGCATTTTCTCAGGATCCGGGACTCGCGCGCGCCTTGCGCTTTCTGGCGCCTCACGGCTACCAGGCCATCGTAGAACTGTGCAGCGAAAACGGGCGCAGCAAGCGCCGGAATGCCGCGGCTGAAACCTGGTCGCCAGAAGAGGACGAGGTCCGCATCTACTTCGAACGCCTTGACGACAACACCGTCCCCGCCCGGCAGAGTCGCCCTTCACGAACTCCCGTAGAACAGAACTTTGACGATGATGCGGATGACGGCGCCACCGCCCCTGCCGACATTGAAGCGCGAGTGAAAGAGCTCTGCGCAGCCCTGGCAGAGGCCGAGCGCGGCGGTCACGCCTTTATCGCGTTGAAATGGTTCCGAGACTCCTTCCTGCCGCGTAAAGCCTTCCGCTGGAACCAGCATCCCGAATCCCGGCAGGCCGTGCTGGCCGAGGCGATTCAGCGCGGCGTGGTCCTGACCAGCAAGATCGCGAATCCCAAGACGCCCGCGTATCCGACCACGACCATTCGTTTGAACCGCGCCGAAGCTGGTGTCCCCGAAGAGGCACAGCGCTTTCACCCGGTCGTCGTACAGGGTGAACCGATCAGCGATGACATCCAGGAGGAACGAGGAAAGCTGTGAGTTGCTACTTTCTCGAGTCCACCGCCTTCGCGAAGCTGTTCGTGCAGGAACCCGGCACCGACGCGATGATCCGCCTGATGGAGGCTGTGGAAGATAACCGCAAGCTGATCGCCGCCTGCGCACCGCTCGAGGTTTACGCCGCCATTCGCAAACGCGAGCGTGCCGGCGACATCAGCTCCGCGGATGCTGCTGCGGCCATCGAGATCCTGCGCATTGAGGCGGCGCGCATGGTGCAGGAGCCGCTCAACCCGGCGGTGCTCGAGGCCGCCCGCCAACTTCTTGATCGCACCAGACTCCGCTGGACCGATGCGCTCCAGCTCGGAGCCGCACTCGTCGCGCGCGAGATGTTTCGCGGCACCGAGATTATCTTCGTCTCCGCTTCACCGCAATTGCTGGAAGCCGCAAAAGCCGAAGGATTTCAGGCCCTGGATCCGGGAAAAGACCAGATCGCCGTCGAACAGACAGCCTAGGCCCTGTCGGATACACCCAATTCTGCCAGCGAGTCCAATCCAGTCCTGCCAGGGAATACAATCCAAAGCTGCCACCCAGTACAACGGAATCCTGCCACCGGCAGTTCGAGGGAATGCGCAGCATCATCTACGCCGAAGAGCGTCTCGAATTCCGAAAATGCTCTAATCTGCCCTATTCGCGCCGGAAGCGATTGGCCTGATCGAATTCATCGCGCAGCTCCGGCGTGCGCAGATTCTCGCGAATGTGCGCCAGGCGTTGTTCGAGCGCCTGCAGCGCGGCGGCGATAGCTTGGGTATTGGTGTGAGCGATATCGCGCCACATGGAAAAAGGACTCGCCCCCAGGCGCGTCATCTCGCGCAGCGCTCGCCCGCCCACGTCCTTCAACTCTGGCGCTTCGCCAACTTCATCTTCGAGCAGCGCGCTCAGAGCGGTTGCCGTGAATTGGGGAAGATGGCTGACCCACGCGACCAGCTCGTCGTGGCGATTGGGATCGAGATCGATGATGCGCGCGCCCATGGCTGCCACCCATTCGCGCCAGCTCTTTGCCAGCGCCGTAGATTCTGGAGATCGCTGCCAGGCCGGAAAATCGGTAAAGAGCCACACAGCGTCGCGGAAGAGGTTGGCATCGGCCAGATCCGCGCCACCGCGTTCTTTTCCCGCCATAGGATGCCCGGGGAGAAACGCCGGGCGATCGGGAGTGTTGTACAGGCGATCGGCTGCGTCGGTGATCTGCGCCTTGGTGCTTCCGACGTCTGTAACCAGGTGGTCGGGGCTGAGCACCAGCGCAAGCTGCTCCATCAGGTCGAGCGTGGCATAGATCGGAACCGATAACAGCACGGCCTGGGATTCACGCGCGGCGGTCAGCGGATCGGCGGCAACCTGATCGATTGCGCCCATTCGTTGCGCCGTCTCTGCATGAGTCGGGTTTCTGTTCCATCCAGTGATGGAGCCTTGAAATCCCGCCGCACGCAGGGCCAGGCCCACTGAGGTTCCCAGCAGGCCTGTGCCCAGAATCGCGAGACGCTCCATCATGCGGCTTCCTCCCGGTTCAGATCGTGCGGCCAACAGCCCTGGCAATCACGCGCAGGTCGTTCATGAGCTTATCAAACTGATCAGGATAGAGCGTCTGCGCGGCATCCGAGGCCGCTTTGTCCGCATTCGGATGCACTTCGACGATGATGCCGTCTGCTCCCGCGGCCACCGCGGCACGCGCCATTGGCGCGACCATGTCGCGATGACCGGTGCCGTGCGATGGATCCCCGATAATCGGCAGATGTGAAAACTTCTTCACCACAGGAATCGCGGAGATATCCATCGTATTGCGCGTGGCCGTCTCGTAGGTTCGGATGCCGCGCTCGCACAGGACCACGTCGTAGTTGCCGCCGGACATTATGTATTCGCTTGAAAGCAGCAACTCTTCGATGGTCGCAGCGATGCCGCGCTTCAGCAGCACCGGCTTCCGCGTCGTGCCAAGCTCGCGCAGCAGATTGAAGTTCTGCATATTGCGCGCGCCCACCTGGAAGCAATCGACATAAGGAAGCATCGGTTCAATCTGCGCAATCTCCATCACCTCGCTGACAACCAGAAGCCCATTGGCTCGGGCTGCATCGTTCATCAGCTTCAGCCCGGGAATTCCGAGCCCCTGAAAGGCGTACGGAGAACTGCGCGGTTTGTAGGCTCCGCCCCGCAGAAAGCTGGCGCCCGCCGCCTTCACTCGCTTCGCGGTTTCGAAGATCTGCGCCTCATTTTCAACCGAGCACGGCCCCGCCATCACGATGACCTGTTCGCCGCCCAGCTTAACGCCGTTGGCGAATTCAATGACGGTTCCTTCAGGCCGGAAGCCCCGGCCCGCCAGCTTGTAAGGCGAACTGATCCGGTGAACGTGCAGCACTCCCGGCAGATTCTCAAACTTGGAAAGGTCAATCGTAGCGGTCGGTCCAACGCCGGCCAGTATGGTTTGTGTTGCGCCCGTGGTGCGATGAACCTCAACCCCGGTTTCCATCATCGCATCGATCACGAAATCGATCTGCTCTTCGGTGGCCTTCTCCTGCATGGCAACAATCATTTTTCGTTCCCTGTCTCGGGCGCTGACCCGGAGTCCCCAGCAGCGGGTCCTTGTTGCTGGGGTAGCGGTGCGCCAGTGTCGTGGCCCTTGAGGGCATTCCTCTCTGAAGCCAACTCGTTCCGTTGCAGCGCCCGCATCACGTCGATGATGCGCTCGTAGATATGCGTCAACTCGATGTCGGGCAGCGGCCCTTTATTTGCGGCGCGCACATTGGCGTAGATGATCTTCTCGCGTGCCGGTTCGTACACCGGCAGCGAGGTCTGCACCTTCAAGTGACCAATCATCAGTGCGGCGCGGGCTCGCTCGCTCAGCAGTTCCACAAGCTGGCGGTCGAGAGCATCAATTTGATTGCGCAATTCTTCCAGCGTCATTCCATCCTCGTTATGCGCCTCGGGTAAAGGCTCTTCCGAAGCACCCCTCCGGGTGCATGGGAACAAGAGTTGAACCGAAGGCGGCTATCGCAAAGGCGGGCCGCCGCGAAGCGTGGGTTACCGGGTCAGCGCCGCATGGGGCTGGCGCAGACCCTTGATAAATCGGGCAACTGCTTCCGGTGCTGCCTCCCACCCCACGGACGAAGACCTGTCCGCGGGGACCCCGGCTTCGGGAGTAGACCGCTCGATCAACTCCACGATCGCGCTGCCGATCACCGCAGCATCCGCAAACTCCGCCACCTGCGTAACATGCTCTGCGCTGGAGATGCCGAATCCCACGGCTATCGGCAGCCCGGTCCATCGCCGGATGCGCGCGACCAACGCTGCTGCATCGGAGGTCATGCTCTGCTGCTTGCCTGTGATTCCCACACGCGAGATGGCGTAGACAAATCCTTTGGAGTGCGACGCGATCGCCTGAAGCCTTTCGTCGGGACTGGTCGGCGCCGCCAGAAAAATCGGGGCCAATCCAGCGCGATCCATCTCGGCAAGATATTCGCTGGCCTCCTCGACAATCATGTCGGTGACCAGAACACCGTCTGCACCGGCCGCTGCGGCATCGTGCGCAAATCGCGCAAGCCCGTAGCGGAGTACGGGATTCAAGTAAGTGAAAATCACCAACCCGGCGCCCGGCCGTGCCGCCCGAATCTCGCCGGCAATCTTCAGCACGTCCGCCATGCGCGTGCCACGAGCCACGGCGCGCTCACTGGCGCGCTGGATCACAGGGCCGTCAGCCAGGGGATCGCTGAAGGGCACGCCCAGCTCAATCACTTCCGCCCCGGCATCGATCGCCGCGATGGCAATCGCGCGCGTAGCGTCAACGCTTGGATCGCCGGTCGTGAGATAAACAACCAGTCCCGGCTTGTGATTGAAACACAGTGCCATTTGAGTCGGTTACGCTCCCTGGAGCTTGAGTTCACGTGCCAGGATGCCCATATCCTTATCGCCACGTCCGGAGAGGTTCACTATCAGTATGTCACGCGGAGTAAACATGGGCGCGATCCGCAGGCACTCCGCAACCGCATGCGCGCTCTCGAGCGCAGGCAGAATCCCTTCCGTCCGGGCCAGCTTCACCACCGCATCAAGCGTGGCCGCATCATCCTGCGAGACGTACTCAGCGCGGCCGGAATCATGCAGCGCCGCGTGCTCCGGCCCGATCGAGGCATAGTCGAGGCCCGCCGAAACCGAATGCGTTTGCGCGATCTGGCCGTTTTCATCCTGCAACACGTACGAGAAGGTGCCTTGCAGCACTCCCGGGACTCCGCCGCGAAAACGCGCCGCATGCTCGCCGAGTTCGGTTCCGCGCCCTCCCGCCTCAACTCCAATAAGCCGGACGTCACGATCCGGAATGAACTCGTAGAACGATCCGATGGCATTGGACCCGCCGCCGACGCACGCGATTACAGCGGTTGGCAGGCGGCCTTCCTTTTCTAGGATCTGCTCTTTCATCTCGCGGCCGATGCAGCGATGAAAATCGCGCACCATCGTCGGATAAGGGTGGGCGCCAAGCGCGCTGCCCAGCAAATAATGTGTTGTCCGGACGTTCGTAACCCAGTCCCTCATGGCCTCGCTGATGGCGTCCTTCAGCGTCTTCGAGCCCGTCGAGACGCCGCGCACCTCCGCGCCGAGCAGACGCATGCGGAGCACGTTGAGCTCTTGCCGCTCCATGTCCACATCGCCCATAAAGACCACGCACTCCATCCCAAGCAGTGCACAGACGGTTGCGGTCGCCACTCCATGCTGCCCCGCGCCGGTCTCGGCGATGATGCGCCTCTTGCCCATGCGCTTCGCCAGCAATCCCTGGCCGAGCGCGTTGTTGATCTTGTGCGCGCCCGTGTGCAGCAGATCTTCGCGCTTCAGGTAGATCCTCGCGCCGCCGAGTTCTTCTGTCAGCCGCTTCGCAAAGTAGAGAGGCGTGGGACGGCCCGCGAAGTCCTTGAGCAGTCCATCGAGCTCCGTCTGAAACGCGGCATCGGCCTTGGCCAATTCATATTCGCGCTCGAGTTCGAGAAGAGCAGCCATCAGCGTCTCCGGCACATACCGGCCACCGTAGATACCGAAACGACCCGGACGCGCCTCCGCGGGATTCGCTGGGACGATTACTGATGCCATGCCGGCCTCCTGCACATAGCTTGCTGAAACGATCAACTCAAGTTTACTAGGCGTGCAGGAATTGAGGCGAATGCGGAGGGTTCACCCGGCTTCAGCGCTCAGTCGCAGCCGCAACTGCTGCACGAGCATTTACGAGGAATGCCCGCACCTTTTCAGGATCTTTGCGACCCGGCGCAACCTCGACGCCTGATACCACGTCGACTCCCCAGGGACGAAGGCTGGCGATGGCGTCACCCACATTGGCTGGCGTAAGCCCGCCCGCGACGACAATCCGGCAGCGCGATCCTGAATCGCCGGAGAGACTCGCAGCAGCGGATTTCCAGTCAAATGCGAATCCCGTTCCGCCGACCGCGGCAGCGGTACGGGAGTCCAGCAGAAGTGCATCGATATTCGTGTCCTGGGCGAGAACTGCGGCTTCCTCGGCAAACCCGGCCGCGTAATGCAGCACACGCAAAATGCGCAGATCCGGTCCGAGCCGATCGCGAAGGCTTGCCGTCACATCGGATCCCGCGTTGAAGTGCAACTGAACGCCATCCAGACCGCACGCACGCACCGTTGACTCGATTTCCTCCGCAGGCGAATCGACGAATACGCCGATCTTTTCGAGCGAACTCGGCAAGCGCGACACGATGGCCTCTGCTTCCCGTGCGGAAATCCGCCGAGGACTTGGCGCGAAGACGAAACCGATTGCGTCAGCGCCGTTCTCCGCAGCCAGCAGGGCATCTTGCAACGAAGTATTGCCGCAGATCTTGATCCAGAGACTCATCGGCCCACTCTGGAGGGTGCGCGAAGCGCTGCGAGTGCCGCGCCCGGATCAGGCTGCCGCATCAGGCTCTCGCCAATGAGAAACGCATCGAACCCCGCATTGCGCAACCGCTCAATATCCTCCGAAGTCGCGATTCCGCTCTCCGCAACCCGCACCACGGAATGAGGTATGCGCTCCGCAAGTTCGAGAGAGGTCTCCATCCGCACTTCGAACGTCTTCAGATCCCGATTGTTGACCCCGATCGCGTCCGCGCCCGTCTCCCCAATCACGTCAAGCACCTGTTCGAGTTCGCTTCGCGTGTGCACCTCGACCAGGACATCAAGTGAATAATCGTGCGCGACTCCGGAGAACCGCTTGAGTTCCGCATCCGTCAGCGCCGCCGCAATCAGAAGGATCGCGTCGGCACGGTGCGCGCGCGACTCAACGATCTGGTACTCGTCGACGGTAAAGTCCTTGCGAAGACAGGGCAGATTCACGGCATCCGAGGCTATTTCAAGATTGCGCAAACTGCCCTGAAAATACGGCTCATCGGTAAGGATCGAAAGCACTGCCGCACCGCCATCCATATATCTCTTCGCCAGCCAGCTCACGTCAAAGTCTTCGCGAATCAGTCCCTTCGAGGGCGAAGCCTTCTTGATTTCGGCAATGATAGCCGGCTCTACAAGCGATCTCTGGCGCAGCGCCGCCGCCCAGCCGCGGGGATTGTGCTGTGCGGCCAGCCGTTCGAGGTCGGCCTTCGAGACCCGTGCCTTGGCCTTCGCGACCGAAGCACGCGTTGTTTGAAGGATGGTGTCCAGTCGGGTCGACATGCGCTGGCTTGAGTATAAGGGCAGAGAACGACGCGAGAAATGAGCACCCCAGCCGGACAAACCGGACCGCATCATCGCGCAAACGGACGCTAACAATGGTGGGCCCGGATTTGAACTTGAGCTGCAATGCGGGCGTTCGAGCCCGCAGGCGAGATCCTGACCCCAAACCAAGGGATGATGAGTTCCCGGTTAGTTCTTTGCGCTTTGATCACGTAACTCACTGAAAAAGTTGACATTTTAGACCGACCGCCTGCACGGAAGTTGAATCTCCTGGTATTTGATTTGTTGAGAGCGACTTGTATCGATCGAACCTGCACGTCACAAATGCGTCACAGCAATGAAACTTAAGAGATTGCCAGGTGACCGGCGTTCAGTCGTACTCCACCTTGCCTGTGCTACGCTTCGACCATCTGTGGCCAATTTCGAAAAAGCACCGGTTGAGGTCCAGGAGATCCTCTCCAAGCCGATTCAGCAGCTCGGCTTGAAGCTGGAAGGCTCTCCTCTCGAACGCTTCGTCCAGCAACTCTACAAAGAGCTGGACGCCAAGGGGCTCAATAGGTTCCGCCCCAAGTGCTACCTCACCGATGAGTGGGGCTGCCCGAACATGGAGCCCGTCATCGGAATCCCGTTTTACCTGGCCGATCCGAAACTGCAGCGCCTTGAATCGGAGATGAACGACATTGAAGACACACGGCAGATCATGATGTACATGCGCCACGAGGCGGGCCACGCTTTCAATTACGCCTACGCGCTATATAAAACGGAAGAATGGCGGGACCTCTTTGGACCGTTCCGGCGGCCTTACCGGGACAACTACAAACCGGTTCCGTTCTCGCGCCAGTTCGTGCGGCACATGGAGGGCTGGTACGCGCAAAAGCATCCCGACGAAGACTTCGCTGAGACGTTCGCGGTCTGGCTGACACCTCGTTCCAACTGGCGTAAGCGGTACAAAGGCTGGGGCGCGATGAAGAAGCTGCTCTTCATGGATCGGGTTGGCCGCAAGCTCGGCGATGCCGACCCTGTGGTCGCACACGGTGATACCGATATTACCGTCGACGAAATGGATGTGACTGTCGGCGAGTTCTATGAGCGCGCGCTCGATCAGCAGCTCACTGCCGGCGAGCTTCTCCTCGACACCGATCTGCGCGACATCTTCAACGCATCAAAGCGCCGCAGGAATAATGTTCGCCCGGCGGTCGAACTTCTTCGGGAGAACCGCAAGGTCCTCATCGACAAGGTGAATTATTGGACGGGCGTTCAACGCCCGCTGGTTAAAAAGCTAGTGGAAACCATCGAAGCAAAAGTCAGCGACCTCGGCCTGCGTGCCGACATAAAATGTGAAAGAGAATATCTAACCGAAGTGACTGTGTACGCAACCGCGCTGGCGATGAACTACATCACTCGGGGTAAGTTCATTCTGCCCTGATTGATGCTTCACATCTGCCATTGGCGGCAGATGCGGGTCATACCGAAAAAGCGCAGAGGCATCATGGCGAACCTGAAAGTAACGATTTTGCACGACGTCTGGGAAGAGGGCCCGCCTGAGCCTGAGCCGGAGCCCGTCAAGGCACCGCGCGGCAAGAATGGCAAACGTCGGAAGAAGAAAAAAGATCCGCTGCACGACCGCGAAGAGATCTTCGAGGCGTTGACAAAGCTCGGGCACGAACCTTCTTATCACGTCCTCGACGGCAAGAACCAATCGCTGTTTGCGCTCGCAAAGTGCGGTGCCGACCTCGTCTTCAACCTCACAGAGTCTTACGCCGGCCACGACACGATGGACAAGAATATCGCCGCCTATCTGGAACTGCTGCAAATTCCGTATACCGGCGGTGGCCCGCAGGCTCTCTATCTTGCCCAGGACAAGTCCCTCGCAAAAAAGATCTTCGACTTTCACAAGATAAAGACCCCGGACTTCGCAACCTCCTATAAAGGCCGCACCGATCACTCGCACGATATCGAGTTTCCACTGATCGTGAAGCCCGTCTCCGAAGACGGATCCGTCGGCATCGACAGCGGCTCCGTCGTCGATAGCGTGAAAGAACTGATGGAGCGCATCCACTACATCCACGAGGAATTCGACAGCCCGGCGCTCATTGAGGAGTACATTGAAGGCCGCGAAATCTACGCCTCCATTCTCGGCAACGATAACGCCGAGGTGCTTCCGCTTATTGAACTCGACCTTTCCAAGCTTCCCAAGGGAACCCCAAGGATCGCCGGCCAGGACGTGAAGTTCGATCACGAGACCGAGGCCTACAAGGTGACAAAATCCGCGCCGGTCGAAGACCTCGACGAGGAGACCACGAAGAGACTTCAGGACACCGCGCTCGCCGCCTATCGCGCCCTCAAGCTGCGTGACTACGGCCGCGTTGATATGCGGTTGAACAAGAAAGGCGAGGTGTACGTCATCGAAGCGAACCCAAACCCATGGCTCGCCAGCGCCGCCGAATTCGCCATGGCAGCCAAGAAGGCCGGCTACTCATACACGGACATGATCGATAAGATCGTGGAACTGGCCCGCGCCCGCTCATTGTAGTTCAAAGAAAAACTATCGGACGCAGCACGCGATTGACCCGCACCGGTCCTGTCACGGGGTGCCCGGCGAGTTCGTTGAATGTTCGGATTCCCAACAGAGCATGCACCAGACCGCTGTCCCGCACATTGACCTTGCGGGATTTCCCGAGACGCTTGCCCAGATTCAGATGAAAGGGCATAAGCCGTCAGGATGGCCGGCATGGCTTCAGCTGGCAGGCCATCGACAGGGCGAATTATCGTTTCTCAGAGAGGACTCGATTCCGTTTACGCGGCAGGGAAAACCACGTGCACGCGACTCTGGGGCAGAGTGAGCCTTCAGCGCCTCACAACTTTATTTATTTTATGAAGTTATCCTGGTGGGCCCGGAGGGATTCGAACCCCCAACCAAGGGATTATGAGTCCCCTGCTCTAACCGTTGAGCTACAGGCCCAGGTTGTCAGTAAACATTGTACCTTGTTGATTTTACGTCCACTCTCACGCTACCTTCTCAAGCTCGGTTTTTGTACTGGTGGCACCTGTGGTGGCACTTCGTTTTTCGTTTCCTTCGCCAGTCTTACATAATCTCTCCACAGCCGCTAGCTCGTGGACTGCGACAGGTGCGCATATCGCATCACCATCTGGAGCGTCTTGTGCCCCAGCAGCTGGGCCACCGTACGAAGGTCGACGCCGGCCATCACCAGCCTGCTGGCAAAAGTATGGCGCAAGTCATTCCAGTGAAGTCTTCGATTTCAGCTTCCTTGAGAACCTTGTCCCACCAGTGTCGAGGTTTCTTCAGCGGTTTGCCCCGCTCACCGATGAACACCCGACTTTGTTCCTCCTCTGAATTCTCAAGCAGCTCCTCGAGTGCCTTTCGGGCCGTGGCATTCAGCGGCGCATGGCGCGTGGTTCCGTTCTTGGTTCCCAATGCTCGTTGCTAATTGGCTCTCCAGGCCTTTTGGAACAGGCTGGATCGCACTTCGGATGCCCAAAGACAACCAGTGCTGCGGTTGCGGCCAATCAGTTGCTGATGGCGAAACAAGCCAACATTCTGAAGCGCGGAAGGGTCGTTTTCTCCGGTGCCGAAAGATCGACGGCGGCTCAACCGACAACAGCGTCGAAGTGACCCGGAAATACGAGGAGAAACTCGCCTGTTGGGTCAGCGAAAAGGATCGCGGACAGTCGCATGCCATCAACAAAGGCTTCGCCCGCGCCAAAGGCGAAGTCCGAACTGGATTTGCAGTGACGACACCCTTCTTCCCGGAGCGCTGGAGACAATCGGCAAGATCTTCGCGGCTGAACCCGAAACCGACGTAGTTGCCGGAACCACAATCGAGCATTTCGCCAACGGGAGACGACCCGATCGTGTCTGGGTTCCGTCTCAAAAACTCACTGCTGGCAACCGGGGCCCATCCATCTTGCAATGTTGTCGATGTGCGCTGGAACTCGCGCGTGGCGCGCGATCAGTTTCGCGTGATCGGCTCTGAAGGCGAGTTGGGACTCGATCCGCTCAATGGCCCGGAGTTGCGAGTTGGGCGCGAAATTGAGATGCTTCCCCCACACGCGAATCTGCACTATCCGCTGATATTGAACTTCGTTGACGCTATCGAATGAGATTCTGTCTGCCGCCACCGCACCCTCGGGAGGATCCGGCTTCTGTCAATGAGTCCAGCGTGGGACCGCACCCGCTTCAACATCTCAACCAAAACTTCCTCAGTGAGCAAATGAGGCTGGAGACCAAGATCTAACAGCCCCTTATGGGCTGCGTTGTAGTAGTGGTTTTCCGCCTCTTTTCGGGGGTTGTCCAATTGCTGGATTTCGACCTCTAATCCAAGCTGACGGCCTGCCGCGGCTACGCGAGCCGCCAGATCGTTGACCGAGAGTAGCTCGACGAACTGATTCAACACGCGCAACTCTCCTGCCTTGGCCGGTGTTCGAGCTGCTACCGCCACACATTGTAGTGAGTCAAGCAAATTCAAATAGCCCCGGGTCTGTCCTCCCTTTCCGTATACCGTCAATGGCAGCCCAATCACCGCTTGAACCAGGAACCTATTAAGGACAGTCCCAAAAATATCATCGTAGTGAAAATTCGGAACTAGCCCTGGATCAAGATCGCTTTCCGGCGTCGCCAAACCATAGACTGGCCCCTGCATCAAGTCCGTCACCCGCAGACGGTGGGTGCGGACATAAAACCACAAAAGGTCTGTATCCAAGATCTTTGTTGTGTGGTACAGGCTGCCGGCTTGGCGAGGAAACAGAAATCGATCGGTCCTCCCGTTATGGGTAACGTCGAGCCAGCCTTCTTCTATGTCGATGTTTGGTGTCCCATACTCTCCCATTGTCCCCAGCTTAATCAAATGGCAATCAGGAGCATGTTCAATGAGACCCCAGATCAGCGCAAAGGTCGTGCCGAGATTATTGTTGAGTGTGAGCCGGGCTTCGTCGAAGCCACGCATCGAGTATGGTGCCGATGGCTGCTCCGCGTAATGGATCACTGTTTCCGGAGCGGTCTTAGCCACGATGCGGGACAACAGGCGATAATCGGAGCAATCGGCGATCTCCACGTCGATTCTTTTGCCAGTCAAGGCTTCGAACAGCGCAGCGCGCGCAGGGAGGTCTGGCGTGGGAATCAGGGCTTGAGAGCTCGTTTGCATTGCCAGGGAGCGCCGCAGGTAATTATCGACAGCCGTAACCTGGTGGCCGGCGGCCGCGAAGGCCATGGCGGTCGGCCATCCTAGATATCCGTCGCCGCCAAGAACAAGAATGCGCATAGCACCTAGGTCCCTTCCGTTAGCAGATTGTGATCATGAACAAATTGCCGTAGTTCATCACGGGACATTGCGAGCTCACCGGCGGAGTTGTAGGGCCTATGCGCGCTACGCGCCTCCCCTCTCGAAGTATCTTTGTCCTGGATACGCAGCCGAGGCAGGATGACCAGATACGGACCTGTTTCCACCGCGTGAGTGGCTTCCTCGTCGGTCATTAGTTCCTCAAACATCTTCTCTCCCGGACGGGGACCGATGATCTTGATGGCGACATCAGAGGGGCGGTGACCGAAGCCTGGGGCGAGTTCCTCGATCATCACTGTTGCAAGATCTTCCAACCGGATCACTCGCATCTTGGTCACGAACACCTCACCACCGCGCAACTGCATGGAAGCTTCAAGAACCAGTTGAGCCGCCTGGCTTAGTGTCATGATGAAGCGAGTCATGTCAGGATGCGTGAGAGTCACGGGACCGCCGCCAGCTATCTGGCGGCGAAAGAGGGGGATTACTGAACCACGCGAACCGAGAACATTGCCGAACCGAACCGAACCACAGACCGGATAAGCGCCTCTCCAGCCAGCGTCAGCGGCCGTCATCAGGCGCTCCGCCATCAGCTTCGATGTCCCCATCACATTGGTACTGTTCACAGCCTTGTCGGAAGACGTCAGCACCACCCGTGCTACCCCGACCTCCATAGCAGCGTCAATAACGTTCTGCGTGCCCATAATATTGGTTTGCACCGCCTGGCGAGGTGACTCCTCACACAACCCGACATGTTTAAGCGCTGCTGCGTGCAGAACTACGTCACAGCCACGAAAACACTCAATCAATGATTCTCGCTGTCTCACATCTCCTAAGAAAAAATGCGCGTTAGAGCCAGAACGATACAGTTCATTAAGGAAAAACAATTCCATTTCGTTATTGTCAATGCCGATGATTTCCTTCGGGGCATAGGGCAACAGTTGCCTGACAATTTCCTTCCCGACGGTTCCCCCAGCACCCGTTACCACGACCTTCTTACCGGTCCATGAATTGTTCATTCAAACGCGCTCCCATGATTGCATGAGCCTGTTTCATTGTTGCATTAAAGACGCATGATGTTTGCAGTCCTTGCAAGGCAATTCAGAGCGTCATGTTCACAGATTGGATACTCATGGGCAATAAACTCGCACGGTGCGCGCATAAGCGCTTCGAAAATGGCCGTTGCGGATATCTCCGAAAGAACGCACTGAGGACAGTAGCGCTGAAGTTCAGCTATACCCGGCGGACACAGAATCGGAATGCCCAGGGCGATAGCCTCTAGAATCGCGCGAGGCAAACCTTCAGTTCGAGAGGGCAGGATCACTAACCTCGCTTTGGAGATGATCGCCGGAACCGCATCCCATGCCACTTCGCCGACGAAAAAGATGCCAGGGTGCGCCATCGCGATTGCCTGGGCGTCTGCAATCAAAACCCTGCCTACCAACACCAGCGGAGGAGGGGACGGAACGGCAGCACAAAACTGCGAATAGGCCTCAATTAGCTCGTATACACCTTTATCTGGGGAGCTTCTGCCCAGATGAAGAATATAGTCTTTGGCCACGGGAAATGAGGGGGGCAGAGGATTTGTAGCCAGGCGACGCAGTGCTTCCAAGTCGAGTGGGACCGGAACGTGCGAGATTCTTTCCACCGGGAGATGCCGCGCCAGCCGACTGGCCAGATTCATAGAACACGCGATCACGGCGGGAAACACCATCACGCCTTTAGGAATGAAAAATGGGTCCCGGACATCGCATATCGCGTCCAAACCGAACAGCTTGATGAGGGTGGGGACTAGATGCCTGGCATAGGCATCATGTACATAAACAACGTTTCGACCTCGCCGAAACAGCGCAGCAAGCAGAAATACTGAAAAAATCAATTGGGCCATGCCCATACTGAACTTTTGCCATGTCCAGTGAATGATGGATGCTGAACTTTGGAATTTGTCGGGATCCGGAATGAGGCGAAAAAACGTGCAACGGCCATCTTTCTCAATGAGCTTTCCGCCTTTTGCGGTTGCGGCTACGATCAGGATCGATCGGACCGAGGGCCTGTTCAGCAAATAGGGAATCAGAATCTTCGCGTAGGTTGCCGAACCGGCCGTGCGAGGCTGACAAGCTGGGATAATCATCCAGAGGGTTCGCGGTGTCATCGTTCAGCCAGTTGCTCGACAGGCCACGACAAATTCGTTGGCACAGGGAGGAAAACTTCGACACAGAGCCAGATCAGCATCAGCGATCAATCTCGCTACATGCTTCTGGACCGTTGGATCGGCTGTGATTCGCCCGATGATGGATCGCCAACGGCGCAGCGGCCCGATTGCCGGTCGAATCGTGCGGACCGAGAAGCAAGACTCGGCTAGTACGGCTCGCAACGCTTGTTCCGACCAACCGGCCCTATGGTAGCTTCCAAGCCGGTTGTACCTCAGAGCACCGAGTTCGGTATGAGCAGTGAAAATGAAATCGCCGCCTGCCTGCATTACGCGCCTCACCTCGTTTAGATAAGTGGCAAGGTCTTCCACGTATTCGTAGAGACCAATACAGGTAACGAACCGAAACCGTCGAGCCGCGAACGGTAGATTGCGTGCCGACGCACAAATGAACAAGTGGGCATTCCCAGCCAACTTCCGACCCGCCTGCAACATAGCCTCAGAGAGGTCAACACCAATATATTTAACCCCGCGATCTTTCAAGGCGATTCCCACCCGACCAACACCACACCCTACGTCGAGTACGGTTTCATTATCCACAGGCAGCCGGAACAATTCCTCCAGTTCGGAACGGTCAAGATACTCTCTGTCTGCCGGGTGCTGCCGATTAATATACTCGTCGGCCATTCCTTCGTATATGGCACCCATGGTGCATTCTTGCGTTTTCATACTCTCCGCCATCAAATCCCAGAGCCTTCCGATAGAACAACCTTAAATCGCCGGGCAGCCTCACGATTCCGTCTTGATCTGGCGAAGGGTTCACTCAGTGACCATTCCCATGCCTTGCTATCAATCAGTGTGTCCTCCCCGAAAGGACATATTGTGTGAAGGCCCTTGCACCACGGCCCCGGGAGCGGGCTCAAAGATCGAATGGCCGTCTCGCGAAAAGACTGAGGAGTTAATTCGTCGACTCGGTGGATGATCACAGCACCACCATAAGTTCTTCTGCAATCCTGTGCTGGCCGATAGAGCCGACCATCTTGCCCCCGAAAAAGCGGTCCGGCAGGCCGCGCCGCCCCCAGATCGTCCTTGACCGGATTGTCTGGATGGGGCGTCCACGGTCCAAAAGGAGTCTTCCCCGAAAAGAGGTACAAGCGCGACAGTGGTCGATCGTCGTGGCGCGTGCAGAAAAGATACCAACCCCCTTCAACTTTGACCAGCGTGGGGTCCACCGCTTGAATTCCGGTCAGAAAAAGATTGTGAAATCGCCATTCTCCAGCGGGGTCCGGCGAAGTGAAACAGGCAATACCGTTCGCTTCCATACTCTCGGCGAACAAATACCAGTCGCCGTCTTCAAAAATGAGGGAGGGGTAGGAGAGATGGTAAGGAAAATTCGTTACGGGCTGAAAACTGGTTTCATCCAGAGACATTCCGGGAGCCAGACAGGCCTCGACAATCTCCCCTTTGCCCCTTCTGTCCCCGGCGCCACGATAATCGAAACGCTCCGCCAGAATGAATCGTGTTCCATCCGGCAAGACAACTCCATAGGGGTCGGCGAGGAAGGAACCAGGTTTAGCTGAGTACCACTGAACGGCCGAGGTGAGCCCATTGCGAATGATGTCCTCCAACGGTTGACGGACTAACCCTATGGTCCAAATGTCGCGGCGAAATAAGCCGGTGCCGGGGATGTGGCGTGAGGTTGTGTTCTGCGATGGAAACAACCACGGGAACATGATTCCTCGTCAGATTGGTGAACTATAGTTTCGACAATGCTGTCTTGTGTAGATCGTACCATCGAATGGTTTGCGCGATTCCTTCTTCAAGGCCCACCCTTGGTTCCCAGCCCAATAGGCGCCGCGCCTTGCTGATCGATGCATAGTTCCGCTTCATGTCGCCATTCAGCGCTGGTCCACTCTGATATTGTGCTCTGACCCCAAGGTCCTTCCATAGCCTATGAGCTAGGAGCTCCGCGACGTCGCGCACTGAAGTTTCCCGTCCAGTCGCGATCTGAAAAATCTCCCCGCCTCCTTCAAAACCGGCGCTGGCGATAATGGCACGTACAAGATCGTCAACGTAGATGAAATCTCGGGTTTGGGCACCATCACCGTTGATCGTCCAAGGTTGTCCGAGGAAAGCTTGTCGGAGGAACAACGCCACCAAGCTCCCCTTATGCGTGGACCAGGGACCATAGACGTTGGAGAACCGTAGCGCCACGGTCCGCAAACCGTAGCTCCAGTAATACGCCGAGCAGTAGCCCTCACCCGCCAGTTTGCTTGCACCATAGGGAGACAGTGGGTGGCAAGGTACTTCCTCGTGAATTGGCGGTTCCACATTGCCGGTAGGCGCACCCGAAGAAGCAAAGATGAAACACGCCACCCCCGTATCACGTGCCGCCTCGAGCATGTTCAGGGTCCCTACGACGTTCTTTTCCATATCGAGACGAGGTGCCTTGACAGATGGTTGCACTCCCGTGTTGGCGGCGAGGTGAACCACGATCTCCGCACCCTTCACCCACTTGGTGACGTTGCCAGTAATAGAGGTTTCGACGAACTCAACAAGTCCGCGGTCACTCATTTCCCGAGGAACACGTAAGGGTTCCACCGGACTGAAGTTTTCGACCGTAGCTAGTTGTCCGACACTCAGGTCATCAAGGATGCGAATACTACTTGCGAGGCCATCTTTGAGAAGCATTCGGATCAGGTTGGAACCAATAAATCCGCATCCCCCGGTGATGAGCCATCGCCTGCCGATCTGCCCCGGAGTCACGCTAGTCGCCTCCATCCCGCAGTCATGTCCTTTTCTCAAAGCATTACCCACAACGTACTCGCCTGGGGCAGCAATTCCTAGACGAATTTCTCCCTCCGAACCCAAAGCCTCACCAACGCGTCTGCGACTCGGCAAAAGGAACGCTAGCGCATTCTTCTGGATGGTACGCGACCGCAAGTATTAGAGTGTGAATCATGTCAAAGCTAGGTGCATTCATTCAGCCTCTGTTTCGTATTGCCGGTTACGAGTTACGACCAGTGACTACCCCGCCTGTGCTCAGTGTTTTTAGGGCATTTTGGCACCAGTCTCTCAAAGAAACTTACGCTGACATCACTGAACGGGAATGGGACATTTATTTCAAAGTCCGAGAGTTTACGCTACTTTCTCTCGAGAGGATCGTAGCCAACATTCGTGCGATCGATTACGTTTTACGAAGGAACATTCCGGGTGCAGTAGTTGAGTGCGGGATTTGGAGGGGTGGAAGCACCATGGCCATGGCTCTCGCATCAATAGAACACCCTCGCAATCTCTGGATGTACGACACATTTTCAGGAATGACCAACCCAACAGAGGCTGACATAGACCCCTCTGGCAAAAGCGCTTTAACGCGGATGAAGGAGGACGCTCGAAAAGACCGGAGCGTTCGAGGATCAGTTCACTGTTTTGCCAGCCTCGAAGATGTGAGAGTGAACATGCAATCGACCGGGTATCCGAGCGAAATGCTGAGGTTCATTGAAGGTCCGGTAGAGAAAACAATCCCGGAGCACGTCCCTGAAAGAATAGCTCTGATGCGAATCGACACTGATTGGTACGAGTCTACGCGGCACGAGCTTGAGCATCTTTTTCCTCGGCTGGTTCCCGGCGGAGTGCTAATTATCGATGATTACGGTCATTGGAAGGGGAGCAAGAAAGCTGTTGACAGTTTTTTTCGAGGAGAGCTGTTGTTGAACCGCACCGATTCAACTGGAGTCGTGGCGGTGAAGCAAGACAGAGGTCATTCGTGTTAAACCCAAATAGGCAATTCACTCCTTGCCAACTACAAGGGGACCTTCGGTACTTCCCACTGCCTCCAGTGAGGAGCGGCGACGCAGGAGCCTGTTCCCTAGAATCAAGAACACTATTAGCTCGAGTGTGAATCGAATTAGGAAAGCGATCGCGGTGCCGGTAATGCTGAACAGTCGGGTCAGAACCCAGAAAATTGAAAGGTATATCGGCAATTCGATCAGCTGCACCTTGGCTATCCAATCCGGCCGCCCGGCCCCCTGGATCAAAGTGAACGGAACGAAGGTCAACGCAGCAATGAAAGTTCCAACCGCGAGCACCTGCACCACTGTTGTGCTATTGGTTGCGAATTCCGGACCGAGCCATATTCTGAGGCCCAGGTGAGCACCCAGAACCACGGCCAGCGTGATCGGTGCCATTATCATCGCCACAGAGCGAATCGCATGCAAATACAGACTCCGCGTCTGGCGGGGATCGGCAACGAGGGTTGTCGAGAAGGCCGGAAAGAATACCGAGGAAAAAGAGGCTGGGACAATGAAGAGTTTCGTAACGACGTCATAGGGCGTGGCATAGAACGCAACTGCCTGAATGGAAATCAAGGCCCCCACCAAAAACCGATCCAGGTCGGACATGATCGGATTTACTATGTTCGACACCGTCATCCAGCCGCCGAAGCTCAGTAGTGGCCGAATCGCTTCCGAACTCCATTGCAAGGGCGGCCACAACATCGGGAAGCGTGCGATGCAGAATCCAGCATGGAACGCCAACCCGATGAATCTGCCCACCACCAGCGTCGCTACAATTGGGACGAGACTATGCGAGAACGGCAAGACGGCAAGCGGCGCGGCCATGGCGTAGACGCTCATGGGCGTCCGGATGGCGATTGCCAGACCGAAACGCTGGTGGGCTTCGAGAAAACCCCGGAATGCCGATGTGGTGATCACAGCAGGGATGGAGAGGCTGAACAGATAAAAGGCGCGGAGCGCCTCGGCGCATAACGTGGGAGGGATCTTCAGGACCGCGTAAACAATCCAGTGGGCCAGACCGGCCAGAACGATAGCCCCCGCGCACCCGAGCGCCGTCATCAGAATAATGCCCGTCCACACAAGTGGTCCGATGGACCGCTCATCACCTCGACCAAGGCGCTGTGCGACCAGGTTCGTAACCGCACGGCCCAGTCCGAAATCGAAAACTCCGAAATATCCAATGACCATCCAGACCAGGGTCAGCAAGCCAAAACGCTCAACGCCGAGCCCATGCACCAGTCTCGGGATAGTAATCACGGCGACAATGAGAGGGAATCCGTCGCCGAGCAGATTGCCAAGGGCGTTGCGCGCCAAGCGCTTGCCCGCAGTTAGCTTGCTGAGTTCAGAGACAGAAATTGACACCAAATCCCGGGCCTTCCTCGCTGTACTCCGGCGTGCGTTCTCTAGGATTCTAGCCTAATTCCGCCTCACAGCGGGTCCGCGTGGCCCTCGATGTTCGTCACGGTTTCAGTGACGCCGAGTTACAGACTTGCAGCTTTATGTCCACTCGGACCTAGAAGACTGATCCCATGACGGTACAATCACGCCAGAAGAATAAACCCAATGTTCTTTACGGGCGAAGCAAACCATAGCCCGTAACGCAGAATCTTGTATCGCTTTGTCAGCCAACCATCGAATTCAAGAGTTGCCGCAGCGCGAAGTGCCTCCGCATCAGGCCGCGGCATCTCTTTACCGTATCGCTCGTGAAAAGCTCGCGCCTGCCCACTATTCTGTCGAATGAGAAACTTCACCCTCTCTTTCGCCTTCGTTGCGTGGCTGAACGTGCGCAGCCCCTTTCTCCCAATCGGGGCAAGTGAATCATTGGCAGGATGCCGGCGATACAAAACTGTCGGATCGGGTAAATAGACGACCCTACCGAATGCGCATGCGACAAGGGCGAGCCACCAATCGGGACATGCCCTTTCCGGAATTGGAAGCGCGCGCTCAAGCAATGGGCGGTTTACAAGGATCGTGGAAGTAAGCGCAGCACATTCAGTGATGATCTTTCTGAAGGTGTTTAGATCACCCGGATCATTCCGCACCCATCGCCTGTACGAATCTGAGATGATTTCAAGTTCGTTATCGACAACTGTTGCATCCGTGCATACGAGGATGGGGGTTTCTTCTCCAAACTGTTCTTGCGCCTTTCGCATGGCGTCAACAGAGATTTGAAGCTTACCCGGAAGCCAAATATCATCTGGATCGGTCAGCATTACAAGGGGAGCGCTCGTCTCGCTCAAAACAGCGGTGTAGTTTCCATTCATCCCGAGATTGCCGCGCTCGTCCTCAACAACCTTTAGCTGTTGGGGCATTCTTGCCTGCCATGCTCGGAGCGATCTGAGGGTATCATCCTTTGATAAATCGTCTCTCGTAACGACCCTCATTCCCGCCACGGCCTGGCTCAGAATCGAATTGAGACACGCATCGAGCCAACTCGCAGCGTTGTACGTGGGCATCGCAACATCGACACTCTGTACGTTTTCCATGAAGCCGAACTCCGCCCCGTTCACTTGCTGGAACAATCTACTGCCCGAAACTCTGGGTCAGCCAAAGCCGGCGCTCGTTTGGCCTCATGCAGAGGCTGGCCGGGCATCGAGCCGGAACGGTCGATGACAATGGCGAGATTCAGGCATGGGCGCTCCGGGAGCCCGCTCTTCGGTGCGTCCGGCGCCTGCACGCGGATCAGCACATCAACTGTATTATCGTTTCCCGCTAGCAATGCGGGCCGTGCTGCAACCATACTGAGATCAAAGCCATTCGACATAAACTTCGGCTCCCTTCAGCGCGCCGTCTCGTCACGCAGACGGCTTTTCAGTGCCTCTCCAAGGCGTTCAACTTCTTCCCGCGTCAGCGACTTCATCCGCTGAGCATCAATCACAACTTCGCACCAGGGCTCGAGTTCGACATGCACCTTTCTGCTGATGTCGCTCGTTCGTTGGGCCGCCATCCCTGAATGCGATGGAATTGCTCGCTGTGCCTTGCTAAAAAGCGGCATATCCAAAGCCTTGGCTTGAGGTTGCTTTGGGGTTTTGAATTGCTCAATGAGCAACTGGGCCGCATTCAACTCAGGCGTTCGCACTCTGCCCGCAACTGCTTGAGTCCGGCTCTGTGCTGCTCCGGAAGCCTTCCGGTACTCCCTTTCGATAAGCGAACGCACCTGCGCAAGCGGGCCATTCAGTAAATCTTCTGTGCTCGTGTTCGCAAAGCTCGCCTTGATCGCAGGCAGTGACCACTTCTGGCTGCGCAACAGCAATCGCACAGCGAGGAGCTGCACAAGGTGATCTAGGCCAAAACGCGCCTCGCGCCCCACTCGCTCCGGGCGGGGAATGAACTCCCGAACGACGTAGTCCCTGATCAGCCGGACATTGAGTTCCTTATTGCTATCGAACAGCTTCGGATCAGATGACATGATCCTCTCTGCCGTTGCGATCAGCTCATCAACCGTCCAACCTGCCGTGCCGGTAGCCCGGCTCTCTTCGGGAACAACCATACGAACATTATTGTTACATTAACAATAATAATTGTCAATGTAATTAGAACAACTGTTCAGCAATAGACACGGGCGGGAGGCGACCAGTGTTTACGAGATGATCGATGATCGCCTTGACGGTCCGGAAGGTCATCTCGGCGTCGAGCAGGACCAGGACGGGAGCCCCCGGCTGAAAGTGTGACGATTCGGCGATCAAAATGTCGCATTTCTCGGAGAGGATATTGGAGTCCAGCGTCTCCTGTTTGCCGATGGTGAGGTTGATGTCTCGCGCCGCTGCCCCTTGCGGAGCGGCGCAAAGTGCGAGGATTCCGAGAAGACTCAGCCAACGTGCGTTCATCTGAGTTGTCAACAGCCGAGCGAGCCTTCAGCTTGGACAATACATTCAATGCCCTGATGCTCCCGGTGGCAGCACTGATTGCGCCATGCGCGCCGTATCGCTCCAGCGCCAAGGGCAATGACCCCGCCTGCGGCAGGTCTTTATCGTAGAAAATCGCTTTTCTAGTTGCTTCCGGCATCAGTCGGCAATTAAACTGATCGGCGGCCTGGCGCACGAATCTTTCGCTTAGGCATTCCTTTTGTGGTTGCGGGGAAGATTAGGACAATGCGCCGCGTCTTCAGGGTGTCTATGGCTCCGCTTGGTCGACAAATCCAGGGTTTCCTCAACGCCTCGACGCTTTCCCGTCGCCTCGAACATCAGTGGCCCGGCCATCCTGATCGGCAACGATTCCTTCTCGGTCACAATCCCGCTCAACAGCACGCATCCTCACAGGAACGGAACGCATGAAGAAGCAGACTGCAATGAAGAAGCCAGGGAGCGGAACGGTTCCCGCCTACAAAAACTCGAGCCTTCCTTCGGCCCGGCGGGTCAAAGACCTGCTATCGCGGATGACGCTGGAAGAGAAAGCCGCCCAGATGCTGTGCATCTGGCAGAAGAAGCCTGAGACGCTGGTAGATGGCGAGGGCAACTTCGACGAGAGCAAGGCCAAAGCCGCGTTTAAAGACCGTCGAGGCCTCGGCCAGGTGGGCCGGCCCAGCGACGCAGGCAAGGGCAAAAACGCGCGCGACATGGCAGTGCTGACCAATGCCATTCAGAAGTTCTTTCTTAAGAACAGCCGCCTGGGGATTCCAGTGATGTTCCATGAGGAATGCCTGCATGGCCACGCAGCGGTGGACGGAACGAGCTTTCCTCAGCCGATAGCGCTGGGTGCGACGTTCAACCCCAATCTGGTCGAGCGGCTCTACACGATGACTGCGGCGGAAGCTCGTCTGCGCGGCACGCACCACGCGCTCACGCCGGTCGTAGACGTAGCGCGGGAGCCGCGATGGGGACGCGTAGAAGAGACCTATGGCGAAGATCCGTACCTGGTCTCGCGCCTCGGCATTGCGGCGGTGCACGGATTCCAGGGTGACGCGAGCTTCCGCGACAAGCGGCACGTGATTGCCACGCTCAAGCATTTTGTCGGCCACGGGCAACCCGAATCGGGCATGAATTGTGCGCCGGCCAACGTCTCTCTGCGGGTGCTGCGCGAGACGTTCCTTTACACCTTCCGCGAGGCGCTGCGCGAATCCGGCGCCATCAGCATCATGGCCTCGTACAACGAGATCGACGGCATCCCCTCGCATGCCAACAAGTGGCTTCTCCACGATGTACTGCGCAAGGAGTGGGGCTTCAAGGGATTTGTGGTCTCAGACTACTTCGCGATCTGGGAACTCGGTTACCGGCCCGACACACACGGCCATTTCGTCGCCAAAGACAGCAAGGAGTCCTGCGCGCTTGCGGTCAAGGCCGGCGTTAACATCGAGCTGCCCGATCCCGACTGCTATCTCCACCTGGTGGGGCTGGTGCGCAAAGGTGTGCTGAAGGAATCGGAACTCGATGAGCTGGTTGCACCCATGCTTTTCTGGAAGTTCGAGATGGGCCTCTTCGACGATCCTTATGTCGATCCTGATGAGGCCGAGCGCGTGGTTGGCTGTGACGATCACCGTGAGTTGGCCCTCACCGCGGCGCACGAAGCCATTACACTGCTGAAGAACGAGAATGGCCTGGCGCCGCTCGATCTGAAGAAGATCAAGTCGATTGCCGTCATTGGTCCCAATGCGAATCGGGGCTTGTTGGGCGGCTACAGCGGCGTCCCGAAGCACAATCTCACCGTGCTCGACGGCATCAAGAAAAAGGCCGGCAAAGCAATCAAGGTCCTCTACAGCGAGGGCTGCAAGATTACCGTTGGCGGCAACTGGAATCAGGACGAAGTGGTCCCCAGCGATCCCGAAGAAGATCGCAGGCAGATCGCCGAAGCCGTCAAGGTCGCCAGGAAAGCCGATGTCATCGTGCTGGCAATTGGCGGCAACGAGCAGACATCGCGAGAAGCGTGGTCGCTGCAGCACATGGGCGACCGCACCAGCCTCGATCTCATCGGCCGTCAGGAAGATCTGGTCAAGGCGATGCTGGCGCTCGGGAAGCCGGTGATCGTTTTCCTCTTCAATGGACGGCCGCTCTCGATCAATTACCTCAGTCAAAACGTGCCGGTGATTTATGAGTGCTGGTACCTTGGCCAGGAAACGGGACGCGCCGTGGCCGATGTTCTGTTTGGCGACTACAACCCCGGCGGCAAGCTTCCCATCACCATTCCTCGCTCTGTCGGGCATTTGCCCGCTTTCTATAACTACAAGCCGTCGGCGCGGCGCGGCTATCTGTTCGACGATGTTTCACCGCTCTATGCCTTCGGTTATGGGCTCAGCTACACGAGCTTTTCCATTGCCAACCCGCGGCTCACGAAAACGAAGATCAAGCCTGACGGCTCGACGCGTGTCCTGGTGGACGTGACCAACACCGGCACTCGCGAAGGCACTGAAGTTGTTCAGCTCTATATTCGCGATGTTGTGAGCTCCGCTACACGTCCAGTGAAAGAGCTGAAGGGCTTTAGCAAAGTGCGCTTGCAGCCGGGCGAAAGCACAACGGTCGCGTTTGACATCACGCCGGCTCATCTTTCGTTTTACGACGTAAATATGCATTATGTTGTCGAACCGGGTGATTTCGAACTGATGATCGGAAACTCTTCGCGAGATGCAGATCTCACCAAGCTGAAGCTGCAAGTGACGAAGTAGGCGCGGCCGGGAATGCCGGCGAGAGACGAGGCAGCGATGATCGAGAAACTTTCATTCGCGGAGAAATTTGGCTACAGCCTGGGCGACATGGCCGCTAATTTTGTCTTCCAGGCAATGCTGGCTCTGCAACTGGACTTCTACACTCACACCTTTGGCCTCACAGCGGCGCAGGCAGGAACGCTCTTCCTCGTCGTGGGACTGGGAGTGGCTTTCCTCAATCCGGTCATGGGCGTGATTGCCGATCGCACCAGCACGAAATGGGGCAAATTCCGTCCCTGGCTGCTGTGGACAGCCCTGCCTTTCGGCATTATCGGCGTCCTCACCTTCACCACTCCGGATATCAGCCCGACCGGCAAGATCATCTATGCATGGACCACCTACATCCTGCTCAGAGTCATCTACACCATCAACAACGTGCCGTATGCCTCGCTCACGGCGGTGATGACCTCTGACCCCGACGAGCGGACCAGCATCTCGTCGTACCGCCAGATGGCGGCGAACTCGGCCGGCTTCATCATCGCCAGCCTCGCCATCCCGATGGTCAGGTTCTTCGGGCATGGGGATGACGCGCGCGGCTACCAGCTCACCATGGGCCTCCTGTCGATCGTGAGCATCATCTTTTTTGTCATCGCTTTCCTGACCACAAAGGAGCGCATCCAGCCCGACCCGCAGCAGAAGACCTCTCTCAGCCGGGACCTGTCTGACCTCTTCAAAAATCGTCCCTGGGTCGTTCTGTTCCTGGCCACGCTGTTTTACTTTGCGGCGATTGTAGTGCGCGGCAACGTCATGCTGCCCTATTTCCGATTTGTTGCCGGGAATGTGGATCTCTACGCCTGGTTTAATGGATTCGGGCTCGCCTCACTGCTCCTGGGCGTTGCCTGCTCCACCGCAGTCTCCGTTCGCGTGGGCAAGCGTCAGCTCTTCATGGCGAGCATGATTCTGACGGGGATCTTCAATATGGTGCTGCTTGTGCTTCCGTCCAGCGGCACCGTGGCAATCATCGCAACGGAAGTGCTTCGGCAATTCTCTTTTGGATTGTCGGGACCCATCCTCTGGGCGATGATGGGCGACGTCGCCGACTACGGCGAATGGAAGACCGGCCGGCGGGCCAGCGGTACGGTCACGGCCGCCGTCGTCTTTGCACTGTGGGCAGGTCTCGCCCTTGGGGGCGCCATCGCAGGTTGGCTCTTCTCCCTCTACGGCTTCGTGTCCGAGGCTACAGTGCAGACGGCGCACGCACAATCCGGCATCCTCCTCACCGCGAGCGTCTACGCAGGGCTGGCTTTCTTTGCCGCAGCAGTTTGCCTCTTCTTCTACCCCATTACCCGCGAAGTCAACCGGGAAATCGCCGACGAGCTAGCCGAGCGCCGTAAGGCGTTTGCTCCGCACGCAACAAGCTAGGCGCGGCAGTTCGCCGAAGGTGTCGGCAAGGAGGAACCATGTTAGTGAAAGCGTCAGCCAGGGTACGGTCGGCAACGTTGATCGGGTTGATGGTTGTTGGCGTAGCGGCCGCGGCCCAGGCGCCCGCCTCTCTGAAGGATGCGTTCAAGGGCGAGTTCGTCGTCGGTGTGGCCGTCAACACGGCGCAGATTACCGGGCAGGATACGCGCGGCGATGACCTCATCGAAGCGCAGTTCAACTCCATTTCTCCGGAAAACGTGCTCAAGTGGGAGAGGGTCCATCCGCAGCCAAACAAGTATGACTTCGACCTGCCCGACAAGTACGTCGCATTCGGCCAGCAGTATCACATGTTCATCGTTGGCCATTGCCTGGTCTGGCACAACCAGGTTCCGGCTTGGGTCTTTCGCGACGACAAAGGCAATCTCCTTGACCGTGATGCCCTGCTCGCGCGCATGCGCGACCACATTCAAACCGTTGTTGGCAGGTACAAAGGGAAGATCCAGAGCTGGGACGTCGTGAACGAAGCGCTGAACGAAGACGGCACCCTGCGCCAGTCTCTTTGGCTGAAGATTATCGGCGACGATTACATCGAAAAGGCATTCGAATACGCGCATGAGGCCGACCCGCAGGCGCAACTGGCTTACAACGACTACAACCTGGATAACGAAGCCAAGCGCAACGGGGCGATCGCGCTCATCAGTAAATTGCGGGCGAAAGGAGTTCGGATCGACAGCGTCGGGTTACAGGATCACGACAGCCTGACGTGGCCGACTGTGGAGCGCGAGGATGCCGCGATCTCGGCATTTGCGGCGATGGGCCTGAAGGTCGCGATTACTGAGCTCGATATCAACGTGCTGCCCAATGCGGGACATCAGCCAACGGCTGATGTGTCGCTCAAAATCCAGCAGGATCCGGCGCTGAACCCATACGTCAACGGACTACCGGATTCCGTGCAGCAGCAACTCGCCAATCGCTATGCCGATTTGTTTCGCGTCTTCCTGAAGCATCGCGATGCCGTCACGCGGGTCACATTCTGGTGCGTCACCGATGGCGATTCATGGCTGAATGACTGGCCGGTGGAAGGGCGCACCAATTATCCACTGCTTTTCGATCGCAACGGTAAGGCGAAGCCGGCATTCGAAGCGGTCATCCGTACCGCATCCGGGGGCTCTTCACACTAATCTCGAGTCGGCGCCGGTCCGATGTGGTTCATCAGAGACTATGATCTTAATTGGCTCAAGGAAGCCCAGATAGATCATCCGATCGGGCGAAGCCATATGCACTCAAAAGTGCCACATGGTGTGGCGTGTTCCCGCATTGGATTCGACACAGCAAGGTGAAAGTGCCGGTGCAAGTCAACTCCAATCCGCGGGTAAGACAGCCACCATTCGCCACACAGGCAGTTCTTGCACTCCTTGGGTTTACGGCAGTGGTTGGACAGGTCGTTCTCTTCCGGGAACTCATCGTCCTCTTCAACGGCAATGAGCTTTCTGTTGGCATCATGCTCGCCACCTGGCTGCTGTGGACCGCGGCCGGAAGCATCCTGACCGGCTGGCTTTTGAAGAATCGCACTGACACCAGCAACATCATTGCGATCGTCGAATGCCTTTGCGGTCTGAGCCTGCCGTTGACGACCGGGTCAATGCGCGTCGCCGGGACGCTTTTGCGGACAGCGCCGGATGAACAGCTCGGCATTGTTCCCATGCTGTCGATCTCTTTTTCGTGCCTCGGCGTCTTTTGCGTCCTGTCGGGGAGCCTCTTCATACTTGCGGTGCAGATGTATCGGCAGACATGCGCCGGCTCCGACCGCCTCGCCACCAGTTACGCCTATCTGCTTGAGACCGCCGGTTCCGGGCTGGGCGGGATTCTGACCAGCATCCTCCTGCTGCGCTTCTTCGGGTCATTCCAGATCGCCATCATCGTCCTCGTTCTCAATGTCTCCTTGGCAGTGTGTCTGCTCTTCAACATGCGCCACGCGCGGGTGGCGATCACATTCACCTCCGCCGCGATTCTTGCAGTCCCGCTCGTGGTTTACGTCGCGCCCCGGCTGGAAGACATTACACAGCAGCGGCTGTGGCGCGGTTTCCAGGTGCTCGAATCGCAGGATACGATCTATGGCAGACTCACGGTCGTCGAAGCCGGGGGCCTGCGCAGCATCTATGACAACGGCTCAATCCTTGCCAATGTGCCTGACCCCGCAGCGGCCGAAGAGGCTGTTCACTACGCTCTACTCGAACATCCGGCTCCGCAAAAGGTCCTGCTCATTGGCGGCGGCGTGAACGGCAGCGTAGTCGAGGCACTGAAACATCCAATGCTCGAGCGCCTCGATTACGTAGAACTTGATCCTGCGCTCATCGCGGTATTCAGGCGGTTGTTCCCCAGGGAGTCCGCACTCGCCCTTTTCGATCCCCGGGTACATGTTCACTTCGCGGACGGCCGTCACTATCTGATGACGACCAGTGACCGATTTGATGCGATTATTCTCAACGTTCCCAATCCGGACACCGCCCAATTGAACCGCTTCTATACGTCGGAGTTTTTCCGTTCAGCACACGACCACCTCGCCCCGGGCGGACTGCTTGCTCTCCAACTTCGCTCGTCGGAAGAGTACATCGGTCCGGAGCTTGCGGAATTTCTTCGCTGCATTCACGGCACGCTTCAAGGCGTCTTTCCATACATTGCCGTCATTCCCGGCGAAACACTGCACCTCTTTGGCTCCTCCCAACCTGGTGCTCTCACGGATGATCCGCAAGTCCTGATTGCGAGACTGCGCAGCCGCAATCTCAAAACTCTCTACGTGCGAGAGTACTTCCTCCCCTATCGCATGTCGCCGGAACGCATGTCGCAAATCAACGACCTGCTGCGACCACTCCCGGAGACGCGCATCAATCGCGACTTCCAGCCTGTCGCCTATTACTTTGGCGCAGTTCTATGGAGCGCTCAATTCAAGTCGGGGTATGCACATCTTCTCGAGAGCGCCGGACGCATTCGTTTCCGCGACGCTCTGGGAGGCGTGATCGCAGTCCTTATTCTGCTGGTTCTTGTCTTGATCCGGATGCCAGCGATGCGGGCACGGGCGCGTATCACGGCTCTGTGGTCTGTGGCTGCGACGGGTTACAGCCTTATGGCTCTCCAGATCCTGCTCCTTCTCGCGTTTCAGTCCCTCTACGGCTATGTCTACAAAGAATTCGCGATGACGATCGGCATGTTCATGGCAGGCATCGCGCTAGGAAGCTGGTTCGGCATCGAGCGCACTCGTGCCGTCGATCAAGCTTCCCTCGCGCGGGCAGCGGCATGGAATCAGGTGCGGCTGGCGATCTCCGCGCCGCTGCTTCTGCTCCTCATGAACCTGCTCGCGCGAAGCTCCGCAGAAAGCAACTCGCTCTGGATAACCCAACTCGCCTTTCCCGCGCTGGCCCTGCTGTGCGGAGTTCCCGGCGGCTATCAATTCCCGGTAGCCGCAGGTATCTATCTCCGCGGCAACGAAACACGCTCCGGCTCCGGCACACTCTACGCACTCGATCTGATCGGGGGCTGCGCGGGCGCGCTTCTGTTGGCCGGCGTTCTCATTCCGGTGTTCGGCTTTTGGAATGTCGCCTGGCTCACCCTGGCCGTGAACATTGCGCCCGCATTACTCTTCGTGCGAACAAACCATGACTCTAGCGCGAATTAGGCGACCGATGTTCCCCGAACACCACGGCGGTAAACCGGAAGATGTCGGTGTTTTCGTCCTTCCAGCAGTCCGGCGGCATGCCGGCCTTCACGCAGGTCTCCTGCAAGAACCGATCACGATCCCAATGCTGTTCCACCGGCACTTGCGGGAGCAGAAGCCCTTCGTGATCGCCGTTCTTCATCAGCAACCCGTGTTCCCCCACTGTGATCTCGCGTATTTCGATGACTCGCCGCAGAGGCGACAGGACTGAGATCTCATACTCCAGGCTGCCCAGCTCAGACGCTGCGACGGGGTGGAATCGGGGATCACGCAATGCTGCAAATGCGGCAGTATCGCGCACCGTCAGATACAGAGGCTCAGTGGCAGATGTGAAGCCAATACACCCGCGCAATGCACCGGCCTCCGTCAGCGTGACAAATGCGCCGCGCTCCTCGTTGAGCCGATCGTCATCAGGTGCGTCCGGCACATAGGACTTGCGGTCCTGCACGGCACGCTCCACAGATTTGCGCGCCAGCGCAATCAACTCATCTTTCTCCCGGTCATTCAATGAGAAAGGTGTCTCCGCTGCCTTGCTGCTCTGCGCTTTCACAAAAATGTCCGCGCCGTAACCAACCACGCGGGACCGGTCGCCGCTCGTATCGCCGCTGTTCGCGTACTTTAAAACCTGCGCCTGGTTTGCACCCATGCGCTCGGCGGCGATCATTGCCGCCACGATCGGTGCGCCGCCGCAAGCCTCCCACACGCGCGTCTCAAAGTTGCGCGACATGCTGAAGTAGTCCCACGATTGCAGCGCGTTCAACGTCTTGTGGTCGATCCTCTCCGCTTCGTCGTAGCTGTGATAGTGAGACATGTCGGAGCTGGCAACGATGAGTGTGTCTCCTGGCGTCGACCCCGTCTTGGCGGCCAACTTGGCTTCACGCTGGATCAGCTTGGCCAGCGACACACCCAGGGCCCGGCTGCTCTCATAACTCTGATCGCCCATTACAATCGGCACCAGGGTGAAGTCGCCAAGCACATGCTGAAGCCACGGCAATTGCACCTCGAGAGCGTGTTCCGCTCCTGCCGAGGTGGCCGTGTGCCCGCGTTCTGAAAGCCGGATCGTCGAGTCCATCTTTGAAAGTTTGAGCGCGAATTCCTTGTCTACCCGCACAGTGCCCAGCGGAGTGACATAGCCATCGCCGTCGTACACCGAAGTGAAGCCGAAGCCCTCGAAGTGCGACGGAGCAATCACCACCACGCGCGGGTATTTGTGTCCCTTCAATGCAGCATAGGTATACGCCGCTACCGGGCCCGAATACGGATAACCCGCATGCGGCGCCACCGCCGCGAGAATTTGTCCATTGATCGTCGGCAACGACACCTTCGCAAGCATGTCGTCCATCATCGCTGTCAAGGCGGCCGGCTCCGCGGGATAGAAGCTTCCCGCCACGCCTGCAGGCCGCAATTTCAACTGCGCCGAATCGCTGGCCCGGCCGTCCGGCGTACACGCTGTGGCAATCGTAATCAAAGCTGCCATACAGCACCTTCCTATTTGCCTTCCCCTGTTCATGCGAAAAACCTGTCCCTTCGCGATCATGCGTGCCACACTCCCGGAATCACCTGCTTGCAATTCGGGCAGGCGCCATTGCGAATCACCATTTGGCGGATCTCAAATCCGGCACGTTCTACCAGCACGCGCTTGCATCGCGGACAATACGTGTTCTCAGCCGGATGTCCCGGCACATTCCCGATGTACACAAAGTGCAACCCCTCGGCGAGCGCCATGTCCCTGGCCCGCTCCAGCGTCGGAACAGGCGTGATGGGCAGGTTCTTCAACAGGTACTCGGGGTGGAACTGCGTGAAGTGCAGCGGAACATCCGTTCCGAGATTCTCCTTCACCCACCGCGCCAGGCCACCGAACTCAGCATCGCTGTCGTTGAGGGTCGGCACAACCAGGTAGACAATCTCCGTCCACTTGCCCATCTTGCGCAGCGTCACCAGCGTCTCCAGCACCGGCTTCAACTCGCCGGTGACGATCTTCTGGTAGTAGGAATCGGAGAACGACTTCAGGTCGATCTTGACCGCGTCCATCTTTCCGTACGCCGCTCGCAGCGCTTCGTCCTGGATATATCCGTTCGATACCACCACACTGCGGATACCTGCCTCATGCCCCGCATCCGCTGCGTCCATCAGGAACTCGCTGAAGACAACCGGCTCGCTATACGTGTAGGCAATAGTCGGGCATCGCCATTGCGCGGCCAGTTCCGCAACCCGCTTCGGCGGAACATACTCGGCCGGAATCTGCTCCGGGCGCGCCTGCGAGATATCCCAGTTCTGGCAGAACTTGCAGTTTACGTTGCATCCCGCCGTAGCCAGAGAAAACGCCAGCGAGCCCGGCAGGTAGTGAAAGAGCGGTTTCTTCTCCACCGGATCCACGTGTGCCGCGCAGACCCGCGAGTGCACCAGCGTGTAGTAAGTACCCCCGCGATTCTCGCGAACGCCGCAATACCCGCGCTCACGATCTCCCACTTTGCACTCGCGTGGGCACAGCTTGCATTTCACCTTCTTGTTCGGCAGCTTCTCGTAGAACCGTGCTTCCGTGATGAACCGCGCATCGTTCGCCTCTGGTGCACTATCGAGCACCGTCGTTCCTCCCGCAGGCTGCGCAAGGCATTTCAGTCCTCCTGCAATTCCCGCTGACGCGGCGCACATCAGAAAGGACCGGCGGTTCAGGAAAGAGAATCCTGCATCTACGCGCCCTGTTCCTGCTGAACCTCCAGGTTCTCCATGGATCGCTAAACGATCAGATAGCATTGCGCACCTCCCTTACCTCACATGCGTCTCCACCAACGCGATGCGCTTTGGATCGTTCGTGCCTAAACGGTGCTCTGCGTCCGCCGCAGTCGCGATATAACGTGGCGCCCTGCCGTCCGATTCGAGCGTCTTCAATCCCTTTTCGGCCCGCTTGTGCTCGATGATCTGCCAGCCTGAATAGTCGAGTGCAACCGGATCCTCAGAAATGATCAGCGTGTTTGCGTGCCACGTAAACTGCGGTTTGAACGCCGGTCCGCCTTCATAGCAGGCGCTGGTCGCATCGCAGATGTGCAGCCGCAGCCTGGCGCGAATCTCGGGCAGCATGTTCACATCCGCGACGTACGGATCGCAGCCGTTGGGGTGGTATTTGTTCGGATTGTGGATGACACCGTACATGTTCTTCAGCGCCATCGAGACGCCGGCTCCATCGTGATCCTTCAGCACCGGCACGTTGATCAGTGAATCGCAGCGCTCGGTGAGAATCTTCGAGAGCTGGCTCCCCGCGCTTCCAAACGACGACAACTCGTCTTCGAATCCCACGCGATCAGTTCCGAAGCACTGCACCTGAGCGCCTCCGATCCGGATGCGAAACCCCGCGCGCTCCAGCTCCGCGCTATCGCGATCCCAGATCACGATATCCTGTGCTCGAATCCCCGCACCCTGAATCCGCTCGCAGATCGCCTCCACCAGTTGGAGATTGGTCGCGAGCCCGTGCCCGCCCAGCGTGTTCACCTTCACCCCGACCCTCTGCCCCGGGCGAACAACTTTTGCCCAGGCATGCGCCGGATCGTCAGAACTGAAGACACCCTGCATCGCATGATCGAGAAGATCGAGAACCCTGCGGGAGTCCACCACCGCCCCTGCCGGAGATCCGCGCAACAGTGCGTCGCTGGCGATCGAGACCCTGGATCCTGTCGTGGCAGTGTCCCGTTCCGCTGCGTCAAACGGAAGCAAATTGTCTGCGGCAGCGAGACCGAAGGCCCCAGCAATGCAGTTCTTCAGGAAGTCCCGCCGCCTCGCGATGCGCTGGTTGCGCATAAATCATCCTCGGATGCGGGCGGCACCAAATTGGTGAAACTGACCGACCAAGCCTGATATAGCGCTCACCGATAGGCCCGTCAGTGATGCAAGGCACCCGGCTTCAGTCGCACGGAGAGCCGCGAGTCGAAAACGACCGGAACTCAGTGCGCGTGTGCAACTTGCCTGCCAGACAAGGACTGTTCCGCCACGAAATCGGCAGGGAATCTATGTCTAAATGGCAATCGCTCGCGAAGGAGATCTGCATCGGCGGAGATCGACATGTGAGTTGGATCACACCTTGGCTGTCGGAGGGCGCCGCTTCGATTCAACGACGCTGGCGTAGAATCCCGACAATTCAAGAAATGGGATATGATATGAATATTCGTAGTTTCGAATATTCCGCATTCATAGTTGGAGGCAACCGATGCCGGACTCATTGCGCCGCTTTAAGGCCGATATTTTCCAAGCATTGGCGCACCCGACACGGATTGCAATCATTGAACTGCTGGGCAATGGAGAACTGTCGGCTGGGGAATTGATCGGGAAGCTGGGTATGGAACAGGCAAACGTCTCCCAGCACTTGGCAGTTCTCCGAGGGAAGCTCATTGTCATGAATCGGAAGGCGGGAAACCAGGTCTTCTACACAGTTCGCGATCCCATCATCATCGAGGTACTTGCTCTGATGCGCCGTTATTTTCAGAAGCATTTGAAAGAAACACAGAATCTGCTGGACGAGATGGACAACAGCTCTGTAGTGAACGGCTAGGAACTCCGCGAAGACAAGCGGATTCGAATCTAGTCCTGATCTGCAGCGATCTATTTTCCTTCTTCGTTAGGAAAAGGCCATTTGAACTTTCTTCACTGGATTTCGGTGGTTGTCCCGGGGCTCGCCGCAAAAGCTCTCCCGGACGTCCTGATGCTGGCATGCTTCTGGGTCCTCCTTGGCATCATGGGCTGGCTTCGTCCGCACAGCATTCGATACGTGGCACGTGTTCTCTTTCCTATCGGGGCGCTCACGTGTCTTGGCATCGCAATCCTTGCAGGGACATTCCTCGCTACAGGACAATCGCCTCAAGCGCTGGTTCTTCCCCTTGGGCTGCCGGACCTGCCATTTCATCTCCGACTGGATGCCCTGTCAAGTTTCTTTCTGTTGCTGCTGGGACTAGCCGGCACCGGTATTTCAACGTTCGCAGCCGGATATTTTCGATCGGGCGAAGGCACCGCGCCTGCCCTGCTTGGCTTTCATTATCATGTCTTCCTTGCCGCCATGGTTATGGTCATCATCGCCGACGATGCCTATCTATTCATGGTGGCTTGGGAAACGATGGCGCTGAGTTCGTACTTTCTGGTCACTTCGCATCACCGCATTCCTGAAATCCGAAGCGCCGGGTTCCTATATCTCGTCATGGCCCATGTGGGCGCTATCTGCATCCTGCTTTGCTTTGGCGTGCTGCAGGGTGGGAGCTGGCAGTTCACCTTCGATGCGATGCGCGGAGCCTCGCTCACCCCCCTGCTTGCCACCACCGCCTTTCTTCTGGCTCTGCTTGGTTTTGGCGCAAAAGCTGGACTGGTTCCGGTGCACGTGTGGCTGCCCGAAGCCCATCCCGCCGCGCCCTCGCCGGTCTCGGCGATGATGAGCGGGCTGATGCTCAAGACTGCAATCTACGGGATGCTCCGGATAAGCTTCGATCTGCTGCACGTCAGGCTCTGGTGGTGGGGAGTCCTGATGCTCGCGCTGGGATTGTTCTCCGCAATCTTCGGAGCCATCTTCGCAGCCGTGCAGGCGGATATGAAGCGGCTGCTCGCGTATTCCTCAATTGAGAACGTGGGGCTCATCTTCACGGGTATCGGTCTGTCGATTTTGTTCGAGACGTGCAATCTTCACCTCTTTGCGGCTCTCGCTCTCACCGCGGCGTTGATCCATGCGCTGAACCACGCATTCTTCAAGAGCCTGCTTTTTCTCGTTACAGGATCCGTCCTGCACGCTACCAGGACGCGTAACCTCGGAAAGCTGGGCGGCCTTATCCGCCGCATGCCTTGGGTAGCGGCCCTCGCACTCGTCGGCACGCTCTCCATTGCGGGCTTGCCGCCGTTCAATGGCTTCGTGTCAGAGTGGTTGCTCTTGCAGTCATTTCTGTTTACTCCGCAGATTCCGCACGCCTTCGTGAACATGCTGATCCCTCTTGGCGCTGCTGCCCTCTCGTTGACTTTTGCGCTGGCGGCTTATGTGATGGTCAAGTTCTACGGCATCATTTTTCTGGGGCAGCCTCGCGAGGCCTCCCTGATAAACGCGCATGATGCCAATTGGCTCGAACGCCTGGGCCTTGGCTGGCTCGCGTTGGGATGCCTTCTCATCGGCATATTGCCGCAGTTCGCATTGGGAGCGGCAGCGGCAGTCACAGGACACCTGTTGAATCAGGCGATCAGACCCGGATCCACGATGTGGTGGATTGCTCCGATTGCACAAGAGCAGGCCTCCTACAGCGGTCTGATTCTACTTGCCGGAATTGTCTGCGTCGTTGGCGTCACTTTCCTTCTGGTGCGTCTTCTGACTCATGGGCATGTGCGTCGAACTGTACCCTGGGACTGTGGTTATCCATGGCAGACGCCGCGCATGCAGGACACGGCTGAGGGGTTCGGTCAACCGATCCGCCACATGTTCGGCATATTCATTCGCATGGAACGCCATATGCCTTCGCCGGACGATAGCGTCCCACGTTACCGGATCTATCTCGAAGACCGGTTGTGGCGTGGAATATACCTGCCCATTGCACGCGGGGTGCAGTGGCTGGCAGATGCCATTAGTGTTCTTCAAGGCGGCAGGTTGGCGATTTATCTGATGTACAGCTTCCTGACGTTACTTGGTCTCTTGGTCTTTGTCTTATGAAAACAATCAGCTTCATTCGACAATTCGTGGAGATTGTTTTTGCCATTGCCATCGCGCCCTTGTTCACGGGATGGCTCGCGCAGTGCCGCGCCTGGCTTCAGAGCCGGTCGGCACCACCTTTATGGCAGCCGTATCGAATGATGCGAAAACTCTTTCACAAAGATGCGGCGCTCGCCACCAACGCTTCGCCGCTCTTTCGGGCGACGCCGTACGTGCTGTTCGGAACGATGGTTCTTGCGGCTGGAATCATTCCTTCGCTGGTTACCGATCTGCCGTTTGCGCGCGTGGCAGACTCCATCGCCCTCATTGGTCTCTTCGCTACAGCGCGCGTCTTCATTTCGCTCGCGGCGATGGATGTCGGCACCGCATTCGGCTCGCTCGGCGCCCGGCGGGAGATGATGATCGGCTTCCTTGCCGAACCAGCGCTGTTGATGGTGCTGTTCAACGCATTTCTACTCTTTGGCAGCACGGCGTTGCCGAGCCTGGTCGAGGGCTCCAATTCCCCTCGATCGGTTGTGGACCCGAGCGTGATCTTCGCGGCGGTGGCATTCATCATGGTTCTGCTGGCCGAAAACGCCCGCATCCCGGTTGACAATCCCGCCACCCACCTTGAACTCACAATGATTCATGAAGCCATGATCCTGGAGTACTCGGCCCGCCATCTTGCCCTCGTTGAATGGGCTTCGAGTCTCAAGCTCTTCAATTACGCCTGCATGGGGTTCGCCCTCTTCGCGCCGTGGGGCATCGCGACACACGGATCGGATGGAGGCGCAGCTCTGTTCGTGGCCATTGCCGCATTGCTTGGAAAACTCGCGATTGCCGGAGCGGCGCTGGCCCTTATCGAATCGTTGTCAGCCAAGCTGCGAATTTTTCGAGCTCCAGAGTATCTGGCGATGTCATTTCTCCTCGCGGTGCTCGGATTGCTCGTTCACCTTCTCCAGGGAGCCTAATTGAATGCCCTTATCCCTGTTAGTTGCACAGTTACTGAAAGTTCTTGCCGCGGGATTACTGCTCATCTCGTTCGCCATGCTCTCGGCGCGGCGCACGCAGCGGTTGATAATCCTGTTTGCCTGGCAGGGCGCCATCCTCTTCTTTTCCACTTTCCTCGTGGCTTATAGTTCGGGCCTGAGAGAACCGTATTACTCGGCCGCGCTAACCCTGATTCTGAAAGTAATTGTGCTTCCATTGATCCTCCACAAGCTTATCTACCGGCTCGGGGCGCAATGGGACAACGAACCATTGGTCAACATTCCGACAACAATGCTGGTGGGATTGGTGCTTGTGATCTTCGCCTTCGGCCTGGCTCAACCCATCACCATGCTGGCGACGACAGTGACACGCCATAACATCGGTATTGCCCTTAGCGTCATATTCCTCGCCTTCCTGATGATGATCACTCGCCGCAAGGCGGTGTCGCAGGTGATCGGATTTCTGGCGATGGAGAACGGCTTGTTCTTTGCTGCCACTAGCGCAACTTACGGGATGCCCATGGTGATTGAACTTGGGATCGCACTCGACTTGCTGGTTGGTGTATTCATTCTCGGCGTCTTCTTCTTTCAGATACGCGAACAGTTCGACAGCCTCGACCTGCATCACCTGGAAACACTCAAGGAGGACTAGCGTGGAGATATTTGTGGTTCTGGGCCTGCCGGTGCTAGGGTCAGTTTTGCTAGCCCTCTTCGGAGCTCGCCGTTACGCGGCGGAGCTTAACGCCGGCATTAGCCTTGCCACGCTGATTGCATCGTCGCTGCTGGTCTTGCGCGTTATCTGGCATGGTCCGATGCTCGTCGGACGTGAGCAGTTCTTCGTCGATTCGTTCAATGTTTTTCTGGTCGCACTTACTGCATTTGTGGGTTTCACCACGGCGCTCTTCTCAGGGCCCTACATGCGCATCGAGCAGCATCACGGACGCGTCTCTCCCTTTCGCCTGCGCGTGTACCACAGCATGTACCAACTCTTTATGGCGGCGATGTTACTCGCGCTGCTGACCAACAACCTGGGTCTGCTGTGGGTGGCCATGGAGGCCGCAACCCTCTCTACCGTTTTGCTGGTTTCTCTTTACCGCACACCAGCCAGCCTCGAAGCGGCCTGGAAATATTTCATCCTGTGCGGCGTTGGCATCGCCCAAGCCTTGTTTGGCACAATCCTCCTGTATTTTGCCGCCGAACACACGCTTGGCCGAGAAGGTATGACCGCACTTCTCTGGACACACCTCAACGCGGTGAAGGGACAACTTGAGCCTAGGGTCATGGGCCTTGCATTTGTTTTTCTGCTGGTCGGATATGGCACTAAAGTTGGGCTCGCTCCACTCCACAACTGGCTCCCCGACGCTCATGCCGAAGGACCCACGCCCGTGTCCGCGGTGCTTTCGGGATTGCTCCTGAACGTCGCCCTCTACGCCGTGATTCGCTGCAAGGTCCTCGCCGAAGGCTCCATAGGCACTTCTATTCCGGGCCGGATGTTGATGACGTTTGGCCTGCTTTCCGCAGTACTTGGCGCGTTCTTTCTGTGGAGACAACGCGATATCAAGCGGCTTTTCGGTTACTCCTCTATCGAGCACATGGGTATCATCACCTTTGCCTTTGGATTAGGTGGTCCAGTGGCGAATTTCGCTGCCCTGCTGCACATGACGGTCCATTCACTCACCAAGTCCTCCATCTTCTTCACGGCGGGCCATGCTTCGCAAACCGCCGGCACACAGCAAATGGATGGAATCCGTGGTCTCCTGGGCGTCAGCCCAACGATTGGCTGGGGACTTGCGCTGGGTTCGCTTGCAATTCTCGGCATGCCGCCGTTTGGTGTATTCGCAAGCGAGTTTCTTATTCTCACGACGGCGATGAGAGAACATCCATGGACTACACCACTCCTCCTTATCGCACTTGGAGTGGCGTTTGCAGCAATCTTCAGCCGGGTTCAGGCGATGGTCTTCGGAGACAGTAACGCACCGCCCTTGCCGCATTCCCCGGCATTGTTACCCGTCTTCGTTCATCTTGCCATGGTATTAACTTTGGGACTGTATATGCCGCCGGCGCTTGCCGCCTGGTATCGCGCCGCTGCGCAGTTGATCGGATGATGCAGATATGAGCCCTGATTCCTTCGGACAATTCGCAAAGAGACTCGCATCAAATGTCACCTGCGGTTTTGTGAATGTTGGAGCTGTGAGGTGGCGTCAAATCGGCGAAGAGCTATCCGAGGCCGGAGGCCGCTTTCTCACCATGTGGGGAGCGGATGATCGCGATCGGGACGATCGCTTCCGCGTTTATGCCGTTTATCTTCTTCCGAAAGGTCGGATCTCGGTGGTGGGGCACGAGATTCCTAACGGCATTCACCTTACCTACCCGACCATCGCAGATCTGTTTCCATCCGCACTGCGAATGGAACGAATGATGCACGATCTGCTTGGGATTGCGAGCACCGAGCCCGACAAACGCGGCTGGTTTCGTCATGGCGGCTGGCCCGAGAATCTATTCCCACTGCGGCGGGAGGTCGACGGGAAAAGACAATACCCCTTGAAGTCCGAACCTTACCGGTTTCTCCAGGTGGAAGGCGACGGCGTGCACGAGATCGCTGTCGGCCCCGTTCACGCTGGAATCATCGAACCCGGACACTTCCGCTTCTCAGTCGTTGGTGAGAAAGTCCTGCGACTCGAGGAACGCCTTGGCTACAAGCACAAAGGAATCGCAAAGCGATTTGAAGAAATGCGCCAGGGTGAAGCGCACAGATTGGCGGCGCGGCTCTCCGGTGACTCCGCCGTGGCCTTCTCCTGGGCGTACTGCGCAGCTTTGGAAGCGACTACCCAGACCGCTTGCTCGCCCCGCGCTGCCTATCTGCGCGCATTGGCGCTTGAGCACGAGCGGATCGCGAATCATCTCGGCGATCTGGGTGCGCTCGGCAATGATGCGGGTTTCGCGTTTGGGCTAACCCAATTCTCGCGTCTCAAAGAGGATCTCCTCCGCACCAACTCCATCGTATTCGGAGCGCGATACCTGCTCGATTACATTGTGCCGGGAGGAGTATCAACAGACCTGACGGATCATGCGCACAGTCTGCTTCTTTCGCAATACATGGCGCTGGAAGAGGCTGTCGCGGAACTTCGCTCCATCTATGACGAGCACGGCGGACTCCAGGACCGCTTCCGCGACGCAGGACGCCTGACGCAGGAATTGGCTGAGAAACTGGGCGCAATCGGGTTGGTGGGACGCGCGTCCGGCATCGTCTCCGATCTGCGCGTCGACCATCCATGGCCGCCCTACGAGAAACTAAGTCCAAAGTTGGTGACTCAACCCTCAGGGGACGTCGCAGCAAGGGTACAAGTGCGATTCGACGAGATCGTCGAGTCTTTCCGGCTCTGCCGTGTGCTCCTTGAGAGTTTGCCACCGGGACCAATTCAGACGGAGATTCCTGTGGCAGAATCGGATCGTCTCGGCCTTGGCTTGATAGAAGGATGGCGCGGTCCGGTGGTGATCGCCCTTGAAACCGCCGCAAACGGCGGAATCCGGCGATGCCATGCGCACGACCCCTCCTGGCAAAACTGGCCGATTCTCGAGTACGCGATCCTTGGCAACATCGTTCCCGATTTTCCTCTGATTAACAAATCCTTCAACCTGTCCTACAGCGGGCACGACGGATGAGGTGACCATGTTTGACATTCTGTCCCGAATGATTCGCACCGGAATATTGACTGAGCCCGCACCGACTCCGGCAGAAGCGCCACCGGCGGTCGAAGAACTGCATAAACACTTGCAGAAGATCTTTGGCCGTGCCCTCTGTATTCGCCACGTCGACGCAGGTTCCTGCAACGGATGCGAACTTGAGATTCATGCACTGAACAACCCCTATTACAACCTCGAGGGAGTTGGCATCAAGTTCGTTGCCAGCCCACGTCACGCCGACATGTTGCTGGTGACCGGACCGGTTTCGGTGAATATGGAAGAAGCCCTCAAACGGACCTACGACGCGGTGCCGGAACCCAAGCTGGTTGTCGCTGTCGGAGACTGCGGGGCGTGCGGCGGAGTGTTTGGAGAGAACTATGCGAGCAGGGGTGCGGTCGCGAGGGTCATACCCGTACACCATACCGTTCCAGGCTGTCCGCCAAATCCCCGGGCGATTTTAGAGGTCATCTTGAAGGTCGTATCCGGAGTCGCTGTCCTGTCATCAACCCCTTCCATCTAGATGTCTGATCCGGCGATGATGGCGGATCCGGCTTGACGGAATCCGGTCCACGCAAGGCGCTTCTTCATTCTGGCGAAATCAGAACATGATGCAAGATGTCGCATGCGGATGCGCGATCGCAACTTGAAGAAAATAACATGTGTTTGTCGTCACGGTTTTCGTTTGATTTGTGAGGAAGGACACAGACCGGGCTTCGTCGGGCGCGAAATGTTATCGAGTGCAAAGCGGATGCGAAGCCGGGAGTGGTGTGTCTGTTGTTGCTGCCCCGGATTCATTACCCGTTTGCGCAGATCTTCGATTTGTTCGTTAACGAAAGGAATCCCTATGCTTCAACTTGACACCGGCAACACTGGGTTCATGCTTTTGTGCTCGAGCCTGGTGATGCTGATGACGCCCGGTCTGGCTTTCTTTTATGGAGGTCTTGTCGGACGCAAAAATGTAGTGGCTATCATGATTCAGAGTTTCGTCTCGATGGGCTGGACCACGGTGCTCTGGTACCTTTACGGCTACTCCGTCTGTTTCAGCGGCGACTGGCACGGCATCATCGGCAATCTTCATTACGCTTGCCTACGCAACGTTACGGCAAACACCATGTACCCCGGCTCAGCCGGCATTCCGATATATGTCCACTTCGCCTACCAGATGATGTTCGCCATCATCACTCCGGCGCTGATCACTGGAGCCTTCACCAACCGGGTCTCGTTCAAGGCCTATATGCTGTTCCTGACAGGATGGCTCACCTTCGTCTACTTCCCGTTCGTCCATATGGTCTGGGGTGGCGGCTTGCTGGCGCAGTGGGGCGTGCTCGATTTTGCCGGCGGCATCGTGGTGCACAACATTGCCGGAATCGCGGCTCTGGCCAGTGTGCTGTATGTTGGAAGGCGGCGTGTGGCCGACCCCGGCCCGCACAGCGTTCCCATGGTGGCGCTGGGCACCGGCCTGCTCTGGTTCGGATGGTACGGCTTCAACGCCGGCAGCGAATTCAGAGTGGATGCGGTCACCGCGACAGCCTTTCTAAACACCGACGTGGCTGCCTCGTTCGCTGCTGTAACCTGGCTCATCGTCGCCTGGATCTCGGAAAAGAAACCCACCTTCCTGGGCCTGATGACCGGCGCAGTGGCGGGTTTGGCAACCATCACCCCGGCGTCGGGCTATGTTTCACCCACCACCGCCGTGATCATCGGCGTGGTCTCAGGCGTGGTCTGCTACTATGCCGTGGCACTGAAGAACAAGTTGCAATGGGATGACGCCCTGGATGTTTGGGGAGTACACGGAGTCGGCGGATTCCTGGGCATTGTGATGCTGGGCGTCTTTGCCGACAAGGCTTTTAACCCGGCAGGTGCCGATGGTCTGCTGCTGAGCAATCACGTGTTTTTCTTTAAACAGCTCGCCGCGACCATCTTCTCGTCGGTATGGGCCTTTGTCTTTACGCTCGGCATGTTGAGGATTATCGACCTGGTCACGCCGGTAAAGGTAAGGAAGGAAGACGAAAAAGTCGGTCTTGATACCTCGCTGTTTGGCGAGCATGCCTACGAAGATGTGCTCGAGCCTCAAGGCCACTTGGTCTAGAGAGCGCGGGCGTTCGCAACTCACACTGCGCTGGGGCGGTATTCGAGCTGCCCCAGCGCATTTTCTTCGTGGAACCCGCCTGAACGAGTGATGATCCTTTTCTCAACTGTTGACTCCAGACCAAAGCACTCATTGACTGGGCTCAGGTGCACTGGCAACCTACCCAAATCGACGGGAGCAGAGGAGCCTGACGACTACGCAGGATCACGCTCCAGGTTGATCATCCTCCATCGCGAGAATCCGGTTGATCAGAGTGATTTCTTCATCGCTGGGGCGTTCGCATTCTTCGATATCCCCCTCATCAATAATGAAGTCTGCCAGTTTTTCGGCAAAGCGCGGATCAAGCTGAAAGACGAACCGTGGTACCCCACGGCCATCGTTCTCGATGTGAATCGTCCCTCTTCGCGTTTCCGGGGCGATGATCATGCGGACATACGATCCATCTGTAATCATCGATTGACCATCCTTGAATACTCGCTACGCTATCAGAAGGACCGAAAGCCGGCAACGAAGAACCAGGACACTGGCCGGTTGGCGAATTCGGAAGTAAAAGTGGTCTGATATCACTCTTCCGAGCATGGCTATCCATTGGATTAGTCACAAGTGGGCTTGTGGTGACATATTTGTATATCAACTCTCTCAAGCTATGCCAGGATCCGGCTTTGGTAGGTCGAGCGATATACCCTGAGGAGGAGAACTGGAAGATGACCTACTCATCCAGTATGGTGGCCCTGCGTTCATCCTTCGTGCACTCATTTCAGCGGACGCATGCAGAAAAGGCCATTGCTCGTGTCCCAGCGCGGAAATTTCCATCCACCTGATTTACAGGTAGCCATCTCATCATGTCGTACGACTTTGACTTTGTCATTATCGGATCAGGCTTCGGCGGCAGCGTGTCGGCGCTGCGCACGACGGAGAAGGGGTACCGTGTTGCCGTAATTGAGCAAGGCCGCAGATGGTCGGAGTCGAGCCTGCCCCGAAGCACGTGGCAGCTGCACAAGTGGCTGTGGCTGCCCGTGCTGGGCACCCACGGTTTTTTCGGCATGCGCTTCTTCCGGCACCTCGTGGTCCTGCATGGCAACGCCGTGGGCGGGGGATCCATTACCTACGCGAATACATTGCTAGCTCCTCCTGATTCCGTATGGATCCAGGGGAGTTGGGCGGGGCTGTGCGATTGGCAGAACGTAATGCCGCAGCACTATGCAGTGGCGCGACGAATGCTTGGCGTAACCACAAACCCGTGGCTCGGACCGGCTGATCTGCGGCTCAAGCAGATGGCGCAACTCGCCGGTGTTGAGCGCAGTTTCTATCCGACGGAGGTCGGCGTATATTTCGGCGCTCCGAACGATCCTCCGGGAACCACCGTTTCAGATCCTTTCTTCGACGGAGAAGGGCCGGATCGAACCTCGTGCACGCGCTGTGGCGGCTGCATGGTGGGGTGTCGATTTGGCGCCAAGAACTCGCTCGACAAGAACTATCTCTACCTGGCCGAGAAGAAAGGAGCTCAGATCTTCCCTGAGACTCGCGCGATTGATATACGCCCGCTCGACGTTGAAGATGGCAGCGCCGGTTACGAGATTCATACCGCCGCGGTGACCGCATCCGGTCACGCCCGCCGCTTTACGTGCCGTGGCGTGATCTTTGCGGCTTCTTCACTTGGAACACAGGACCTCCTCTTCAGGCTGAAGACACGTAAGTCGTTGCCGCGCATTTCGGACGCGCTTGGGAAGGGTGTACGCACGAACGCCGAGTCGCTCATCGGCATTCGCTTCCCCGGCTCAAAAGAGGACCTTTCAAGGGGCATTGCCATCGGCTCCGGGGTCTATATCGACGAATACACTCATATCGAGGCGACCCGCTACCCGGACGGTTCGAACACGATGGCGCTTCTGTGCACTGTGATGACCGCCGGACACTCCGGTATGCTGCGCGTTTTGATGTGGCTATTAACGCTCGTCAAGATGTTCTGCATGAGGCCATGGACTACGCTTCGTATACTGGTTCCATTTCGCTGGGCCAGGGAAACCATGATTCTTCTGTGCATGCAAACCGTGGACGGGCAGCTTACGATGAAGCTGAAGCGAAGGTGGTTTTGGCCCTTCTCGATGAGAATATCGACTCAAGGAGACAAGGTCCCCACGTTCATACCCTCGGCAAATGAGTTCGCCAGGAAGGTGGCGGCAGCAACGGGCAGCATTCCCATGACTTCTCTGACCGAAATTCTGTTCGATATTCCGATGACGGCACACTGCATTGGAGGAGCCTGCATGGGCCACGGTCGCGCGCATGGAGTTTGTGACGGCAAGAACCGGGTGTTTGGCTATCGGAACATGTATGTATGTGACGGTTCGGTTCTCTCTGCCAATCTCGGGGTGAATCCGAGCCTCACCATCGCCGCACTGACAGAGCATGCGATGAGCCATATTGTTCCGGCTTCGCAGCAAACCTGGGACGCGATCGGCGAGGAAGTTTCTTGATGCCGGACTTCGGGGATCAATCGACTGAGTCGCGCAGGCTTCACGATCTCTTTCAAGTCCAGCAGCATGCATTCCGTCAGCATGTGCCCCTTCCGCACGCCAAGAGGATTGAGGCGCTCGATGCCCTCCTGCAAGTTATCCTCCAACATCAGGATCGAATCATTCAGGCAATTGAGTCCGACTTTGGCCGGCGCTCTGCCTATGAGACCCGGCTGCTTGAGGTTTTCCCCCTCGTGGACGAGATCAGGTACACGAAGCGCCATTTGAGATCCTGGATGCGCGCGCGTTCAGCCAGAGCCAATTGGCAGTTCCTGCCCAGCCGGGCACAAATTCTTTATCAGCCCCTGGGCGTGGTCGGTGTTATCGGGCCTTGGAATTACCCATTGCTGCTGACGTTGTCTCCTCTTGTGAATGCCCTTGCGGCCGGCAATCACGTCATGATTAAACCATCGGAGGCAGCGCCTTCTACGGCGTGCCTCATCCGGGAGATGATGACCACGATCTTTCCTGAAGAATACGCAGTCGTAATTACTGGCGGGAAGGATCTCTCGATCGAGTTCTCATCATTGCCCTTTGACCATCTGATCTTTACAGGATCGGGACAAACGGGTAAGCACGTCATGAGGGCGGCTGCGGAAAACCTTACTCCGGTCACTTTGGAACTGGGCGGGAAGTCCCCGGCGCTGGTGCACGAGTCGTTTCCGGTGAGCGCAGCAGCGGATCGTATCTGTACAGCAAAGTTCTGGAATGCGGGCCAGACATGTGTCGCGCCCGACTATGTGCTCGTGTCCCCTGGCAAGAGGGATGAATTTGTCGCAGCTTGCGAGCGCGTAATCCTGAACCGGTTTCCCCATCCGCTCGGAGATCACCACTACACGCACATGATCAGCCCGGAAGGTTGCGAGCGCATGCGGAATCTTGTGGAGGACGCACGTGCAAGAGGTGCAACGATCGTTCAGCCGACAACGAACGAACAGCAACGGTGTACGTCCCAGCGGGTATTCCCGCCTGCGATCGTGATCAATGCCGACGAGAACATGCGTGTCATGCAGGAAGAGATCTTCGGTCCGATACTCCCGGTCGTGACCGTGTCTTCTATTCAAGATGCTCTGGAGTTTATCGCTCGAAGGCCGCGGCCCCTAGCGCTCTACTACTTTGACCGCGATCCATCGCGCATAAGAAGGGTGCTGGAGACGTCCGTCTCCGGCGGAGTAACGGTGAACGACTGTATCTTTCATCTGCCCCAACACGAACTCCCCTTTGGCGGAGTGGGAGCGAGCGGGATGGGCGCCTACCACGGTTTTCATGGATTCGAAACGTTCTCAAAAAAGAAAGGTGTCTTGTTCGAGAGCGAGTTGACTGCGTGGTTCATGGCGCGCTTCCTCAAACCACCTTACTCGGGCTGGACGAATCAACTGTTGCGATACCTCACGGGCTCCCCAAATCCCAGCGCGGTCCGAAAGGTCTCCCTGTAGAGCACCCGTCTGACGATCGACGCGTGTGTGAGGATGAGTATGCGTTCAGTGACATCTCATCGGCGCCACGGTTGAAAGGCTTCATCTGGTGGCCGCCTGATCCAGATACTCAACCGTGATGGCCGAAAAGCCGGTAGGCCGGACAAGATCCACCACAACTCTTTTGATTCCCGTGACGGTGAATGTCGCGTCGTACATCTGTGAAGAGCCGGGTTGCAGTGCAGGCAAGTCCGTCTTCCGACCGTCCATCGGCAAATCATCATAGCCGTACGCAACCCATCGCAGGGAATAGCCCCGAAGTGCGTACCCGGGAAGCTGCTGTCGTATCCGGATCTCGATCTGGTACCGGTTATCACCGGATTTCCGCAGGATAGTGCTCTCGATGGGGCTGGCCTGGAGCCGCAAGGCCTCGAACGATGGCTTGGGCGTGCCGTACAGATCGACGACCCCGTGCACTCTCTGCCGCATGGCGCCCGATCCCTTATCGCCCACTAGGGTGCGATAGTCGTTGTAGTCGAAGTAAATGGCCCCCGCGACCTCGGAAAACCGGCGAAATACTTCGGTGTGGGAGTTTACGATCTCGACCCGGTTTTCGTCTCCCGGCATGATACTCGGCTGGCACTCGCACCAGCCGTACTCTGAAACGACGATCGGCTTGTCTGGAAATGCTTTCCGAATGCGGTCCATGTGCGCTTCAACATCGGCTGGGCCGCCCGGGGCCCAGCTGCCGTAGTACTCATTGGTAGAGATAAAATCTAGATCCCCGGCCATATCGGCGCCTGGATTGCTGTCCAACGTATTGGAGGCATAGGTTTGCAGCCGCGATGGATCGAGCCTGCGCGCTTCGGCGCCGATCGCGTGCGCAAACTGCCGCGACGATGGATTCTTGCCATCCACTTCGTTGCATAGTCCCCACGCGACAATACACGGGTGATTGCGATCGCGATGGATCATCTCGCGCAGCTGTTCCAGTCCGTTCTGCTCAAGCGCGCGCTGCACATCATCGGTCGTCTTATCAAACGTCTCCGGTCCCCACGCCGGCACTTCCTCCTGCATGAGAATGCCGTGGCGGTCGCAGAAGTCGAGAACACGCCGATCCTGCGGCCAGTGCACACGAGTAAAGACGCAGTTTAGGTTCTTCATGTCGCGGTGATTGCTGTCGATCCACTCCACGGTTTCCGCCATGCCCAATTCGGGGTGGCTGCCTGCCATGCGCTCAACCCCGATCAACGACACTTTCTCGCCATTCAGGTAGAAGGCGGATGCACGAATTTCAAACTTGCGAATGCCGAATTGCTCGACGAGCTCATGCACTCCCGACAGGCTCTTCAACTCGACAGATGCGTCGTAGAGATGGGGAGTATCGAAGTGCCAGAGCTCGGCGTTGTGGAGGACCGCGGGCCCGAGTTCGACAACTTGATTGCCATTTGCTTCGATGGTGGAGGTGACGGGGCCGAGATGCAAAAGCTCGTCCGTACCGCCATGCCGCCGAATGACGGTGTGAATGTACAGCTTCTGTGCTTGCGGTGCAGTGTTGCGAACGACCGCACGGATGCGGATTTCGGCGGCTCCAGCGGAAAGGTCGGGCACTGAGTCGATCTCCACGCGTTCGAGGAAGGTCCGCGGAGTAACAAGCAGAATGACCGGGCGGATGATGCCGCCGTCGTCGGTCCAGTCGTAGCTTTTGTTGCGTGGCAGCATGCGATCGTTGGGGCGGTTGTCGACCCGCACCAGGAGCGTGTTCTCCTGCCCAAGATTCAGGTGGGGTGAAAGATCGACGGTGAACGCGGTGTAACCTTTGCCAACGTGTTCTCCAATCGGCTTTCCGTTCAGAAACAAGTGCGCCGTATGGCTCACGGCTTCGAACTCGATTCGCACATGCTGCGCAGTCCAGATCGGCGGCGCCTGGAAGCGGAGCCGGTACCAGGCCACACCTGAATACTCGGGGGACCTGCCGAGTGACTGCCACGTATGTGGTACCTGAACGGTATCCCATCCGGACGCACGGTCGAGCGCATCAGAAGGCTCGGAAGCCGCAACAGGATCGAACCGGAATTCCCACCCGTCGCGGAGAAGACTACCGCACGACTGAAGTTGATCTGGGGATTGCGCGAAACCCTCAGCGGCACTGGCTTGTCCTGCGCCGAGAAGGGCTATGCCGCTGGTGGATAGAATCTGGAGGAACTTACGACGAGTTTGCACATGCACCTCTTTCTGCAGGGGTTGACGTCCTTTACCGACGTTCAATCGGTGCGTAAACCAAGAGATCCGCCGCTGATGATAGCCTCGGGGCTGCCTTTGGAAGACGAAGACCTGCAAAGGACCCTTGTTTCTTCCGCACTCGCCATTGTCGCTGTGTCTACGATGGCAGCTCAAGAATTCAAACCCAATTCATTGGTACTCAGCCGCAGCGCATATGCCGGGGATGCCTCGACGGTTTCGGTGGGAGATACCTTCCGCCAGGCTGCGTGGCCGGCAAGTTCAAGGTGCCCATGCTGCCACTCGCACTTGGCTGCACGACGACAGTGACGGTCAAGTGCGCTACGGCAACGGCTGATGGGCCTATCCGACCCTATTCGGCAACAATAGCTTTCTTGAAAACTGCTGGTCTGAAGATTGGCCAAGTAAGGAAGATGCCTTCGTGCAAAAGCGAGGGCATGTTCATGCGGCGTTTGTTCAGGGGCAAGTCCGACGTGCTGGGGAGCCGGGATCAACGTTGTTTCATAGGGAAGGCAAATCGAGATTCCTTTTAAAAGACGCCTCGCGCATTAAGCCAGGCGCCATACTGCCGGTCGAGCCCCTGGATGTGCTCCAGGTACCAAGGGCCCAGGAAACTCGTCAGCCGAATCATCTCGACGTTCGCACTGCGTTCCGCAATGTCAACAGTTTGGCTAATCTCGCTCAGGAGGCGCTGATGCGCGGCGCGGTGCTCCGGCAGGCCGGGAAAACAGTGCTGCTCCAGCAATTGCTCCTCGCTCTGGAAGTGCATGCGGGTGAGCTGGACAATCCGCCTTAACCGCGCGTTGATTTGTTCGTGCCCGCTGTCGCGTCCCAGCGCCAGACGCAGCTCGTTCAGCGTGTCCAAAAGGATGCCGTGCTGATCGTCCATGGCCTTCACGCCGACGGTGCAGGCATGACTCCACACGAGAAGGGCCAAATGAGCCTCCACGAATCGCCGCTTAGTATATCGGTTTAGTGCTTGACCACAATAGCACTAATTTGAGTTCGACAAAGTTTTGATCGGTGTCTACTTGGCAATTAACTGCATCCGGCCCGTTCCGGGCGGTTTATAGCCCACTCGGCGGTATTCAAGTGGTAATTGCTAGGGAGGCGGTGACCCGACCACAACTCAAGATTTTCGTTTTTCCTGGGCTCGGGGCCGATAGGTGGTACCCGGTTTGCGGTGACTCGGGCAGTGTGCGGTTTCAGGCTTTATCGCATCTGCGGCTTGATTACAACGACCCACTCACTTCCGCGGCCGTCGCAATTCTGGCATATTCCATTGTCCCGTTTTCCGGTCCCGCCGCATTGCTCGCAGCCAACCACCATCTTGAGTTCTATCGCGTCGGCTTCAGGCATTTGCCTGATTTGCCGGATCACTTTGGCCCCATGGTAGGCAACCAACCAGCGAAGGATCTGGCGCTCGGCAACTCTTCGCTCCCCAATGTTGAGCCTCGGCGACTCTCGCCGCCACCAGCCCTCCAGGCACATGTAGCAGACCAGTTGACTAGCGTTGAGCAGATTCTTTCCATCCGGACACTGGAAGTATTTCCGGCAGCAACTGCATTGCTTTAGACCGAGCATGCTAAGGCCAGCCCTCAGGCTGTCCAGCTCTCGAATGATGTACGCCAGACCCGAAGCATCTTCAGTTGGATTTGGATCCATGTCCACCCCAATGCCGGAGGAGTTCATCTTGACCCCAAACGCCGGGCGATGCAAGCCCCGCGAGTTCCGAGCCGTTGTAGTCTGACCACATCTTCCTGGTTGCTTTTGGATATCGCTCCGTTCCCGGCCTTCGGGATGCGAACCGGGATCGCATCGGCCATGGTTTCTTACGCGATCGGTGACCTTATCGCCGGCAATGGGGGTTCTCTCTTTCTATCGGGTGTTTGAGCACGACGGAGTTCGCGGCCCCAACATGGCCACGGTTTACAGCGATCGCGGGTACGGCGTAAGAGCTCCGGTTATCTTCTACAACCGCAGCAACGAGGCTGCTGCACAACTCAAGCCCGGAGACTTCGAATGGAAGAGCATCTTTGCGGAGGGGATGCGCTGGTTTCCGGGGGCGCAGATCGCGCGGCACCCCTGGCGATAGGTTCCGCTCGATCGCTTTCAGGCTATTGATTCACTCCGCTTGCCAGGAATCCTCCGTCAACGACCAGAACTTGTCCAGTCACGAAGGAGGATGAGTCAGAGGCCAGGTAGAGCGCGGCGCCAATCAGCTCTTCCGTTTTGCCGAAACGCCCCATCGGTGTCCGCATCAGTAACTCCTGCCCTCGCGGCGTGCTGTCGAGGAGCGCAGCGTTGAGCTCGGTTCGAAACACACCGGGGGCAATCGCATTCACGGTAACCCCGCGCTTTGACCACTCCACCGCGAGCGAACGCGTGAGCGACGCGACGCCGGCCTTGCTGGCGGCATAGGCGGCAACCTCGTGCAGAGCAACGAAACTGTTCAGTGAAGCAATGTTGATGATCCTGCCATAGCCTCGCTCGAGCATGTGTTTTCCGAATACCTGGCATGCTCGCAGCGTGCCGGTGAGGTTTGTGTCGATGATGTCCGACCACTCCTCTTCCGAGAGTTCGATCGTCGGAGTTCGCTTGATGCGGCCGGCACAGTTGATGAGGATATCAATCTTCCCGAATTCGGCCAGTGCGGAGTCGCGCAGACGCTCCAGCGATGCGCGATCGCAAACATCGGAAGCAATGCGCTGGGTTCTTCTCCCCAGCGTCTCGATCGCGGCAGCGGTTTCGTCAACCTGCTGCTGCCGGCGCGCTGTAGCCACTACGTCCGCGCCGGCTTTGGCCAAGCCAAGACTCAGGGCACGACCGATTCCGGAAGTGCCTCCCGTCACAACAGCGACTTTTCCACTCAGAGTGAAAAAAGAAGGATTCATGCTCGCTCTGCTCCTGCCGCTGCAGCTACGTTTTGCAGCGATCCGGTTTGGCTGCCAAGGAAGACAGGCACGATGTGCCTATCATAGAGATTCTGGATCACGTTGTGAGAGATGACTGGTTCATTGGCTTCGAGCAAATTGATGTAGCGATTGCCCATCTTTGCGGCGACCTTGAATCCAACGTGCAGCAGTTGGCGCAGGCTACTGTTGTAGCCTGCGGCGCCCGGCACATGCCTGAGAGCTGACGTGTACTGTTCCGAGCTCCAACGCTGCACCTCGCCGGGCGAAGGCAACCTGGCGGGGTCGATGTCGATTACGGTAGCGTAGGGGCCACAAAGCTCTTCCCTATGGGCAAAGGCCTCGGCGTAGATCTCCTTGGCCAGAGACAGGCCGTCCCCCCCGGCTTCAGCCAGGCCGATAAGTTCTTCGAGCCATGTGGTGCCTGCGGTTTTCAAGTGCACGCCCGAATTCAGTCGTGCAATGGTTGCATGAATCGCGGGGTAGATTGAGAACTTATCGCTGCCGGAGTGAACACTGAGTTTGAGATTGTCAGGCAGGCCGAAACGACGCACAGCACATTCAATTGCCGCTACATCAAGAGCAAATTCGCGTTCAAACTGTGCCACATCGCCAACGTAATCTACGCCCTTGTTGAAACGTCCGCTGAATTTGGGGGCAATGGTCTGAACAGGGATCTGCTGGTCGGCAATCGCGGCAAGGATGATGAGCAATTCGACGGGGCTCTGCGCGCGGTCAGTCTCGTCCATTGACACTTCTGCGATGAAATTCCCCTTGCCTTTCTCCGATTCAATCTTTCGATAGACCTGTCCTGCAGTCTCAACGGCCGCAAGGAATTTCCCGGCCGTTCGGCGAAGGTCGTCTTCTGAGATCGTGAGTGGCTCAGCAATGCCGTTGAGAGATATCTGACCGGGAAGGTCAGCGTGGTTCTTCACGAAACGATCAATATCAACCTGTTGCGCAGGTTTCCCGATGAAATCCGCTACATCGATGGTGTAAAAATCGCAAGCTTCAATGAAGCGATCGACGGTTTGCAGCCCGATATGGTCAGCATCCACGAAGTGAGGAAGTCGCCATCCAAGGGCCTGTACGGCTGCGTCCGCGGCCGCGCGGGCGGAACGAGGTTCTGACCCGATAATCGTGTGTTCGCGATTTGACTTATTCCAAACCGGAATGATTTCCGCTCCATGGCTAAGCGCGTTCACACAGGCCTGCAGCTGCGCTTTGGCCTGGTGCGCAAACCTGTCGCCTGTCCCAATGGAATACTTGCCAAGCTTTAGACCTGCATTTTGCATTTTCTCCTCCTGTTCCGAGCCTGTTCCGGTATCCCGTCTATTTCTGTGCGCGAACCAGGAAGCGCTCATTCGAAAGATCGACGCGGCTAAGTCTCAGGCGAATTCGATGCCCTGGCAGAGGCTCGTTCCTTTGTATGACGCCAGAAGGCTCATGTACTGCCTGGTAGATGCCGTTTGCGACGTCGCCACCCATATCGCCCTTTACAATCTGTAAGCCCTTTTCACGAGCCGGTAAGTCAGATCGTGCGCCACTTCGACTGCTTCTTCTTCGCGCAACCGATGTTCCGAAACCAGCTTGGCAAGAAAGGCACAATCCATACGGCGCGCTACGTCATGACGCGCTGGAATCGAGAGAAAGGCCCGCGTATCGTCATTGAATCCGACGGTGTTGTAGAACCCCGCCGCTTCCGTGACCTGCTCGCGAAACCGCATCATGCCCTCAGGACTGTCGTGGAACCACCACGGAGGCCCAAGCTTAAGGCATGGATAATGGCCGGCCAGAGGCGCCAGTTCCCGGCTATAGGTTGACTCGTCCAGGGTGAAGAGAATGATCGTAAGGGATTTGTCGTTGCCCACCTTATCCAGAAGTGGGCGCAGCGCATCGACATAGTTGGTCGGTCGGGGGATGTCCGCCCCAGTGTCGCGACCATACCGTTCATAGACCGTTCGGTTGTGGTTGCGAGTTGCCCCCGGATGTATCTGCATGACCAGGCCGTCCTCTACGCTCATTTGCGCCATTTCAGTCAGCATCTGTGCGCGGAAGAGTTCCTGCTCGGCCGGAACGGCTGTTCGGTTGAGCACTTTGGCAAATAGAACTTCCGCATCGGAGCGCGAGAGATCAGCGGTCTGGGCGGTGAGGTGGCCGTGATCGGTGGCCGTACAACCGAGTTCCCTAAACCGCTCCCGGCAATTGCGGAGTGCGGCCAGGTATCCTCCCCAGTTTGCGGTGTTTTCACCGGTGATCTCACCCAGACGCGCAATTCGTTCCGAGAACCCCTCAAACTCCGGATCAACCACCGGGTCGGGCCTGAACGTCGGCAGCACCCTGCCCTTCCAGCCAGAAGACCGAATCAGCTTGTGGTCGTCCAGCGAATCCAGGGGCGAGTCTGTTGTCGTGAGCACCTCGATATTGAACCGCTCGTACAGGGCTCGAGGGAGAAACTCCGGCCTGTTGAGATTTTCTGCAATGGTGTCGAAGTAGAGGTCAGCGGTCTTCTCGCTTAAAGGCACGTCCAGCCCAAACAATTCCTGAAAGGCGTAGTCAAGCCACATACGCGTCGGCGTGGCGCGAAAGAGCCAATAATTGCTGGCGAAGATGTGCCAAACCCTGCGCGGATCACTTACAGCTGCCTTGCCAATCTCGAGATCGTCCAGAGGAATACCCTGACTGTAGAGCATTCGATAGACGTAGTGGTCGGGCTGTACGAAGAGCTTCGCGGGGTCAGGAAACGGTTCGTTGCGTGCAAACCAGGCTGCCATCGTGTGTCCGTGCGGGCTGACGATCGCGAGGTTACACACTTCCTTGTAGAGCGATCTTGCGATGCTCCGAGCGGTGGGATCGGACGGAAACAGGCGGTCTGGATGCAACAACATGGTTGAACTACTCCTTTCAAACCACTCGTGCGTATTCCGTAAGAGGTCAGACCACAGTATACACACGGAATCGGTGCAACGTCGTGAGATTCTCTGAACTTTCCCGGCCATTATAGCGCTGGGAAGTGATAATCTCTTGATGTTCAGTACGTTTCTCCGAAGCATCGGTTAGGTCGGTAGATTATGCCACGCGGTAAACAGCGAGGTTCCGAAAACCAAAGGACCATGCAAGTGGTCAACCACATGCGGACAATGATCGAGAGTGGCGCCTTAAAGCCGGGCGATCAAATCCCTCCCGAGCGCGACTTTGCCCGCCAGCTCAACATCAGCCGAGCCTCGTTGCGTGCGGGGATTGGCTATCTGGGCGCCCTGGGAGTTTTGAAGATCAAGCACGGAGTTGGGACATTCGTCGCCGACGGACCTCCTGATTTTGGACGGGCCTCACTCAGCTTCATTGGTGCGCTTCATGGTTTTCAGTCCTGGCAGATGTTCGAGGCCCGCATCCTCTTGGAGACGGGGCTTGCTGCTCTCGCGGCGGAACGTGGCAAAGAAGAACACCACGCTGCTCTATCCGAAGAAGTGGCCGAGATGTTCGCCACAATCGACAAACCGAGCGAGTATCTTGTGCATGACGCATTGTTCCATCGCATCGTCGCTCAAGCTTCGGGCAATCCTATTCTCGCAGCGATCATGGAAACTGTGACTTCTTCCATGTACGACAAGCGAAGAAAGACGGTCGAGCGTGCCACAGACCTGCGCGAATCGGCGGAGATGCACCGCCAGATTTACCGCGCAGTTCGCGCCAGAAAGCCGATAGAAGCTCGCAAACTCATGGAGCAGCACCTCCAGATGGCGCGGACTGCCCAAGGCATGGAAAGACCGTCCAGGAAGAAGCAATCGAGCGTCACCGAACCGTCTGCTGCACGGAAAGCAGCGTCCGCCAGGTCGTCATTGGCGGTTTGAGTGCGCATGAGAGCGGAATCTGTATTTCTAGACTGAAGCAGATTGCTGGGGTGAACGAATGAGTCGGATTCGTGAGTGGCTGGCAAAAGGTCTGCTGATTACCGATGGTGCCTGGGGAACCGAGTTGCAAAGACTCGGGCTCCCCAGCGGTTTGATTCCGGATTCATGGAACATCAGTCACCCAGAGCGTGTTGCGGCTGTTGCGGAATCGTATTCAGAGGCAGGCAGTGAAGTCATCCTGACCAACACCTTTCGTGCGAATGCAATTGCGATGTCTGGCTCAACGCCTGCTGAACTGGATGTGATCAATCGCGTGGGGGTTGCGATTTCAAAGAGGTCGGCCCCGAATTCCTTGATCTTCGCATCTATTGGCCCGACGGGGAAGTTGCTTGTCTCGGGCGACGTGAGTCCTGAGCAGGTTGCCGCCGCATTCACTGCGCAATCTGAATCGCTGGCAGCGGCGGGAGCAGACGCACTGCTGATCGAGACGATGAGTGACATCGAAGAGGCGCGTCTGGCCGTTCTCGCAGCCAAGCGAACAGGACTACAGGTGATTGTCTCTTTTGTTTTTGACACTGGCAGAGGCAAGGACCGGACTTTGACCGGCGCCACGCCCGAAAGTGTCGCCAATGCAATGGTGGAGGAAGGAGCGGATGTAATCGGTGCGAACTGTGGAGTGGGAGTTGAAACGGCAGCAGGTATCTGTCGGCGGTTGCGTAGTGCATGCAGTTTGCCGATTTGGATCAAGCCAAATGCCGGAATGCCTACACTCCAGGGCGGGGAAATTCACTACTCCACATCAGCGGAGTATTTCGCTTCGCACTTCATAGGTCTGCAGCAGGCAGGAGCGGCATTCATCGGCGCATGCTGCGGGTCCAACCCGGACTTTATAAGGGCTCTTATCTCAGCTCGAACGGATGCAAGCCGACCGGAGCGATATCGAGAAGACCGGGCCGGAGAAGGGGTTGAAAAGCTATGACTGGTCGAGAGCGTGTTCTGGCGATGATGGATCATCGCTCTGTGGATCGGATTCCCTTCATGCCGATCACAATGATGTTTGCTGCCGACCAGATAGGGGTCAAGTACGGGAAATACGTGACGGATCACCAGGTGCTGGTGGAAGCACAGATCCGCACAGCCGAGCGGTTTGATATCGACCAGGTCTCGTGTATCTCGGATCCTGCGCGGGAGGCTGGCGACCTGGGTGCGGAAGTGCGGTTCTTTGAAGATCAGCCACCCGCCTTCGACGAATCGGATGCGCTGCTTCGCGACAAGAAAGCGCTGGTTGAACTCAGAATCCCCGATCCGCTGGGTGGAGGACGCATGACGGATCGCGTGAAGGCGGCGGCCCTGTTGAAGGAGAAGGTTGCGGGAGACAGAATTGTAGAAGGGTGGATTGAGGGCCCATGCGCACAGGCAGCCAATCTGCGGGGCATCAATCGACTGATGCTCGATTTCATCGATGATCCGGTGTTTGTTCGGGATCTGTTCGATTTCGTTGTTGCGATGGAGCTCTCCTTCGCCCAGGCGCAGAAGGATGCGGGGGTGGAGCTGATGGGCGTAGGCGACGCGGCGTTGTCGCTGGCGGGTCCAGCGATCTTCAACCAGATGATCATGCCGGCGCACAAGAAGCTCGTGGAGGGGATGAAGGCGATGGGACTCCGCACACGCTCACACATGTGCGGAAACACGCGGCGGATCCTGAAGGGAAGAGGAGAGCTGGGTTACGACATCGAGGATATGGATTCGATGGTGCCGCTTGCCGATGCCCATGCGCAGATGCCAAACCACGTGATCCTGGGCAACATTGCAACCGTCGATGTAATGCGCAACGGCACAACGCAGGACGTCGTGAATGCAGTGACAAAGTGTCACCAGGACGCCGGAGAGCTGTACATCATCGGAGCGGGTTGCGAAGTCCCGCGGGATACTCCTGAGGCGCATATGCTCGCGCTGCTGGAGTTTGCGCGTTCGCACCGGCCCGGTGATCTTCAGCCTCTTCAGGTCCACCCCGGTTCGGGGCCGGCGGTGAGCATGCAGAATCCTTGATTCATGTGGCCAATTCAAGCGAGGAGCTATGTCGAATCTGACCGATCTGTACGACGCAATCCTTATGGGCGACACAAAAAAAGCCCACTCCGCGACACAGGCTGCAATCGAAGAAGGCGTGGGGCCAATGGATCTTATCTCCGGATCGATGGTTCCGGCGATGGACGAAGTTGGCCGGCTCTTTGAGGCCGAGGAGTACTTTGTTCCAGAGCTTCTCCTGGCTGGGCGCGCAATGAAGAGCGCCATGGAGTTACTGCGGCCACTCATGGTGTCGAGCGGGCAAAAGCTCGGGACACGCGTAGTCATCGGGACCGTGAAAGGCGACCTGCACGACATCGGCAAGAACATTGTCGCGTCGATGCTCGAGGGCGGTGGACTCGAAGTAATCGATCTTGGCGCCGATGTTGCACCGGAGCGGTTCGTAAGTGCTGTGAAAGAGCGGGAACCGCAGGTGGTGTGCATGTCGGCGTTGCTGACAGTGACGATGCCTGCGATGAGGACCACGATCGAGGCACTGAAATCCGCGGGAGTGCGCGATCGCGTGAAGGTGCTGATTGGCGGCGCTCCGGTGACTAGCCAATACGCGATCGAGATTGGAGCGGATGGGTATAGCGAAAACGCAAGCGGTGCGGTAGGCCTCGTAAAGAGATTGATTTCCGAAGAATAGCGCATATGCACGGTCGCCTGTGCGAGACGCTAAAAAGGTGTTTTGTGGATCGTACTTTCTATCGGGAAGCGGTTGATGTGTCGTGTTGATCTCTGAGGGCTTATGCGCCTGAAGGCAATCATTTGCGAGGTGTTCACGCGCGAAGTGGAGGACGTGCTTGCACGTTGCCCCCACAAGGTCGATTTGGAAATCGTAACGATGGGGCTGCACGACCTTGGAGCTTCCATGCGGCCGCACCTGCAGGAGCGCATTGATGCGGCAGACGGCGAGGGGTACGAGGCGATTCTGCTGGGATATGCGCTTTGTGGAAGAGGTACTGAGGGGCTGCGGGCGGGCAAGACGCCACTGGTGTTGCCGCGCGCACATGACTGCATCGGAGTGCTGATTGGCGACCGGCAACGTCATCAGGCCTATTTCGATCATCACCCGGGAGTGTACTATCGTTCGCCGGGGTGGATCGAGTTCCAGAAGCCGGGACAGCAGCTACAGCCCGCCTTGGCCGCGGAACGGAACAGCCTCGGCGAGCGCAGGTCCCTCGAAGAGCTAATTGCGCAGTACGGCGAAGAAAACGGCAAATTCCTGTTCGAGCAATTCACAGCATATCGGCGGAGATACTCCGGCCTGACTTACATCTCAACTGGCGTTGGTTCAGAGGATTCTCTTCGAGCCCAGGCTCGTGCAGAGGCGGAGCGCGAGGGGTGGGCTTTCGAAGAGCTGAACGGTTCTCTCACCGTTCTGGAGCGGTTGATAAATGGCGAGTGGAGTGCCGAGGACTTTCTTGTCGTTCCTCCTGGCGCAACTGTGCACGCCACGATCAATGACGGAATTGTGGAAGCCCAATGAGCGCAAGGACAGCAAGGATACGTCTCGAGCCTTGGTCGGTAGAGATTGAGGCGACTGAGGGAACTCCGCTCATGCCCGTACTTGCTACAAATGGGGTCGAGTTTCCCTGTGGCGGAACGGGCGTCTGTGGTGGCTGTGGAGTCCGCGTGGTCTCAGGTTCGCTACCAGTCTCGGACGAGGACACGGCGGCATTCAAACCAGATGAGATTGCCGACGGATGGCGGCTTGCGTGCCAGGCTCGGGCCGAAGGGCAACTTGTGCTGGAATGCAGCCGATGGCGCATGGATGTACTTGCGGATTACGCGCGCTTGACCGGAGTTGGAAAGCGCGGTCTGGGAATTGCGATTGATCTGGGGACGACAACCATCGCTGCTCAAATGATCGACCTCGCCGTGGGAGATGTGCTCGCTGTCAGCACCGGGCTGAATCCGCAAGTCCAGACCGGGTCCGATGTCATGAGCAGGATTCGCGCGGTATTGATGGGCGCAGACCTAACTACGATGGTCCGCAGTGAGCTGAAGACAATGATCGCGGAGCTGACGCGAGGGCTAGGGCATGATGTTGCCGAAGTACTTGTCGTGGGTAACACAGTCATGCACCATCTCTTTTGCGGACTCGACGTTGAACCGCTCGCTCATGCTCCTTTCGCGACGCCGCATCTGGGGGCGAGGACCTTCTGCTCTGCGGATCTGGGTTGGCCGCTGCCCGAGACGTGCACGATTCGGTTTGCGCAGTGCATAGGCAGCTTTGTTGGTGCGGACATTCTGGCAGGCATTGTTGCCTCAGGGATCGCTGAAGGAGAGAGACTAGTCGCGCTGATTGATTTGGGCACAAACGGGGAGATCGCGATCGGCAACCGAGATCGCGTCGTGTGCGCTTCCACCGCGGCGGGGCCGGCGTTTGAAGCCGGCTGCATCCGCATGGGAATGCGGGCTGCGCAGGGAGCAATTGCACACGTGACGCGCTACGACGGCGCACTCAGAACTACGGTCATCGGAGATGTCGAGCCGCGGGGGATTTGCGGCAGCGGAGTTGTGGATGCGATTGCAACGGGGCTTGAGATGGGCTCGATTCTCACGTCGGGGCGATTGGCTGACGGGACGAAGGTGCTTCCCGTTGCGGGGCCTGTCTCGCTGTTTCAAAGCGAGATTCGCGAATTGCAACTGGCAAAAGCGGCCATTGCATCCGGCTTTAATCTATTGCTCGCTCATCTGGGAGCGACGCCTCGCGATCTGAGGAGCATTTTCCTGGCTGGAGCATTCGGTAACTATCTGCATATCGAGAGTGCCGTCAGAATCGGCCTGATCGACGCGCCAGCCGAACTGATTCACGCCGCGGGGAATACAGCATTGCGGGGAGCCAAGTTGATGCTGCTTTCGGAAGAAGAACCGGCTTTGCCTCCGATCGGGCATGTGAACCTCGCTACGGTTCCGGGATTCCAGGACGAGTTTGCGCGGTGCATGGCCTTTCCGGTGGGAGGATTGGCCGCCCGTTCACAATCGGGTCGAAGTGACATAACTTTCAGGCCATGACACCGATCGAAAACATCGTCGCAATGCTCGATGCAGTGCATGAGTTCAACGGGACTTCCTAAAGGACTTCTCTCTCCATCCCGAGCAATGGCATTCAGCCGTGTGACCGGCTGCCACCTATCGGGTCAGTTCCTCCACCGCCGAGATCAACGCTTTTATGTTCTCTGTTGGCGCATGAGGAGGCATCCCTCCTCCGCAGGAGACGATCAGGCGCGACCGGTCATCAAGAGGGCCAAGGATTTTCTTCACTGAACGCCTCACGTCCTCCGGCGTTCCTTCGGCCAGCACATCGCGCGGTGGAACATTTCCCAGCAACGCGATCCGGTTGTGGGTCCAGGTCTTCATATCCTCCAGTGTGTGCTGAATTCCGAAATTCAGCAGATTGATTCCAGCGGCTTCGAGAAAAGGCGCGCACGCTTTGCACGGCGCATCGTTATGGAAAAACTTCACGGTGACGTTCGCACTGAAGGCACGCTGCAGATAAGGCAGGCCAAAAGCCTCAAAGTCTCGGCGGCTGATAAACCCCACAATGTCGTCGAGCAGGAGGATGCCATCGATCGACGGAAAGACCTCCCGCTGATACGCGATCCAGTCCACCAGGAAATCAGTGATGATGTCGAGCAGGCGATGCATCAGCTCGGGGTCAGTCTTGATCGCCTCGCAGAATTCCGGTGTGCCCATCAGAAATGAGGCGATATTGAGCGGACCGCGGGCTACAGCGAAGCGGATCTTGTGGCCCGCATCTTCTATCTCCGGCTGCAGGTGCTGGAGCCTTTTGATGACGAAGGGCAGCAGGCCGTGCTTGCGTGGATTGGGCTGTTCGAGCCGCTCTACTTCCGACGGCGAGCGCAGCACTTTCTTGGCGAATGGAAACTCGTCCTCGCCCCACATGGAAACGGAACCGAAAGCGGAGGGTTCTGTGCACATTCCGTATTCAGACCAGAAACCTGGCAGGAAAATGGTTTCAGGAAATGTCCGAATTGCCTTGAGATTGTCGTCCAGAAAAGTACGCTCGTCGGTGAAGTAGTCCAGAATCGTGTGACCCGCCCAATTGGGAAGCCACGGGCTGTCGATAATGAATGCTGTAGGGAGCGGATGGAGCGCTTCTCCGTGAACTGCTGAGGCGAGCGTGCTCCATTGTTGGTCGTTCATAGCGTGCCTCTGCTTTGCGACTGGTGACACATCAGCCTCGCACATTCTCCAGAATCTGTCTGTGACGTGTTTTGGTTCGGCAGGATCACTGTCAAATTGGAAGTCTCTTGGGCGGCGTTGTGCCTCAAACGGCGCAATCAATCGTGGCCAGAGAGAAGCGGCATACTCTGTGCTCGAACGCCTTGCGCGCATGCGGGAGTCATGGCACATGCCGTCATTTTCAGGAATGTTCGTCGGTTCATCTTTTCTCGTGATGCGCCTCTGAGAAAACAGGTTCTGAGGGCGCAGATTCAATTGACAGTTACTTTTGGCAGAGGTAGAGTTCCGCATGACGATAGTCCAAGGCCCGCACAAAGTCTTGAATGCCTTGCATGTACGTGTTTAGGAGGCAGTAATGAGACATCTCTATACCAGTCGACCAAGGAGTCTCAATTGGCTCTTGCAGCTTGTGATCGTTCTGGCGCTTGTCGGATTCGCACCCGGAACGTTCGCGCAGGGCGGCGGCAACGTCGCAATCACAGGAACCGTGACGGACTCCACAGGTGCGGTTCTTCCCGGTGCCAAGGTCACGGTCACGGCGAAGAACACATCGATAAGTCGCGTCGACACGAGCAACAGCACGGGACAGTTCAACATCTCCTCAATCCCTCCGGCCACGTACACGGTTCAAGTTGAAGCACAGGGATTCAAGCGATATGTGCAGGACGTTTTATTGCTTGCGGACCAGATTCGCAACCTGGATATTCGCCTCGAAATTGGCGAAGCCAATCAGCAGGTCACGGTCGAGGCATCGAGCGTTGCGGTCAACACCGTGAGTCAGGAACTCAGCCAGGTGATTGAGAGTTCGCGCGTGAGCGATCTGCCCCTCAACGGCAGAAATGCCGCGGATCTGACGCTCCTGGTGCCCGGCGCGGTAACGGCAATCGCGAACAATTCCGGCGCGTTGCAGGGCGACACGAAACAGATTCCCGGAGCGGAGGCGATCGCAGTGAACGGCGCGCGGCCCGATCAGATCGGCTACAACCTGGACGGCGCCAACAACGAAGACCTGATGAGCAATACCAACGATCCCTTCCCCTTCCCGGACGCGTTGCAGGAGTTCAGCGTTCAAACCAACAGCTTTGACGCGCAATATGGCGCCAATGCCGGCGCGGTGGTGAACGTCGTCACCAAGTCGGGCACCAACCAGTGGCACGGCGGTGCATTTGAGTTTGTGCGCAACCGCGTCTTCAATGCCCGCAACTACTTCGCCAACGCAAAAGACCCGCTCAAGCGCAATCAATTTGGAGCAACCGTCGGCGGTCCGATTCACAAGAACACCAGCTTCATGTTCTTTGGATGGCAAAAGACGATCATCCGCGACGTCAACAACGCCACCAACGCGACCGTTCCCACCGCGGACAACATGAACGGAGACTTCTCGCTTACGAATCCCACCACAAAAATTAACAATCCGTTCACACACGTTGCCTATGCAAGCAACGCGTCGATTGGCCCGATCGACCCCGTGGCAGTCAATATGGCCAAGCTGCTCCCGGTTCCCCCGGCGGGATCAACGAGCGGGTTTGTCACCTACGGCACGCCAATTCAGCAGAACTTCGATGAGTACATCGCGCGGTTCGATCAGGTCCTGCGCGGCCAGGATCGGCTCTTTGGCCGCTTCTATCTCAACAAATACCATCACGCGCCAACCTATGATGGCAAGGACCTGCTGACGGCAGGGCCTGGCTCGACGGTGAAGACGCAGAATTGGGCCCTTGGATACACCTGGGTCATTTCGCCGCGGCTCGTCAATTCCATTACTCTCGATTTCGTGCGTTCGGCATCGGACCGCGGTCAGCAAGGCGGCCCGGGAGGCACGGTCCCGGATATGAAGTCCTTCGGTTCAAGCCTCTGGCAATTGCCGACGGCGCAGAGCGGCATCCGCAGCTTCGCAGTCTCCGGCGACTTTACCCTCGGCAACTTCACCGACGCCAAATTCATCCGGAACACCTACGATCTTCGCGATGTGTTTAGCTGGACCAAGGGCAAGCATAACTTCAACTTCGGCTACGATCTCGAGTTGGATCAGTCGAACATTCGCAACACCGACTTTGAGAACGGCAACTTCAACTTCACCAATGACGTGACGGGCCTGGCCATGGCGAGCTTTGTGCTGGGCTATCAGCACACCTTCAGCCAGACCTCGGGCGACTACTCCGACTCGCGCGAGAACCCGATGGGTCTATTCGTCAACGACAAATGGAAGATCTCGCCGCGCCTCGCTATGGACTATGGACTGCGCTGGGAGCCCCAGCAGGTGATGAAGGAAATCCGGGGACGCATCCAGCAGTTCCATCCAGATGCGCAAGCTGCCGGGATCCATTCGACTGTTATTCCGAGCGCGCCGGCCGGCCTGTTCTTCATCGGCGACTCGTACAACGGAATCGGCGTTCCCGATCGCGGGGAGACGGGCGACTTCAACAATTTCGGTCCCCGCGTCGGTGTTGCGTGGGATCCTACCGGTTCGGGGAAGATGTCTCTCCGCGCCGGGGGCGGTCTGTTCTATTACTCGCGGCTGCCGGGGTTGTTCCTCAACGACGCGGCAATTTCGCCGCCATTCAGCCTGCGGATTGATCTGAACGACTCAACCACCGGAGCCTCGCAGATTGGGTCCCTCTCCAATCCTCTGGCGGCATACCCGAGCTTCACGTCCGGCTTCCCACAGCGATACATACTCAGCGACGCTCCCAAGAACGCAACCTTCGTGGCGAACCCGGTCCTTTACAGCATGCAGCCGGGCGTCAAGTGGGTCACGCCCGAGATTTACGATTGGAACATCACCTTCGAACGTCAGCTGCGCGCTGATACAGTTATGCACGCCTCCTACGTGGGAACACGCGGAACCCATCTCAGACAGGATGTGAATTTGAACCCCGCTGTCTATACGGCGGGCAGTTCCGCGTCGGAGCAGTCGACGCGACCGTACCAGCCGTTTAGCACCATCTACGAAAATCGCAATACCGGCGCCAACAGCTACAACGGTCTCCAGCTCGATCTGGAGAAACGGGCGGCGCCGAGCGGAAGCGGCATCCTGAACAAGATCACATTGCTTGCCAATTACACGTACTCCCATGCGAACGACTACGGATTGGCCGAAAATGGCGGGATCACCGATATCGGATCGAGCATCGGCTCTGGCATGTCTTTTTACGATTCGAGGCAGCATGCCTTCGAGACCGGACCAGCGACGTTCGACCACAGACACCACTTCGTGACCTCGTACGTGTGGAATCTGCCCAAGCTCAGCGGCTCCAATGGGCTGGTCCGGAACTTTGCTGGTGGATGGCAATGGACCGGTATTTACAGCTTTACGTCGGGTGATCCGCTGACCGTCCTGGCCGGAACCGACCAATCCCGGACCGGGAACAACCTTGACCGCGCGGATTACGTCGGCCCCTCCAGCACGGTCGGTACCACCTGCACTGCGACGGTGCATTGCATGTCGTGGCTCAACAAGAATAATTACGCGAAACCGGCACTCGGAACCTATGGGAACTCTGGCAAAGGGTCGGTGCGCGGTCCGAACCTCTGGGATGCGGATACTGGCCTCCTGAAGAACATCTACCCGTTCCCCTCACGGGAGAGCATCAATTTCCAGTTCCGCGCCGAGTTCTTCAACCTGTTTAACCACCCACAATGGTCCGATCCCAACGTAACCTTCGCGAATAGTACTTTTGGCAGCATTCGCTCCACGATCGGCACGCAAGTGGGCAACGTACTCACGACAGCGGATTACCGCATTATTCAGTTGGGGCTCAAGATGCAGTTCTGAAATCGGATCGCTGATCCGGTATTTTGCGCCCTCACGTTCCCCCCAAATCCTGTTGGGTGACGACGTGAGGGTGCACTTACAAACAGGATCGCCTGAATGCCTCGTACGTCTCCGAGGCGCTTGGGCTGCAATGACAGCGGACCGTACGGTTCTCCAGGCCGACGGCCAGAACTGGCAACGTTGTCCTTTACCTCGTTACACTTGACGTTTCGCAACTGTCTAAATCTTCATACAGGTGCTTCTCATGGATGCTGATTCCATTATTCCTCGCCGTGAATTTCTCCTGAGTCTTTCTGCTGCGGGCATGATCTCTGCTCTTCCTTCCTTCGCTGGTTCCAGGCCTCCTCTTGCTTCTCCAGGCGATGTGAGGGAGGAGGTACTTCCTCTTTTGGAAGATACGACTGCCCGTTACTCCATCAAGTTCGCCGTCTGTGGCATCAGTCATCCACATATCTATGGCATGGTTGAAGCCGTCAAGCGTGGGGGCGGCGTTCTCGTCAAGGTCTGGGCACTCGAGCCTGATCTTCGCGCCTCGTTTCAAAAGCGGTATCCGGACGTAGCTGTAGCGGCAACGCAAGAGGAAATTGTGGCCGATCCTTCGATCCAGCTGGTGTTGAGCTCCCAAATCGCCAGCGAGCGAGCGCCTCTGGGCGTTCGCTGCATGAAGGCGGGCAAGGACTTCCTCTCTGACAAGCCGGGCATCACCACACTCGACCAGCTCCGGGAAGTGCGCGAAACGATTGCCTCTACCGGACGCATCTACGCCATCATGTATTCGGAACGGCTTGAGGTAAAGGCTGCCGTCAAGGCAGGAGAACTGATTCAAGCCGGTGCAATCGGAAATGTGATTCAGACAATCAACATCGCGCCGCACCAGATTCGGCAACGACCCGGCAGCGATGCAGGAAGCGCAGGATCGATCGATGGCCGGCCGGCCTGGTTCTGGAGAGACGTCCAGTTCGGTGGTATTCTCTGCGACATCGGCTCGCACCAAGTCGATCAATTCTTGTACTACACAGGCTCAACGCAGGCAGAGGTTGTTGCATCCCAGATTGCCAATGTCCGCCACCCCAGCCATCCTCAGTTTCAGGACTTTGGCGACATGATGTTGCGCGGGAATAACGGCTTCGGTTACGTGCGCCTCGATTGGTTCACGCCCTACGGTCTTGGCACATGGGGCGACGGACGGCTCTTCATCCTTGGGACAGAGGGCTATATCGAAGTCCGGAAATATACAAATGTCGCCGTGAGCAAGCAAGGGAACCTTCTGTTCATTGTTGACCAAAAAGAAGCCCGGTGCATCGACTGCAACAATCTGATTCTGCCGTTTGGCCCTCAGTTTGTCAGCGACGTCGTCAATCGAACCCACACCGCTCAGGATCAAGCGCAATGTCTTCTCGCCGCCGAGCTTTCCATTAAGGCGCAGATGAATGCGACCCGTGCTCACCTTGGCTGGGAGAGCCGGGCTTAGTTACTTTCTTGGGAGAGATACATGAAGCCATCACGCAGAGACTTTATCAAAGCATCGGTTGCCGGAAGCGTGGTTGCCGGTTTCCCAACCATCGTGCCCAAGTCAGTCTTTGGAGCTACTGCTCCGTCCAACCGGATCAACATCGGTGCGATCGGCGTGGGACGCATCTCTCGAGTGCACGATATGCCCGGCGTCATGCAGTTTACTGGCGTCGCCGGGCGTGACAACCGCATCGTGGCGGTATGCGACTTAAGCAAAGAGCGGGTCGAGTCAGGCAAACAGTTTGTCGACAAGACCTACACGGACAAGCTCGGCAAATCTTACACGGGCACAGAAGGCTACTCGGATTTCAGAGAGCTTCTGGCAAACAAAGAGATCGACGCTGTCCTGATTTCGACGCCGGATCATCAGCACGCGCGATTGGCTGTCGCCGCGGTGAAGGCAGGCAAAGACGTGTATCTGCAGAAGCCCGCGTCTCTGACCATTCGCGAAGGCCGCATCATGGCTGACTCCGTCAAAGCAAGCGGTCGCATCCTTCAGATCGGCTCGCAGCAGCGCTCGTGGAAGCAATTTGCTCGCGCGGTTGCGCTTGTGCGCAACGGCCGCATCGGCACCGTGAAACAAGTTGAAATCGGACTGCCCGGCGATCCCGCAGGCGGCAATCCCGAGCCCATGCCCGTTCCCGCCGGATTCAATTACGATGCCTGGCTGGGTTCCACTCCAGAGGTGCCATACACGCTGGACCGCGTAATGCCCACCGATGGGTTCTCGCGTCCCGGCTGGCTGCGCCTGGAACAGTTCGGCGCCGGCATGATTACCGGTTGGGGCGCGCATCACGTCGACACCGCTCACTGGGGCATGGATACGGAGCTTACCGGGCCAGTCGAGATCTGGGGAAGCGCGGAGTTTCCAAAGGAGGGTCTGTGGGACGTGCACGGACCGTTCAAGACTTACGGCCGGTACGCGAACGGCATGGTCATGACAATCTCTGGCGAGTTCGAAAACGGCATCAAGTGGATCGGCGACAAGGGTTGGATCTTCGTATGTCGCGACGGCATGACCACACCGACTGCATCAGCCAGCGATAAGCCGGTGCCGATCGTGCCGCTGCGCGCCAGCGAACCCAGGATTGTGGACTCCGAGATCGGTCCGAACGAGTTTCATCCATACACATCCGACGACCAGCATGGAAACTGGCTCGATTGCATCCGCTCGCGGAAGGCGCCGACCGCGCCGGTTGAGATTGGCCACCGTGCCTGTACGACATGCCTGCTTCACTGGATCGCAATGAAGACGAACCACCACGTCCACTGGGATCCGGTGACCGAGTCGATCTTAGGCGACGACATCGCGGCAAGCCTGCTCTCGCGTCATCAACGCCACCCGTACGAGCTTGTTTGACGCATGCTTGGCCGGGCAGCAACGGCGACGCCCTGCGTTTGAGATCCGAGCTTTGATTTGAGTCAGATAAGGAAGATGAGGGCAGCGCTCGCGGCAGGCACGGCGACGTGCAGCGCACCGTTCCGGACCGGCAGGAGTTCGCTTTGAGGATTCCACGTTCCATCGCCGCTCACAACAGCTCGTCCGAATTCGACGCCAGTAGTCGCGTCCAGCGACGGCCCAGTCAGTCTCCATAGAGTCGCACGATGAAAAGGGTGGTCGGCGGTAATGAGGACATCCCTGTCGCCGAATGATGCCTTGTTCACCAGCGCGATAATCGTCTTGCCGTTTTTCTCGGCTGCGTAGGCACTCAGCATTCCGGACTGCGCGACTTCCAGGAATCGCATTGTGGCGCCTGCAAACTCCTGAGCCAACAGCATGCCGTAGTACACGGGACGAGCTTCGGCAATCTGTCCCTGTTCCGTCGCGATGGGTGTGTAGAAGCCATTGGGAGCGCTTTGCTTGTTATTGCCCGCGACCTCGAGGCCCGGATTGTGATCGCCAAGCCCGGCAGAGAGAAAGCGGCTATCTCCGCCATGGAGGTTAATTCCGGCACAGCCCAGGTTCGCAAGGGTCAGCAGATAATCTGCAGCCCAGAGCGAAGCGGCAAACGCATTGCTCATGCCCGGCTTACCACCCCGGTAACAAGAGTTGCCTTCCGACATGCGATAGACCAGCTTATGCCCATCGGCTGTACGGACAATATCGTGCGCAGATTGCGTGACCCTGGGATCACCGGCAAGGAGACGCTCAGTGGTCACTCTGGGATCGTTCGGCGGCCCTTCAGCGTAGTAGTGACCGCTCAAGGCGACAAGACGCTTACCTAGCTTCGGCGCAACTTCGTTCCCAAAGCGAATGACCCAATCGGAGGAAGCTGCGGTGTCGGGACCGCCAAAGCGTGCCTCCGGCACACGCGCGCTCACCGCGTCGGCAAACGCGAGCCATTCGCGCACGTAGTCTTCAAAGGCCCATCCAGCCGGGCGTGTTCCGTTGGTCGGATTCCGATACAGATCGGGTTCGTTGCCGATTTGGAAAAAGGCCAGCCTGGAACCCAGTTTCTGCTGTACATAGGCGGCTTCAGTGGCTGCGCGGTCAGGCGTACTGTTGCCGAAGTTCATGCCATAAATAGCAGTCCAGCCCGACGCGTCAAGAAAGCCGGCGAGCGCATCGATTGCCGCGGGCCGAATCGCAAACAGGCGATGCGGCATCCAGTTCTGCGCCAGGTCTCCCGGAGGAACATGGAGCTTGGGCGCGACTGTTTCCGGCGTGGCCCGAAACCAACAAAACTCACTCGTGTTGCCACCGATCCTGAGGACACCAGAAGGACTCAATCGCCGAAACAGGGCGATGAGGTCCTCGTGTTGAGCAGAGAAAAATGCCGGTTCGCTCAGTTGCGCCAGCTCATAGCTGAGTCCAATAAAGCTCTGCGGAACCGTGCGTCCTTGCCGGTCACTCCGTATGCGAATGGAAACCGGCATACTCTGTGCTCGAACGCCTTGCGCGCATGCGGCCGTCATGGCACATGCCGTCATCTCCAGGAATGTTCGTCGGTTCATCTTTTCTCGTCCGAACAGCGGGAACCGCTCCAAGGTTCCCCCTTAAGAAAGCCTGATAAACCTGGGCGTGCCGGATCGATCAATCTTGACGCACCTCGAAATACGTCGGGTCGTGCCGGCGCAGTAAATCAGTATGTTGATCCGTCCGAAGCCGGCCTCAATTCTAGCGGGCTGCTTCGAGGAAAGCCACACTTCAATCCCATAATGCCTTTCAGTCCAGGTAAGTGAGATGGTCTTTCCTGCTTAAGCTGCCGCATATAGGGTAAAACTCTATCGCGCACTCGCCCGCCTCGCCGACTTTCGATGCCAATCAGGTGTCGCTGAATCCGTCGCCTGGGCGGATCCGCACTTCATGTAAGCCGGGGAGGCGCCACCTGCACCCACAGCTGCGCAGTGACTTGGTCTGGGACGGGCTGTCGAGTCAGGGTAAGCACCGTAATGTCGTCTTCCTGGCCGAAGTTGATCGCGGCCTGTGCGATCGCGCCGGCGCCCGAGTTGCTCAATTGAAGCGTCCGGTCGAAGCCGAAGAGTTCACCGGATGCGTTTCGGGCTTCGATGATTCCGTCGGAAACAAAGGTCAACGAACTAGCCGTGGGCAGTGCAAACTCGCTCTCGTCGTATTCGATGGAAGGGTCGATTCCCAGCGGTAGACCCGCGGCGAGCGGGACCTCGGCGCCATCGTGATAAGGCGACAAATGACCGGCATTGGCGATGGCGACCTTGCCGTCGTGCCCTATCCGCGCTGCGCAACAGGTGACGAATCCGCCCTGCGTCTGACCGATCAGGCCACGGTTCAACGCGGCGAGAATGCGGCTGGACGGCAGGGACGGCATGGTGCGCAGCGCGCCGATCACAAGATTTACTGTCATTGCTGCTCTGAGTCCCTTTCCGCTGACGTCGCCAACCACTACCAACAGGCCGCCTTGTTCTAGAGGGCGGATGTAGAAAAAGTCCCCTCCCACATGCCTGGCCGGTTTGTACA
>Ga0326727_10001400_pt1 | contig 89566 bp, 77 predicted proteins | sample MB2enrmetagenome_FD_207643 | JGI IMG/M metagenome (GOLD analysis project Ga0326727, IMG submission 207643) | Lab enriched peat soil microbial communities from McLean, Ithaca, NY, United States - MB29MY | ecosystem: Environmental > Terrestrial > Soil > Wetlands > Peat | place: USA: New York...
GGAATAATTTGCCGGATGTGTATTACCCCATTTTGGGTAGGTAATACGACATAAGTCGCGGCAAGTGTCTGAAGACAAAGGGCCGGCATTCGTACTCTTGGACCCTTCGCAGTAAACTCCCGCTAGTCGTGATGGGGCTGATGATCTATCAGCGCCTGCATGGCAACGTCTCCATGGAGAAGGCGGTGGCCAACGTGGTGCATGGTTTGCCCCCGGGGTTTTGGCCGCGGCCCTGCAAACGGCGGCGGGAGGGTCCGGTGTCCAGTAATGACGGAAGCTATAGCACGGCCCGGCAGCAGTTGCCCCTGGAAGTGGTGGAACGGACCGCCGACTGGGTGTTCGAACAGTTACTGGCGCAGACCGGCGGCGCGACGCCGGTGTTCGGCCGCCGCGCCTGGTTGGTCGATGGCACCTCGCTCCGGACGCCCCACTGCCCCGAGATGAACCGGCAGTTTCCGCCCCCTCGGCTTCAGCCAGCCCCACCACCGGTTCAACGCAACGGCTTTATTAACCGATTCCCGCGGCGGTGCTGGCCCGCTCCAGCGCGTTCATCACCGCCGCGGTGGAATTCTCCAGCGGCTCCTCACCCGACACCACTAAGTCCGCGTATTTCCTGGTCGGCATCACGAACCATTCGGCGCTGGGCAGCACCGTTAGCCGGTACTGTTCGCACACCGATTCCGGACTGCGTCCCCGCTCCGCAACGTCTCGCGTGAGGCGGCGATTGAAACAGACACTCGGGCCGGTCTCGACGTATACCTTGGTGTCCAGCAGAGCCCGCAATTCGGGCCAGTGAAACACAAACAGGCCCTCCACAATCACGAAATCGCTGGGCTCGATGCGTTTGGTCTCCGCGGTCCGCGCATAATCCAAGAAAGAATACACGGGCTCGTCGAACGGCAGTCCCACGGACAGGGTCTGCAGATGCTGGCGCAGCAGGGGCCATTCCAGCGCGTCCGGGTGGTCGAAATTCACCTTCTTGCGGGCTTCCAGCGGAATTTCTTCCATGCCGCGATAGTAGGAATCCAGCGAAACGATGGAGGCGCCCGGAAGATTTCGGGCGAGTTGCCGTGCCAGTTCGGTCTTCCCCGAGCTGGACGGTCCGGCGATACCGATAATGTGCGGTTTCATTCAGTCGAATGCGAAGTCTCAGTGTACAATCCGGCCACCGCATCGACAAGACCATCGACGGTAAACATCCGCGCCTCTGTGTCGACCGCGATGCCCACGCGGCGCGCGGTGGCCGTAGTCACCGGCCCGATCGACGCCACTTTCACGCCGGCCAGCGCGTCCGAACCCGCCACGGCCACAAAATTCTGCACGGTGGATGAACTGGTGAAGGTAATGCAGTCGGGCTTGCGGCCGCCGCCGAAGATCTCTGCCGCATGCGCGGCCGCGTCCTCGGGCGGAATCGTTCGATAGGCTTCCACCACGTCGATCTGCGCGCCGCGCCGCGCCAGTTCCACCGGCACCAGATCGCGAGCCACCGCCGCGCGTGGCAATAGGACGCGCCGGCCGGCCAGATCGTAGGCGGAGAAGGCTTCGAGCAACCCTTCGGCGACATATTCGCGGCCCATCAGGTCCACCTTGAGATGCAGAGCTTCGATGGCGGCGCGGGTGGCCGGTCCGATGGCGCAGATCTTGGCGCGCATGGCGCGGAGATCCACGGCCGAAGCGTCCAGCCGCTCCAGAAAGAAGCGAACGCCGTTGGCGCTGGTGAAAATCAGCCAGTCGTAGGACTCGAGCTCTCCCAGGGCTCGGTCCAGCGGGCCGTAATCGGCGGCGGGCTGGATCGAAATGGTGGGCATCTCGATGACCTCGGCGCCCAGAGCTTTCAGGCGGGAAGTGAGCGCATCGGCCTGGCCTTTGGGGCGCGTGTTGACGATGCGCCGGCCGAATAACGGCAGCCGCTCGAACCAGTTCAGCTTCGCGCGCAGGCGCACCACTTCGCCCACGACGATGGTGGCCGGAGGCTTCATCCCGCCCTCGGCGATGAGTCGCGGCAAAGATGCGAGCGTGCCTTCGATGCTCTCCTGATCGGGGCGCGTACCCCACCGCACCGCGATGGCGGGCGTTTCGGGCGACCGTCCGGAGGCGATCAACTCGCGAGCGATGTCCGCGAAAGCGAACATCCCCATGAAGATGACCAGCGTGTCGGCCTGGCCGACGGTTTTCCAATCCACCGCGTCCGCCGAGTGGCCCGTTACGAAACTCACCGACGTGCTGCGCCCTCGATGCGTCAATGGAACGCCGCTGTAGGCCGCGATGCCCAACGGCGACGTCACGCCGGGCACTGTCTCGAACGGAATGCCGGCATCGGCCAGGGTTTCGGCCTCTTCGCCGCCGCGGCCGAAAATGTACGGGTCGCCCCCTTTGAGGCGCACCACCGTGAGGCCGCGGCGCGCCCGCTCGATGAGCATGGCGCAGATTTCTTCCTGGGTGAAGGCGTGGTCCGATTTTTTCTTGCCGACGTAAATGCGCTCGGCCGACGGCGGGGCCAAGTCGAGCAAGGCCGCCGGCGCGAGGTGGTCGAAGAGGATGGCGCCGGCCTGTTCCAGAATGCGGCGGCCTTTGCAGGTGAGCAATTCCGGATCGCCGGGTCCGGCGCCGATGAGATAGACTTTACCGGGCATTATGTTCGCAGTCTAGCAGGGCGATCCTCTTGGGCGCGGACGAAGTATTGGCGGGGCGAGCGTTCCTCTTTGAAGTGGCCTGCGAGAAGCTGCGCCAATGAGAAAATCGAAGCACGGGAGCGCTCGATGAAAACCAAGATGTTCGGGCAACTGCTCGAAAGCGTGCGCGAAGGAGGAGCGATTCTCCGCGGTGAAAAGAAACCCTCACGCCGGTTTGAGGACGAGTCTTCCAGATTGCGGTGCGATTCTTCGCTCGCCGAGTTGCTCAACTCGCGCGAGGCAAAAGTCTTAACGCATCGGCGCCCGAATCGCCAACCGCGCTAGCGCAGCCAATAGATGGCCAACCCGAAGAAAGCCACGAGGAACAAGATCGCCACCACGATTCCAGGGATGGACATTCCGGCGACCCAGCCAGCGCCGTATTTCCGCAGTCGCCACAACGTCCAGACCGCCGCGGCTTCTGAGCCTATCCAGCCGGCTTAAATCGCCGTCGCATAACGCCCAACATTTTCAGGGGGACAGATCGTCAGAAGCGCCAGGGCTGGGTAAGCAGATATCCAAGGAGCTACGGCGAGAAGCAGACCGAACCACAGGCGAGGCGTCCTTTGCGTTTCGTCCACGATCTCATTGTGCGCCCCAGCCAGGGGCGGCGCCTCACCCGCTATAAACCGCGTCCAGTATCCGCCGCGCGCCGCGTTCCAGTAATTCGTTCCCGAGGGCCCGTCCCAGACTCTCAGCCTCGCTAGCCGCGCCCTGCGATTCCCCGCGGATCACCTCGGTACCGTCGGGAGACGCCACCAAACCGAGCAGCCGCAGCCTTCCGCCTTCCACCGTGGCGTGCGCGCCGATGGGCACCTGGCATCCGCCGCCGAGCGCGCCCAAAACGCCGCGTTCCGCCAGTACTGCGGCGTGCGTATCGGGATGATCCAGGCTGCGCGCCGCGTCGAAGCCCGCGCCCGAGGCGCGCGTCTCAATCGCCAGCGCGCCCTGTCCCACCGCCGAGCACATGGTTTCCGCCGGCAGGATTTCCGCGATGCGATCGCCCCACCCCAGCCGCTTCAGCCCCGCTGCGGCCAGCAGAATGGCGTCGTATTGTCCCTCGTCCAGCTTGCGCAGGCGCGTATCCAGGTTGCCGCGCACCGATTCGATGGCGAGATCGGGCCGCAGCTTGCGCAATTGCGCCGCGCGCCGCAGCGAGCTGGTGCCCACCTTGCCGCCCGGCGGCACGTCGGCCAGCCGCTTGCCCACCACCGCGTCGCGCGGATCTTCGCGCTCCGGCACCGCCGCCAGCACCAGCCCTTCCGGCAGTTCCGTGGGTAGATCTTTCAGGCTGTGGACCGCCAGATCGGCGCGGCCATCGAGCAGCGCTTCTTCAATCTCCTTGGTGAAAAGTCCCTTGGTCCCCACCTTGGCCAGCGGCACGTCGGTGATCTTGTCCCCGGTCGTCTTGATGATTTCGATGCGGCATTGGTGGCCCCGTCCGGTGAGCTGCGCGCTCACCCAGCGAGCCTGCCATAGCGCCAATTGCGAACCGCGCGACGCGATAACGAGCATTTAACGATCCTGGAGGTGAAACGCCTTGCGGATGGCCGCCACCACGTGCGCGCCCTCGGGATTTCCGGCGTGGTTGCGCAGTTCGGAGATAGGCCCGTGGGCCACTTTGTTGATGATGGCGCGGGTCATGGCCTCGATGGCGTGTTCCATTTCCGGCGTCAGCGGTCCGCACTTGCGGCGCATTTTGTCGATTTCCGCGGCGCGAATCTGCTCCAGTTGCTCCTGCAGGCCGACAATAGTGGGGGTGACCTCGGCCACTTTGAGCCGCGCCATCATGCGGTCCACTTCTTCCGTCACCATGGTCTCGGCGTGGTCGGCCTCCTTCATGCGCTCGCGCAAGTTGGAGTTGACCACTTCCTGCAGGTCGTCGATATCGTACAGGTAGACGTTGTCGATGTCGTTTACGGTGGGCTCGATATTGCGCGGCACCGCGATATCGATCAGGAACATGGGCCTGTTGCGGCGCGCGGCGATGACGCGCTGCATCTCGTCCTTGTGCAGGACGTAATGCGGCGCGCCGGAGCTGGTGATCACGATATCCACTTCCGGCAGCATGGCGACGAAGCGTGTGTATTCCACCGGCGTGCCCTGAAACAGCGCCGCCATTTCCACCGCGCGTTCGTGCGTCCGGTTGGTGACGAACACGTGCGAAGCGCCCGAGCGGCGCAGGTGCCGCGCCGCCAGTTCCGACATCTTGCCGGCGCCCACAATCATGATGGTGCGGTTCGAAAGCGAGCCGAAAATCTTGCGCGCCAGTTCCACCGCGGCATAGCTGATGGAAACCGCCATCTGGCCCACGCCCGTCTCGGAGCGAACGCGCTTGGCCACGCCGAAAGCCCTGGTCAGCAGAGCGTCCAGCCAGCCGCAGATCGAGCCGCAATCCTTGGCGGAGGCGTAAGCGGCTTTGAGCTGTCCCAGAATCTGGGGCTCGCCCACCACCATGGAATCCAAACTCGCGGCCACGCGGAATAGATGATGGATGGCGTCGCGGCCCTCGTGCCGGTAAAGGTGCGGCGCGATATTTTCCGTACTGATTTTCTTTTGATCGGCCAGGAAGGAATCCACGATGGCTTGCGGGTCCGACTGGTCGTCGGTGGTGACCGTGATTTCCACGCGATTGCAGGTGGAAAGAATCACCGCCTCGGCCACCCCCTCGCGCGCTTTCAAGTCGGCCAGCGCGGCCGGTAGCGTCTCCGGCCGGAACGCCAGGCGTTCGCGCACCTCAACGGGTGCTGTTTTATGACTCACGCCTGTGATGTGCAGCTTCATGACTTGAACAAGAGGTTGCCTAACCGTGCATGGGCGGCCCAGGTTAAAGCGGCGAAAACCGATACCGTCACGGTCATGATCGCGGCCTTGCGCCCGCGCCATCCCGCCACGGTTCGCAGGAATACCAGAGCCATATAAATGCCCCAGGTGATAAATGAGATCACGATTTTCGGCTCGCCCAGCCATCCGGACTTCAATTCGATGAAGCCCCACGTGCTTCCGGCAATGACGGCCAGAGTAATGAGCACGAATCCCACGGCCATGGCTCGGGAAATTAGTTCATCCAGCGTGCCCAGCGCGGGCAGCCGGTAATAAGACTTGCGCGGTTTCTTGCGCTTCAGCTCGCGTTCCTGGAACAGGTAGACCAACGACGCGATGGCGGCCAGCAGCAGCGCCGCCAGCCCCAGCAAAACCAGAACGATGTGCACCGTGAGCCAGGTGTTTCGCACCACCGGGCTCGACCAGGCGCTTACCGGATTGCCCATGGTGGCCACCAGCGCCGCCACGAAGACCAGCGGAAAAACAAAAACGCTGAGGCTTTCGAGCTTATACCGCCAGTGCGCGAACAGGTAGAGCAGAACCAGCAGGAACGCGCACATGGAGAGGGTCTCGTAGAAATTCGAAATGGGGCAGCGGTTATTGACGATGCCCTCTTCCACGATGGAAACGAAGTGAAACACAGAGCCCAGGCCGAATGCTCCCAGCGCGACGCGAAACAAATGCTCCCGCCGGCGGACCAGGGTGAGGATGGCATGCAGCAGGCCGAGCGAGTACAGCGCGGCGGCCACGCGAAGCCAGATGACGCTCATTTCAGCCATGAAAGGTCCTGGTAATCTCTAAGTTGTTCATCCCCAGTATATCTTGGGGGGTATGGGGGAGGGCCGCCGCCAAAATGGGGGTAGCGGATGCCTTCCTTGAGGGTGAAGGCTACTTGCGGATGAGTTCACCGATAGCGAGCACCAGCTTGTCGACTCGCTCGTCCAATTCGCGGGAGCGCTGGGAGTTCTCGCGGGCCATCTCGCGGAAGCGCTCGTCGGTCTCCCGGAAGCGCTCTTCAGTGTGCGCCCGATCTTCGTCCATGCGCTTTGTGACAGCAGCGAATTGGGCCGCCACTTGATCGAACCCTCGGCGGGTCTCAGTCGCAAGCTCGGCGACCACCCTCTCGAGCGAAATATGACTCTCGGCGAGGATTCCGACCACCTGCTCCAGGCGATCCAATCGCTCTCCGTGAGTTTTCGCAGGCATGATCCCTATTGTCGCATACGCCCTTACTTGTCCAAGAAGGGCGAGCAGCACGGCGGCTGAACCGGCTTGGGCTCCATCAATTCGGCCCGAGTCAGATTCGGATCGTACAGATTCAATTGCCACTTACCGTCGCGGCCGATTTTCGGAGGAGCGTCCATTTTGAGCCCGCGGTCTTGCAGAGTCTTATAGGCTGCCTGCGCGTCCGGAACGCCCAGCGCCAGGTGGTTCATGACCCCGCGAGTTTTGACCGAAGGATGCGGCTGGTTCAGCATGTACTCCAGCCAGTCGGGGCCGTCTGGCACGCGCATGTCCACCCAATCGGTCTTGGTGTCGGTCATCCCGCCGTGCCAGGTGTTGCGGAAGCCGAGGATATCGGCATAGAAACGGTCGGCCCCAGCTTGGTCCTGGATGGTGAAGCCGCAATGAATGATGCGCTCGGAGATGCGTGTGGCCGGTAGCGCCTTGCCGAAGTTGCGGCTGCGCAGCGAACCCTTCAAGTATTCCACGAACTGGATGCTGTGGCCCTCCGGATCGATCGCCGCGAAGCTGTAATCGCCTTCCGCGTTGGGCCGGAGGCTGTCTGGGACCTTTACTCCGCGGCTGGCGAGGTAGTCGCGCAGTTGCCGCGCGTTCGATGTCTCGAAAGCGACTTGGGCGAGACGGTCTTCGGAATCGTCCTTGAGCGTGGGGGCGACTTCGATGTACTGGTGGTCGTTCACCTTGAAAATCGCGCTCCCGTTGGGACCGGGGAACGGTTCCTCGAAGCCCAGATAGTGTCCGTAGAAATCCCGCACAGCGGCGATATCGTTGGTCCTAAGGGCAATGTGGGCCACGCCAAGGATTGGCGGCCGTTGGACAGCCGTCTTTTGCGAGAGCAAGCAGGGCACGAGCGCGGTGGCGCACACGGCCGTCAGGATGAATTTGCGATAAGCCATGCTGGCATTATATTCGGCGGCGCGCCGGCGGTGGGAACGGCGTAACGGCGTATATACTGCGCCGGTGGCATACGAAGCCTTGCCTGGGCGGTCTAGTAGGCTGCGGAAAAAGCCCGTCGACCGCTTGCTTACGCGCGCGGCTCAGAAACGCGCGCGGCTCAGAAACGCGCGTTCTTTTGCAGGCACTTACAGAGCCGGGCCCAGGGGGCACCCCGTGAGGGAGCGGTCCCGGAATGCACTTTTTCCGCAACCTGCTAGGCTAGTAGAGCTTGATCCTGTGGTGGGGTGGGCTTCAGCCCGCCAATCGCGGCGTGGATGCCATCGGCTTCAAAGCTCCCGAGGTTGGCGCTTATAGCAGCCTCAAGCTCTTTGTATTCCGCCTCAAGCCGAGATTCCTCGGCCTGAGATCGTCATCCATTCAGCTTCATCGCCAGCGCTTCACCTGCCGAAGCCGCCAGGAATCCTCCGGAGCTTTGCTAAACTGAGGTTAGTCGGAGGGCGATTTGCATATTTTTGTGGACAGGAGACGCCCGTAGCAGGGTCAGAATTCTCTCAAATGCCGGCTGCTCTGGCTTGGCCGCACCCGGCGGTGGAAGCCGGTCTCCTTTCACTGGCCATGGCGGCCGTAGTGCTGCTCGCGGCGATCGGCTTTCGCCGTTGGAAAGCTTCCAAGGTCACACCCGAAGAACGTGAACGCCGCCGCCGGGCGATGCTGGTAACCCGTGGGAAAATTTGCGACGCCCTACTGGTGGAGATCCGCCGTGACCTCATCTTCTTTACCTACTCCGTACGAGGCATGGAGTACACGGCATCGCAGGATGTCTCGTCAATCCGCGACCAGGTGCCCCAAGATCTGTCGTCGCTCCTCGCGGTGGCGGTCAAGTACCTGCCACAGAATCCCGCCAATTCCATTGTGCTGGCCGAGCAGTGGAGCGGTTTGCGGCAGCAAAAGCGCGGCTAGCGGATTTGGCTGAGGCGGGCGCAACTCGCCCGTTCAATCCGGTGCAAGGGCGGAGGGCCGACTGCCCTTTGTAGGGCAGGTTGGCAACAGTTGGCAACCTGCGGATCGATTGGGGGTGTCAGGGCCCCGTCCAGCGGGGCGCCAGCCCAGCCGTACCGTCTCATGCCGTGACGCTAGGGATAGCGGAGTGGGCACCGCTTGGCGCTGCTTCGACCGCGCTCTCGATGCCTTCATTCAGGCGCAAATGGTTGCCCCGTGAAACTTGACCGGTTTGTGAACTTTCTGGGAACCAAGTGGATCTAGCGTCCACCTGGCTGGCAACTGTGACAAACGCCGTACGTACTGCCGTTGCCGATGATGCTACCGCAGCGATTGGCTAGGCTGGAAAGCTCCTGCGCGCTCAGGGTCGAGGCTGTAAACGCTGCTTCCGTCGACACAGACCCCGTCCCTGAAGGCTGGGGGCCGGTTCTCCAAGCTGCCAACCCAGGGACGATAGCGGCATTGTTTACGGCGGCCGCACTGTTGACGCAACTCGTGCCGGAACCTCCCGGGCCTGCCAGGGTGGAAAGCAATTTTACCGCCACGGAGGTCGGACGGACACCGGTCAGCGGGTTGCTGATCAGATCGTTCACAACCGAAAAGGAAGACAGTCCGTTCGGAGTGACGAGACAGGAGCAGCACGCCACCATTTCTTCATCTGGCGAGAATGCATACGCGTTGACGCAGATGTTACCGGCCGCAGCTCCGTACCCGGGTCCTAATAGGCTCGCGCCATTGGCGCCGGTGTTAACGAAGTTGATGAACGAGTCGCCCGCCTGGAAATTGGTGGCATAGTTGACCTGGAAAGCGTTCCCAACCACGATTTGAGTCAATGCCGTGTTGCCAAGCCCGCCGTTCGCCGAAATAACGTTTCCAGTGATGTTGATCAAGACGCCGTAGCTGGTGGCGGCGACGTTCACACTGAACGTACACGAAACGCCAGCGGCCAGCGTAGCGCCCGTCAGGCTGATGCTCCCGCTGCCCGCAGTGGCCGTGATCAGGCCACCTCCGCACGAGCCGGTAACGCCGTTCGGCGTCGCCACCACCAGGCCCGCCGGGAGTGTGTCAGTGAAGCCGACACCGGTCAGTGCGACGGCCGCATTCGGATTGCCGATGGTGAAGCTCAAAGCGGCGGTGCCGCCGGGGATTGACACCGTTGTCCCGAACGACTTGCCGATAGTCGGCGGCGCTATTGCACCAGGCACCACACTTAGCGATGCCGCCGAGGTATTTCCGGCGCCGCCATTACTGGAGCTCGCGGTTACGTTGTTGCTCATTATCCCCGCAGCCGTTCCGGTCACATTGACGGAGAAGGTACACGAGGCGCCCCCCACCAAGGTCGCTCCCGCGAGGGATACCGTTCCCAAGCCCTCAGTGGCCGTGATCAGGCCACCTCCGCACGAGCCGGTAGCGCCGTTCGGCGTCGCCACCACCAAACCCGCCGGGAGTGTGTCAGTGAAGCCGACACCGTTCAGCGTGACGGTCGCATTCGGATTGTCGATCGTGAAGCTTAAGCTTGTGCTCCCGCCGACTCCGATGGCTGCCGCACCGAACGCCTTGAGGATGGTTGGCGGACCGATTGCCGGTGGCGTTGAGACCACGGTTAGGGAAGCCGTCGTGGTGTTTCCGGTGCTGCCATTACTGGAGTTCACGGTTACGCTATTGCTCATTGTGCCCGTAGCCGCTCCGGTCACATTGACGGAGAAGGTACACGAGGCGCCCCCCGCCAAGGTCGCTCCCGCGAGGGATACCGTTCCCAAGCCCGGAGTGGCACCGATCGTGCCGCTATCGCAGGAGCCCGTCACGCCATTGGGCGTCGATACGACCAAGCCGGCAGGGAGTATATCGGTGAAAGAGACACCGGTCAGCGCCACGGTCGCATTCGGATTGTCGATGGTGAAGCTCAAGCTCGTACTCCCGCCGACTCCGATGGTTGCCGCACCGAACGCCTTGACGATGCCAGGCGGTGCAACGAAGCTGGCATTACAGGCGGTTAGTGAGACGTCGTTACTGTCCATTGTTACCGCGCCGGTCTGCGCCAAAACCCTACCGGACACGGTTGCGCCGGTATCTATGGTGATGCTCGCAAGCGCGAGAATGTTGCCGAGGAACGAAGTGCCTGTGCCGAGAGTTGCGGAACTGCCCACTTGCCAGAACAGGTTGCAGCCGGAACCGCCATTGATGACATTTACAGACGAGCTGGTGGCTGTCGTCAGCGTGCTCGCGATCTGGAAAATGAAGACCGCACTTGGGTTGCCCTGGGCATCGAGAGTGAGTGTTCCCGTCAACTGAGCGGAAGACGAAAAACAGTAGACCCCGGGAAGGAGCGTGAGTCCACCCAGATCCTGACCGCTCAAATTGGTATTACATGCCTGACCTGCGAGAACATTGTATGCGCTAGTGTTATCGCTCTGCGCCCCGCCCGCGACCCCGTCGGCGATATGGATTGTTCCCGGTGGGACCACAGTCCCGGGAGGAAAGCCCGTGACCGCGCTACCTGGATCTACACCCAGGTTTCCGTTGACAACGGTCGGCCCGGTATTGGTCACCGTCGAACCCGCCAGGACTGCAAAAGACGCCGCTGTACCCAGCGGTGGCGCGGTTTGTGCCGATACGGTCTGTAACGAGGCCGTTGAAAGAAGTAGCGCGATTGCGGTCGCCCACAAAAAGGGGCCCAGTTTTCCCGGACAACCCGTTCTCCTCATAACACTTCCTTTCGGCGATTCTCACCTACAAAGCTCAGAGTGATAACACCGACAGTATTCGCCTCCGCTCCGCACTTGTAGCCGATGCAGCCGACACGCTTAAACGTAATCGCGAACGCCGGACAGAACCCACCCCGAACTCGTCGCCAGCTAAAAGTTGACCACTGTTAGCATAGGGCCTCGAAACATCAAGGGCTAGCCTCCATATGGCTTAGTCCAGTTGGAGTAGTCTATTTGGCGGGGTGCAAATACCCATTGAAAAACGCCCGGCCCTTTTCCTCGAATATTGCGCGAGGCTCAAATCGACGGCCGCACACGTTTGTGAGTCGAACCCGGATTCGCGCTGACGATGCGATACAAGCCGCGCAGCAGAAAGCCGGGCGCGGCAGGCTCCCGCCCGCCGTCGGCCGCAGTGCCGCCTTATCCGCTCCGGCCCGCCCGCAATTGCCATCGCCGCCGCAGCGTTGTACGCTTGGTCGACGCGCATCGCACCGAATGGGGAATCCGCCGCAAGAAACCGCCGGCCTGAACGCAGCCGGCAACCGCACAGCGGTGGAAGCGCCCCCGGAACTAGCGCGACGCCTCACGCTCGTCGACTCCATCGCCATCGTGGTAGGAATCATGGCCGGCGACGCCATCTCCCGGTGCCGAACCTGATGGCCCGCAGCCTCCCCTCCATGCCGCTGATCGCCGGCGTTTGGGTGCTCGCGGGCGCCATCTTGCTGATTGGCGCGCTGGCATGCGCCGAACTGGGCGCGGCGTTTCCTTCCACTCCTGGTGCCGAACCGGGTGGCCCGCAGCCTCCCCTCCATGCCGATGATCGCCGGCGTTTGGGTGCTCGCGGGCGCCATGTCGCTGATTGGTGCGCCGGCATGCGCCGAACTGGGCGCGGCGTTTCCTTCCACCGGCGGTCAGTACGTATTCCTGCGAGAGGCCTACGGACCGTTGGCCGCGCTCCGGAAACCCTTTTCGGCTCCCTGCGCGCCCGCAAATCCCGCGCGATTCCTCGGGCACTGCCCCACAACGCCCCAAAAAGCTCCCGCCGCAGTTTAAGGAACCCTCTACGCCGCTGAAAACAAGCCCAATTTTGCTCTTGACGGCAATCGCAATTTGCAATATCATAATCGCATATTGCAATAATCTGATGCTGGCGCCGGAACCCGCCGGCCCGTACCATCGTAGGAGTATGAGGAGCAGATACTGAACTTATGACAGCGACAACCAGTCCGCAATTGAGCCACATCCATGCGCTGCTCGCGGAGCGAGGCTACGATGTCTCCGAACCAGCGCCCGATACTTTGAAAATCCGCGAAACCGGCAGCGGAGTCGCGGTGCAAGCCGTGCTCGCCGGCGACATTCTGTTTCTCTCGCTCATCTGCACGGTGGTCCCGCGCGCGGCCGTCACGCCCGCCATCATGGCCCAGATGCTGGCCGCGGAGAACGGCATTTCCACATCGCACTTTCAGTTGTACGAGGCCGGTGGCGGCCAGGTGGCCGTCAGTCTGAACAATTTCTGCAAGCTGCAGGATATGGGGCCGGAGGACGAGGACGACATCCTCTCCTGCGTGCATTTCCTGCTGGCGGACGTGATGAGCGCGCGGCGCCTGCTGGGCAGCCTCGCTCAATAAAGTGGGGCGGGCTTGAGCCCGCCCGTCAAAGGAGAGACGAGATATGGCATTCTTATCCGACATTTTTGGTCGCATGGGCCGCGTGGCCCGCGGCGAGGCGAATGCGGGCGTCGACGCGGTAGAAGATGCGACGTTCGAAACCACGGTGAAGCAGACCGTGGCCGACATGCGGACCGAATTGAACAAAGTGATCAACGCTTCCGCCATGGCCATGAGCAATTACAACCGCCTGGACGCCGAGTATCAGAAGTATGTGCGGCAGTCGCAGGAGTGGAAGGATCGCGCCGGCGTGGCGCTCGACGCGGGCAATGAGGACCTGGCCCGCAAGGCTCTGGCCAAGAAGGCTGAATGCGACCAGCAGGTGGCCTCCATGCAGGAATCCGTCGCGGCCGCGCAGCAGACCAGCGAAAAGCTGAAACAGCAGGTGGCCGAGCTCAAGCGCAAGATCGACGAAGGCGACCGCACCGCCACCACCCTCGTGGCGCGCAAAAATGCCGCCATGGCGCAGCGCAAGGTGTCTGAAGCCATGGCCGGATTGGGCAGCGCCGACAACGCTTTCGCACAACTCAATAGGTTCGAACAATCCGTGGCCAAGGAAGAAGCCACCGCCAAGGCCTTCGACCAGTTGGCGTCCGCCGGCAAGGATGACGACCTCGAAGCGCAGTTCGCGCAACTCGGCAGCCACAGCGTGGATGCGGATTTGGCCGCGCTCAAAGCGGAGCGGCAGAAGACCAAGCTGGGCCCGCCCACCATGCCGAAGGAACTGGGGGCCGGTGTTACCGCCAATAAAACGAGTGCCTAAAGAAGGATGTTCACTTTCGTCACCCTCGTGGTGCTGGGAATTCTCCTGGGGACTGTGCTGATGCAACTCTTCAAGAAACCGACGCCGGCGGCCGCGCCGGCCGCAGACTTGGCGAACCTCAAGGTCACCGATGCCCGCGCCGGAGATGCCCTCTCCATCTCCGGCGCCGGGGATAATTACACCGATCTGGATTTCACAGCCGACCGTTTGACGCGCTACGATGCCGGAACGCGCCGCTGGTTCGAGCTCAGCGGCCCGTACCTGGAACGGCGCGTGGCACTGCGCGTGGGCGGGGAGGATGAGGTGGAAGTGAGCCTCCATTCGGACCCGCGCAAGCTCACAATAGAAGATCTCGGGCTGGCCGAAGAAGACCTCGCCGAGATGGACGAACGCCAGAATACCGGCGATTCCTTCGAATTCGACGGAAAAGTGTGGCTTTACCGGCTGAGCCGCGAGGTCCACACCGATACCGCTGCTTTCTATTACTGGGAATTTCAAGAGCAAGCCGGCAAGGGCCTGATCGCCATTCGCAAGCCGGAGGGCGAACCCTTCGCTGTAACGCTGTACGCCGGAATCGCCGCGAGCGATGTCACAATCTATCGCGGCCGCAGTTAGTAAGTTAGCCGGTTAGAAGTTAGGAGTGAGAAGTCAGCGGCTGCCGCGCTGGCGCGGATATAACATCGGAAGCTTTACAGATGGCTCACGCGCCCGCAAGGTTTTCCATTCTGACTTCTGACTCCTGACTTCTGACTTCCATATCCCGAAGGGATATTAAGGGCGGAGACCTTACTCTATGTCTCGTTCTCAATTACGTCTCGCCGCCGCCGTGCTGGTGGTGGCCATCGTGGTGGTGGCGGCCAACGCGCTGGACCGCCTTCCGTCCAGCCTCCGCACCCAAATCGATGCCGAGCGCACCGCGCTCTCCAGCGCGCAATCGCAGTTCGGCGCCATTCGCGGCCAGGTGGCCGACCAGGTGCAGGCGGCGCCCGATCTCTTCGGCGCCCTCCCGTTCGGCCGCAATTGGCAGGACCGTTTCGGCCAGGCATCCGGCGAGCTCCGCTCGGCTGCCGATGACGTGGACCAGCTCACCCGCCTGGAGAAGCACAATCGCCGCTCGGACCGGCAGCAGGTGGAAACGCTGCTGGCGCAGGACAAGCAACTCCGCGATAAGGCGCTCGCCGACGCCGCCGCCATCCAAAAAGACGCCGTCCGATGGGCCGATGCCGGCGCCCACCTGCCGCAACAGATCCCCGAAATGGAGCGCGATTACCAGGCCATCCATAACTTCGACCTCGGTCCCGTCTCCGCCGCAGTCCAGCGCGCCGAAACCGATTGGCCGGAGAAGAAATCCGACCTGGAATCGCGATTGGCTGCCGAACGCGCCATCGTGACGCAGGCCGATGCGCAATGGCAATCTACCGCCGCGGCCCGTCAGAAAGCCGCCACCAGTATTCTGAGCGGCGCAGACGCCGGAGCCCTGCTGGCATACGAAGACAACCTGCAAACCTCCGCCGCTGAGCTACCGAAGAAGGCCGACGAGTTGACAGCTCTGAGCGCGCAGCTCTACACCTCATGGGACAAGCTGCTGGTGGACATGCAGACCCGCGGCGATGGACGCGCACGCCAATACGACCAGAAGATCCGCACCGTGCGCACGCACCTGGCCGACGCGGCCGCCAAATCGGGCGACGTTTCGAGCGACGAGCAGTGGACCACCGTCCCACAAACCACTTACGATGCCATGCGCAACGACCTCGGCATGGCCATCGAGCACAAGCCTGCCGGCATGTACGATTACGAGGCCGAACACGTGGCGCAACCGGCGGGCTTCGCCTATGTGGCGCCGCCTTCGCAGGGCTCCAACCAGTACGGTTACTGGCAACACCGGGACGGGCGCGATTTCTGGGTCTTCTACGGGCAATACGCCCTGTTGCGCGACCTCCTTTTCAATCGCGACTATCGCCCGTTCGACCGCTATGAATGGGAAGATTACCGCACTTACTCCAGCCGGGGCCAGACGTACTATGGGCACGAGGGACTCGGCAGCGCCCCCAAGTACGGGTCCCAGGGCTCGACGACACAGAGCCGTTACTCTTCGAGCAGCTACGCGCGAAGCGGCGGGTTCCGCGATTCCCAGTACGCCAGCAAGAGCGGCAGCTATCGCAGCTCGCAGTATGCGTCCCCCTCGGCGAAAGATCCGAATGCCGACCATACTCCCAAGACATTCGGCCACTCCACGCCCGCGCCGCCCGCGCGCGCCGCGCCGCCCCCGCGAACGTACCACCCGGCGGCGCCACGGAGCGCACCTCGCAGCTTCGGCAGGCACCGCTAGGTGGGGCGGGCTTCAGCCCGCCGATGTTACTAAACGCACTTATCCGGCCCCAGCAGTTGGTAACTTCCGCCGCCCGCCGAGCATCCTCTCATAATAACTGCTGTTTCCAAGTTGCGCTCAGGCGTTATGGCTCACGCCCGGGAGGGTACTTTGAGTTCGACTCCCGATTTATGTTTTGAAGACGCCTTTCTGCTAAGCCGCCGAGGCGCCTCCTCCCCGCCGGCCGTCAGTAGCCAGCCTGAGAGCTCCTCCGAAACTTCAGGACCAGTCGATTGCCCGCGGGAACGGCCCGAGATCTTTCCACGCCGGGGAAATCCAGAACTCGCGAACCGAGGCCGCTGAGACGCTGACCCGGAGCGTTTACCCCTCTGTGTCCTCCGCCATCTCTGCGCCCTCCGGTTTTGACTTTGTTTCCCTCCGTGTCTCTGCGTCTCGGTGGTGAAAAGTCTTGCCGGCAAGCCCGGAACAATTCTGTTCCCTCGCGGCCCGCGTGGCTAACTCGTCACAGCGGTTATTGTCGGCGTGCGAGGCGTGACCCTTGGTCCATACCCACTTGGTTTTGTGGCGGGCCACCAGCTCGTCCAGAGCCATCCACAGGTCCTTATTGACCACCGGCTTCTTACTCGCCGTAAGCCAGCCTTTCTTCTTCCACCCGTGGATCCAGGTGGTGATACCGTTCTTGAGATACTCCGAATCGGTCACTACTTCCGCCTCGCAGGGCTCCTTTAGAGTGCTCAGCGCTTCGATAGCCGCCGTCAGTTCCATGCGGTTGTTGGTGGTGTGGGGCGCGCAGCCCCAGATCTCTTTTTCGTGGCCGTTATAGCGCAAAATCGCCGCCCATCCGCCGGGCCCGGGGTTTCCGGAACAGGCGCCGTCGGTGATGATCTGTACTTTCTTCACTGCGCCAGCACCGGCTCGGTCAGAAAGAAAGCATCCACCAGGTCCAGGATGGCCGCCGGCTCCTGTGCGCGATAAATGGAGGCGCGAAGCTGCGCTCCGTGCCTTACACCGTGAGTGAAGTAAGTGGCGAATTGTTTCATCTTGCCGACGCAGTCCCGTTCGCGCCGGTCGAGTAACATGCCGTAGTAGCGCCGCATCATGTGGTATCGGTCCTGCTGGGTGGCCTGCCGGTAAGTGCCGGCCGCGACATACTCTTCGATCTGCCGGAAGATCCAGGGATTGGCGCTGGCGGCGCGGCCGATCATCACCGCGTCGCAGCCGGTCTCCCGCACCATGCGGACCGCGTCCTCAGGCGTCACAATGTCGCCGTTGCCGATCACCGGAATCTTCACCGCGGCTTTCACTTCGGCGATGCGGGTCCAATCGGCCTTGCCGCTATAGCCCTGCTCGCGGGTGCGCGGATGGAGCGCGATAGCCTGCAGGCCGCAATCCTCCGCCAGGCGCGCCATTTGAACGGCCACCAGTTCGCGGTCGTTCCAGCCGGCGCGGAACTTCATGGTGAAAGGGATGGTCAACACCTTGCGCACTTCGCGCAGCAGCCGCTCTACCAGGGGAAGATCGCGGAGCAACCCGGAACCGCCGTTGCATTTCACTACTTTATTGACCGGGCAGCCGAAATTGAGGTCGAGAATGTCGAATCCCAGGTCCTGGCAGACGCGCGCGGCGTCGGCCATCACCGCCGGATCGCTGCCGAAAAGCTGGGCGGAAATGGGGTGCTCTTCGGGCTCGAATGCCAGGTAGTGCAACGTTTTGCTGGGCTTGCGGGCGCCCAGCGATGCACTCACGCCGTGCGAGCTGGTGAACTCGGTCATGAGCAGCCCGCACCCGCCCAGATTGCGAATGAAGCGGCGGAATACGGTGTCGGTAACTCCCGCCATCGGCGCCAAAACCGTGGCAGGGGCGATGTTCACCGGGCCGATCGAAAAGTGGGTGGGAAACGGACTCATAAAACTCGCGGAATGTTCTCAGTATAACCAACACGAGGGCACTGCAAAGACGGCTACCCCGGCCCGCAAGCTGGCGCCGGATCGCTGGTTTAACCGGCTCGATCCGCCTCCGCCTCCCCCACCCCTGTACAATAGTGGTGTGCTTCGTTTTGCCGTCCCCGCGATGCTGGCGCTCGCGACTGCTTTGTCCGGCCAATCCCTGTTCCCTCTAAAGGACGTCCGGCCCGGCATGCACGGCATCGGGCGCACGGTATTCTCCGGAAATCGCATCGAGGACTTTCAGGTGGAGATCCTCGGGGTGCTCGAAAATATCGGGCCGCATGAGTCCATCATCCTCGCGCGCTTCTCCGGAGGACCGCTGCAAGAGACCGGCGTCTTGCAGGGCATGAGCGGCAGCCCCGTCTACATTGACGGCAAGCTCGTCGGCGCCGTGGCTCTGGCGTACGCCTTCTCCAAGGAGCCCATCGCCGGCATCCGCCCCATCGAAGACATGATCCGCCCGGTCGCCACCCGTGCCGCCATCTCCGCGCCGCGCGCGCCCTTCGCGCTGGCTGCCAACGAACTCGTCCGCGCGTTCCCTCAGCCCGTGCTCGCCAGTGCCGGCGGCGCCCAAATGGTGGATATCGCCACCCCGCTCTCCTTCGGCGGGTTCACTCGCGCCACTCTCGACACCTTCGCGCCGCAACTCCGCGCCCTGGGACTGGAACCGCGGCAGGCGGTCAGCTCCGCCGGCAACCTCGACGATGCAATGGGTAATCCGGCCAATCTTAAGCCCGGCTCCATGATCAGCGTGCAACTCCTCTCCGGCGACTATAACGTGGGCGCCGACGGCACCGTCACCTACATCGATGGCAACCGCGTATACGCCTTCGGCCATCGTTTCCTGGACGTGGGCGCCACCTCGCTGCCCTTCGCGCGCTCCGAGGTGCTCGCCCTGGTGCCCAATACCAACACTTCTTTCAAGCTCTCGGCGGCCCGCGAATGGATGGGCTCCATCGGCTACGACGGCAATACCGCCATTGCCGGCGAATTCGGCCGGCTCGCCGCCACCGTGCCGGTCTCGGTGAGTGTCACGCGCGACGGCCGGCACATCGAGTCCTACCGGATGCAGATGGTCAACGATCCGCTGCTCTCGCCGCTGCTGGTGCAGATGGCCGTTTTCTCTGCCATCGACGCCACCGAGCGGACCGTGGGCGCCGCCACCGTGCGCATCACCGGCGATATCGATTTCCAGAACGCGCCCTCACCCGTGCGCATCGATAATATGTACTCCGCCGATAACGGCTCCGCCACGCAGGCATCTCTTCTTACCGCCATTCCGGTGGCCTATGTGATGCAGGGCGATTTCGACACGCTCCGGCTGAAAAGCATCGCGCTGAATATCGAAGCCTTCGAAGAGAAGAAGGAGTTGACCATCGACGGCATCACGGTCTCCCGGCGGGAAGCGCACGCCGGAGACACCGTCCGGCTGCATGTTTCCCTGGTGGGTGAGAACGGCGCGGAAACCTCGCGCCAGGTGGACTACAAGATCCCCATTGGCGCCGAACCGGGGACGCTCTACTTCACCGTGGCCGACGCCAACACGTCGAACGTCGCCGATTTCCGCCAGGCGGTGAGCGCTACCGCCCGCACACCCAGCCAGGTCATCGACACCGTGAACAACCTCCACCCCAACACCCGCGCCTACATCCGCGTGTGGCGCACGGATCCCGCCTTCCAGCTCGAAGGCGTCGATCTTCCCGCCCCGCCGGCTTCCGTCTCGCTGATTCTCTCGGAATCGCAAACCAGCCTCGCGGGCATCTCGCAAACCCGCAACTCCAAGATCGCCGAAATGGAAATTGACGCGGGCAATGTGGTGATTTCCGGTGTCAAAACCGTACAGGTGGAAATCAAGGAATGATCGTTTTCATGCGCCGTTTTTCCCGCTCCGCTATCGTCGCCGCGGCACTCGCCGCCGGCCTGTCCGTGACCCTGGTGGGCAGCGGCACGCAGACCTGGGAGATGGATTCCTACAGCGACTTTATCCGCGGCCACTTCGAGGGCGTCTCGCTCAGCCGCGAAGGCCGCCTGTCGCTTTCCCCCAAGGTGGACACCGTGTTCACATCGGACCAACCGGTGATTTGGAGCGTCGCTCAGGCCTCCGATGGCACGCTCTACGCCGGCACCGGCAACCGCGGACGCGTCTACCGCATCGACCCCTCCGGCAAATCCTCGCTCCTGTGGACCGCCGAACAGCCAGAAATCTTCGCCGTTGCGGTGGACGCCAATGGAGTGGTCTACGCGGGCACATCCCCGGATGGCAAGGTCTATCGCATCGAGAACGGCAAAGCTGAAGAGTACTTCGCGCCCAAGGCGCGCTATATCTGGTCGCTGGCCGTGGCGCCCGATGGCGCGCTCTTCGTGGGCACCGGCGACCAGGGCAAAATCTTCCGCGTGGAAGCCCCCGGCAAAGGCGAACTCTACTACGATACCGGCCAATCGCATATCACCGGAATGGCTGTGGACGCCCAGGGCCGCCTGCTGGCCGGCACCGATCCCAACGGCATCCTCTATCGCATTACCGCCAAGGACAAGGCCTTCGCGCTCTACGATTCCTCGCTGCCCGAGATACGCGCCATCGTCCCCATGCCCGATGGCACGGTGTATGCCGCGGCCCTCGGCGGGTCCGTCGCCAAGCGCGCGCAGGCCGCCCAGCAGGCAGCCCAGGGCCAGACCGGCATCCCGACCATCGCTTCCACCACCATCACCGTGGAAGCTCAGGCGGGCGGCGAGCTCAAGCCGCCGGAAGTCAAGCCGCAGCAACCGCCGGTAGTGGCGCCGCAAGTCAACGTACCGGTCGCCACGCCCACCGCCGACACCGCCAACGTCGACAAATCCGCCGTCTATCGCATCAATCCCGATAACACCGTGGAGACGCTCTGGAGTTCCAAAGAAGAGAATGTTTACGACCTGCTGGCGCTCCAGAACCAGGTGCTCTTCTCCACCGACCAGAACGGCCGCATTTATGGCCTCTCGCCGGACCTCCGCATCACCCTGGTCACCGAGACGGGCGAGAGCGAAACCACGCGCCTGCTGCCTTCCGAACACTCCGTTCTGGCCGCCACGGGAAATATGGGCCACATTTACCGCCTGGGCGATAAGCCCGGATCGAGCGGTTCGTATGAAGCGCCGGTGCACGATTCCGGCACCGCATCGCGCTGGGGAAGCCTGAGCTGGCGGGCCGACATGGCGGCCGGGTGCGGGCTGGTGTTTCGCACCCGCTCCGGCAATTCCGCCCGGCCGGATCGCACCTGGAGCGATTGGTCGGGTCCGCTCACCGATGCCGCCGGCTCGCGCATCGCCAGTCCCAACGCGCGCTTTATCCAGTGGAAAGTCGAGATGTCGGGCAGCGCCGGCGCCACCCCGATATTGAACAGCATCACCTTGGCCTACCTTCCGCAGAATTCGCCTCCGGTGGTGCGGAGCATCAGCGTGATCAGCCAGGCCGCGCTCACGCTGCAAGCCGCCAAATCCTCCGCGGGGTCGTCATCGGCGGCGTATAGCGTGACCGTCAGCGGCGACACTGCCGATACCAGCGGCGCGACCACTTCCACGGGCACGCCCACGCAAACGTTGACGCGGGCGGCGTCGCAGCAGATCACCGTGAGCTGGCAGGCCGACGATCCCGATGGCGACCGCCTGGTCTACAACCTCTATTTCCGCTCCGAGGACGAGACCCAGTGGATGCTGCTGCGCTCCGGAACCCACGATACCTCCATGACCTTCGACGCCGACATCCTGGCCGACGGCAAGTATTATTTCCGCGTGGTTGCGTCCGACCGTGAATCCAATCCGCCGGCCAGCGCGCGGGAAGCGCAGTTGACCAGTTCGCCGGTGATGATCGACAACACGCCGCCGTCCATCGCCATGGGCACGGTGCACTACGCCGGCGGGGCCGCGCACGTGGAATGGGAATCGACCGACGCCAGTTCCGCCTTGCGCCGCTGCGAATATTCGCTCGATGCCGGCAATTGGGTGCCCATGGAGGCGGTGGACGGCGTGATCGATTCCCCGCACGAGAAGTTTGCGCTGGATCTCACCGGGCTCGCCGCCGGCGAGCATCTGCTGGTGATCCGCGTGGCCGACAGCGCCAACAATACCGCTACCGCAAAGGTGATTCTCAAATGAACGCAACCGCCGACCGCTTGGCGCGCATTCTCGCCGCCACGCCTCTCCGCCTCGCCGATGTGTCCGATGCCGATGCGTCGCAGCCGCCCGCTCCCGGGCATTGGTCGAAGAAGCAGATCCTCGGCCACCTGATCGACTCCGCGTCCAATAATCATCAGCGATTCGTGCGCGCGCAGTTGGCGCCTAGTTACGACGGTCCCAGCTACGAGCAGGAAAGGTGGGTGGCCGCACAGAACTACGCCACGGAGAGCTGGCCCGACCTGGTCAATCTCTGGCTGCTCTACAATCGCCATCTGCTGCACACCATCCGCACCATGCCGGAGGCGGCTCTGCCCGTGCCGTGCGCCATCGGCGGCAGCGCGCCGGCGCCCCTCTCGGAAGTGATCTCCAGCTACGTGGACCACATGGAGCACCACCTTGCCCAGATTTTGGGGTGAGCTGCGGCCGTGCGCCTGACTCCGCGGGTCTTCCTCTGGCTCCTGCGACGCAGCGTGTTCGCCGCCTTCGATGACGGTTGTCTGTCCATCGCCAAGGGGGCGGCGTATTCGGCGCTGCTTTCGTTTTTCCCGGTGCTGGCTTCCGCCGCCACGATTCTGGTGCAGACGCGGGCTGAATTCGTCTCCCGCATCCTTGAGGACTCGCTCGATCAAATCGTCCCTCCGGGCACCGAAGGTCTGGTGATGCAGCAGTTCCGCGTCACCGGCGCGCGTCCCGTGTCGCTGCTCATCGTCGCAGGCATCATCTCGGTGTGGGCCGCTTCGGGAGTGATCAAGAGCCTCATGGAGGGGTTTCAGGCCATCTATCGCATTCCGCGCAGCCGCAGCTTTCTGCACACGCAAGGCTTGGCCATCGCCATGGTGTTTCTGGCCGCATTCCCGCTGGTGTGCGCCACGGCGCTGGTGATATTCGGCGCACAGGTGGAAAGCACCGTGCTCGGCTGGATGAAAGTGGACCCCCTGCTGACGCCGCTCACCATGCTCACACGGATTGTCAGCCGCGGGGCGCGATACCTGCTGGCATTTCTCACCACGGTAACGGTCACCTGCACGTTGTATTTCTTCGGCCCGTATCGCCCCCAGCGCTGGCGTTACGTCTGGCGCGGCGCGGTGCTGGCGACGGTTTTCTGGTTGCTGGCCACCGCCGGATTCGCCTGGTACGTCCGCAATATCGGCCACTACAACGTGATGTATGGTTCGGTAGGGGCCGGCATCGCGCTGCTGGTGTGGATGTACCTGATGGCCGTGATCGCGCTGATCGGCTGCGAGTTTAATGCGGAGTACGAAAGGGCGGCGGGGGTGCAGTAGGGGCGGGCTGGGTGGCCGCATGTAACTGTGTTTCCACTCGCCCCAGTAATTCGGCCGTGGCGACGGTCTCGGGGTGGTTCTCGCCGAGAACCTTGCGGCGACCGGCCAGCGCCTTGCGAAGGAGTTGAAGGGCTTTTTCGAAGTCACCGGTTTTGGACAATAAGACGGCCAGATTGTTCATCGCCGTCAGGGTGTTCGGGTGCTCTTCGCCCAGCACGCGGATTGTTAGCTCCAACACCCGCTCCTGGAGCGGTCGCGCCTGATCGAGATAGCCTTGGGCCCAGAGCGTCGCGGCCAGATTGCTCATTGAGGTCACGGTGTCGGGGTGCTCCTCGCCCAGCATGTGGGTTATGACCTCCAGCACCCGTTCCTGGAGAGCGCGCGCCCCACCGAGGTCGCCTTGCACCCGGAGTGTCGACGCCAAATTGCCCATCGACTTCAGCGTGTTCAGGTGCTCCTCGCCCAGCACCTGCGTCCTCACCTCCAGCGCTCGGCTCTGGAGCCGCCGCGCACCTGCGTAATCGCCCTGTGCACGAAGCGTCAACGCCATGTTGTTCATGGCCGTCAGGGTGTCCGGATGGTCCTCTCCCAGCACGCGGGCCCTCAGATCCAGCACTCGGGCCTGGAGCCGCCGTGCACCTGCGTAATCGCCCTGCGCCCCAAGGGTCGACGCCAGGTTGCTCATCGACACCAAGGTGTCCGGGTGCTCCTCGCCCAGCACACGCGCCCTCACCTCTAGCACTTGCTCCTGGAGTCGCCGGGCCCCAGCGTAATCGCCCTGTGCACGAAGCGTCAACGCCAAATTGTCCATAGTCGTCAGCGTGTCCGGGTGCTCCTCGCCCATTACTCGAGTCCTCACCTCCAACACGCGCTGTTGGAGTCCCCGCGCACCCGAGTGGTCACCTTGCGCCCTCAGTGTGGACGCGAGATTGTTCATCGCAGTCAACGTGTCCGGGTGCTCCTCCCCACGCACGCGAGTATTTACGTCCAACACTCGCTCTTGAAGCTTTCGCGCGCCCGCAAAGTCCCCCCGCTCCCACAAAAGGCGAGCGAGTCGTGTGGTAAGTGAGAGTACTTCGGAATCGTCCGGTCCCCGCGTTGCGCTAACCTCCTCAAGCTTGCGCTCCAGCGCTCCGCGAGCGACAGACGTGCTCGCGAATATGGCGTCCGCCTCGCGTTCGAGACCAGCGGAAAGCAGCGCCTCCACTGCGGGGGCGGCCAGCTCTGTCCAAATCCGATCCTCGGGAATATTCTGCGCGCGCGCGGCTTCCACTCTCTCCCAAAAGCGCCGGGCGATGGATCGCGCCTCTGCGACGCTCACCGTCTTGCCCTCCATTCTGCGACCTTCCCGACCCGCAAGGGCAGAAACTGGAGGCACTTCGGTGAGATGCAACCGCAATTGGAACCACGAATCCAAGTCGGGGACGCCTAGAACAAAACGCTCCGTCACCGAGGAAGGCACCCACCAGATCTGACGCACCGGGAGCGCGGCCAGTGTCTCCCGCTGAAAACTGAGTGCCACCAGAGTTTCCAGCCGATTTCCGCCCTCCGGGAACGCCCACTCAATACCGGTAATCGAGACCGCCGACGCGCTGGCGGATCGAAGCTTCTCCATCAGTCCCGCAACCGTCTCCTGCGCAGCCTCGCCTGGCGGCAGCGCGATCTCTACCAGGGCGATGCCCGACTCGCCCAGTGCGCGCCGGAGCCGATCGACTACGTCCTGTCGCGAGTAAGCCGAGTCCCACTCCACCCGCGCAAGGCCCCTGTCGTGCAGGACACACCAGGATTTCAGCCGTTCAGCGATATCCTGGATGGTCCCCGATTCCATTTAGTCGGTTCCGCCGGGATCTTGCGGCTTGAGGTGCTCTTGCTCCTTCAGGATGTCGACCACCAGGGGATGAACGCCAAACCACCCGTCGCCGTTGAATTCCTGAATGGCGCGGCCACGGAGCAGAGAGTACAGGACGGGGTCGGGTATGTCGCTATCGGGGTTGCCGTTGTAGACCGCCAGGAGTTGCTTCCATTTTTCCGAATATGGTATCGGGTGCGCGTCATAGGGGCTTTGGCCCAATTTCATGCGATAATCGCGGCGCATCTTACTGATTGCCGCCTTCGCGTCGTCAGGCCCGATCACGGCCGCGGCTCGATTCCTTGCACGAGCCCCTTCCCCGGCATCTAAGACCAGCGCAAACAGGTCTCTGAGATTACCGCCGGAAGCTTCGATCAGCCTGGTCATTTGTCCTTCGGCGAAGAGCGATGGCAGGACGCGAGCCTCCAAGACGGCTCGAACGGCTGCTCGTCCCTTCTCATGAGGGAGATGCTTCCGGTCATAGACCGGCGTGTCGTAAATCATGTGCGGATCGAACGGGAGCCGGTTCGCCTCCGGGGAATATCCCAGCCACACCGGAATGGTAAAGATCATGTTCACGCGCAATTCCTGGAACACCGTCCCGTACGGAATGAACAGCTCTTGTAACTGTTGCGAAGAGATTCCGGTCTTGTCCAGGTCTTCCACCACGAGAAGCCATTCCTGCCCGGTCTTATCCAGCATCGTCTGGTTGCACGCATCGATAAGACGGTTGCACAAATGCACAAGGTCCGGGAGCCTCTTAAGACGGTACTCGACAGTTTCGGCCTTCCGGTCGGCGGCATATTTCATTTCCGCCTTCGCGGACGCGAAGAGTCCCAGAAGCCCTGCCCATAGAGAGTCGCCTTTAACGCCGGCTCCGGCTTCCACTCCGACTGCCGTGGTTTCCGTGCGGCTCCTCTTTACCTGTTCGGTTCCAAACCACTGCTCGATGTCCGAGACCAAATGCTCTGAAAGTATACCTCCGAGCGGGACTGCCTTGATTTGGTTGGCCGCCTCGGCGAGCCGGACGAGCATGAGAAGCAACACATCGAACACTTGGAAGCAGGCGGGATTCAACTCCGTCGCGATGTTCAATCGAACGCCGACCTGCTGATCTTTGACGCGTTCCAGGAGCCGTGAAATTTCCGTAGACTTGCCGACCCCAGAGTGGCCCATGAGGAACGCCTTGAACGGCAGCGTCCGGTAGGCTTGCTGCAATTTCAGCGAAAGACGCTCGACTGTGTCTTCGCCGCGTACCTGATTGACTTGCGGGCGGTAGTACCTCCGGAGGTCTTCCGGGCCGATCAGCGGCTGGGGCCGCAGTGTACGGTATAAATGATCAAGTTCCGTCGCGGGGCCGTCGGCACTGGCATACATACAATAGACAGTTTAGCGGATCTGCGTCTGGCTGCTGCGCAGCAGCAGTTCCGTGCCTCGTGTCGCTGCTCATCGTCGCCGGCATCATCTCCGTGAGGCCGCTTCGGGAGTGATCGAGACCCTCATGGAGGGATTTCAGGCCACCTATCGCATTCCGCGCTCGCCGCCTTCTTGCACATTGTATTTCTTCGGCCGGTATCGCCCCCAGCGCTGGCATCGCGCTGTTGGTGTGGATGTACCTGACGGGCCGTGGTCGCGCCGATCGGCTGCGAGTTTAATGCGGAGTACGAGGGCGGCGCGGAGTATCGCGGCGCGGCGGAAGGCGCTTTCACGGCTTTCCGCCAGTATCGCCTGAAGGTACACTAATGGTTCCTTGATTCACTCCGCACCAGCTAGCGGCGCCGTTCGCGTGCCGGCAAGACATGGCATCGTGCTGCTGGCGCTACTCGGCTCCCTCATCGTCGCTTGCATCGAGTTTTCGCGCAACCCGAACCTGAAGACGCTTCCGTGGACAGCCACCGGCCAAAACCGTCTCGCCGTCTATTCGTTGGCCGTGCTGCTGATCGCCCTTCTGTGGTGGCCGCTGCGGCGAACCCGGCTGCGCTTTGCATCGAATATCGGGTCATATTTCACCGCAATCGCTTTGATCTATGGCGTGGCGGCGGTCGGCCCGGGACCATTCGCGGCGGCGGCCATCTGCTGCGTCTCCGGAATCGCGGTGGGAAGCCTGATTCTGGGCGACGTGCTGGAACACCACACCGGGGAAATCGCTCTGAGCTTATGCCTGGGTGAGGGACTGCTGGGGTTCGCCGCTGCCCTGCTCGGCAGATCGAATCTCTGCTATCCCGCCGTATTCCTCATCCTGATGTCGATTCCGATCCTGATTCAGCGCCGCTGGCTGGCTCTGCGTCTTGCACGGGTGAGGAATATGCTCTGTGCCGAGGATGGGGCCACGGCGGAGGTCATCGCGATTGCGCTACTCGCCGCGGCCGTCGGAATTCAGTTTCTGCTGGCAATGAAGCCCGAGGTAGGCACAGACTCCCTGGCGATGCACCTGGCCCTTCCCGCCTATGTCTCGATTCATCACCATTGGGCGTACGACGTTCGGGAGTTCATCTGGGCCGTGATGCCGCAAACCACTGACTGGTGTTACACACTGGCCTATTCCATTGGCGGCGAGTTTGCCGCGCGACTGCTCAATTTTGCCAACTTGGCGGCCCTGCTCGGCCTCCTCTACTCCTTTACTCGATGCTGCTGCTCTCGGCTGGCCGCGCTTGCCATCTGCGCACTTTACGCCACCAGTCCGCTGGTGCAAGTGGTGACCGGCTCGTTGTTCATCGACAATTTTCTGGCTGCCCTGCTCTTCGGCGGCATGGCTGCGTTCTTCTTTCACATTCACGCCAAGGGTGTGCGCCTCTTTGTAGCGGGTTGGTTATTTCTCGGGCTGGCTCTGAGCTGTAAAGCCGGCGCCGCAGCGTTCCTTCCGGGCATCGTGGCGTTTGCCATCTACGCATCCTGGAAGCGGCCGGTGGGCGTGCGCGTCTGGATGGCGGCCGCGGCTGCAGGATCGGCAATCGGGGTCTATTTTTTCGTGTTGGCTTGGCTACTAACGGCCAACCCTGTATTTCCCTATGCCAACGAGGTCTTTCACTCAAAGTTGATGACCAACGAGCGGATTGCCGATCAGTTCCGGCTGCGCCTAAGCTGGCGCACTTTGTCAGATATCACTTTCCACAGTTCCACTTATATCGAAGGCTCGGACGGGTGCGCCGGTTTTCAGTATTTTCTGCTTCTGCCCGGGTCGCTGCTGGCCATGATATGGCGCCGGCACGCGGCAATGGTCTGGAGCGCAGCCATTGGTCTCTCGGCGTTTCTGATCGGCTTCAGCCAGATCTCGTATTTGAGGTATGTCTATCCCCAAGAAGCCATGCTGATGGTGCCCATGGCTCTCCTTTTGGACGACCAGGTGCGCGCGCGGGGTTTTCATAAGTGGCTTGCCTGCGGGATGGTGGCGGTAAGCGGCCTGGCAAATATTCTCTTTCAATCCGCCTCCGGCTGGTATCATCGGGATTTTGTCTGGAACCAGATCGTGGACTCCGATAGCCGGAGCGAATACCTGGCGGCAATGGCCCCGGCGCGCCAAATCATCGAGGTACTCAACCGCATCGCTCCCGGCGAAGCTGCCCTGTTCTGCCAGTACGATCACATTGCCGGATTTGCCGGTCCGCTATATACGACGAACTGGCACACTTATCATCGCAGCGAAGGACTCTCCAACTTACTCGAACCGCTCGAAGTGCTGAGCTTCGCGAATCAACGTCACATATCTTATTTCGCATCTCCGATACCGGAAGACCTGGACACCTGGCCACGCGCCCTTCCCGCCTTTTTCGACGATTTCACTGAGCCGGTCTTCACGTGCGGCCGTTGGGTTCTGCGCCGGCTTAAGCCCGAGTTCACCGGCGGCCACGCGATGGCGCGCGCGGAGGAGCTTGCCGCCAGCCCGCCCACTGCCGGTCCGGGGACGTACGACGACCTCGACATCCGCGTCCTGAGAGTTGGCAAGTGGCAAAGGGACAATCTCAGCAGCGAGCCGCTCTATCACACTCTCACCGTATCGCGTACCGCGGGCGACGAGCTCCGATTCGCATTTCAGGGAAGCACGATTGTGTTCCAGTTCGCGCGCGATCCGAGCTTCGGAATTGCGGAAATCCTCATCGATGGCAAAGCCGCAACAACCATCGACGAGTATGGCGCAACCCCGTCGTTCCGCCAGAAAGCGATCTTCAATGGCCTCAGGGAGGACGCGCACCTCCTGACGATCCGGGTGAGCGGCCAGAGGAATCCTCTGTCCCACGATACGCTCGTTTCGTTGGACGCCCTTACAGTAGTGCAATGAGAGGTCCTTTCGAAGGTGGGTGCTTAACCGTCTTGGGGGTTCCGACTGTTCAGGCCCAGCAACCGCTCCCTTGCGGTCGCGGCTCTGTTACGGTTGCATCGCGCTTGCAGCTACTTACAGAGCCGCGACCGTAAGGGAGCGGTCCGCGGACGCCCATTCGGTTAAGCACCCTTTCGAAAGTTGCAAACTACTCCTCGATCTCCGAAAATTAGATCAGGTTCAGTCTGTCATCCTCAGGATTCGGTGATCGGCCAAAGAGGTCATTTCTATGGTCGCTCCTGCACTTTGCCGGGAAGAGCAATCGAAAAGTCGCGGCGGTCTTCGGGTTCACGGCCTCTTCCTGCCATAAAGCCGTCCTTTACATTGCCCAACAGCAGCCCGGAATCCCGATTTGGCTTTTCTCGACGGTGCTGCCGGCGGCCGAATCGGCGGCCTTGTGCGAGCGGGTTGAATTCTGCCCGAACGCCGCCGGCCTGGTAATCCGCGCGCAGGCGGCTTTGTGGCCGAACCGGGTCGTCTTGTGTGTGGGCACGTGGACCGGTGAGCCTGGCAACTGGCTTCTAAAGCTCGCGCCGTTTGCCATCCCCCCGTTTCGGGCTTTGCTGCTGAACGGGAACGGGGACTTTCTTGCCGGCCAACCCGGAAGCATCCTTTTACACGTTCGCCGCCGGATTCGAGACTGCTTCCGTTCTTCCTGGTGCTGTCTGTGGAACCACGGCGCTGCTTTCTGCTGCTGGCTGCGGGATCGCGGGGCTTCATTCCGCAACCGTGTCAGCGCCGTGTCCCTTCTGGCTGTGGCGACGGTGCTCCAACACCTCCGATCGCCTCACCGAGCCCTGTTTCATCGGCTTCACGGCGTCTCGGCGCTCCCAGTCCCCCCCGTCTCTGAGAATACCGGGGACAGTGTTGTCCGATATGAACAGACCGGGACGTCCTGGGATGGACCAGGTCTCCGCCGGCTGGTGGACTCGAGCGATGCGCGTTGGATTGTATGGTGCTGCGAAAGCGACCGCGATGCGGCAATCCACGACTTTGCGCCGCTCTTTGACGACCCGCGCACTTTCGCCGTTTCGCGCCAGTCGCATTTTCGCGGGTGGAAGTCTGTTCTGTTTGCAACCGCGCCATTTCGCAAATTACAGGCCGGGGAGGCCACTCGGCTGCTCGCACCCCTTTCGGGAACAATTCTGGTATCGCGCGAAAAGCTGGCTGCCCTGGGTGTGCCGGATTCCGGGCTGGCCATCACGGCGTGGCTGCTTCTATTTTGGAAGGCCGCGGCTGCGGGTTGGCGCTCTTACGCGGTCGGCCAGCGCGGGCCGTCCGTCGCCGAGCCCGAATTTCCCGTGCAAGAGACCGCGTTCATTCTCCGCGTCCTCTGGAATAGGACCTGGAGGATGCTGGGCCCGCGCGAGCCGGATCTGTCACGCGGCAATATCGCTTTCAGCACTCCTGACGTGCCAGCGGCGCTATCCATGGAGCCTGGCGGGCTGAAGCCCACCCCACCATCCGACAGCGCTGCACTCCTCGTGGGGCGGGCCTCAGCCCGCCATCGTCATGGGCAGTCAACGGAGAGCACCGGGAACGCAGCGACCCACGGGCAGCGAGCCGCGGCATTGCGAGTGCTGCTGGTCTCGCCGTTCCTCCCATACCCCCTCGCCCACGGCGGCGCGGTCCGCATCTTCAATTTGTGCCGCGCTCTTTCAGGCCGCGTGGACTTCGGCCTCGTGGCCGTCCGCGAGGCCGGCGACGCCGTCGATTACGGAAAGCTCCATGAGGTCTTCCGCAACGTCTGGATTGTCGACCTCGACGAGCATGAATCGCGCGACACGCAACTGCCGCACCAGGTCCGGCGCTACCAGTCCCGCACGCTCCGGAGCCTGCTGGCCAGCTTGTGCCGCGACTGGAAACCGGACCTGCTGCAAATCGAGTACACCCATTTGGCCGATCTGCGGGAGAATGCGAACGGCGTTCCGGCGATCCTGGTGGAACATGATTTGACGCTCGGCCTTTACAGGCAGCTCGCGGAGCGTGAGCAGAGCGAACCGGCCCAGCGGGAGTACCGGCGCTGGCTGGCTTTCGAACAGCGGTGGCTAAGGGCCTACGAAGGAGTTTGGGCGGTCTCCGAAGAGGAGCGCCAAGCCGCTATCCGGTACGGAAAGCGCCCGGGCGGCCGTACCTTCAACGTCCCGAACGGCGTCGATACCCTCCGGTTCCAGCCATCCAACGCGGCCCCTTCCGAATCTGAAATACTCTACGTGGGGTCGTTTCGCCACCTGCCGAATATTCTCGGTTTCGAGCGTCTCTGCGAAGAAATTATGCCGCTGGTCTGGGCGAATTTCCCGGCTGCGACGCTTCGCGTGGTGGCCGGTCCGAACCATGAGCGATTCCGGCGAATGCTCTCCACTGACTGCCTCCCATGGCGGGCTGAAGCCCGCCCCACGAAGAGTGGTGGGGCGGGCTTCAGCCCGCCAGTCAGTGGCTCCATGGATAGCGCCGCGGGCGCGGCACCCCTGCTGAAAGGGAATCCAGGGCCGCATCCAGCCGAGTTGGACGGCCGCGTCCAGGTTCTCGGCTTTGTGGAGGACCTGCGGCCGTTGTACCAGCGCGCGGACATCGTCGTCGCGCCTCTGGCCGTTTCATCCGGCACGAACATTAAGGTCCTGGAAGCCATGGCCTGCGGAAAACCGATTGTAAGCACGCCTGCCGGGTGTGCCGGTCTAGGGCTCCGCGACGGTCATGACGTGTTCGTTCGCGAGGACGCCTGCGATTTTGCCCGCGCCGCATGCCGGCTGCTCGGCGACGAAGCCTTGCGCCGGCAACTCGGCGGCAACGCCCGGCGCGCGGCGGAAGAGAAGTTCGGTTGGGACGCCATTGCGCATCGGGCGTTCGAGAGCTACCTTGCGCTGCTCGGCCGCGGGGAAACGCCGGCTCATCGAAGACTCCGCCGGAAGGAGCGCCAATGCATCCCCTGATGGCCGCGCAGACACCGCGGATTCTCTGGGTCGAGCTCACGTCGAAGTGTCCGTTGGACTGTGTGTTCTGTTCGCGAAAGACCCGGCGCGGAGCAGGCGAACACATGCCGTACGACCTCTTCGAGTCGCTCGTCCGGCAGATTTCCGATCCCCGAACATTTCTCTTGAACTATTCGGGCGAATCCACTGTCTACCCGGATCTGGTTCCGGCGATTCGGCTGGCACGATCCACCGGGGCCTCGGTGGAACTGGTATCCGCGCTGGTGAACGTCGCGGAAACCGCGCTACCGGAACTCTGCGGAAGCGGCCTGAGCCGGCTGACGGTTTCGCTCCACACCACGGACGCGGCGCGGTATCCGGAGATTTATGGATATGGCTCATTGGAATCCCTGCGGCGGCGGCTCAGCCGATTTCTGGAGTTGTGCCGCGAAAGCAACAAGCCGCCGGTGGTGGATCTGGCCTTCGTAGCGATGGACCGCAACCTTCAAGACCTTTCCGGCGTTGCCGCCTTTGCGCAATCGCTGGGGCTGCGGGACATTTATATATTTCCAGTCATGCGGCGCGACGAAATCCCCATCCGATTTCCCCAGGAACTGACTGACCCCGGTGCGCCCCGTCCGGACTTCGTGGGGCGAGTACGAAGCGCCGTGGAACGTGCGGCGAGCGACGCTCCGGGAGTCTCGATCACGGTCTGCAATCCCGAATTCGCTAGCGCTAACGGCAGTTGCAGATTGGGCGAGGTTCCGAGCCCTTATCCAGGGCTTCTTCCGGCCGATGGGCGGATCTTTTCCTGTGAACAGAACCCTTGGGAGACCACCCACGTCCTCTCCAACGGCGACGTAGTAGCTTGCGAAGTGCTGGACAAGATTCCGCTCGGCAACCTGAGGCAACAATCCATGCCGGAGATCTGGAATGGCCCGCGGTACCGCGCCTTTCGCGCACAATATCATCGCGGTGAAGTGCCCGAATGCCGGTCCTGTCCCTGGAAGATGGCGTACCGCCCCGGTCCTCTGCAGAGCGACATCGTCGCTTCGCGGGGGCGGAGTGCACAATTACTGCACGGATGGCACCAGGCAACAGACCAGACGCACATTTGGGCCAGCCAGCAGGCGTTGGCTGCGATCGCTCCGCGGAACGGTTCGCGCGTCCTGCACGTTTCCGGGATGCTGCCTCCCGGCCCGGAGGATGACCCCAATGAGCTGATTATCCTCTGCAACCAGGTGGAGATTGGGCGAGTCGCCAATCCGTGGGCTGAAGTAATTCCGTTCGGCCTGAACTTCCCCATCGCCCAAGACCAGCCTGCACCCTGGTTCCTCGAGTTCCGCACGCGCCATGTGTATCGGCCCAGCGAGCGGGGCACGGGACAAGACCAGCGCGACCTGGGATTCGCGATGGTTCTGCTGACCTCCAAGCCGTTCGTAGAACCGGAGGCCGTCGAACGCTCGATGAAAGCGCTGCGGCCGTTGCCTCACCTGATCCACGGCGTCGACGCGATCGGCCGCCTGCTAGGCCGCTATTCTCGACGCCGGGTTCATTCTCGCGTGCCGCCGCTCGCTCCCGGACTGTCAGTGCTGATTCCCGAACGGGACAATGTGCCGGAGCTTTCAGATTGCTTGGCATCCGTCCAGGCAGCAGCCGCTCGATGGCCGGAACCGATCGAGGTGATCGTCGTTGTTAACGGCTCGCCCGCGCCGGCCTATGCCTCGCTGCGAGAGCAATACCCCGGAGTCCGCTGGCAGTTCAGCGTTGAGGCTCTCGGGTTTTCCGGCGCCGTGGCTAAGGGCTTGCAGGTCGCACGTTTCGATTGGGTGTATCTGCTGAACAGCGATATGGTGCTCGAACCCGGCGCTCTGGAGGAAGCCGAGCGCCATCGAGACGCCCGGATCTTCTCCGTCGCGTCTCAAATCGTACTGAAGGATGAGACGCGATTCCGGGACGAAACCAACTGGACCACGCTCTTTGTCGAGGACGGTCTGGTGACGATTCACGATCGGATTCCGCGCTTCGCCGAGACCGTCGATGGCTTCTACGCGGGCGGAGGGGCATCCCTGTTCCAGGCGCGGCTGCTGAGGCGCTTCGCTCGGGTTTCGGCGTACCACCCGTTTTACTGGGAGGACGTGGAATGGGGGTGGCGGGCCAGGAAACTCGGCTACCGCTCATTGTTCTGTCCCCACTCGGTGGCGCACCACACGCAACGTTCCACCATTGGCCGCTACTTCCCGCCGGCGGAGATCGATCGCGTCTTGCTGCGAAACCGATTCCTCTTTCAACTGCGCAATCTCACCACGGCGGGATCCCTCAGTCGTCTGTGTAAGGAACTATCGTGTTCCCCCGGCGCTCTGGCTGACTATTTCCTTCGCCCGTCTACCTTGTGGACGGTGGCCAGTGGGCGGCTGTGGAATCACTTTGCGCCCATTCCCGACGAGGAGGTTCTGAGCGAATCGGTTGCCCGCGAGCGATCGACTGGATAGTCGAACTCCGGCAGCTCGAAGATCGAACAAGCGGCTGCGGTGATGCGTTCCATCGGGAAGAGCACCCGGCAGCGTGAACTGATCCCCGGCCTTTCGGGCGGACAGCTTCCAGCAGCTATCGCCTTTGTGGGGCGGACGCCCTCGTGCGCGCGGGTCCCGCTGGACCCGCTCCTCGAGTCAAGGGGGAGTCTCTTGTGGCAGCCGAGGGGCCGACGGGGGCGTCGGCTGCGGACCCAGGGGTCCGCCCCACCAACGTCCATAGGCGTTAAAATAAGGCCGTTCGCGAAGATGACCCTGGGTGTTAGGCGATCCGGCCTCGCGGCCGCTTTTTGGGTGCAACTTCCCACAAGGGACTTGGGAACAACGGCCCGAAGTCACTTTACGATAACCCCGTTTTTTGTCGACAACAGTGTTGGCCGACCTGCGCGCGATCGTACAACTGGCGCACGGCGGTATTTCTTTTATACGGTTCGCCTGCGCCGTCTGTCTGCTATCTGTCGTTGTTTTCCTGCCGCCCCTTCCGGGGCAAACCAGGGCCTTACCGAAAGCCGGAAATTGATCCAGGCAGTTGCATTTTGCAGCTCTCCGATGAGGTTCCCATCAAAAGAGGCTCTCCGACTGTTAAGCACTTGCAAGAAGTCCTTCCAGGAATCCAAGAAAGGAACCAACGGCCTTACTCGCACGGACCGCCGACGAAACATGGCGCGCGCGGGTACAACGATGCCATCGCGAGGAACGGGCCTACTAGGGACCGCGCGCCGCGTGAGGCTAGACCTTACGTGCGGGGTTCGGTGGTTTTTCGGACTGCGCCTTCTTTAGCTCCGAGTTTAGGATTTCGAGTAACTTCCGGTATTCTACCGCAAGGTCGTTGGTGGCCTTTTTGGGATGGTCCTTTGATTTGTGGTAGGCCATATATGTCTCATCAACCTGATCGCATTCGACCTGAAACGATTTTAGTTCGTCTTGGTGTCGCTTGTTGATTGCTGCCACTCCCTTACTCCGGGCCGCCTCGAATCTCTTTACATACCGGCTTGTCGCGCTTTGGTCCCCCGAGTGCATGCTTGCGTTGAGCTTTGATACAAGATCATACTTTACCTTCGTCTCCCTGGCTAACCTTTCGAGAGTCTCTTTCTTATACGTCGAAAGCTTCGGTTGGATGCGGGCAAGATCAGCCTTGACGGTCAGGATGCGCCCAAGGTAGCCGGCAGCCTCCTTTTTGGACTCCGCCTCTTCGGGGCTACCCAGCCATTTCGGAATGTCGGACATTAATCTGGCGCCTCCACTCGCTCATCTCAAGAGTACTCTATTTTGACTCTCCAATTATCGGGCAAGTTGTAAGAAAATGAAACCCCTCACAAGCCAGCGCGCTAATCTATCGCAACAGAGAACCCCTCTCAACCGGGATTTCCATTTTTGTCTTCCGGCTTCACATCATAACATAACCGCAATCGCCTCGATTGGGGCAAGAGTTTTTAGGCAGCGGCCTCGCCGTAAGCCGTAGCAGCGCCCCCTGACTGTAGAACGCAAAGGGCGTATTTGCGCCGCAGCGGCATTAGTGTACCTCATCGACGCAACCAGCGAGAGCAGTTCGTTGTCGTCGGGTCGACCCGCCAAAGTCTATTGTGGCCGAAGAGTGGGCTTCCCGTCCATTTCAGAAATTTATAGCGGCATGAGCGCCGCTAATGGACGAGATCGCCGTGTTTCAGCCACAACCGGCGAGAAGTAGCCCGATTGCGCAGAACCGATGCCCTTGCATGAGCCGATACACCAAGGTTAGTGGCGATCCCGGCGCATCCGGTGTCCAATTTAGGTATGGCGAGATTTCCCTCCAAGACCGACCTGACGCAGGACGAGGTGCTCCAATGATCTTCTGGTTTATGATGCCGCCAGTCACCAAACTTCTTTTGCTTGGCATGTTCCTCACCTTCACAGCGGCGATAGTGCGGGGAGGCAGACTCCATCGGCGGCTCCGCCGAGGCTCTGACGGCACAGGCACCAACGAGGAATCGCGCAGGACAATGCCCCAGCCGAATGCTCTCGTCGAACTCGCAATGGCGGGGCGGCTATCCGAAGACGCTCCCGAGGATGGGCTGCCCGCGACTTCACCGTTGACCAAGGCAAGATTTCAATTTCTTTGGGAGGCTTGCTGCACGGACGTCCGCTCCATCAGGAGATCTGCGGTCTCGATAGCGCTGATTACGTCCATTGCCGTGGTGCACAGCGCCGAACGAATTTATTTCAACTGCTCTGAGGACACTAAGTACTCAGGATGGTATTGCGCGACCGAGACCGCATGGCGGCTGATGGACATTGCCTCCCTGGGGCTAGGCTTCTGCCTGCTTTTGCACGTGACCGCAAGCCACTTCGAACGTAAGCTGGCCGTCCGAAAGACTCGCTGGAACTATTTCTGCGCACGCACAGCAGAGACGTCGCGCGACTGACTACTTCGGTGCGAGACTCAGCCCTGATAGGGCGAGCGCGCCATGCCCAAAGAAATCGGTTCACGCCTGACCCCGTTGCAAACCGGACCGGCTCGATCCAGTTTCGGTGAACGCCGTTTTCCTGGGGTTAGCGGAATTTCCATCGTCGACGAGGCTCCGCGATGACGGGTGAGCCAGCTACTTTGGGGTCAGCCTCAAAATGCCGAAGTGGGAGCCCTTTCGATCAGCACTACACACGAGACTGCCGCCGAGAGCTTCGCAGCTATAGACAGAGTAGGGTAAGCCGACCTTCTTCCAATGGTCGCCGCCGTCCACGGTGTACAGAACCGCGTGCCGGTCAACATCGCCCCCACCGTCGTCGTCTTCCGTCGAGAAAACGAATCCAACCTGATCTGAGAGGAACTTCACGATGTCCGACCACCAGGCGAAATTCCGAACTGAGGGAATAGCAATGGGCAGCCAAGTCCCTCCTCCGTCTTTTGTGGCAAGCAGCCGTATCTCGTCACCCTTACTGTGCTTCAGGACCATCCAGCCGTGGTCCTGGTCGATGAACGAGATTTCTCTCACTTCCGGCCAGTCGGAAGGGACGGACATACGGCTTTCTTTCCAATGGAGGCCCGCATCCAGGGTGCGAAACAGCAGGAGATCAGCGCCCTCGTGGTCCGCAATCCATCCGATCTGTCCCGACGGGAAATCCATGGTCCAGACCTTTTTCAAATCGGGGATTTCGACCTTTGCCCATGTCCGGCCTCCATCCGTCGTGCGGACAATGCCCCCGGTGTCGCCAACACCGAACTCATGGGCAATTCCATTTCGCTCGTCGGAAAAAGTCATACCGAGGACAGCCGTCTCTTGTGTGATGATCTGCCAATGCCTGCCGCCGTCGGCAGTCCGTCTCACCTCCAGACCTGGAATCTCTTTGGTGCAATACACGTTCCAGCAGGAAAACCATCCGTGCGAGGCATCAAGAAACGAGAACGCAGGTGGCCCCGCATGTTGCCAAGTGTGCGGGACCTCCCGCCAATTTCTCCCTGCGTCAACAGTGTGGACAACGATGTAGTCACCTGCTCCCTGGGGCGGAAAGCCGAATCCAATGGCCCAAGCCTCGTTGTGGTTCACCCACTGAACCTCAGCCAGATCGACGGCGACCTTGCAGTGGGTGCATTTTCCTTCCGACCAGCTAACCTCGAACGGCGGGGATGTGGACTGTGCAAATAGCCCGTACGACAAGCACGCCGCGAAAAACACCGCCGCCAAACTCTTCCAGCCAGATGGCCTGAAGATTTCGGCTGTGCGGCCGAAATGAAAACGCCCGCAACCAGCGATACCGAGGACCACAGACCCAATTCTAATCACAATTTGGGTGCAAGGGAATGATATGTGGGCTTCGCGTCCATTACTGGAATTTATACTGGGAGCGAGCGCCATTAATGGATGAGAGTCCAGTTTCACGGCCCGAAGCGTGCTACGCTCCGCGATATGTGCGGAACATCTGTGATCGCCGCCCTACTCTTGAACTCCTGTCTCTTCGCCCAACACCCCGCCGTTGCAGGCACGGTAACCGATAAGCAAGTCGCAGTGCTAATCAGGAAAATGCTGAACCGCAGAACCGAGCATAAGGCATTTGCCGACCTCGAAGCTCTCGGATGCCCTGCGGTTCCGGCGATCATCGCTCGAATGGACGATAGGCGAAGATTGCCCGACCCGACAAGCGTGCTCCAAAACAAATCAAAGGACGCGTTCGAGGCAAGTCGCTTCTACGGCCCCGAGAAGGTCGTGGATGCGCTGGCTGCGATCCTCAACCAAATCACAGGTCAGGAGTTCGGTTTCATCTATAACGGCGGTACCGAAGCCGAAAGGACCAGTACAGTCAGCGGCTGGCACGACTTCTTGAGCAGAACGCCTCTATCCAAGCTACGCGACGGGGCAGAGATTGGCCGGTTAAGTAGGCTTATCGTACGTTGGCCCGAGACGGCCATCCGAGAGGTTGCAACCGCACGCAAGCCGATGTTGGATCGCACCAAGGTGATGTCATTTTGCAAACAGCCCCATTTTAGTTAGCGCCTATGCCGCCAACGCCCCTACCGGCTTTTAGCCGGTAGTCATCAATGCTTCCCGAACATCTCCCGCACGTTCTTGCGCAGCAAAGCCTGGCTGTCCGGACGACTATAAAACATGTGCCCGCCGGGGTACTCGCGCACGGCCACGCGTACCGCGTCCCCCATCACGGGCATCTGGTCCACGGTCAACACCGAGCCCATGAACGGGCACGAGAGGTCGTTCCAGCCGTGCGCGATCAACACGCGCAGCTTGGGGTCCGCCGCCACCGCCTGCCGCAGGTCGTCCACCGCGCCGGCGCGCAGCGCGCGGCTGTCGAAGTCCCACTGGTTGCCCACTTCGTAGCTGAGCGCGTTGTACCGCGCGTCCGTCTTCCACCCGACCACGCGCGTGACGAAATCCACCATCGCCGTGGTGGTCGGCGCGATGATGCTCTCGAGGATGGGGTCGCCGCTCCGTTGCCCGGGGGCAAACGGGAACGGATCGTACGAGGTCACATTCGAGTCGTACACGCTGCCGATCTTGCCCTGCTCGCGGAAGACTTCACGCAGATACGCGCCAATCTCCAGCCGCCCGCCAGCCCTGCGCACAAATTCCTCTTCGAGGCCGGTCATATCGGTCACGCGCTTCACGATCCGCGTGATGGCCTCCGGGTCGGAGCGGCCCTTCAGCAGGTCCGTGACGTACTCGCCGCGGGTGTATGCAATCACCGGCGCCATGGCCTCCGGTGTCAGCTTGTGCACGCGCTCCAGGTGCGCCGCCGTAATCGAGGGCAGCGTGAGCATCCACGGCACGGGAGAAACGTCGCCGTTCTCGCCGAGCGTGGGATTTAGGTACGGCGAGACCAGCACCACGCCGTTCATCGCCACCCCGAGCTGCGATTGCAGGTAATGCGTGACTCGCGGCCCGCGATAGCCGCCGTAGCTCTCGCCCACCAGGTATTTCCGGGAGCTCATGCGCCCGTTCTTCACCAGCCAGTCGTAAATGATGCGCGAGAGGTAATGAATGTCGGCATCGGTCGAGTAAAACTGCTTCTTGGTCTCGTCCGCGGACACCAGCGAGCGGCTGAAGCCCGTGCCGATCGGGTCGATAAATACCAGGTCGGTGAAATCCAGCCACGTGCCCGGGTTATCCAGCAGAGTCGCCGGGTCGGAGGGACTGTCGCCCTCGTCGCCGAATCGAATGTGCTTCGGCCCGATGGCGCCGAGATTGAGATACACCGAGGCCGCGCCCGGCCCGCCGTTCAAGGCAAAAGTCACGGCCCGCGAGTCGCCCTCCACGGTGTACGCGGTACAGACCACCTCGCCGCTCTTCTTGCCGTCTTTGTCGTAGACCGGCAGCGCCCCCACCGTCACGGTGTAGTGCAGCGGCTTGCCTTCCAACTGGATGCTCTGCGCCACGTGGGCGTCCGTGGGCAGAGGCGGCTCCTTGTCGGCGGGTTTCGCGTCGGCCGGAGCGGGCGGAGGCGCCGGTTTGGCTTCCTGGGCCGATACGCCGAGACAGCTCAGTGCAGACACAAAGATGACAACAGACCATCGGACCGAGACCATGAGGCTAAGATAGCGTACTATCCGACCCGGCGCACGTTTCGTCGCGCCAACCGAAGCTCGCGGAGCCTGCGAAAATGCGCGATCATTGATCCGTGGGACCCATTTCCAAAGCCCTTCTGCTGCTAGCGGCCTGCGCGGCCGTCCGGGCGCAGACCGCGCCCGCCGACCAGGCGTTTCGCCAGGGGTTGGAGGCCTATCGCGCCGGCAATTGTCCTGAAGCGGTCCGCCTATTGAGCCAATCCAAAGGCACGCCGCGCGCATCGCTCCTGATGGGCCGATGCTACCTGGAGATGGCCGATTTCGCCGCGGCCCAAGCCGCGCTCCAACAGTATAATCAGGCTGTCCCCGGCGACGAAGAGATGGCCATCCTTCTGGCGCGGGCGGCGGAAGGCGCGGGCGGCGCGGAAAAGGCGGTCGCCGCCCTGGAAGAACTCCGCAAACAGGCGCCCGCGAGCCTCGCCGTCGAGGATGCGCTGGCCGAGGCCTATGCCAAGGCCGGGAAACCGGGGCTGGCAACGCCGCTCTACCGCGCGGTACTGGCGGCGCAGCCGGGCGATATCGGCGCGACGGCCGGCCTGGCGGAGATGGCCGCCTCGGCGTCTCAATGGGACGCGGCCGCGGACCTGTACAAGAAGCTGCTGGAGTTGTCGCCCGACAATGCGGCGGCGAACGCCGGCATGGGGCGGGCGCAGTTGCAATTGGGCCGCATGGACGCGGCAATCCCGTATTTGTTACGCGCCACCCGGCTGCATCCCGGCGATTGGCCGCTCACCAAGACCCTCGCGAATTGTTACATCAAGACCGCCAAATGGAATGACGCGATCCAGGCGCTGGAATACGATTCCGTAGCGCATGCGGAAGACGAAGAGGCCACCGGTTGGATGGTGCAGGCGTTCAGCCACACCGGCGACACGGCGGGTGCGGAGCAATACTATCGCGCGATTCTGCAGCACGCCGCGGGGAACTTCACGGCGCACGTTACTCTCGGCGACCTGCTGTATGAATCCAAGCGCTGGAAAGAGGCCAAGGAGCAGTATGTCGCGGTATTGAAAGCCAGACCTCAACTTTTCGATATCAGCGACCGGTTGGGCCAAATCGACGAACAGGAGAACAACCTACCCGAGGCGATCCAATATTATGCCAGCGCCTGCCGTTCGCCGAATGCCACCACCGCCATGAGGGAGCGGCTGGGGCGTCTCTACTTCCGCACCGGCGACATGGCCAACGCGGGCAACGCCCTGGAAGCCGTCCTCCAGGCCGACCGCGACAATCGCGAGGCCAAGGAGATGCTGATACAGGTGGCCGTAAAGACCGATCGCATGGAGGACGCGGTCCGTTACGCGCGCGAGCTGCTGCCCAAAGAGCCGAACAACGCCAGCTTGCTGCGCCTGCTGGGCGAGGACGCCTTGAAGCACAATAGTGACGCGGCCGCCGCCGACTACCTGGAACACGCCGAAGCCCTGGATAGCAAGGATCGCGACCTGCGGTTTGAGCTGGTGACCCTCTACACCAACGACGATTCTCTGGATCGCCTGCCGCGGGCATTCGACCTGATGAACGAGTACGTGGGGCTTTATCCGGACGATTACGAAGGCTATCTCTTGCTGGCGAATCTGTACCGGCGCAAGGGCGATGGCGCCCAGGCGATGGATTATTTTATGCGGGGCTTCGATAAGATGCCCGCCAAGCCGCCGGCGCGCATGTCATGGGCATTCAACAGCCTTGGCTTGCTGCTGCTCTCCCAAGGGAAGTACGAAGACGCGCTGGACAACCAGCTCAAGGCAGTCGAGATGAACCCGAGCGACGCCACCGCGGTATACAATCTGGCCCTGACCTATCTGAAGCTCAAGCGCCGGGAAGAAGTCAACGCCACGCGCGCCAAGCTGAGCCAGATGAATTCGCCCGACCTGGTTCATTCCCTGGACGAGCAGATTCAGAAGTCGCGGATCAACAGGTAGGCAAGGGCTGCACCCCTTGATATCCCTGATATGGGAGTCGAGGAAGTCAGGAGTCAGAATGGCGGAGCTGGCGGCCGCCCCGGCATTCATTCTGACTTCATCGGACCCGCAGGGGCCGCTTCCGGCCTGTGACTTCACGAAACGGTCGTCGGACGGAATTGCCTCGGCACCCCTGCCGAGACACGAGCCGCACCCTGAGCTATCGGCGTTCATCGGCGGCCCAATAAAGAATGTGCTGGCCTTGGGCAATACTCCCAACAAAGATCTATTCGCCGCCGATAAGCCGATGAACGCCGATTGGAAGCTGTCGGATTCAAACCGGATCCACCGAACCGCGTCCGATCCAAGCCCTCAGTCACAGATTGTTCAATCCGGTGCAAACCGGCGGCTGGGCTAGCCTGTGACTTCACTCGGCTTCTATATCCCGCTGGATATCAAAGCGAAGCCTTGGCTAGTAGCTACGCGAGAGCACTCGGGCTCAGGTCTCAGGACACGTTGTCCTGAAAATCCGAGCACTTTCTAATAGAATCAATGGCTTGCGGGGATTTCTCAGGACAAGTTGTCCTGGAGGATAGCGTCTCTTTATGCGGAACTCGCCCGTCACAGATTGTTCAATCCGGCGCCGCCGGTGACGAGGCTGACTTCTGACTTCCAGATCCTGAGAGGATTTTGAGGGCGAACCCTTCACTTCACTGCTTCGGGAACAGCAGCGGCAGCGCGATATCCGCGGTGAACATGCAGCGGGCGTTGTGGCCGCAGAGTGGCACCACCACGATGTCGTGTTTCGCGCCCAGTTGTTGGTTCACGTATTTGCCGAATGCCTGGCCGCGCGCCAGCCTGGTAGGCCCTTGCCGCATGGCGGAGCAGGATTGATCGAAGCCGCCCAGGGGCAGGATGTCGATTTCGCCCAGCAGGTAGGTGGTGGGCCGCGAGGCGAGCTGCTTCTTCAAATCCTCGTCGCTGACGCGCGCCGCGTATCCGGATCGATTTTGGAATCCGTAGGGCCAACGGTCATAGTTCGGGCAGGGTTCCAGGAGGGCAACCGGCCGGGTGGAGTCGATCCAGGCGTAGCTCGAAGGATTCGCCACTACGTACGTGACCGGCAGGCCCAGCGTCTCGTGGATCCGGTTGGACATTTCGTAGCGGTTCACAAACTGGCCGCCGGCGGAGTGGCCGGCCACCACGATGGCCTTCAGATTGGGAAACGTCTCCTTGCGGGCGAGTTGGCGCAGAATGTCGTCCACCATGTCGAAGGTGGTTAGCTTGTCGTCAGCCATGGAAGCTCCGCCAGTGCGCCAGGAACTGCAATTCCAGCTCACTTCGTTGGGGGCCAGCGTGTCCTTGCAAGTGCCGCCGGCGGAGGCGATGTGCGGCACTATCAGGAGGGTGTCATCCAGTGCGTCCGCCAGAAACGCCGCCGCCAACGCGGAACGAAAATAGTTCTCGGCATCGCGGTTGGTGCCGTGAATTACGATCAGGGCGCGGGTGATGCTCTCATTCTTCACGGTGAGCGGTTGGGTCCGGTAGACCATGGTGCGGGCCGGCCCGGCGCCCAGAGTCACAAATTCCGTGCAGGCTGGAGTCGCCGTAATGCACGGATCGGCATGGGCTGCCGCGGAGAGTAAAAGGATGAGGAATGCGCGCATCCTAATAATGTAGCGGAGAGCAGCGCGGCGATGGAACAACTTGGAATCAAGTATCCGGCGGTGCGATAGGAGGAGGTGAGGAGCGGGCTGAAGCCCAATGCCGCATAGTTTTCCCAAGGACGGAATTCCTGCGGAAATCAGGTGGGGCAGGCCCCCCGGCCTGCGCGGGACGCCCTCGTCCCGCTCCTCCTGTGGATTCAGACGCTTGGCGTCGCGAAAAGGCCGACCAGGGGGTCGGCTGCGGACGTGGGCGTCCGCCCCACTATTTAGGCAGATGCCCGGAAGTCGGAAAACTAAGTGGCATTGGGCTGAAGCCCGCCCCACAGTTTCACCGCACTTCCGCCTTCGCCTCCACCAGCCGCTTCAGGCGAGCCACGTCCATCACCATCTTCTTCTCCGCCTGCGGAGTGATCAGAGGCTCCAGGAAATTGGCGAACCACTCCATATAGTGAGCCCGCGAGCGAGTTTCCACGCGCGTGCGCCCGCCGCCCAAATCCACCAGCCGGTACGACTCCTCGCCATTGAAAAGCCCCTCTGTATCGGCAACCTGGAGCGTCATGCGCGAGGGCGGCGCATATTCGGTGTACGTTGCGGCGATCTGCATCAGGCCGCCGCCGTTATTCTCGTCCTTCAGCACCAGAACGCGCTTGGCGCCGAGCCCGTGCGCCTTCTGCGGATCGGGATACTTCACATCGACCATCCAACTTACCCACTGCTTAAGCTTGTCGCCGTCGTCGAGCCACGTCCACACCTGATCCGGCGGCGCGTTGATCTCCACGGCAGCCCGCGCGATACCCGCGTTGGCGCGGTGTCCCAGAACCAGCAGCGTCACCGTCGGCACGATCAGCAACACCGCTAACACGATTGCAATCCTTTTCACCCACTTCATCGCGATCTCCTCCAAGCAAAGACAGCCATCGAACTGGCGGGCGCGGCCAGAATCACCAGGCCCGCGTAAAACAACGGAGCAGTGGCGGCGCTGCACCACAAGGCGCACCCGGCCCCCACGGCCGCCGCGAGGGCGACCCCCATGGCCCTGACAAAAGTGCGCGCCAGCGAACCGCAGACCGCCGCGCACACGCACACACAAACCACATTCGCCGCCCAAAAACCCGGCGCGCGCTGCAACCCGTCTTTGAACGGGATGTTTGAATACACGAAACTCCACAGCCGGTCGAGCAGCAACAGAGGCATGGCCACCGCCACCAGCGCCGCCGCCACCAGATGGGCCGCCTCGCCCGAACGGAAGCGCAGGCCCAGGAGCGTCGCCGCCGACCGCAGCACCTGCCGGACATACCAGCGGGAGCCTGTCGAGCGACCCTCCGCGGCGCACAGCAGCAGGAATTCCTCGTGGAGGTCGCCCGCCACGAACTCGGCCTCATTCTCGCCGGCCACGGCCCACAGCACCAGTTGCGCCCATGCCGGCGGTTTCATTGAGATCCTCCCGGCAGCGGGAACTCTAAGCCTTCGAGCATGTTGGCGAGGTCCTGTCGGGCCCGATTGGCGGCCTCCATGCCCGCACCGGTCAGAGTGAACGAGCGTTTGGCGCGCCCGCCGCGCTCCGGTGTAGGGTCGCTCATCGCGGCGCTAAGCAGTCCTTTATCCGCCAACCTTTCCAGGGTGGCGTAGACCGCTCCGATGGTGACGTCGCGCCCGGTGCGCGTGGCGATTTCCTGGCGCACGCGCATGCCGTATGCGTTCGCGCCCAATCGCAGGACGGCCAACATTATCAGGTATTCGAATTCCCCGAGCCCCTCGCCCTTCGGCATGATTTCTACATACTAGAGAAAATATCGGCGGCCGTCAAGAGTTTTTTTTGCAAAGTAAAGTTTCACGCCGCCCAGCCGATATAGAAGGGGGGGTGGAGCTCGCGGTTTAGACCGGCCTGCCGCACACGTCCAGGGATCTTATGAAGATGACAGTCAGCAGGAAGATCGTTTTAGTTTCGAGCGCTAGTGTGCTCCTCAGCACGGTTGTGGCATTGGTAGTGCAAAGTGTCACGATTCGCTCGCAAGGCACTGAACTGACCAGGAATACTATGCGCGCGGCGGTGCTGGCCGCGGAAAACACGCGGGCGTCAATATCCTCGCTGCGGGCGAGGAACGCGTTTGACGATGCCGCGATCCTGCAAGAGGCCAAGAGCGCTACCGACTTTCGGCACACACGGCTCTACGATACAGTCCCGGTGGTGGCAGCCTGGAAGTCCATTGAGCAGGTGGCGCGCCAGGAGGGTTTCGAGTTTCGCGTGCCGAAGCGTCACGCCCGCAATCCCCGGAATGAGCCCACCGCCTCCGAAGGCGCGATTCTGGATTACCTGGAAAAGTCCGGCCAGCCCGAATATTTCCGGGCGGACCGGGCGGCCAACCTGCTTGTCTACGCCCGGCCCATACGCCTCACGGCGGATTGCCTCACTTGCCACGGCGACCCGGCCAACAGTCCAACTCACGACGGCAAGGATGCGCTGCAGTTTCCCATGGAAGGCTGGCACGAAGGCGAGGTCCACGGCGCATTCGTGCTCACCGCCCACCTCGATCAGGTGGACCATGTGGCTTCGGCGCGCGCCCAGTCGGACGCGATCCGGACGACTCTGCTGTGGATGGTACCCACGGGCCTGATCATCGGGCTGGCATTTTTCTGGTATGGCCGCCAGTCGATCGTGAAACCGCTCCTGACGGTAGTGCAGTCCACCAGCCGGTCGAGTCTCGAAACGTCGGAAGCGTCCCGGCAGATCGCCCGGGCATCCCAGAGCCTGGCACAGAGCGCCACAGAACAAGCTACCACTCTGGAACAGATCAGCCAGTCCCTGTCGAGCGTTACGGAGCAGACGCGAAGCTCGGCCGAGGGAGCGGAGCAAGCCAAGTCGCTGGCGGACGAAACCAATGCCGCCGCGGTGCGGGGAGCCGAGCACATGAAGCGCATGGACGAAGCCATGGGAGAGATCCGGACGGCTACCCAGAGCGTCTCCCGAATCATCAAGACCATCGATGAAGTCGCCTTCCAGACCAACATTCTGGCGCTGAACGCCGCGGTAGAAGCCGCTCGCGCCGGCCAGGCGGGAGCCGGGTTTGCAGTGGTGGCCGACGAGGTGCGCAGCCTGGCGCAAAGGAGTGCGGAAGCTGCCCGGGAAACAACCTCTCTGGTAGGCAATGCCCTGGAGCGGACTACCCGCGGAGCGGCGATCTGCAGCGAAGTGGTTTCGCGGTTGAAAGAGATCGAAGATCGCGGCAAGCCCCTCAACCACGCGGTGGGCGCAATCGCGTCCGCGGCCGGCGAGCAGCGGGCCAATATTGAGCGGGTCACCAGTTCGGTGGCGGAACTGAATCAGGCAACCCAGGGCGTTGCCGCCAACGCGGAGCAGAGTGCGGCTGCCGCAACCGAGTTGAACGCTCAGTCCGAGAGCCTGATGGATGCGATCCAGGCATTGAGCGTGCTGGTGGGCTCGTAGGCTGCGCGCGGTCAACGGCCGTCGCCAAGAAGGGTATAGGCCTGTTCGCGCAGGAGGTACAGATGCGGCTCATTTGGGGCCAAGCGGATGGCTTCGGCGAAATCCTGCGCCGCCAATGCAGCGTTCCCAGCCCGAAGGTGCAATTCACCGCGATATTGGTACGCCTGCCATAATTTGGGGCTCTGGCGGATGGTTTTCGTCAATAAAGCAATGGCCCGGCCGGTCCGGCCATTCGCAGCGAGCTGGTTGGCTTGGTCGAGCAGCGTTGCCGGATCGGGTTTCGCGGCGTATCGCCGGCTGCGCAGATGGAAATAGGCGCCGGCCAGCAACAGGAGACAGGCAATTTCCCCGGCGCCCACGAATTCCCAATCGCCCAGAACGAAACGGCCCACCACGGGCAAACTACCGAAGAGCAGCGCCAGGGCCCACGCGATCCGGCTCCACTGGCGTCGATCCATGCCTCTACGATACCGCCAGCATGGCTTTCCAGGACTCCTCGTCCTGGCCGACGCTCACCAGTTTGCCAATACGGACCAGCGGCAGGCGCAGCAATAAGGGCTCCCGTGCGATGCGCTCGATCAGCTCCGCTTCGGAGAGCTTCAGGTACTTCAGCCCGCCATCGTTATAAGATCTGCCGCCGGTGTCCAGGAGTTCGTTCCAACCGAAGCGCTCCACGAATCGTTTGATCTCGCCGGGGGCGATGGCTTTCTTCTTGAGATCGACCATCTGAATCGCCACCCGGCGCTCTTTGAAGAACCGCTCCGCCGCGCGCGTCGCCTGCGAGTTTTTCACGCCGAAAATTTGTATGTTCGCCATAAAAAAGGCCCGGAGCGTTTGCGCGCTCCGGGCCGGCTTTCCACTCGAGACCGCGGCCTACTGCGGCCGCATCCAGATATCTTCGAGCACCTGCACCGAAGAAGTGAACGTCTTGTCGCCGATGGTCAAGCGGACGAAATAGCTGCCCGGTTCCACCGGACCGCCGCTGGCATTGCCGCCGCCGAACCCGCCGCCTCCACCGCCGCCACGGCCGCCGGCCGATATGATGAACGGAACCCGGCCGCTGTTCTGTCCACCGCGTCCGCCGAATCCGCCTTGGCCGTTCGCATCGGCACCACGCCCGCCGCGGGCAGGGGGAGCCGGCTTCTGCATGTTCCACTGGAAGCGATTCATACCAGCCTTAATTTCGACGCAATTGACCTTGACGGTATCGGTGCAGGGTTCCATGGTGCTGACCACCGTGGTTCCTTGAAGGAACTCCAGCTTGGCGCCCGGAATGTCGGTCTTGGCCCAGACGTGTATGGCCGTACCGCCCTGCGGGTTCTGGCCCTTGAAATCGCGATTAGCCACCGCACGGGAGGCTGCCAAATCGTTCTTCCACAGGACCGCTGGCCGCGGATCGAACAGCACCACGCTGGCCGTATCCGTCATCGGCTTCAATTGTTCGAGTGGGGTAATATCGTCCATGATCCACAACGAGCGCCCATGAGTGGCCACGATCAGGTCGCGGTCGCGCGGATGGATCAGGATATCGTCCACGCGCACGCTGGGCATGTTGTTCATGAACTTCTTGAATTCCTTGCAGCCGTCGAGCGTTACGTACAATCCGAACTCCGTGCCCACGAAGAGCAGGTTGGGGTTGTCGTAATCCTCGCGCAGGGCGTTGATGTTGCCCTCCGCCGGCAGGTTTGCGGTGACGTTGGTCCACGTCTGGCCGTAGTCGGTAGTTTTGAACAGGTAGGGATGCCAATCGTCATAGCGATGGGCATCCAGCGCGACATAGGCCGTGCCGGGGTCGAAATGCGACGGCTCGATGCGCGAAATCTGGATGTAGCCGTGGGGCGCCGTGAAGCTGCCGTGAATGTTGCCGATGACGTTGGTGAAAGTATCGCCGTCATCCTTGCTGACTTGCAGATTGCCGTCGTCGGTGCCGATCCAGATGACGCCGGGGCGCGAAGGAGACTCGCGAATCTGCGTCGCCAGGGAACTGGCGGCGTAACCGTCGTGCTTTTCGGCCATCGGTTTTTCGCCGGAAACGCCCATGATGGACTGCTCCGGAGACCAGCGCGGCACGTTCTTGGTGAGATCCCTGAGGTTCATGGTCCAAGTGTCGCCGCGATCCGTCGACTTGAAGAAATACTGCGCCGCCATGTAGATCTTGGCCGGATTGTGCGGCGAGATCTCCATGGGAGCGTTCCAGTAAAAGCGCAGAGGTTCGACGTTGGGAGGCGCATTGACGACATTCGGCACCCCTCCGCGTCCACCGCCGCGTCCGCCGGGGGCTGCCGGAGTGGCGGCTGGAGTATCGGCCGGAGGGGTATTGGCCTGCACGTTGGCGCGTTGGATTTCATTAGCCGATTGAGCGGCCTGGCCGCCGCGTCCAATCGTGGGCCGGATGCTCTTCTGCGTGCCGTTGCGCAGATCGTGCCGGCTCATCGCGCCATCTTGCGATTCGCCGTAGACAATCGCCCAATCGGTAGGGTCCTGGCGGGTGTAAAATCCGTCGCCGCCGGCCACGGTGTACCAGTCGCTGTTCACCGGGCCGCCAGTGTAGCCGGTGCTCGCGCCGCCACCACCGCCGCCTCCGCCGTTGGAGCGCAGCGCGCTGGGGCCGCACCAGGCATTGTTATCCTGCAAACCGCCGCAGACCCAATAGGGCCGGCGCATGTCCGCCGACACCTGATAGAACTGACCCACGGCGATGTCGTTGTGGTAATCCCAACTGACGCCGCCATCGTTGCTGCTGTCGAAACCTCCATCGTGGCCGATCCACACCTGGCGGGGATCCTGGGGATTGATCCAAATGGCGTGGTAATCGGTATGCGAACCGGTCATGCCGGTCCAAGTCTTGCCGCCATCGAGCGAGACGCGGCCAGGGTTGCCGCCGGTCAAGAGTTTGTTGACATTCACCGGGTCCACGCGGATCTGGCTGAAGTACATGGCCCGCTCGTCGCAGTTGCTGATGAAATTCCATCTGTTGCCGCCGTCGTCGGAGCGGAATACGCCGCTGGCATCGGGATTGGGAGCCGGAGGCGCGCCGCCGCGTCCGCCACCGCCACCGCCACCGGCACGGCCGCTGCCGAACTCATTCGGGGCAGCCGCAACGCAAGTTCCGCTACCTGCCTCCGCGCCGCCACCCCCGCCGCGTCCACCGCCGCCGGCCGGATTGGCGCCGCCCGGAGCGGCCGCCGCACCGGTAGCCTGGGTCTCACCCGATTCGGTGGCCACGCCGCCGCGTCCGCCGCGGGCCGGTCCGCCGTCGGCCGCCGTGCCTGCACCAGTGCCGCCGCTGGCGCCCGCTTCCACCTGCGCGTAAATTGTTGAGGGTTTGCCGCGGAAAATGGAAATGGCGATGCGGCCGTAGATTCCGTCCTTCGGTTTGGGCCAGCCCGGTCCATCGAGCTTGGTCCAGGTGTCGCCGCCATCGGTCGACTTCCACAGCGCGCTGCCCGGTCCGCCGCCATTAAATCCCCACCAGGTACGCCGCCGCTGGTAAGAGGCCGCGTAAATTGTCTTGCCGTTGGAGGGATCAATGGCCACATCCGTGAAGCCGGTGTCTTCGTCGATATATTTGACCTGCTTCCAGGTCTTGCCGCCGTCTTGGGTACGGTACAGGCCGCGCTCCTTATTCGGGCCGAACAAGTGTCCCACGGCCGCCACAAAGCAAATCTTGGGATCTTGCGGATCTACCACCACGCGTTGGATGGACTGCGTCTCTTTGAGACCGAGATAATTCCAGTGTCCGCCGCCGTCGGTGGTGCCCCACACGCCGTCGCCGATCGACGAGCTCTGCCGGTTATTGCCTTCGCCTTTGCCTACGTACACCACATTCTTGTCGGAAGGCGCGATCGCGACCGAGCCGATGGACTCGTTCTCCATCTCATCGAACATCGATTTCCAGTGAATACCGCCGTCGGTGGTTCTCCACAGGCCGCCGGTGGCGAAACCGATGTACATGGTCATGGGATCCTGTTCCGCCCCCACGATGTCGTCGACGCGGCCCATCATCACCGCGGGCCCAATGGAGCGGAATTCGAACCCCTTCAACATCGGGTCATTACTCTGGTTGATCGGCGGAGCAGCGGGTGCGCCGCCTCGCCCGCCCTGGGCCATCGAGAGCCCGGAAAAACCCATGCAGGCCACCGCCGCAATCAACACCTTCGGCCCACCATGGAACCAACGCGTTACACACATAGACTTGTCCTCTCTAACCCTCGTGCTACCGGCGACACAATTCCTGCGGATTAAAGTAAATGTATCATATACGACCGCCCGTAGTAGCGCCGGCACTCCCCCGCAAAAGGTTTCGCCCGCTCCCCCCAACTGGCGCCCAAGCTGGCTATACGCCGCCTTCGCGGCTATGGCAAAATGGCCATAGAGAGATTTCTGGCTCAAGCGTCACCAAGGTTGAAAATAGTGACCGGCATTTCCGACAGCCCGCGGCTTTTCGTCCCCAGCCCCCATCTATGCGACGCCGTCAATGGGCGCATTGTGCAATCGGAGATTGAAGGCGGAGTGCATTTGCGGGACGTCGTGCCGGGAACGGTGTTGGAAGTGCGCACGCAGAACCGCGCCTATACCATCGAATATCAAGGCTCCGGCCAGGCGCTGATCTCGGGTCACCCGGTATTCTGCCCGAAGCCGGTTCTGGTCAATATTCACGGTTCCACATGGGGAGGGTCGATGCTGAAGGAACGCTTTATCGGCCGCGGCATGTGTCTGGAATTCGCGCCTCCCACCACCCCGGCAATTACCACTTCGGTGATCGTGGAAGTTCGCGAAACTCCGAACGCGGCCTGATTCGCGCGGGCCATCCTGAAGTTTCAATCGGAAGTTGGGGCGAGGCAGCTTCTGCACCCGCCCCATTTGTAGACTACGGCCAGGCTAGGCGCGTGAAGCCGGCGGGACCACTCCGGCCCATCGCGCGTAGACCGCGAGCTGGCCGGCGCCGGCGGCGAGACGCGATCCTCATTGGGCACAAATTCCAAAGCAGCAGCGCGGCCGCCCGGGTTCAGCCCGCGAAACCCGTCACCACGGTGTGCGGCCGCGGTATGCGTTCGTAACCGGCTTCGCGATATCCAGTTCGCGGAAGGTGTGGGCGTCGCCCGCGGGCGTGGTGGTCAACATTACCATGCTGAAGCTGGCCGTAGTGCTCGCATTGCACTTTCAATCGGAAGTTGGGGCGAGGCCGCTTCTGCACCCGCCCCGCTTGTGGACTACGGCCAGGCTAGGCGCGTGAAGCCGGCGGTACCACTCCGGCCCATCGCGCGTAGACCGCGAGCTGGCCGTAGCGCTCGCATTGTAGTTTCAATCGGAAGTTGGGGCGAGGCAGCTTCTGCACCCGCCCCATTTGTGGACTACGGCCAGGCTAGGTGCGAGAAGCGGGCGGGACCACTCCGGCCCATCGCGCGTAGACCGCGAGCTGGCCGTAGTGCTCGCATACGTGCTCGATGAAGCTCTCGGCCAGAGCCGCCTTGTCGGGGCCCAGGCCGCTCTGGTGTGCGCGCAGGGCCGCCGCCGCGTCGCCTGTGCTCTTCTTCAGTGCCGCCAGCACCTGGGCCTTGCTCGTGTATTGCGACTTCGGCAACTCGTTCGCGGTGTCGTCCACTTTGTCGCCGCGCGCAGTGCCGGCCACATATAGGTTCCAGAACGCCACGTGCCTCAGTACGTCGCCGAAGGTGCGAATTCCCGCCACGGGTGCGCTCTCGTACTTCTCTTCGGGAAACTCCTGCGCCAGGGCCGCCAGCTTGGCGCCGGCCTGTTCCCAGCGCTCCAATAACATATTCGAAACTGCCTGTTTTTCGGTGGTTTTTGCTGTCATACTCATGTTTATAAGGCAGCGCGGGAGGGTATTACTTGGCGAAAATTGCGGATGCTTTCGATCCCAGGGCGAGGCTGCCCCGCGCGCGCACCGTCGCATGCGGCGATGGCTGGTCGGTAAACCAAGTTGTCTGCGCGCTGGGTCCCCACGACCGTCCGTTTGAGGAGCGGCATTCGTCCGTGTCGATCGCGATCGTCATGGCCGGCACCTTCCAATACCGTTCGCACGCGGGCCGCGACCTGATGACGCCGGGATCTCTGCTGCTCGGCAGCGCCGGACAATGCTTCGAGTGCGGCCACGAGCACGGAACGGGCGACCGCTGCATCTCCTTCCAGTACTCACCCGAGTTCTTCGACCGGATCGAGGCCGGCCCGGTCTTCCGTGCGCAGCGCGTACCTCCGGCGCGCACACTCTCGCCACTCATCGCCCGCGCCAGCGCCGCACTCGCGGGAGCCGATCCGATTTCGTGGGAAGAGCTGTCCATCGAAACGGCCGCCCGGGCCGTGCAGCTCGACCGCGGGCTTTCGATGGACCCATCGAGCGCCGGTTCGGGCGCGACGGCGAGGGTCGCGCGCGTGGTTCGGAGGATCGAGTGCGATCCGGGTGGCGCTTGCGGCGTAAGCGCGCTGGCGCGCGAGGCGCGCCTCAGTCCGTACCATTTCCTGCGGACTTTTCAGAGCGTTACGGGTGTGACGCCGCATCAGTATCTCCTCAGGCTGCGCTTGCAACGGGCTGCGGCAAGGCTGAGGAGCGAGTCCACCAAGGTCGTGGATATTGCGTTCGATTGCGGCTTCGGCGATGTCTCGAACTTCAATCGCACCTTCCGCGCCGAGTTCGGGGTAAGCCCTCGCGTGTGGCGCAGGCCTGTGTTGCATTATTCGCGTGGCTCAGAGGGCGTCTGATCTTGCGACCATCCCACTGCTCCCATCTACCCTGACAGCTTCTTCAGAATGTGCTTTGCTAGAAACTCTTTGATCTCCTTATGGCGGGGCACGGGCTGGGAAACTCCCGTCCTGGGGTTGCTATACCAGTCGTGTCTTCCGCCGTGCCGGATCAAGACGCATCGATCCTGTACGAGCTTGCGGATCAGGTCGGCGCGCTTCATCCCACGGACAACTCGGCCACTCGCCGTACGCCCGGAATCTCACCACTGGTCAGATCCCGGTAGAGATCGCGAAGGTTTTCCTGCAGATCCGGCAGCGACTCTCCCTGTGTCAGATAGTCGGGGAACTCTTCGAAGTAGCCAAGCCACATCTCACCGTCCTGCCAATGGACGTACCGCGCGGTCGCCATGTCACCATATTACTCCATCACCGCATCTCGGATCGCCCGTGGACGTAAGGGGCACGCGTCCTGTTATTCTGTCCCCATGGCGAAAGCGATATCCCCTATTCCTGCGGGTTTTCACTCGTTAACGGCCCACTTGCATGTGCCAGGCGCGGCCAAGTATATCGACTTCCTGAAGAGCGCCTTCGGCGCCGAAGAGATCGACCGTTCGCCCGGTCCGGGCGGCAAATTGATGCACGCCCAGGTGCGCATTGGCGATTCCTTCCTGATGTTCGGCGACGACTTCGGCGCCGATTTCGGTTTGCCGCCGCTGGCCCAAGGGCGCCTGCCGTTCCACCTGAATCTCTACGTTCCCGACGCCGATGCCACCTGGGCGCAGGCTCTCGCCGCCGGGTGCGAAGTCACCATGCCGATCGGCGATCAGTTCTGGGGCGACCGCTACGGCCAGGTGCGCGATCCCTTTGGAATGAGCTGGGCCATTGCCACGCGGATGGAGGACTTGACACCTGCCGAGCAGCAGGAACGCGCCGCCAAGGCCTTCGGCGCACATTCATAAGAGCGCCTCCGAAGAGCATCTAAGCCAGCGGCAGCCCCGATTCCTTCAAGGCCCGCCAGCCGCCATCGAGCGAGATGGCTTTCGTGTAGCCCATTTTCTGGAGATTGTCGGCCACCAGCGCGGACCGGAAACCGCCGCCGCAATACAATATCAGGGGCGTCTCTTTGTCCGGATATTGGGTCTCGATGTCGCGCTCGATGATACCGCGGCTCAAGTGCACGGCGCCTTGCACGTGGCCTTTGTCCCACTCGTTGTCCTCGCGGGTGTCCACCAGCACGTGCGCTTCGCCGGCCGCAACCATCCTCCAGTAGCCATCGATATCGATCTGCCGCACGCGCGATTTGGCGTCGTCCACGAGTTTCAGGAATCCCGGACTATGTTGCATCAGCGACGATAATACCACTGCCTCCCGCGCTTTGCGTCAGAATGTACGTATGCCTATCCACACACCGGCTCGTGTTCTGGCCGCCGCCCTTCTGCTGGCATGCGGAGCGCGCCACGCGACCTGCGAAGTCAAACTGCCCGGAATCCTCAGCAGCCACATGGTGCTGCAGCGCGAAAAGCCGATCCACGTCTGGGGTTGGTCGGACCCCGGCGAGAAGATCGCCGTCGAACTCCACGGGGTGTCCCGCACCGCGGCCGGCAACAGTTCGGGAAGTTGGAGCGTATTCCTGCCTCCCGAGCCGGCCGGCGGACCATTTCAGCTCACGGTGACTGCCACCAACAAGATTGTTCTGGAAGATGTCCTGATCGGCGACGTCTGGTTCGCTTCGGGCCAGTCCAATATGGAAATGCCTCTCAAGGGATTCACGGGCGCCCCGGTGAAGAACTCCGCGGAGGAAATCGCGCACGCCTCGCAGCCGCAGATCCGGCTGATCCGCTTCCCGCGAAAAGCCGTGGATTTCCCGCAGCGCAACATCGACGCGTCATGGACCGTCTGCACTCCCGAGACGGCCGCGGACTTTTCGGCCGCGGCCTACTTTTTCGGACGGGAACTGAACGCGCGGGAGCACGTGCCCATCGGACTCTTCGACGCCACGTGGGGCGGCACACCGGCGGAAGCATGGGTCAGCCTCGAAGCCATTTCCGCGGACGCGGGCCTCATGCCGGTTTTCGCCACGCGCGCCCGGATGACGCAGTCGCAAGCCGACGAGGCCGCCATCTCAGCAGCGGAATGGCGCGAGGACGAGGCCGCAAGAAAAGCCGGGAAAACGCCGCGGACGCACCCATGGCGTCCCGAGCCCGAGTCCTGGGCTCCCGCCTGGCTGTTCAACGGAATGGTCGCTCCCGCAACCCCCTACGCTATCAAAGGCGTCATCTGGTATCAGGGCGAGTCCAACAGCCGGCTGAACTTCGCGCCCATGTACGCCAGACTGTTTCCGGCCCTCATTGCCGACTGGCGCGGGCAGTGGCATGAGGGCGATTTTCCATTTCTGTTCGTGCAAATCGCCAACTTCAGATCGAATGACACGGAAGTGTGGGCCGTCATCCGCGAGGCGCAGCGCCGCACGCTCTCGGTGGCGAATACCGCCATGGTTGTGACCACGGATATCGGAGATCCCGTCAACGTGCATCCGGCCGATAAGCAGACCGTGGGCGCGCGCCTGGCGCTGGCTGCGCGGGCATTGGCGTACGGCGAAAACGTGGAGTACTCCGGCCCGCTCTTTCGACAGGCAGCGGCCGATGGCGAAGGCATACGGATCTGGTTCGACCACGCGGGCAGCGGACTGGTTGCCAAGGGAGGCACGCTCCTGGGGTTTGAAATTGCCGGAAGCGACGGTCGTTTTGTGCCGGCGGCCGCGCGCGTCGACGGAAAGACGGTGGTGGTCAGCAGCGCCCAGGTCGCGGAACCGAAGTATGTGCGGTACGGGTGGGCCAACGCGCCGTCGATCAACCTGTTCAACTCCGAGGGACTGCCGGCGTCGCCTTTCACTTCGGAAGACGCCATCCCGGTAAGGTAACAACCGCGGGGTTCGACAACCGGGGAGCGCAAGCCGGGGCGAGATTTGTTATAGTCCCTCGATGGCGATTCGAAAGCTGATAAGTCTCGGCGTGCTCCTCTCCAGCGCGGTGGTGCTCGCCCAAACTCCTCTGACGGAGGAGCAACGCACACAACTGGCCTACACTCAGGCCCACTACACCAAGTTCGAATACCGGATTCCGATGCGCGACGGTGTGCGATTGTTCGCTGCCGTCTACGTTCCGAAGGACGCTTCGGAGCCGTATCCGATCCTCATGCTGCGGACCCCGTATAACGTCGGGCCGTATGGCGCCGACAACTACAAGACGCAGGTCGGCCCGTCCTTTGCCGCGGAAAAAGAGGGCTTCATCTTCGTCTACGAGGATGTCCGCGGCCGTTACATGTCGGAGGGCACGTTTGTCGACGTGCGGCCGCATAAGACGCATTACAGCGGCCCGGCGGATACCGATGAAAGCACCGACACCTACGACACCGTCGATTGGCTGGTGAAGCACCTTCCTAACAACAACGGAAGGGTGGGCATGTGGGGCATCTCCTATCCGGGCTTCTTCGCGGCCCACGGCCTGATCGATTCGCATCCGGCGCTGAAGGCCGTTTCCCCGCAGGCTCCCATGGGCGACGTCGGGAACGGCGATGACGGATACCACAATGGCGCATTTCACCTGGCCGCGAATTTCCGCTTCTACTCCGGCTTCAAGCCGCGAAAACCGGAACCGGAGCCGCCGCAGCCCGCGGCCGGCTTCGACCCGGGAACCATGGACGCTTACGATTTCTTCCTGCGCATGGGTCCGGTGTCGAATGCCAATGAGAAGTACCTCAAGCATCAGAATCAATACTGGGACGACACCATCAAGCACACCTCCTACGACGAGTATTGGCAGACGCGCGCGCAGGCGCCGCACATGAAGAATGTGACGCCCGCGGTGATGTGGGTGGGCGGCTGGTTCGACGCCGAGGATCTCGCCGGACCTTTGAAGCTGTTCAACTCGCTCGAGAAGAACGGCGCAACCGCCCCGGATACTTTGGTGATGGGACCATGGCGCCACGGCGGGTGGGCTCGCGATCGCGGGAACACCTTGGGAAACTTGAATTTCCACTCCGATACGGCGGTGTACTTCCAGGAAGACATCGAACTGCCGTTCTTCGTTCAAAACCTGAAGGGCAAGGGCAACGGGCTGAAAGCCGCCGCCCAGGGCGACGTTCCGAAGGCGTTTCTGTTTGAGACCGGGCGCAACGAGTGGCATCGTTTCGCGGCGTGGCCGCCGAAGAACGCCATCGCCCGCTCGCTGTATTTCGATGCGGACTGGAAACTGTCCTGGAGTGCGCCCAAAGACTCCGGTTTTGACGAGTATCTGAGCGATCCCAACAAACCGGTGCCCTCTACCGGCGAACTCGCTCCGGGTATGGGAATGCCCGTGGATTACATGACGTTCGACCAACGCTTCGCCGCCACCCGTCCCGACGTGCTGACCTACGAAACAGCACCGCTCGATCATGACGTGACCATCGCCGGACCCATCACGCCGGTGCTGCAGGTCTCGACTTCAGGCACGGATTCGGACTTCGTGGTGAAGCTGATCGACGTGTACCCGAACGATTATCCCGACCCGAATCCGAACGTCAAAGGAGTGTACATGGGCGGCTACCAGCAACTGGTGCGCGGCGAGCCTTTCCGCGGCAAGTTCCGCAACAGCCTGTCCCAGCCGGAGCCGTTCACTCCGGGTAAGCCGGAGAAGATCGAATTCTGGATGCCGGATGTATTGCACACGTTCCGCTCCGGCCACCGCATCATGGTGCAGATCCAGAGTTCCTGGTTCCCGCTGGTGGATCGGAATCCGCAGCAATTCCTGGATATTCCGAATGCCCGGCCGTCCGATTTCAAGAAGGCGGCGGAGAGGGTGCTGCGAGGAGGGCCGGAAGGCTCCCGGTTGCGCGTCCTGGTGGTGGACGAGATGCCCCAATAGCGAAGCATCTGCATCAATCGTCTATACTAATGCATATGGCCAAGACACGGACTACCTTGAACCTGGACGAGGAATTACTCAAAAGCGCCCGTGAATACAGTGGCATTCAGGAAAAGACTGCGCTGATTCACGAGGCGTTGCGGGAACTCAACTCGCGCGCGGCGGCCCGGCGCCTGATCGCCCTGGGCGGCACGATGCCCAAGGCACAGGCCGGACGGCGCCGCCGGTCCGCGAAAACGCGATGACCCTGGTTGACACCTCGGTCTGGATCAAGCATTTCCGCACACCTGAACCGGCACCGGTTCAACTGCTGGCCAACGGCATGGCGGGAATACACCCTTACGTGGTTGGGGAACTCGCCTGCGGCAGCCTCAAAAGCCGCGAGTCTACCCTGCGTCTGCTCAGAGCACTGCCCCAGGCTCCTGTCGCCAATGAGGCCGAGATTTACTATCTGCTCGATACCTATCGACTGTGGGGCGCCGGTCTGGGGTGGGTGGATCTCCACTTACTAACCGCCGCGGCGTTAGCGGGCTGGCGCCTGATGACGGCGGACGCCGTCCTGAACAGGGCCGCGGCGAAGGCTGGGATCGCGCATTGAGCCGATGAGATCGATGCCTAAGGCGCAAGCGGTTCGTAGAAGCGAGGCACCCGGTGGCCTGTGCGAGCCTCGTGCATGAGCCGTTTGCGAATGGCATCTCCGATCCTCGGAGAGCATTTGCCTCTGGCATTCCGGAGCAATTCTTCCGCCCGTAAGACGTCTTCCTCCGTACCGCCTCTCAACTTGTAAATCGCGGCCCAGGCATCCCGTAACTCCTGGCCGGCGGACAGCCACGTCTCCTGAAAGGCGTCCAGGATCTCCCGTGCGATCGCGTTGCACTCGTCACAAGCGGTCTTCATCACTCCACCCGCTCGATCTTCGCCCCCGCCCCGGCCAGCTTCGCTTCGATCCTCTCATAGCCGCGATCGATGTGGTACACGCGATCAATCACCGTCTGCCCGCGCGCTACCAGCGCGCCCAACACCAGCGACGCGCTAGCCCGCAGGTCCGACGCGATGACTCCCGCGCCGGTCAACTCGCGCGGACCCGCCACGATCGCCTGCCGGCCGTCCAGCCGGATGTTGGCGCCCATTCGGGCCAGCTCCTGCGCGTGCATGAAGCGGTTCTCGAAAATGGTCTCCACCACGATGGCGATCCCTTCGGCCTGTGTCATCAGCGCCATGTACTGCGCCTGCAGGTCGGTGGCGAATCCGGGATATTCCTCGGTGGTCATGTCCACGGAGCGCAACCGCCCGGGCGCTCGAACGCGCAGCGAACTCGCGTTCGGCTGTGTCACGTCAGCACCCGCCTGTTGCAACTTGGACACGAGAGCGCCGAGATGCTCCGGGGCGCAATCGGTCACCGTCACATCGCCGCCGGTGATCGCACCGGCAATCAGGAAGGTGCCGGCTTCGATACGATCGGGGATGATAGTGTGGGCCGCGCCGTGCAGTCGCTCGACGCCCTGGATGCGAATCTCGGAAGTGCCGGCGCCTTCGATCCGCGCGCCCATCCCGATCAACAGAGCCGCCAGGTCCGACACTTCCGGCTCGCGGGCGGCGTTGCGCAACACCGTTTCCCCTTTGGCCAGAACTGCGGCCATCATCAGATCTTCGGTGCCGGTGACCGTGATGCGGTCGAAATGCACCGCGGCGCCACGCAGACCGTCGGGCGCCACGGCCTCGATGTAGCCGTGCGCCTGATTGATGCGCGCGCCCAATTGTTCCAGCCCGAAAATGTGCAGATTGATGGGCCGCGCGCCGATGGCGCAGCCGCCCGGCAACGACACGCGCGCCCGCCCGCAGCGCGCCACCAGCGGTCCTAACACCAGGCTAGACGCGCGCATGGTCTTCACCAGCTCGTAGGGCGCCTCGGGGCTCGAAATCCGCGGCGTCGTGAGGCGCACCGTGGAGCCGTCGATGTCCACCTGCGCCCCTATATCCACCAGCAGCCGCTGCATGGTGCGGATGTCGCGCACGCGCGGAATGCGGTTGAGCGTTACAGCTTCTTCCGTGAGCAGTGCCGCGGCCAACGCCGGCAGCGCCGAATTCTTCGATCCATTGGTGGGGATTTCCCCTTGGAGGGCCGTTCCGCCCGTGACTACAAACTTATCCATAATCTTAGGTTCTTAGACCCCGATTCGTAAACAAAGCTACTTCAACACTGGAGCCGGTTGCAGTTGCGTGACCCTGTGCTCATTCTGCCTTCTGACTCCTGACTTCCAAATCCTGAATAGAATTCAAGGGCGGAGCCCTTGCTTAGTACAGCGTCTCGGAAATACCGTCACATATCCGACTCGATGTGACATACCGCTCCCTGACGGTCGCGGCTCTCTATGCCGCCTCTTTCCGAACCGCAACCGTAAGAGAGAGCGGACCGGCAATAATACGTTAGCGTATTTCTGAAACGGCCGACTTAGCTATCAGCTTTCAGCTTGTTCACTCGCTCCTCGCGTCCGTCCACCAACCGGCGGGCTGAAGCCCGCCCCACCGAGCCTGCCAAGGACACCTGACAACTCATAAAGCCTTCGAAACCCTTCCGCCGGCCGCGGCCAGCCGACGCTCCGCTTCCTCGCGGCCGACGCCCGCCTTGGCCATCACAATCGCGGTGCGCACGCTCGATCCCGATTGCTCCAGCAGTTCGCCCGCCCGCTCGTAGGTAACCCCGGCCGCCAGCGCGACTATGCGCCGCGCGCGGTCCGCCAGCTTGGCGTTCTTCGGCTGCACATTCACCATCAGGTTGCCGTAAACGAAGCCCAATCGCACGCACGCTCCTGTGGAGAGCATGTTCAATACCAGCTTCTGTGCAGTGCCGGCCTTCATCCTGGTGGAACCGGCCACCACTTCCGGGCCCACTAGTGGCGTAATGGCGATGTCCACCGCGCGCGCCAGGTCGGAATCGGGCGTGCAACTGATCCCTACCGTGACCGCGCCCATCCGGCGAGCCTCCGCCACGGCGCCGAGCACGTAGGGCGTGCGTCCGCTGGCGGCGATCCCCACCAGTACGTCGCTCGCGGTGAATCCGCGCGCCAGCAGGTCGCGGACCCCGATGGAAGGGTCGTCTTCGGTGGTTTCGGTAGCGCGGCTGAGCGCGGCTTCGCCGCCGGCGACGATGCCCTGCACCATGGCCGGGGGCGCGCTGAACGTGGGCGGAATTTCAGAGGCGTCCAGCACGCCCAAACGTCCGCTGGTGCCCGCGCCGACATAGAAGAGCCGCCCGCCGCGTTCGATCGACGCCACAATCGCGTCCACCGCGCGCGCGATGGCCGGAATCTCGCGCTCCACTGCGCCTGCCACCTTGCCATCCTCGGCGTTGATGATGCGCAAGGCGTCTTCGGTGGACAACGCATCGAGGCTTGCGGACGCGGGATTCAATTGTTCCGTAAGGAGGTTTTCGAGCACGTGTTCTACTGTCAGGCTAACACCACGTTATATTCAAAGGAGTGCGCTATCTTCTCACCGGCCGCCAGCCCGAGCCCACAGCCATCCTGCTGGTGGAAAGCGGCTCGCGCGGCATCCTGGAACGCATGCTGCCGCCGCTGCGGCAATCGTGGGGCAAGGGCGTCCCCATCGACCTGGTGAGCTGTTTCGCCACTCTGCCCGAGGGCTTTCCGCCGGAGACGCGGCTCTATCGCGTAACCGATTATCGCGGACCAGAAGGCCGCGGCAGACTGTATCGCGAGCTGGCGGCCAATGGATATTCCCACGCCGGCATCGTTTGCTCCGCCGAGCCGCTCATGACCAAATGGAAGTGGATGCTGGCGTGGCGCCTTCCGGCGAAGGTTTTTGTCATCAATGAGAACGCCGATTATTTCTGGCTCGACCGCCTCCACTCCTCCAATATCTGGACTTTTGTGCTTTTGCGCACAGGGCTCGCGGGAAGTGGCGCGGTCCGCATTTTGGCGCGCCTGGTTTCCTTCCCGTTCACGTTCGTGTACCTGCTACTCTATGCTGCAACAGTTCATACCAGAAGAGCTTTCCGCAAAGGTTGAAATATGAAATGCATTCAGGTGAAAGTTCCCGGAGGCCCCGAGAACATGCAATTGGTGGACGCGCCGACGCCCACTCCGGGTCCCCAACAGGCGCTGGTGAAAATCGCCGCGAGCGGCGTGAATTTCATCGACGTCTATTTCCGCACGGGCTTATATAAGGCCGATCCGCCGGTCGCGCTGGGCAGCGAGGCGGCTGGTACGGTGGAGGCGGTCGGCCCCGGCGTGACCGAAGTGGCGCCCGGCGACCGCGTGGCATACGCTATGGCGCGCGGCTCGTATGCCGAATACGCGGTGGTGCCCTCGTGGCAATTGGTCAAGATTCCCGGCCACGTCGATTTCACGGTTGCGGCGGCGGCGATGCTGCAGGGCATGACGGCCCACTACCTGACCCACTCCACGTTTCCGCTGAAAAGGGGCGACACGTGCCTGGTGCAGGCGGCCGCGGGCGGCACAGGCGGATTGATCGTGCAAATGGCCAAGATGCTGGGCGCGCGCGTGTTCGGCACAGTGTCTACCGATGCGAAGGCGCAGATTGCGCGGGAACACGGCGCCGATGAAACCATTCTCTACACGCAGCAGGATTTCGAAGCCGAAACGCGACGGCTGACCGGCGGGCGCGGCGTCGACGTGGTCTACGATTCCGTGGGCCGCACTACCTTCGATAAGAGCCTGGGCTCCCTGCGGCCGCGCGGGACCATGGCGCTGTTCGGCCAATCGAGCGGCCCAGTGCCTCCTTTCGACCCCGCGATCCTGAACGCAAAAGGGTCGTTATTCCTCACCCGCCCGAGCCTGGCCCACCACCTCCTGACACGCGAGGAACTGCTATGGCGCGCGGGCGACGTGCTCGGGTGGATCGACGCCGGCAAGCTCAAGCTGCGCATCGACAGCACCTACCCGTTGGCAGAGGCTGCCGCGGCGCACCGCGCTCTCGAAGGCCGCCACACTACCGGCAAACTGCTGCTCACCGTTCCGTAAGGGGATGAGGAAGAACGCCAGACACGCTGTGGCTCGGGCTTCTTGGTGGGGCGGGCCGAAGCCCGCCCCACCAGGAGTACAGCGCTGTAAGGGTGTGGGGCGGGCTTTAGCCCGCCGCTGGACTTTGGCCTTTTCATGGCATGCAGGTGGCCAACCCGGTGGGGCAGACTTTCAGTCCTCCCCAGAGGGGACCCCGGGCTTCAGCCCGCCTCGGGGAATTTCCTCCGGCTTCGTGCCCTTCGGCGCGCCCGTAGCGAAGCCAGAGAAATTCGTCAGGCCTCGTGGAAGCCGGCTGAAAGCCGGCTGCAGGCTGAAGCCTGCCCCGCTAAGAAAGGCCAAACTCCAGGGGCGGGCTTTAGCCCGCCGGTTTGTCGACGGCATTTTGCAAGTTCCTCTTCAGCACGCCTTCGAAGAACCTGCGAAATTGCGGAGAACCGCCCCCTCACCGCCGCGGCTCTGTAAACGCCGGCGCTTTCACAGCCCGGCCTGCGGGGCAACCCGTCAGCAAGTGGTTTTCGGCAAGGCGAGGCTCCCTAAAACCTCATGACTCTTCAGGCCAAGTTGACCCTGGGCACGGTGCTGCTGGCCACCGTGATCGTAGCCATGATCTCGGCGGTCTACCTGGGCAACATCATGGACCTGCAGTTCTCGTCCGCGCTGCGCGAGGCCGGCCGCGTGGGCGATATCGCCCTCCGATACGTTGAGGATGCCGTCAACAGCCGTCCCGACCTGCCGCTGAGCGAGGCGCTGGCCAGCCAGCGGCTGACCGAACAGCTCGTAACGGAAGTGGCCTACCACAAGGAAATTGTGGAAGTGGCGGTAGTGGACGCCAACGGCGAAATCCTGGCGGACAACTTCGCCGATCGGCGCGGGCAACGCAGTCAAAAGTACGATCCGCTCGCTCCGCTGGTGCAGGCCGGCTGGCCCAGGAAACTGAGAGTGCTCTCATCGCACAATATCGATCACTACCAGGTAGAGCGCGACGTGGGTCCGCCGCCCATTTCCGTAAGAGTGATCGTGCAGCCGGCAACCATCGTGGATGCGATGAAACCGGCTATCGACCAGAGTGCCCGTATTGCCTTGTTCAGCGTGGTGGCCGCCATCTTCCTCACGTTCCTGTTTTCGGCCTTCGCATTTCGCCCGTTGGGCCGCCTGCGCCGTCAGCTCGATCTACTCGCCAGCGGCGAATACGAGCCCGAGAAAACCGAAAACAAGCCTTCCAGGGACGAAGTTTCCATCATGTCCTCCAAGGTCAGCCTTCTGGGAGAGCGGTTGCGCGGCGCGCAGTTCGAAGTGTCCGATCTGCGCGGCAATATCGATCGGCTCCTGCAGGATCTCGAGGACGCGGTGCTGATCTTCAACCGCGAGGGCCGCCTGGTCTTCGCTTCGGGCTCGGTAAGCCACTTTTTGGGCCGGGAACGCGACGCGCTCTCCGGTGAATCGATCGCCGGAATTTTTCCGCCTTCCACCAATTTGGGGTTTCTGATCGCGCAGGCCTCCGAGAGCGGCCTGCGGATTCGCAACCGCCGCATTCCGCTGGAATCAGCGGCGAATGGCGGGGAACCGGCCGCTGTGCTGCTCTCGGTGGACTGGCTCGAAGCGCAATCGGGTGCGCGCTCGGGATTGCTGGTGCGCCTCCGCGATCCCGAAGCGCAGCGCCAGATCGGGCGTCAATTGCAGACCGCCGACCGCCTGGCGGCCATCAGCCGCATCTCCGGCGGTGTGGCGCACGAAGTGAAGAATCCGCTCAATGCGATCCTGCTCCACGTGGAGGTGGCGCGCACCCGCCTGGCGCAGGGCGAGGCCGACGTCACGCCGCAAATGGAAGTGATCTCGCGCGAAATCCTCCGCCTGGACCGCGTAGTGAAAACGTTTCTCGATTTTACGCGGCCTGTGGAGCTGAACTATCGCGTGGTCCCGTTGCGCGACGTTCTGCGCGAGATCGAGGAGCTGACCCGTCCGCAGGCCGAAGCGGAAAACATCCGCATGACGGTCGAGCCGGATCCCGATGGCGTGGATGTACGGGTGGACCGCGACATGTTCAAGCAGGCCTTTCTCAACGTGGTGGTAAATGCCATACAGTCCATGAAAGGTGGCGGCGAGCTGCGCCTGCAGTGCTCCAGTGCCGGCGACACCGCGGAGATCCGCATCTCCGACACCGGCGGTGGAATTCCTCCCGAGCTACGGGACAAAATTTTCCGTTTGTACTTCACCACCAAGCCGGGCGGCAGCGGCATTGGACTGGCGATGACGTTCCGGATCGTGCAATTACACGATGGTACAATCGACTTCAGCAGCGAACCCGGGAAAGGCACCACCTTTGTGATCCGCCTTCCAATTGCCGTGTGAGCGAGACTCCCAAAATGAGACGCGCGAAAGCAGTCCTCGTTGCCGTCATGACGATTCCGCTGGCCGGCTGCTTGTTGAACGGCAAGCCCAAAACCGTCGCCGCGGCTCCCGCGCCGCCGCGGCCTGCCGCTCCCACGCCGCCTCCCGAGCCGCTCTCGATTCCCCAAACGAATGTGGAGCTTCCTCCGCCTCAGCCCGTGAAGCCCGAAGCGCTGGTCACCGAACCGCAAGTGGAATCGGCCCAGCCGGCGCATGAGAAACCGTCTCCCGCGCCGGCGAAGCCGCGCCCTCCCGCTGCCGCGCCGAAACCCGCGGAACCGCAGGCTCCCGAGGCCGAGCCCGAGCCTGCGCGCGCTCCGATTCAGGAGATCCTGCCGGCCGACGTGCTTAAGCAGTTGCGGGATTCCGCGCATAAGTACCAGGCGGACACTCGCACTTTGCTGGCCGGGGTAAAACCCCGAACTAACAATCAAAGACGGGCGGCAGCGGAGATCGAGCAATTTCTGAAGCAATCCGAAGAAGCCGAAAATGCCGGAGACATGCGTCTGGCGGATCAGCTTGCGGAGCGCGCGCACATTCTCGCCAAGGAGCTGCAGAGTGGCAAATAACGAGTTCGACGAGCGGAGGCAAACCGTCGCCTCCGGGCTTGCGGAGCACAAGCTGGACGGCCTGCTGGTTTCCTGGGGCCCGAATCTGCGGTACCTTTCCGGTTTCACGGGGAGCAACGCATTGTTGCTCCTGACGGCGGGCAAATCGATCCTCTTCACCGACCCGCGCTACGCCATACAGGCCGGCCAGGAATCCACCTGCCAGGTGCGGATTTCGAAGGGGCCGCTGGCGGCCGATATGGTGGCGGCTATCGGGAAGATGCGCTTGAAACGCGTGGGCTACGAGCCCGCGATGATGAGCTGCGACGCGTACCAGTCGCTCGATGCGAAAATGCCGGCGAAGACCGCGCTCGTGGCCGTGAAGGGCTGGATCGAGGAGCTGCGGACGGTGAAATCGCCCACTGAAATCGCGCGCATACGCCGGTCGGTGGAGACCAACTCGAAGGCCTTCGAGCAAGGTGTGGCGCGCGTGAAGCCGGGCATGAAGGAACAGGATCTGGCGGCCGAGCTGGAGTATCGCATGCGCCGTCTGGGCGCGGAGAAGCCGTCGTTCGAGACCATCGTGGCCGGCGGCGAGCGGTCCGCGCTGCCGCATGCGCAGCCTACCGCCGCGCGCTTCAAAAATGGCGAGCTCATCGTGGTGGACATGGGAGCGCTGCAGGAAGGCTACTGCAGCGATATGACGCGCATGCTATTTCTCGGCACGCCGAACGCTATGGTGAAGCGCACTTACAAAGCGGTGTTGGAGGCGCAACTGGCGGGCATCGACGCGGTTCGCGCCGGCGCGCGCACTGCCGCCGTGGATGCCGCCGCGCGCAAGGTGCTTCACGGTTACGGGCTCGACCAAGCTTTCGTTCACTCCACCGGCCACGGCCTGGGACTGGAGATCCACGAGCCCCCGCGTCTCGGCAAACGCGACAAGGGCCGGCTCAAGGCAGGCATGGCCATCACTATCGAGCCGGGCGTGTACATCGAGGGCTTCGGAGGCATCCGCATCGAGGATACGGTGCTGGTGACGGACAAGGGATGCGAGGTTTTGACGCCGACGAGTAAAGAGTTGCGGGTGATTTAGCCGGGGAGTAAGATTAGAGGGGATATGTATGACCCACGAGGAACGGTTCGACCGCATCGACGCCAATATTGAACGCCTGAGCGAGCGTCTCGATGCTTCCGTGGCGCGACTTGACGCATCCATTGCACGCATCGACGCCAACATGGAACGTCTCACCCAGTATTTGCTGGATTTCAGGCAGGAGACCGCTCAGCACTTCGAGGTAATCGATAACCGTTTGGAAATACTCACCGCAACCGTGGCCAACATCGATTCCAGGTTTCCGCCGCTTACCAAGGCTATCCTCGACTTCGGAAAGGTCTCCACGCAACTCACGAACGACCAGGCCCGGAACAAGCACGCTATCGCGGAACTCGGCGCCCGCGTGGAGCGGCACGAAGAGAAAGTTTCCAAACTGATCGACCCCGCAGCGTGAGCCAGCCGGGATAACCGGACCTTCCTTTCCCGATTTGTGCCTTGACATCCCTCCCGTTTTGTGTGCATAGTGAAATCGGAAGCGATCAAAGGGTCGTTTCTAATACCGCGATCCCCTTTCACGGGGGAGCCATTGACAAGGAGGAAGTTACATAGAACCAGTCCACAAGATGGGCGGCTTTCGGCTTCCTCGGCCGGCCAGTCGCGAGTTCTGACGCGCAATTGCAGTTGCTCTTGGCGCCGCGGTCGACGAACCGCTGTCACTATGACTCGCTGGCCGGTACTTGGAGTCGGCGGCCGCCCTTTTCTTTTTCATCCCGCCGCGTGAGATAATCGCAGTTAGACCCCCACATCGCATGGATCGCGAATTCATCCGCAATTTCTCTATCATTGCCCACATCGATCATGGCAAGTCCACGCTTGCGGACCGTCTGCTCGAAGTCACCGGCGCACTTTCGCAGCGCGAAATGATGGAACAGGTCCTCGATTCCATGGACCTTGAGCGCGAGCGCGGTATCACCATCAAGGCTCACGCGGTGCGCCTCAACTATCGCGCCGATGACGGGAAAATGTACCAGTTGAACCTGATCGACACCCCCGGCCATGTTGATTTTTCCTACGAGGTTTCGCGCAGCCTGCAAGCCTGCGAAGGCGCGCTACTGGTAGTGGACGCCTCGCAGGGCGTGGAGGCGCAAACTCTCGCCAACACCTACCTCGCGCTGCATCACAACCTGGAAATCATTCCGGTGATCAACAAGATCGACCTGCCGGCCGCCGAACCGGAGCGCATTCGCGAACAGATCGAGACCATCATCGGGCTCGATGCCCGCGATGCCGTGCTGGTGAGCGCGAAGCAAGGCATCGGAGTGCATGAGATTCTGGAGCACATCGTGCACCTGGTACCCCACCCGAAGGGTTCGCCCACGGCGCCCTTGCGCGCGCTGATTTTCGATTCCTGGTTCGACCCGTACCGTGGCGTCATCATTCTGCTGCGCGTGCTCGACGGCAAACTGCGGCTCGGTCAGAAGATCCGCCTGTGGTCCAACGGGCAGGTCTTCGAAGTGGAAGCCCTGGGCTACCAGGCGCCCAAGGCCACGCCCTGCGACGAGCTTTCCGCGGGCGAAGTGGGTTTCCTCTGCGCCAACATCAAGACCGTCTCCGATGCCAAGATTGGCGATACCATCGTGGACCACGAAAACCCAGCCTCCGAGCCGCTGCCCGGCTTCGAAGAGATCAAGCCCATGGTTTTCGCTGGCCTGTACCCCGTGGAATCCCACGAGCACGGCCTGTTGCGCGACGCCCTGGAAAAGCTGCGGCTCAACGACAGCGCCTTCAATTTCGAGCCGGAGAATTCGGTGGCCCTGGGATTCGGGTTCCGCTGCGGATTCCTGGGGTTGCTGCACCTGGAGATCGTGCAGGAACGACTGGAGCGCGAGTTCGATATCGACCTGATCACCACCGCGCCGGGCGTGCGCTACCGCGTCACCAGCACCACGGGTGAAATTCTCGAGATCGACAACCCTACGCGATTCCCCGACCCTTCGGAGATCAAGCAGATCGAAGAGCCCATCATCGACGCGATGGTGATCACGCAGGAAGAGTTCCTGGGCGGCATTCTCAAGCTGCTGGAAGAAAAACGCGGCACGCAGAAAAAGTTCGAGTACATCGGCGGCGGCCGCGTGATGCTCACATATGAGATGCCGCTAAACGAAATCGTGCTGGATTTTTACGATCGGCTGAAATCCTGCTCGCGCGGCTACGCTTCGCTCGATTATCACTTCTCGGGCTACCGCGTGTCCCCCATGGTGCGGCTGGACGTGCTGGTGGCGGGCGATCCGGTGGACGCGCTGTCCATGATCGTGCACAAGGAGTTTGCCTACGAGCGCGGCAAGGAGTTGATTTCGCGCTTGCGCAAACTCATTCCGCGGCAACAATTCGAAGTGGCGCTGCAGGCCGCGATCGGCAATAAGATCGTGGCCCGCGAGAGCATCTCGGCCCTGCGCAAGAATGTGCTGGCCAAGTGTTATGGGGGCGACATCAGCCGCAAGCGCAAGCTGCTCGAAAAGCAGAAAGAGGGCAAGAAGCGGATGAAGCGCGTGGGCCGCGTGGAGATCCCGCAGGAGGCCTTCCTGGCGGTGCTGCGCGTGGGCACGCCGGACGCGGAAGAGTAAGCGGCGGGGTCGCCAGGTCCGTCACGGTTGGATGAGGAGTAACGGGATCTCCCGAAAGTGCCCATCCAGTGTAAGAAGTTGAAGCCCGTGCTCCAGCGCAACGGCCGCGATCCAGACATCGTTGCGGGGAATGGGCCGGCCTTTCTTACGCAAGTACACATCCACCTCCGCATACCGCAGCGCGGTCTCTTCGGTGACGTGCAAGACGCGAACCGATGGCTTACTCAGGAATTGCGCCAATTGGGCGGTGTTCTCGGCGCATCGATTTCCGGCCCGGAATCCGCTGTACAACTCGCCCAAAACAACGGCCGAAACAGCAACCGTCTCCGATCGCCGCATCACTTCGAGAACCGCCTTGTCTCCCCGGTGCAGTGCCGAGTAGGCCGACGTGTCGAGCAATACGTTCACTCGGCTGAGTCCCAGTCCGCGGGATCGATTTGACGCATGGCCGCCAAGGCTGCGTCGAACACATCAGCCTCCGCATTCGACCAGGTTCCGCAGAACTCCTCAAAATCGGGGTTCTTAGCCGGTTTGCGCAGTTGCGCTTCCAGCAGTCGGAGGGTGGCCTTATTGAGACTGATTCCCTCGCGGCGGCTCGTTTCCAGAATCGCCTTTTCGACTTCCTTGGGGAGGTTCCTGAGAGAGATCGTCATCAAATCCAGTGTAGCGCTAGAATGATGCATAATGCATCATATGATGATGCATTTTCCGTGAAGATGCCAAGCCAACCAAATAGGCGCAGGGGGTCCATGGCGAGACCTTTCACCAGGTCCAAGATTACATCGAGGCTGTAATGCTCGAAGGCGAAGGGCGAAGAACCGCTGCGGTCAATGCTGCAGGAGATTCTTCCGTGTAGGTTTCTACACGGAGAGACTTGTAACCTCCGACGTTGAAAGACTCATCCGATTCCCGCTTACCCTTCTCTCTGTTTCAGTGCACAATGGAGGTGGATGACCCGGGAACAAGCCATCGTCGAGATTACGCGTCGTTTGGTGGACTATTATCGCCCCGAGCGCATCTATCTGTTCGGCTCCGCCGCCCGGAGTGACGGTGGTCCGGACAGCGATCTCGACTTCTGTGTGGTTTTGCCGGACGATGCCCCGCCGGGGCTCTACGGGCCAGGTGTATATCGCGCTTTATGGGATGTGGGCACGGCTGCGGACGTGGTCCGGTGGCCGGCCAGCGACTTCGATCTGCGCGCCGCCAATGTGAAGGCATCCCTGCCCGCAACCATCATGCGAGAGGGGAAAGTGCTCTATGACGCCCGAAGAGTCGCGGCGTGATGAGGCTGCCCGCTGGCTGGGGCAGGCCCGAAAAGACCTCAACGCCGCTCGCTTACTGGCATCGGCCGAGCCATCCAGATCAACCTTCCACAGCCAACAGGCGGCCGAGAAGGCAGCCAAGGCTTTTCTTGCGTTTCATGACGTCCCTTTCCGCAAGACACATGACCTTAACGAACTCGGTGGCCAATGTGCCGCATTGATACCCGTCCCTTGCTCCGCTGTTCCAGGAGGCATCCGTTCTGACCGACTACGCCGTAGTGTTCCGCTATTTGGGGCAATTACATACTTGACAGACCAGCATTTTTACCGCACAATTGATCTATGGACGGCTTCGATACCCTCAAAGACGCGGTTATTTTCTTCAGAGATTTCGAAAATTGCAAGGCTATCATGACTCAACTCCGTTGGTCGGACGGCGTGGTTAAGTGTCCACGTTGCGAATCATCGCACGTCGTCTGGCTTTCGAAGGCGCGAGTGTGGAAGTGTTATGGAAAGCATGATCGTCCGAAGTTCTCATTGAAGACCGGGACCATTTTCGAAGACTCTCCGCTCGGTTTGGACAAGTGGCTTCCTGCGCTCTGGCTCGTCGTAAACTGCAAGAACGGAATCAGTTCGTGCGAGACGGCCCGTGATCTCGGAGTAACCCAGAAGACAGCATGGTTTATGAATCACCGGATTCGCTTCGCTCTCACCCAAGGCGGATTTGGTCTGATGTCCGGCCAAGTCGAAGCGGACGAGACCTTCATCGGCGGCAAAGCGCGGAATATGCACGCTTCGAAGCGCGCACGTGTCGTAACCGGGACTGGTGGAAAGGATAAGACTGCCGTCCTCGGAATTCTGGAACGCGCTGGTAAAGGCGAGAGCCGTGTGCATGTGAAGGTCGTCAACAACACCAGAAAGAAGACGCTCCAGACTGAGGTGCGTGACCGCGTTCTCGCCGGCTCCGCCATCTTCACCGATGCCCTGAAGTCTTACGAAGGCCTGACCGAATTTCAGCATGAGGTAGTTGACCATGCAGTTGAATACGCTCGCGGCGATGTTCACACTAACGGCCTCGAAAACTTCTGGTCTCTGCTGAAGCGCGGACTTCGGGGAACCTACGTGAGCGTTGAGCCGTTCCATCTCTTCCGCTATCTGGACGAGCAGGCATTTCGTTACAACTACCGCAAGGGACTTGATGACTACGGACGCTTCATGCTTGCCCTGTCGCGGATCACTGGCAGACGCCTGACTTACGAGCATCTCACCGGCAAAGATCGTGACGAAACCCAGGAGCCTGCGCCGAACGTCATTTGAGGCGGCAGGGAAGGGGAAGGCGCGGCCCCAGGTTCTAACCCACACCGGGCGTTCTAAAGGTGACGAGATCCCGCAAATCTTCACGCACCCCCTGGTAGGCGCGGTGGATGGAGTCAATACTTGACGGCAGAGCGCTGTCATAGGCATTTCCACATATGGGACAGTTCCGTAGCGAGAAGGCACCCTCGCGAGTTTTGGGAGACACGTCCTCTTTGCGCTCCATGTCCATGGTCACCACGGTCCGGCAGTTCCCACATCTGATCGAGATGAGGCGTAGGTCTTTTAATGTGAGTTCAAGTTCGTGGCGCATAATGGCGGACATCATATCACCTTGCATTCTGTTATAGTTGCGTCCATGGAAAACACGTTGCTGAAGGCAGCCGCTGCGGTCATGTGCGCAGTTGGGTCCTTCCTGTTCACTTTCAGTTTCTTCGGTTTCTCAGTATTGGCCAATGCTGGAACTAAGACCTTGGTGGAAACGGGCTGGTATGCCAACGCCTCAGTGGCCTACGACATGCCGTCGCGGTACCGCATGGCTATTGGCGTTGCGATGGTTATCTTGGGGCTGTTTCTCCGCCCATGTGCCCGCGACGCCGCACGCTAGTCGATTTCTTCACTTTGGCCACGTTCTTCCTGAACGGGTTCGGCACCGTGCTCTTTGGAACCGAGAGCACCGTCTTCAACGCCAGCGTGAAGCGTTCGGCGGCTTCCGGCCCTTCGATCATTTCCGGGTGCGGCTTCACGCCTTATATTGTACTCTCATTGTTAAGACTGTGAAGTTCATCCGACTAGGAACCGGCAGCAAAAGGTGCTACCGTTGAAACCGCTATGAGAATCGCCTTTGCGTCGTTCAGCGTTGCAATCAGCCTGAGCACTGCCTCGGCTCAGGGTTGCCTGGGGCAGTCGGTCCCCGTGCGCCCGGCCACGGTCTGCGCCAGTACGATTCTTCCAGTCTCTCTATGTCTCTGCGGGAGTAGCGGCACCAACTGCCACTGGGAGTGGGTATGCCCGCCCGCGACCCAATCAACCGCTCCGGCGGCTGCGCCTGGCCCAGGTATCGACCCGTCGATTCCGTTGCAGGTAAAGGTACCGGAGGCTCCAGACCTGATGGAGGCATACAGGAGAGCCGCGGAGATTCGCCAGATCCAGCAACAAACGGAGCTTTTACGGCAGCAAACAGAAGCCTTGCGGAGGGAAAACGGCGAGCCGAACCGGGAGATCGATCCGCAGCTGTTCGTGCCCGCGCCTCCCTGGGACCCCGAGGTTGCCGCACAGTCCCCATCGATCCTTTCCATGTCCACCAAGGCACGCAATAAGTTACTCCAAACGATGCCAAAGCCCACAGGCGATCCGGCCCGAGACGAGTTGGCTTGGCGCAGTTGGTCCCTGCGCTTGAAGCCAGGAGTACAGGAAGCGCTCCCCTTCTGGGGAGCCGATTGCTACGACGAAGTGCGTGCGATCTTGAAAGGCCGCTGAGTGCCGCGCGGAAGTTTATTGCAAATTGCCATCACCACAGCTTTAGGAGGCTGTCCGCCAATTTGGCAATCATGTCCTCAGGGAAGCGCCTTTCCTCATGCGCTGGATCGAAGAGCCCGGAAAGCGGTTCATAGGCGGCGCTGAACGGCTCACCCATGGCACGTACCCGAGAGGCCCACGTAATCACGTCGGCAGCTTGCAGCGCGTTAACAAGGCGGTCGTCATCAAATGTCAGAGATCCAGCATTAGGAAAGTCGATCTCCTGCGAGACGGCGTGCGCCTCGCGGACTTGCCCTGCGTATTCGTTCCCACCATCGAGAAGTAATGGGATTCGCCCGGTATATTGGTTAGCTGCTGCTATTTCGTAGTTCAGCCGGAGCGCCAGCATGAAACAGATTCCGTAAAACCCCATCGTCTGTTTTAGGTGGGGCGCCCCAAAATACTTTCGATAATCTGCCGTGGTAAGGGTTGAGGCCACACTGTAGACCTTGTGCTTATTAATGGCGGCGGTAGCGTCCACGAAAAGAGCGCGCCGGCGCTCGTCAGAGATATCGGCCAAGCGACCGTCCGGACGGCGGAAATCCTTCATGTGGAGAGGCGGCGGGATCTCATGCTTTTGCAGTATTTCTGTCCATTCACCATCGAGGCCGAGAAAGCCAGACTTGTCGAGGAGTAAACCGCCTACTACAGCTACAGGAGCCGAATCGTGAGTACCTCCCTCGTCCAAGTAGCAAGTAATAACCGCTGCCTGCCGCGATCCTTGGTCAGAATGTTGCATCGCCCACCACAGGCTAACCAGCCTGTTGGGATTCTCGGCGTCGAGGCAGACCGGTAGCGCGGTCTCGCCAGCAGTACGACGATCTAGAGTTGCGGTCATCACCAGCGCTCCGGTACACTAAGAACGCTGGCCCGCGCCAACGGGTCTGTCAGTCGAAACCAATTCCGGGCCGGTGAGAACCGGCCCTTGTGCTTTCTGTAGGTTAGCACGTTTGGTCCGCGAAGTATATAATTGCCCTATTTGGATGCTCCGCGCGAACCGGACGAGAGTGAAGCGAGGGCGGCGCTCGGGACTGCCGGGCGCGTTCTCGAAGAGATTAGTGCTCTGCTGGCGCCGCCAGGGCCATCGTGAGAATCGACGCGCTGCCCGCGGCTCTTCACGTTACTGCGAAATCACCGTCCCACCGGGTCGGAAGGCGACGCGCGATCTCCCGGCCCGCCGAGATACTGCTGGAGGAAGGCGAGTTGCTTCCGCCATGCGTCCAAACGATGGTCGCGCTGCGTGAAGCCGTGGCCCTCGCCGGGGTACGTGAAATAGGAGTAGGTCTTGCCCGCCTGTTTCAGCGCCGCAACAAATTCCTGCGATTCTTGCGGTGGAACCTGCGGGTCCTGCTCGCCGTGCATAATGAGCAGCGGAGTCTGTATGCGGCCCACATCGGGCAGGATGTTGGCCTTGCGATAAACGGCCGGTTTTTTTTCGGGCGTTCCGCCCATCTTGGTTTCCCAGCGGATTTTGGAGTTGCGATTGGTGTACTCGAGGAACAGGGCGCGATCCACCACGCCGTAGAGTTCCAGGCCCGCGGCGAACACGTCCGGCAGTTTGGTAACTGCATTGGCGACGACTGTTCCGCCGTGGCTGCCGCCTCCGATGGCGATCCGTTTGGGGTCGGCCAGGCCCTGATCCACCAGAAATCTGGCGGCGGCTCCCACATCGTCGATCTCTCCGCCGCCCGAATCCTCCACGTTCAGGTTCCGGAACTTCTCGCCGTAACCGGTGCTCCCGCGGAAATTCGGTTGCAGCACCAGATATCCCTCTTGCGCCAGAAAAAGCGGCCACGTTGCGTAGGACACGGTATCCTGGCCCTCCGGACCGCCATGGGCCCAGATCACCGCGGGGTACTTCGTGCCGGGGCGGAATCCGAGGGGACGGTGCAGGATTCCGGCAATCGTCAGGCCGTCTTGGCTCTTGAAGTGAACCACCTCGGGAGCGCTCAGGCCTTCCTGTTCGAACTTCGACGGCCCCGGGTCGCCACGCAAAGGGCTCGCCGCACTGCTGCCGTCCACGGCCGCGGCGTAAGCGATGGCCGGCCGCAGCGGCGTGCCATAGGAGAAGTAAATCGTCCTCCCATCGGCCGACCATTCCGCGCCGCCTTCGATGCCCGTGCCCAACTGAGTGAGCCGCCGAGGTGCGGCGCCGTCCACCGGAACGACCCAGATGTGGCGTTCCTCGGCATGGTCACGGTTCGAGATCACCGCGAGCGAGCGGCCGTCGGGCGAGTAGACCGGGCTCTCGTCTTCCCAATCGCCGCGCGTCAGTTGCTTAGCTTTCCCTCCGGCCGCGGGCAACAGATAGACCTTATCCCATCCGCTCTCCTGCAGCACCACCGCCAGCGTTTTGCTGTCGGGCGACCAGACTGCCGTATTCACGGCCCAAGCGCCGCCGCGATCGTTCTTCGCCGTATAGATTGTCGTGGAGCCGGTGGCGCGCCCGGTAGCAGCATCGAATGCCAGCACCTTCAACTTGCCCGAGAAGAACTGGCGCGAACGCTCAGTGTATTTGACGCGCGTGCCGTCGGGCGACCATGCGGGGCTGGCGTCGAAGCGATCGGACGAAACCGCGTCTCCCTGGTCCGGGGCGCCGCCCAGGTGGTCCGCGCCCTCGTAGATCTCGGTAGCGGCAAGAAAGTTGGTAGTCTGGCCATCTTCGCTCACCACATACAACTCGTTTTGCCCGTGGCGGCCGGACTCGAAGAGAATCCATTTGCCGTTGGGATTCCAGCGTGGGAAGTGATCGGTGGCGCCGCGCGGATCGCCGGGACCGGCTTTGCCTTTCGTGAGCCGTTTGGCCTCACTGGCGCCGGCCGCGACCACCCAAACGGCGCCCTTGCTGACGTAAGCCAGCTTCTTGCCGTCGGGCGACCAGTTCAGTTCGGATTTCTCCCCCGGAGCCGATGCGAACGGCACGGCAGCTCCGCCCTGGACGGGCGTGAGCAAAACCTGTCCATTGCGAACGCCGGTGAAATACTGGCCATCGGGCGTGAGCGTGCGGCCTCCACGGCCTCCGCGCCCGCCTTCTTCGCCGGACAACAGATCTTCCAGCGTGACCTTCGCCGGTTGCGCTTGTGCCGGCAGCGTGCCGGCAAGCAGTAGGGCAAACCAAATTCGTCTCATAGTAGCTGCCTTTCTTGTCTCTCGGTTAATTTCGGTTATGCAGTGCCTGTGCATTCGCTCCGATTTGCATACGCCCTCTCCATGCTGACTTCCCGGACCCGAAGGGGCCGCCTCTGACCGGTGACTTCACGGAACGACGGTCGGACCGGAACTGCCTCGGCGCCCCTGCCGAGACACGAGTCGCACCCTGAGCTGTCGGCGTTTATCGGCGGCCCAATAAAAGAATGTGCTGGCCTTGGGCAATGCTCCCAACAACGACCTATTCGCCGCCGATAAACGCCGATTGGAAGCTGTCGGATTCAAACTGTATCTGCACCGAACCGCGTCCGATCCAAGCCCTCAGTCACAGATTGTTCAATCCGCCGCAAACCGGCGGCTAGGCTGACTCCTGACTTCCATATCCCGCCGGGATATCGAAGGCGCAACCCTTGTCTTAGAAATTGAGCTTCGCCAACACCACCAGCACGCGGCCGGAGACGATGGCGCCCTGCCCTGTTCCATAGATGCTGGTGGGCGAACTGACGGTACTGGTAATCAGTCCGAACGACCCCGACGTGACGTTGCCGTTGGGCACCGCGAAGCTGGGGTGATTCAACAGGTTGAATGCGCTGGCGCCGATCTGGAACGAGGCGCGCTCGCGAACGGGAATCGTCTTGGTCACTTGGGTGGAGATATTGAAAAAGCCCGGTCCCCAGAAGCTGTTCGGCTCGATATTGCCGAAATCGGTCTGTACGTTGGGATTGGCGGCCGACGCCGAAGTCGCGGCGAACGAGGTCGAACTGAAGCAGCGCGCGTTGACATTGGTGCAATGGATTCCGAGCAGGCTGGGATTCAGGAGATCGGCGAGCACGGAGCCGCCGAGGGTGCTGGACAAGTCTCCGGGGATCTGGCTGTTGGTGGCCGAGAAAGGCCGGCCGCTATACAGGTAAAGTTTCGCGCCAACCGTCCAGCCGCCCGCTACGGCCTGGAGATACCGCTGCTGGAAGCGGGGCGAGTTCCAAACTACGTCAGCGGCCAGGTTGCTGCGCGTATCGAAGCTGGTGTTGCCGTAGCCATAGCTCAGGTTGTAAGGGTCGTACACGGTGCCGAGCTGCAGCGCGTGGCTCCAGGTGTAGGCCACTTGTCCCTGCAATCCGTGGCTGAAAGCATGGCGGAGCTGAGCGGTAAGACCGTCGTAATTGGAGTAACCCGATTCCAGCAGCTCCGTCACGGTAGAGAAGCGCGGGTCGGGAATGGCTGTGGGGAGGCCGGAAAAGCCGTTCGGATAGCGGCTGGAGGTTCCGACATATCCGTTGGCGTCGGCATTAGTCTCGGGTTCGTCGTAGCCGTGATTGCCGGAGTAAGTGAGGGCCGCGACGTTATGCGCGCCGAGAGGCTGCTCGATTTCGAAGCTCCACTCCACCACTTTGATGGTCTTATAATCGTTGGGGGTGGCGTAGAAAGTGGGCACCGCGAACGGCACTTTTCCCAGCGCCTTCTGGAACTGGGACAGTGTGTAACCCTGGGCAAATCCCTGCTGAAAGACCTGGTCGGACTGACTCGCGGCTGAGACGGCACTGGCCGGGTCACCGGCGAGTCCGACGGTTCCAAAGCTCACGGTAGGGCTGAATTTGTTGGGCGAATTGCCGAACACGCTGGCGGCCACGTTGCCCGCCGGCGAGTTGGCGAACAGTCCCACGCCTCCGCGAACCACGGGCCCGTGAGAGCCGAACGGCGCATAGACTACTCCGAAGCGCGGCTCAGCAATGAAGCCTTCCATTTTCGGGAAAGCACGGCCCTGTCCGGTGACAATGGTCGCATTGTACGGCACATTAGAGCCGGCTTGATAACCTGCGCCAAGAAAGGCGGCATTAAACTGCGAAAAGCAATTTTCCACGCAGGAAGGATTGCCGTTTTGCTCGAAGCGGACTCCGTAAGTCAGCTTCACTTTCTTAGTGACGCTCCACTCGTCCTGGGCGTAGAGATTCAACGAGTGCAGGCGGATGTGGGCCGCCTCGAGCAGTGGGAAAGACTGCGTGAACTTACTGCCCGTATTGGTGCTGTCCACTTCGCCGATGGCGAAATCGGTAATATCGTTGAAGGTGTAGGCGCCCACTTCCGATCCGCTGGCGATGGTGGTATCGGTGACGCGATTGTCGCGGTGATTGATTCCCAAACCGATTGTGTGGCGGCCGCGGGTCCAGGAAAGATCGTCGATCACCTGAAACTGCTGGCCGCGTCGGCCGGTGGGAAGCGCGGGGCTGATAGTGGCAAACCCGCCGCCGTTGGCCCCGCCGTCGCTGATGGTGATGCCTTCCGGGACGAGGCCGAGCGCCGCCTGGAAGTTAGGCACTCCCGTGATCACCGAATACCAGTTACCGCTGGCGATGAAGTTGTTCACCATTGTCGGCGTAATGATATAGGTGTAATTGATTTGCGGAATGATCCACGGCTGATAGCTCTGCTTATTGAACGCCGGGCTGAGAGGGCTGGTGCTACTGGCCTGCATCCCCCAGTCGTCGCTGATGCGGAAATAGATGCGCTGTTTATCGTTGATGCTGTGGTCGATGCGCCCGGAAACGAAGCTTTCGGTATTGACGCTCGAAGTGTTGGTGCCGAACGCCAGGGCGCAGGGCACATTTACGCCGAATTGCTGTCCGCTCGACCCGTTGACGAAGGTTCCGGGGAAGGTCTTCTGGTGGCCGCAGCCCAGGTTGCCATTTCCGTCCTGCAATAGGCCGGTGCCGTCGGTCACGGGAATCGCGCGATTGATTCCCGGCGCGTCGTTATAGAGGTTGAAAATGTCCTGGTAGAACGGTACCGAGGCCGACGGCACGTGCGCCAGCGTGTATTGCTCGAACTGCGGCGACGGTACCGACACCACGCCGGATGATGGCAGGGCGTAGCGCAGTCCCTCGGTATTCACGAAAAAGAGCGTCTTGTTTTTGATGATCGGCCCGCCCAGCGCGGCAGCGTACTGATTGGCGACGGAGCGTCCGCGCGGCGTGCCGGTGGAGTTGTTGAAAAAGTCGTTGGCGTTGAGAATGGCGTCGTTATAGTTCTCCACCAGATCGCCATGGAAATTGTTGGTCCCGGCTTTGGTGACGAAGTTGACCTGCATTCCCGCCATGCGGCCGTACTGCGCGCTAAAGGCATTGAGGATCACAGCCGCCTCGGCGATTTCATTGGCGCCCAACGTGTTGTTGCTGGCGCCGGATTTATTATTGTTGTTGTACGGCTCGGTAATATCGGCGCCATTCAGCGTGTAGAGACCGGAATTCAGAGGAAGGCCGTTGGCGTTGAAATTGTTGTTGCCGCCGCCGACGTTCAGTTTCAATCCCGGTGTGGTAAAAGCGAAGTTCGTGATATCGCCGCCGTTCACCGGAAGGTTGGCCACCTGGCGCTCTCCATAGGACGTCGCCTGATTGGCGTTTTCGGTCTGAATGATCGCCGTCCCGGCATGGACTTCGATGGTTTGTCCGGTGCCCTGCACGTTGAGCACCAGGTTGACGCCCTGCTCCTGTCCCACTAACAGGGAAAAGTGCACGACGTCCGATTTCAGGCTCGCGGTTAGAGCGGAAATCGAGTACGCTCCGGGTTTCAGCAGCGGAAAACGGTACTGCCCGGTTTCGCCCGTTACCGTGGAGCGGGTTTCATTGGTATCCAAATAAGTGATGGTGACCTTGGTGGCGGGCACAACGGCTCCGCTCTGATCGGTAACAACTCCGGTGACATTACCCGTGGTCATGGTCTGGCTGTGAGCTAACGGCGCCATCGAAAAGAGAATCACCGCGAGTGCGCCGCGAAAAAATGTGCAAAGGGGCTTCATAACTTTCTCCTTGTTTGATTTCCGAGCGGCTTGGCAAACAGGGCAAACCAGTCAGGGAAGAATTTGGAATCTGAAACAGCGACTAGGGGACGGTTTAGCGGCGACAACAGCGGCTGGCGATGATCGAGGGGCGCGTCGGGGCGCCGGCGGGATGTAGAAGCTCAATCATAACTATCACCATAGAGAATAGGGTGATTTGAGAGAAATGTCAAGCGGAATTGTCGGGCAACCCTGAAAATTACTGCAAAATCGGAAGCTCTTTATACCCCGCGGGCACGTAGAGGCTGCCTTCGGTGACGCCCTGGGGAGCGATACTGCGCAGTTGCCGCCCCAATTCCGGCGCTGGAAGATGGCCTGCGAGCGCGCTCGCGAAGAGGCACGCGATTTCCGCCGTCTGCTCGCCCGATTCGTGCGCGAACTCCAGGCGGAACTGCACGATGCCGGCGGCTCGCCAGTCATCCAGGTGGCGGCTGGCCTCCTGGGCTTCGGCGCCGAACACGGTATTGCGGCAGCCTACGTCGGCCATCACGGGATGCGCGCGCCCGGCATCGTCGCGCAGCGCCACGACGTGGCTCTCGCACGGGCGGCCGCAGTCCTTGTAGCTGGTGCCGGTTGAGAGAAAGCGGCAGAAGACGCAGTGCTCGGTATGGAAGACCGGCAGGTGCTGGTACAGAATAGCTTCGATGCGCTCGCCGCCGACTGCGCGGGCCAGGTCGGCCACCTGCGCGGCGTTGAGATCGTGCGTGGGAGTGAGCGATGCCAGGCCCATGGCGAAGAATTCCTCGGCCGAGCTGGCGTTGGCGGCGTTCAGGCTGAAATCGCCGGCCAAATCGCGATGCGAGCGGTCTCGCAGAGAGTGCAGCAGGCCAGCGGAGCGCACTAGAATGGGGCAATCGCAGCTCAGGAGGAAATCGACGATGCGTTCCTCGCCGGGCTTGAGCACGCGCGGACTGGCGACGCGGGCCTGGATGCCAGCGGCCCGGACGCGTTCGAGCGAGGGCTTTAGGCCGTAGAGATCGAGGTAGTCGAGCGTAATGCCGGCGGGGCGGATGGCGATGGCGGCTTCGAGTTGCTCGGGCGTGCGGACCAGAAGATGCAATCGCTCCCTTACGGGGTGCCCTCTGGGCCCGGCTCGGCGCGGAGTCGCCGCTCTGTACGGAGCCGCGCGCGTAAGCAAGCGGTTGCTTGCCACGCAACGCGCGCCTTGCGCCTTCTGCAAGCGCTCCACTGCCTCCCGCCGCATGCGATTCAACAGCGAGCTCGGTGCGAACGGGCGGCCTTCGATTTCCAACTCGACTCCCGCCAGTTCGTACGGGGTATTGCCCAGACGCCCGAGCTGCTCGCGCAAATATTGCTCGTCTACCGCACGCTGCGCCGCGGCTCCCAGCGGAGTCTCCGATTCCACCGTCACTTGCGCGTTCTTGACGCGCCACTCCGTGATCAGCGGACCGCCCTCGCGGGCGACGGCGCGGACATCTACGGGCTGCTTGCGGAGCGGCGCGGCGGCCTCCGTATAAGGGCGCACCAGCTTGTCCAGGTCCGGATCGTGCGTGCGCCAGACCAGGTCGCCGCGGCGGATGCGCTTCACGTTCAGGACGCCGTTGCCAAAACGCAGTTCGCCGTTCCGCACCTCAAATATCCGCCCGCCCTCTTCCGGCTCCTCGGGACTGCGCCAATCGGCCGCGTCGAAGACCACACCGTCGCCTGGCTTCAACTGGGAGGGCCGCTCCAGGATCACGCCCTGGTCCGTGATCCGCGCCACTTTTCCCATTAGCACGCCGCGATGCCGCGGCGCGCGCCCGTTGACCACCGCCTGATGATTGGTGCCCAGCAAGAAATGCGGGGCCAGACCGCGCGAATAGACCTGCTCCAGCGTCAGCTTATCGAGGTGCGGCGTGCGGCCGGCCCACGCGTCGTCCACCGCCTGGCGATACGCCCGCGTGGTGAGCGCCACATAATCGGAGTCCTTATAGCGGCCTTCGATCTTGATGGCCGCGATGCCGATTTGCACGATTTCGGGAATTTGCTCGAGCGCGTAGAGGTCGCCCGGCGAGAGCAGATAGCGGGCGTCGGCCAAGGGCCTGGGCGCGCCATCTACGATCATTTCGTAGGGCAGGCGGCAGGCTTGGGCGCACTGTCCGCGGTTGGCGCTGCGTCCGCCCCAGGCTTCCGACGAGAAGCATTGACCGGAATAGGCCACGCACAGCGCACCGTGGACGAAGATCTCGAGCTCGCAATCGGTTTCGGCGCGGATGGCGCGCACCTGGTCGAGGGAAAGCTCGCGCGCCAGCGTGACGCGGCTGGCGCCGAGGCTCTGCGCCAGGCGCACGCCATCCGCGCTGGTGACGCTCATCTGCGTGCTGGCGTGGATTTCGAGCGAGGGCGCGATTTCGCGGACCAGTTCGAGGATTCCGACGTCTTGCACGATCACGGCATCGGCGCCGGCCTCGGCAATCGCCGCGAGTACGCGCGCGGCTTCGTCGAATTCGTGCTCGAAGACCAGCGTGTTGAAGGTGACGAAGCCCTTCACTCCTCGACGGTGCAGGGTGGTAAAGACCTCCGGCAGCTCATAGAGGTCGAACCCCACTTTGGCCCGTGCGGTGAAGTGTTTCAGCCCGAAATAGACGGAGTCGGCCCCGGCTTCGATGGCAGTGCGCAACTGCGGCCAGTAGCCCGCGGGGCTCATGATTTCGGGTTTTCGTGCCGCGATCATTAGCCTGACCGATCGTTAGCTGACCAGGGCGCGCAGGTCGTCTACCCAGTAGTCCGGTTCGAGGCGTGCGATTTCCTGCTGGTTGCCGTACCCATAGCGTACCGCACAGGTCTTCACGCCGGCGGCGCGCCCGGCGGCCATGTCGGCCGTGGAATCGCCCACCATGAGGCACTCTTCGGGACGCGCGCCCAGAGCCGCCATGGCAGTCAGGAGCACATCCGGCGCGGGTTTATAGGGGATGCCGTCGGTACCTTGCACGTGGTCGAAATATTGGATCAGTCCGAACTGGGTGAGCACGGCGCGGGTGGTGGGCGTGCCCTTCGTGGTCGCGGTGGATTTGCGCCCGCCCAGCGCCGCCAGCGCCTCTTTGGCGCCCGGAAAGAGCTTGGTCTCCTGGTGGCAGCGGCCCAGGTAGAGGGTGCGGTACTGCTTGATCAAAGCGTCAATCTGCCGGGAATCGAACGTGGGGAAAACGTCCTGGAACAGGTCGATCAGGTGCAACCCCACAAAGCTCTTCAGGTATTCGAATTCGCGCTCGGCAGCGCCATTGGCGACGATCACCTCCTGGACCGCGCCGCAGATGTCGCGCGCGGAATCGAGCAGGGTGCCGTCGATATCGAAGAGATAAACCGGAAAACGCGGGATCACGCCGGCTGCGGCCGCTCTCCTTCCGAGAGTCCGGGGATGCGCCGCCCGGTTTCCGGCCGGATCACCTGCTGGGTATGATCTTCGGCGTCTTTCCCACCGTCCGATGAACGCGGCGGAAGGGTCTCGCCTTTGATGAGCGACAGCACTTCGGCGCCGTCCAGGATCTCGCGCTCCAGCAGCATCTCGGCGATCTTCACGAGGGCGTCGGAATTCTTCTCAATGATTTCCGCCGCAGTGTCGTACCCGCCTTGCACGAATTTCTTCACCTGCTCATCGATGCGGATGGCGGTTTCTTCGCTGTAGTCGCGGTGCTGTGCGATCTCGCGGCCCAGGAAGATTTGCTCTTCCTTCTTGCCGAAACTCAACGGACCGAGCTCGCTCATGCCCCACTCGCAGACCATCTTGCGGGCCATATCGGTGGCGCGCTCGATATCGTTGCCGGCGCCGGTGGTCATGTGATGCATGTACTTCTCTTCGGCGATACGGCCGGCCATCAGGATCGCCAGTTGCGCCAGCAGATACTCGCGATCGTAGGAATGCTTGTCGTCGATGGGCAACTGCATGGTGACGCCCAGCGCCATGCCGCGAGGGATGATGGTCACCTTGTGCAGCGGATCGGCATCGGGCAGCACGGCCGCCACTAGCGCGTGTCCGGCCTCATGGTACGCCGTATTCCTCTTTTCGGCGTCGCTCATGACCATGGATTTGCGCTCGGCACCCATCAGGATTTTGTCCTTGGCCAGCTCGAAATCGAGCATCATGACCACCTTGCGATTCTGCCGGGCGGCGTTGAGCGCGGCTTCGTTCACCAAGTTGGCCAGATCTGCGCCCGCCAGTCCAGGCGTTCCACGCGCCAGAACCGAGAGATTCACGTTGTCGCCCAGGGGGATTTTCTTGGTGTGGACCCGCAGGATAGCTTCGCGCCCCTGCACGTCCGGACGGCCCACCACCACGCGACGGTCGAAACGGCCGGGCCGCAGCAAAGCCGGGTCGAGCACGTCGGGCCGGTTGGTGGCTGCCACCAGGATTACGCCTTCGTTGGATTCGAAGCCGTCCATCTCCACCAGCAACTGGTTCAGGGTCTGCTCGCGCTCGTCGTGTCCGCCGCCGAGGCCGGCGCCGCGATGGCGGCCCACGGCGTCAATTTCGTCGATAAAGATGATGCACGGAGCATTCTTTTTGCCCTGTTCGAACAGGTCGCGGACGCGGCTGGCGCCCACGCCGACGAACATTTCGACGAAATCCGAGCCGGAAATAGAGAAGAACGGCACGCTGGCCTCACCGGCGATAGCGCGGGCCAACAAAGTCTTACCGGTTCCCGGAGGACCAATCAGCAGCACGCCCTTGGGAATGCGCCCGCCCAGCTTTTGGAATTTTTGCGGCTCGCGCAGGAACTCGATGATCTCCTGCAGCTCTTCTTTGGCCTCTTCCACGCCGGCCACGTCCTTGAAGGTGACCTTCTTCTGCTGGGTGGAATGCAGGCGCGCGCGGCTCTTGCCGAAGCTCAGCGCCTTGTTACCGCCGCTTTGCATCTGGCGGACCATGAAGATCCAGAATGCCGCTAGCACGATGAAGGGAGATGCCTGGAGGAGGATCGAAAGCCAGGTGCCCGAAGAGGTGTCCTTGATGTTGACCTCGACGTTCTTAGAATGCAGAAGGTCGTAGATGTTGGGGTAATTGAGCGGGATGGTGGTGTGAAGCTGTTCGGATGGGTTCCGCATTTCTCCGTGGACGTCGTTGGCCGCGATGGTGACTTTTGCGACGCGGCCGGCGGCCGCCTCGTCCATGAAGCTCGTGAAGCTAAGTTCCCGTTCCTTGGGACCCTGGCCGCTTCTGACCACGAAGATCAGCATGCAAGCCACGGCAATTAAAACTACCCACAACATTAAATGTTTGAAATTTGAGTTCACGAAACCTCCAGGACCCTACTTCTTTAGACGCCGACGGCACAATCACCGATTCCAAATTCCGCTCACAGCGCTCCCGCCTCCCGAATCTGCAGCACCGTCGTGCAGACGGAGGTCGCGGCGAAACGCGTTGCCACGCCAAATTTTCTGGCCCACACGATCGCGGACCCGTCCGTCAGAACCGGCCAATAACGGCGCTCCCACCGGGGAATCCGCGCTTTTTGGAAGAGGGTTTTGATCTTTTCCTCGCCGGCATTGCCTCGGGGTTGATAATGGTCGCCTGGCCTCCAATTCCGGATTTCCAGCGAGCCGGACAAGGTGCGCCAATTTATACAACCCGCGTCACCATTATATACGGAATCCGGGGGGTCTAAAGTTTCCGCTTTTTCAATCAGTTCCAAGGAGATCGCGATTCCGGTACCAGGCACGCGCACCAGGCCCGGCACGGGAGCGGCCAACCGATAGCCGCCGGAAGCCTGGCGGGTACCGCCGGAGCCGGCGAAACGAAGCCAATCGAGCGAGCGCTCGACCTCCACCCCGGGCGCCTGCACGCGCCCGTGCCCTAGCGGCGACGATGCCAGTTTCACAATCGTAGCGATGTGGCCGAAATCTACACCTCGGAGGTCGCCTTTGGTCCGTTCCAGGGCCCGGCGCACCAGGCGGCGCGCCACCGCCAGCGGCAATTGCTGCAGAATCTCCACGCGCAAAAGCACCGCACCCTCCCGTTCGATCAGGAATTGGGCAGCCATGCGGGCGATTTCGGCATCCCAGTATTGCTCCTCCGCCAGCGCCCAATCGGCAGCGCGATGCAGGGTCTCGCGGATGCCGGGATTCCACTCGCGGGCCAGTTGCGGCAGCAACTGGTGGCGGATGCGATTGCGGGCGAATTGCAAGCTGGAATTGGAGGAGTCTTCGCGCCAGACGAAGCCGCGTTCGCGCAGGTATCGCTCCACATCGGAGCGGCCGATGTCCAACAGGGGACGCACCATCCCCTCGGAGGTGACGGGGCGAATGGCAGCCAGACCGGCGCCGCCCGCGCCGCGCAGAAAACGGAAGAGCACGGTCTCCGCCTGGTCGTCACGGGTGTGGCCGGTGGCGATGCGCGCCAGGTTCCCGGCGGTCAGTTGCTCGCGAAAAAACTCCAGGCGGGCATGGCGGGCTGCCTGTTCCAGGTTATCAGCCGACGCCGCGACATCCACCGCGCGAACGGCCGCGGGCAGCCCCATCCGGCCGGCCAGTTCGCGCACGAATTGCTCGTCCTGGCGGGATTCCTCGCCGCGGAGTCCGTGATTCAGATGCAGGACGGTCAGGCGGAGATCCCACTCGGGCGCCAGTTCCCGCAGGACGTGAAGCAGGCAGACCGAATCGGCGCCGCCCGAGACTGCCACGCCGACGTGCTGGCCGGGTTCGAACATGCGGTGGCGGCGGATGGTTTCGGCGACGCGGGAGAGGAGCATGGGACCAGCCTCCATTGTAAGAGAGCTCTCACAGCGCGACATAGCCGCAACCAAGACAAGGTTCACCGCAGAGGCGCAGAGACGCTGAGAAAAACAAAACAAGTCAAAACCGGAGAGCGCAGAGGTGGCGGAGGACACAGAGGGGTAAAGGCCCCGGGTATCGGCGTCTCAGCGGCCTCGGTTCGCGAGAATCGTCGCGGCTTGCGAAGGTTCTGGCCGTTATTAGTACAGAGAAACACATATAGGCGAGAAGGCCGCTAGGGTGGACGCGGCAGTGTCTTCCCCAGGGGGTTGAGAGCACGGAGGTGGCAGAGCACACAGCGCGGCATAGCCGCAACCAAACGAACGCAGCTTTCGCACGTTAGCGGGCTTGTTTTCGCGTTTCCGATTAACGTCGTTGCCCAATTGCGACAGCCGCGAGGATCAAAAATGATCGGCAAGGC